>Ga0214923_10000039_pt1 | contig 166407 bp, 148 predicted proteins | sample LL1510_MetaG_FD_177993 | JGI IMG/M metagenome (GOLD analysis project Ga0214923, IMG submission 177993) | Freshwater microbial communities from Lake Lanier, Atlanta, Georgia, United States - LL-1510 | ecosystem: Environmental > Aquatic > Freshwater > Lake | place: USA: Georgia | collected... | reverse complement strand
AATACAGTTACTGCAGCTAATTTGTCTGGTACATTAACAACCGCAGCACAACCTAATATAATATCAGTTGGAACATTATAAAGTTTAAATGTAACAAATACAGTTACTGCAGCTAATTTGTCTGGTACATTAACAACCGCAGCACAACCTAATATAACATCAGTTGGAACATTATCAAGTTTAAATGTAACAAATACAGTTACTGCAGCTAATTTGTCTGGTACATTAACAACCGCTGCACAACCTAATATAACATCAGTTGGAACATTATCAAGTTTAAATGTAACAAATACAGTTACTGCAATAGGTGGATTTGTTTCAGGTTCTGATTATAGAATTAAATCTGATATAGAAGATCTTGATGATAAGTATTCAGTAGATAATTTAAGACCGGTTAAATTTAAAAATACATTAGCATCAAAACAAGATATTGGTTTAATTGCACACGAACTTGAAGAACATTATCCATTTTTAGTTACTGGTGAAAAAGATGGTGAAGAATATCAATCAGTAAATTATATTGGATTAATAGGAATATTAATTCATGAAATTAAAAATTTAAAAAAAGAGGTTAAGGAATTAAAAGATTTTTATCATAATATCTAAAATAAATATATATTAAAGATTTAATATTAAATAAATTTTAATTTGTAATTATATCAACTAAAATATCTTTTTCAGAAAGAAGAGATGAGTTTTCTATTTGAATTTTATTTTTAATCGATTTATTTTCATTATCTAATTGAATTGTATTTGAATAAATTTCATTTATTTTATTAATAATTTTAAGAATCATTTCTTTTTGTTTTTCAGGATTAGATTCAAAGTCTTCATTACAATCAATTACTATAGTATTTAGACTATCAGAACCATCCATTAACCAAGCATCATGATATTTATTTAGGTCTTGTAAATATTCTAAAGTTATACCAACTTCTTCTTCTCTACCTCTTTTTTTAATACGTTCTTTACAAATATTTGCATCACATTTAAGATAAATATGAATAGTTTTTGTTTTATTAATATCTCTAACATGTTTCCAATAAAAATCATACCATAAATTATATGCTTGATGTTCTAGTTCATTAATCATACCAGAATCATATAACATTTTTTCAAAAACATTTTTATCAGTTGCTAATGAACGATCAAGGAAAATATATTTTTTTGAGCTTTCTTTAAATGTTTGTTCTATTTTCATCATACGAGTAATACATGCTACATTTTGAAAAGTGTAAGCATATCTTTTAATATCAGTATAAAATGTGTCTAATATATTTTTACCATCTGTATTTTTTAATTCTTTCCATAATTCAACTGGTTCAGGAACTATTTCACAATCATCCCAGTTTTTGCATAGAATATCACAAAATGTTGATTTACCTACACCAATTGGTCCTTCGATAGTAATGACAATTTTTTCTGATTGAGTATTATTCATATTGATATTATATTTATATTATTAAATTTAAAAATCAATTTTTTATTTTATATTATTTAATATAAAATATATTAAAGAGTTTTTTTATAATAAATAATATTATATACTTTTAATTCTTAATGAGTTATCAAGAAGATCAAAACGTTCAATTAGAATATTCTGATGAAGAATTAAATTATGATAATCAATATATTACTAATGAATATGAAAGTATACGAACTTATGAAGAATTAAATTATGATAATCAATATATTACTTTTGAATATGAAAGTATACGAACTTGTGAAGAAAATGATTTTGGAATTTTTAAAATTGAATATTTAGTTGATAATTATAAAAAAATAGATAAAAAAACTGAATGCAATATTTGTTTTGAAGAAGATTATGATAATTCTTTAATCCAAACATCTTGTTCTCATATCTTTCATAAAGAGTGTTTAAATACTTGGTTTGAAAAAAAAGGAAATTGTCCAATTTGTAGATCAGAATTTTTAATTAAAAAAACATCTGATACAATAGAATATTTATTTGAATCAATATTAGATTCAAAATATCCAAATATTGTAAGTATGTATTTTACAAAAAAAGATATTATTTCACATTATTGTGATGAATGTAATAAAATAATTACAACAGAAATGGATGTTGATAAAAATATAATAAGATATCATAAAAAATATACTAATTATGATTTGTGTTCAGAATGTTATGAAAAAATTGTTAAAACAAATGAAGAAAAGGAACAATATGTTATTTTTTATCTAAATAAAGAATATAATTTTATTCATGAACTTCCTAATAACTTGAACAAATTATATATGAGTAAAATAAATTTTTTATTTGAAAATAAATTAGTTAAATCTAAAGAATTAAATTGTGATAAAATAGTTTTTAATAATTGTACTATTACAACGGATTTATTAGAAATAAGAAATTCTGTATTAAGAAATAGTATTATTAAAGTTAACAATATGATTTATATAGAAACAAAAATAGATAAAATATCAACAAATAGTATATTTGAGAATATTACAGAAAATAATAAAATAACAAATATGATATTGTTTTTAAAAATAACAGATGAAAAAGTATCATTTAGATTATCAACTAAATGTGTAAATATATTTTCTAATCTAAATAATTTTAATAATTTAGTATCATTAATTTTAGAAAATGATAAGATTATTTATGTTCCATGTATATTAGATTTAAAAAATACTAGATTAAATACTATTCAATTAATAAATTGGTCATTTAATTCAATTATTAATTATCCATCAACTTTAAATAGATTAGATTTAAAAAGAGCAATTAAAAATCATATAGAATTATTAGATTTAAGTAAATGTGATCAATTACAAATTGTATACATAGATCAAATGGATTTATCTATAGTAAAATTTGGTGAAACTGAAAATTTTTTTAATATTAGTAATTTAGAAATAATAATAACAAAATCAAAATTAAGAAAAATTATAGATATTCCATCAAATACAACTGATTTATTTTTAGAAAAAAATAATTTAGATGAAAATTCTTTAAAATTAGATAAATTATCTTTAAATAATATTAATTTATCATATAATAATTTTACAACAATTGGTAACTTACCAAAAACAATTAAAAATATTAAAATTAAAAATAATAAATTAGATTCAATAAATTTAAATAAATTCACAAAATTAGAAAGTTTAGATTGTTCAAATAATAATATAAAATCTTATATAACTGGTAGTAAAATTAGATCATTAGATATTTCTAATAATTATTTAACTAGTTTTAATGTTATAAACAGATTTACAAATTTAAATTTAAGTAAAAACTTGTTAAATAATTTTTATATAAAAAATCATAATTATTCATTAGATTATTTAAATATATCACATAATAATTTAACAAAATTAGACTTTAAAGATATTGATATACGAACAATAGATTGTTCTTTTAATAAAATTAAACAAATAATAAATTTTAATGATACTGTATATTTAAATTTATCACATAATCCAATATGTAATTTATTTTTACCTCAAATTAAGTATAAATATTTAAATATTAAATTTACAAATATTACAAAAATTAAATTTAATATAAATAATTATGAAAATATTTTAATTTCTAAATTTAAATTTGATAAAAATAAAATTAATAATAAAATAATTAATTTTAAAAATAATAATTCACTAGATTCATTTTTTATGATAGTAAATGAAAATTTTAATTTAACATTACATAATATTTCAAAGTAAATTATATTATTATAATAATCTAATTTTTTTAATATTATTATTCATATCATCAAAATTATTTTTTTGTTTAGTAGAAATAATATTTTTGACTGAATTGTATGTCCAAGAATATTTTCTTTTTTTAATATTGTTTTTATTTAGATATTCAACAATTGTATTAACATCTTTATTTTCTTTATCAAGTTCATTTATTTTATCAAGAACTTGTATCTCTTCATCACAATTTATAAGTATAGGAACACCATTAACTTTAACTCTTTTTTTTCCATAAGGTATATTACCAACATGACCGCCAATTGATTTAATAAATTTATTAGAATTACTAGTTCTAATTGATATTAGATCAGATTCTTTTTCAGCATCTATAACTTTTTGATAAAATTGTTTATCCATAAGTTTATCAAAATTAAAACATAATCCTTCAGAAACAGAAATAATCCAACAATTTTTCTCTTTAATTTTATTTAATAAAGAAAAAACTTGATGAATATTTCTTCCAATTCTACTTACTTCACTAATCATAATTACAGAATTTGTTGTAATGTTATTTATCATTAAATGTAAATCTTTCAATTTTGATAACGTTTTATAACTACTTTGAATGTCACAATAATAATTTATAACATCAGTATTAATTTTAAAAATTCCTTTTGCATAATTTTCACAAATTAAATCTTGATAATCTAATCCATTAGCATCATCATTTTGTTTATTTGAACTAACTCTTGAATAAATATAAAAATCATTAGATTTTATATTAAAATCAATAAAATTTGAATTCATAATATATAAAAATTTATTATTTATAAAATCTTAAATTATATAAATTAAATTGTTTGAATTTTTTTCCTATTTAATCCAGTAAATGATATATTTTTATCAAATATCTTTTCTTTATTATCTTTTTTAATATTAAAATATGAATTAGGATCATTTGGAACACTAGACTTATTTTTAGTTGATATAGATTTTTTATTTTCCAGTTCATTTATTAATTTTAAAGGATCATTTTTTATAGTTTTATCTATTTCTATTATTATATCAGAGTTTTTTTTACGACGAATTGATGACCAATTATTAGAATTATTGATATTTATATGAATATTTTCATTAGTTCTATCATTATAAACATTATTTATTTTTTTCTCAATAATAATTTCATTATTTTCATTATGGTTATAATTAATATCAGAAGATTTTTTACGACGAATAGATGACCATTTATAGTTATCTTGAACATTATCTTGAATATTATCATAAGAATAATCATTATGAACAGTATAATTATTATTTTCATAATTAGTTTCATTATTGTTAACAACATCAGAAGATTTTTTACGATTAATATTTGACCATACTAAATTTCTTTCTTCAGGTTCTAAATTATTTTCTAAAGTAATTAAATTATTATTAAGTTGTGATTTTTCTTGATCAATTAAATTTGATTCACCTTTGCGCTTTCTTCTAATACCACCCCATTTTTCCATTTGTTCATTCAATTCAGTAGCACGTAATTCTTCTTCAAGTTTTTTCTGCATTTCTAATTTAAGTTTTTTATCTAATGCAGCTTTTTCAATCGCTTCAATTCTATTTTTTTCATCTTCTTCAGCTTTGAGTTTTTCATTAATTTCTTCCTGGGCAATAGAGTCTTTAATAGAATTAAAACATGTTGTAATATTAATAGCTTCATCTGATGTGAAAACAGGATTAGAAAAGAATTTTAAAATTCTATTTTTAGTATTTGTATCAAGATAAACTTTACCAGCCCAACTTTTACCAACACGTGATGTGCGTCCTATTAATTGAAGGATAGCATTTATACTATGTAAATCAGCAATATCATCATTAATAATAACATTTGTAATTTTATAGTTAGCACCATAAAAGAATGATTCATCAGTTATAAGAAAAGCTATTTTGCTTTCATTAAGTAATTCAAGAACTTTTTCTTTGTATTCATTATCAATATTATTTGTATAAACACCAATACCCATATATAACAATGTTCTAAGTTCATCATCAATGTCAAATTTAGATACATCAATATTCTCCTGATTAATATAAGATTTTAATAATGAAGGATCATAATGTTTTACATATTTGGCAAATATCTTAATATGTTCAGCAGTATTAACTTCATATTTTTTTGGAAATAAAAATTCAGGTTTTGTAAGTGCATCGACTCTTTCATCTATTTTATAATCACATTTAAATTTTTCTTGAATATCTTCTACTTCTTCATCATACTTCTTTTTTTGTTTTTTATATGCTTCATAATATTTTTTCATATCACGAATATTAAGCTTTGACATTATTTTTTTAACAGTATTGTAAAAATAAGTTCTAACATATTCAAGAGGATCTTCAGTAGCAACTAAACAACATCCCAAGAATTTATAAGCTTGAGCTAAAATAAGATTTTCATGTTCTACTTTATTAAAATCAATATCATATTCCTCAAGTTTTTCTAAATTAAGAGTATCTTCAATAATATCTTTAACTTCGATTTTTTTGAATAAATCAAAATCTTTTTCTTCAAGTGTAGTCACTTTTTCTAATAATTTCATTATATTTTCTAAAATATTATCATGATCAAATGATTCAATTGTATCCAAGTCAATATTTTTATTATAAGTTTTAAGAAATTCATTAAGATTAATTAAAAATGGTAATGTATAAAATTTACCTAAAAGTGGAAAAGTTTTAATACCTTTAAGTATTAATTTCAGATCATCAACATTTTTACAAGAAGAATGTGGTACAATGACTTGTGAATCAAAGTCTTTTATGAAACATCCTAATAATGTTTTATTTGAAATAACTTCATCAATATATCCATCAGGATATTTAGAAATATAATGTTGATTAATTATATCTAATTCTTCCATAACAGGTAGAGTAGCAGATGAAAAAATACAATGTGATGGAATATAAAATAATATTCTACTTAAATATTCTAAAGTTAATTTATTTTCAATTCTATCAGTTAAAACTGTAGGTTCATCAAAAAATAATAGATATTTATTTTTTTTCTCTAATAAAGCTTTTTGTTCTAGTTTTTTAAGATCATTAAAATTTTTCATTTTATCTTTCATATCTACTTCATGTTTTTTAAGTAATAAATAAGTTGATTTATAATCCGCAACTATTAATTCAATTTCATTATCTGAAGAACAATTATTAGATCTTGTTAATTTAAAATTTTCAGAGTTTGGTAAAGCTGTTGCTATTGCAAATTTTATTTTACAATAAAATATTATTTTAAGTACTTGTATTCGAACTGATTTAAGAAGATCAGAACAACAAAAAATAACTCTTAGTTTCGATTTTGATTGTTTAAGATATTGACAAATTGCAACTATCATAGTAGTTTTTCCTAAACCTGGTAATGTTTTCAAATAAATATTAAATCCATTTGTTAAATTAGTTTTAATTTTATTCATTAATTCAATTTGTGAGTCATATGCTTTAATAACAACATCTGGAATAGTATCACTAAATCTTGTATGATAAATGAATTTTGGTTTATTATTTGCAATATTATATAATCTAACATTACAAAATGTTTCTAAAGTAGAAATTTTTGAATCAAAATCTATAATTAATTGACCTGGAAGTCTTATATCATCATTTTTTAGAATTCTTTTAAAATAATGATACTTAATATCTTTAACTTCTTTTAAATGAATATTTCTTAAGAAATAAATAATTTTCTTTGATTCTATTAATAATTCTTCTTTAAAACTAGATTCTGTTAAACGAGTTGATGATAATTCTATAATTTTCATTAATAATATTATTCTAAATTCAATTGTATCATGCATGTTAATAATATCATTGTAAATTTTATTATTTGGTTTGTCATTCATAATTGCAATTAAACCATCTAATTTTCTAATAATTGTATCTTTTACATTATCTTCAATTAATTTTTTTACTTTTACAGTTTCATTTTTTGTTTTTTTACAATTATTTTTTATATTTTCACTTTCTTCTTTATCCAAATTAGTGTTATTTTTTTTTGTTTTTATTAATTTATTTTTTTTAATTGAATTTTCTTGAATAAAATCACTTTTAGGTAAAATTAATTTACCTTTGAGTACTTTTCGAACTTCATGATAAAAATTACTACCAATAGTATATAATTTTGATTCATCTAAATGTTCTTCTTTACATATTGAATCACCCAATTCTTTTAAAACATTTAATCTTTTAATTTCATCAGCATCAGGAACTTTTTCAATTAATCCCCATGTTGTTGAATTAAATTTTTCAGAAGTAATAATATTGTTATCATATTTATTAGTATAAATTATTTCACTATTTTTATCTAACTCGTTAAACATATTTTTATTTTCAATATTTTTATACATTTTAGTATAAGTTATAATTATCCTTTTACTTTTAAATATAAAAAAATCAATCTTTTTTATATTTTATATATTAAAAAATTGATAGATTTTATTTGAATTTTAAATCAATATAACCTAGCTTGTTAATTATTGAATTTTTATTTTTTAATATTACTTGAAGTTGATCAATTACATAATCAAATTCTGGTTTTTCTATAAATTTTATACTTTTTAATAAATAGTTTATATTTGATGAATTTGGTGAATTTTTTATTAATCTATTTGTTTTAAAATAAGAATCTAAATTTATTAATGCTACATATTCATACTGTGCATCACCAAGTGAAATAATATTTAAGCATGTATTTGGTTTTAAATTTAAAAGTATCTTTTTTATAATATCTTCTAGTATATCTTGAAATGTTAATATTTTCCATTCGGTAGGAGAATTTATTGATTGAGAGTAAGAATCTCTAGCAGATAATATTCTAATATTATTTTTAATAATAACATTTCTTGTTTGATTTAGAACTATTAAACAAGATTTTATCCATTTAATATTAGCATTTGTAACAATATATATGTCTCCTATTTTATTAAAAGATTCTAAAAAATTAGAAACTGTTTTATCAAGTTCTAAAAAATATAATTTATAATCATTCATGTAATTTGAATCACTCATATTTATTTTATTATTATTAATCCAAGTTGTTGGAAATAAAGTATCATCCCAATCTATAATAAATATATTTGTTAAATACAATTTAGTTTTAGTAATAATTTGTTCTGAATTAGTTTGATTACTTTTAAGATCATTTATTTGTTTCAAATCTACATTCATAGAGTTATTATTAAAATTTGAATACATTATTATTGTTCTATATAAAAAATTTTTATAGTTTTACATTTTATTAAAAATATAAATTTGCTTAAACCTTAATTTTTTTTTAATAGTAATATTATAACAATGATTAAAAAACCATATATGTATATATTTTATTTAATGATTAGTATTTTATTATTATTTTTATCAATTAGATCAGTTGAAAACGATTATAAGTTTATAATTTTAGAAGAATGGTTATCTAAAGTAACTGATTATTCTAAATTTGGTAAAATTTATTTATATAAAAATAATTATTGTTTTATAGATACAAAAATTTTATCAAATTCTAGTTATATTTGTACTAAATACATAGAACCAATTTATACTAAAATTAATTTTACAGACTATAATATAACATCAATTGTTGAATTAAATAATAGTTCTAATTCAAATCAGAATAACTCATTTTCTTTTATAAATTATCTTTTTATTTTTATAATGATTTTTAACTTTTTTAAACAATTTAATCTCGGAACAAATAATATGTTCGAATATTTATTAAATACAGAATCAGTAAAATCTGAATTAGATACACAAATAACAATTGATAATTTTATTGGTTGTCAAAATATTAAAAAAAATATTAATAAAATAATTAATCATATTACATATTATCATATTTATAAAAAATTTGATTGTGATTTACCAAAGGGTATATTATTATGTGGTCCTCCAGGATGTGGAAAAACTCATTTAGTTAAAACTATAGTAAAATCTACTGGAATAAAATACTTATATACATCTGGATCTGATATAAATAAAATGTTTGTTGGTTCAGGTTCATTTACTATAAATAATTTATTTACAAAAGCTAAATTATTAAAGCCATGTTTAATTTTTATAGATGAAGCTGATACTTTAATTAGAAAAAGATCTTATACATCAGATTCAAATTCAGGTGCTTCATCAGAATTTGGCTCAACCTTATGTAAATTATTAGCAGAAATGGATTCTTTAAAAACAGAATCTGGTATAGTTGTAGTTTTTGCTACAAATATGCCTGAAGAACATATTGATAAAGCATTATTAAGAGCTGGAAGAGTTGATGAAATAATTCATATTTCATATCCAACATTTGAAGAAAGAATAGAACTTTTTAAAATGTATTTGGGAAATTTATTAAATAATAAAATTAATCTTGATTTAATTAGTAAATTAACATATGGTCTAACTGGATCTGATATTAAAAAAATAGTTAATTCAATAAAAATTAATAAAGTTTATGAAAAAACTTTAGAAAATAATAATATTAAAATAGATAATCAAAATAATAATTATTTTTTAAAATTATTTAATAAAAAATTAGAAGATAAAAATATAATACAATTAGAAATTAAACCATCAACTGAAGATATTGATATTGAAATAAATAAATGTATTTTAGGTTTAGAACGTGAAAGAAAAATTAATTTAATTAATAAAAAATTAATATCTTATCATGAAACTGGTCATGCTATAATGTCGTTTATGTTATCTGGTAGTATATTACCAACAAAAATTTGTATAAGTATTACTTCTAAAACATTAGGATATACAATGTACACACATGAAGATGATGATTTAATAATGAACACTTCAATTAATAATTTATTAAGACAAGTTATGATTTTATATGCTGGTAGATGTGCTGAAAAAATATTTATGAATGAAGTAACATGTGGAGGAGAAGATGATTATTTAAAAGCAAGAAAGATTTTAAAAAGACTAGTTATGAATGGAATGATATATACTGAATATAATTATATAGATTTATTAAATGAAACATCTAAAGTACCAGAACATATAGAAAATATTTTAAGTAAAATAAATAAATTATTAATTGAAGAGGTTAAATATATATTAGAATTAAATAGTGATATAATTCACATAGTTTCAGAAAAAATTCAAGAATTTGGATCAATAATAGGTAAAGATATTACAGATGTTTATGAAAGTAAAGATAAACAATATTTAATACAATCAGTAGATATTAGTAAAATATATGAAAAAATATTAGATATAAAAAAATAAAAATTGATTTGAGTAATAAATTATTAATAATAATAAAAAATAAATATATTCTATGGGTATTAAAGATTATTTAAAATATTTAGATCAAGAAGATCCATTGGTTAAGGAAAGAAATTATGAAAATCTATATATAGATTGTAATTTTATAATACATTATTTAATATATAAGTGTAAAAATGATTTAGAATTATATGGTCGAACATATGATTATTTTAAATATGTTTTTGATACATTAAAAGTATCTAAATCAATAATTTTAGTATTTGACGGAAAATTTGACAAAACATTATCAACAAATCCGAAAGAGCAAACACTTTTACTTAGAGCAAAATATAAAAAAAAATCAGATGATTATGATAAACAACCAATTTATCCTGGTTCAGAAATAATATCGACTTATAAAACTTATATGAAAGATATACTTGAAAAATATTTACAAATTTATAAATTAAATTTTACTATCGAAATAAATGATGATAAAATAGATGGTGAAGCAGATTTTAAAATACTTAAACATATAGAAGAATCTAAGGAAAATAATATATGTATTTTAAGTAAAGATTCTGATATGATTCTTATAGCATATTCATTAATTATAAAAAAAAAAATAAATATAGATATAATGATAAATTTAAGACCAATAAAATTTATTGATGTTAATAAAATTACTATTTTATCAAAACCAATTTTTAATGGTAAAAAAATAGTTAATTCATATGGCTTAGATTATGTTTTAATTATAATGTTTTTAGGTAATGATTATTTACCAAAAATATCTAATATTAATTATGAAACTATAATTAATTGTTATAATAAATATTTAGAGCAAATGAATAAACCAATTATAAAAAATAATAAGATTAACAAAAATAATTTAATTATATTTATAACATACATTTTATTAAATAAAAAAGTAAAATTTAATATAAAAAATTTAGATTTAGATAGATTTAAAATTTATTATAATAATTTATTATGGTCATTAAAAAATTATAAAGTATTGGAAAATAATTTAGAATATAAACAAGACTTATTTTGTGAAAAATATGAAATTGATAGTGAAAATAAAATTAGAGTTAGAAATGTTATAAATTTATATAATTTTATAAATATATTATAAAAAATAATTTTAGTTATATATAATATAATCAAATATGTATATTACTAATATTATATATATTATTTTAACAATTTCGCTAATGGTTGCATTTATTTATAATAGTAGAAGTGATTATGGATCAAGTTTTTCTATTTCTATAGTTTGTTGGCTATCAATTTGTTCAGTAACATCAGGAATGATAGAAGGAGTTACTAAGTTTGGAGCTCCCCCTCAATACTTAATAGGTGCGCATTTGTTAAGTTCTGCACTTTTGTCGATAAGTGCGTCTTCAACATATTATAATTTTAAAAAATAAATATTTTTTATTTTCTAAATGCACCTTTTTTTGCTAATTCATCAACAATTTCATTTGCAATTGAATATGGATCATTTTTTCCTGTGTGAGCTCTTACATGAATAAAATTTACTTTAAAAGTAGAGTTAATGATTATGTCATATATCTGATCAATAATATCTTGATTCAAATACTTTTTTTTGGTTTTTAACCATTTTGGTAACCATTCATTGAATGTTTTAACAGAATATTCTGAATCAGAATATATATTTACAATTTCTATTTGATTTTTTTTATTCTTTAATCTTTTTAAATTTATAATATTACAAATTACAATAGATTTAAGTATTGCATATAATTCTGCACGATTATTTGTAATAGGTTCGTGTGTAAATTTTCTACTAATTGGTTTATACTCTCCATTTGGAAAATAAATTCCATATCCACAATAAACATTTTTACCTTTTTTAACTAGAGATCCATCAGTAAAAATATTTATTATTTTTTCAGATTGATTAAAAATATTCATTATAAATATAATTATTATTAAATTTTTTCAACATTTACTACTTTATTAAATAATTGAATATGTAATTAGTTTTTCTATTATATTATATTGATTAATATCCTTTATAATTTTTTGATAATTTATTTTAGGACTATCTTTAGTATTTGACACTAAATATAATTCAAAACAATTTAAATCTTTATTCAAAATTTCATCTAACTTTATTAAAATTGTAAATTTAATGACAATACTCCAAGTAATAATAGTATTTAGATTTAAATCTTTTTTTATAATTTTTATTATAGGATAAAATATATCAGTATTTAAAAATGAGTTTTTTAATTCATCTTCAGAATATACACAACTATATAAACTATATTCAGAATTAGGACCAAAATTTTCTTTAATAATAATATCCGGTAAAATATAATTTTGTGACACATGCTTTATTATTAATTTATCATAACATACTTGGAATTGATAAATATTTTTAATTTCATTTTGATTGTTTTTATATTTATAAATTTTATCTATATCTATAAATTCTTCAGAACTATTAGATTCAAGATCATTAAAATTTTCAAAATTACTCATTTAAATAATAAAATAATTAATTTTCTAAATTAAATAAAATTAATTATTTATATATAAACTTTCTAATTTTATAGGATATCTGATAATTAATTCTTTTTGTAAACCAATAAATTCAGTTAAATCTGTTCTATTAATTTTAACTAATTTTGTTAATAATTCGTCAGTTATCTGATACATTTTAATTAATATTTTAACCATTAATCCCATATCTATATCATAATTATTTGTGATTTGGTCTAATGTAATATTTTTATTTTCAATCCATGTTTTAAATATTAAATAATTTTGTGGATAGAAATTCCATTTAGGTAATATTTTTACAAAATTTTTATATTTAATATTAACAATATCATCAAAATAAATAATATCAGGAAAATCATTAAAATTTAAAATTTCTTCATCATTTTTATTTTCTACTCCATCATCTATAAACATTGATAAAATAGGTAAAATATTTTCTTTTTCACTTAAAATTCTATTTAAATTTTCAATAAATAACACTGGATTAATTTCATTAAAATATGAAGCAATTTCACCTTTAGAAGTTAAAATCCAATTATCATCTTGTTTTACTATAAAATCATTTGAGTTTAAATATTTTATTAGATAATCTTCATTTTCTAAGTAAATTTGATATTCTGTTTTATTACTACCAGTTTTAAATTGAATAAGTAACTTTTGATATTCAATTTGTTCTTCCTTACTAAATTTTAATAATAATTTGTTATAATTTTTATTTATAAAATTAAATCCATAATTAGATAATTCTATTGATTTTTTATCTAATTCAAATAGTTTTGAATATTTTTCTGGCATAACAAATTCATAAATATTTTTATCTGATTTATAATATTTAAATGTTTTTAAAGTTATATTCTTGTAATAATCTAAATTTTTAAGTAAATAATTAGGTTCTATTACAAATTTAGATGTTACATTGTTAACTGGTCCAGCAATTATTGAATTAATTTCATTCCAAGAAGGGTACGGAAATTTATGTTTTGGTTTATCGTTGTATAACCATAAAATAACATTACCATATTGATCAATAAATCTACGACCAGCTCTTCCTGCCATTTGTTTATATTCACTAACATATAAATTTCTAAATCCTTTTTCTGAAGGTTTATTTAAAGATGTTAATACAACTGTTTTAACTGGAAAATTTAATCCAACTGCAAATGTTTCTGTTGCAAAAACTATTTTAATTAATTTATTTTTTATTAAAAACTCGACTACTTCACGAATTTTTGGAATTAAACCTGAATGATGATATGCAACTCCTTTGGATATAATTTTTCTTAAATTTATATATTGTGAATTAGTTTCAAATTCCTTTAAATTTTCATCATAAAAGTGTAATATTTGATTTTGTTCTTGAAAATTAACATATACACTTGTACACATTTCTGCAAAATCAATACATTTATTTTTAGATAGAACAAATATAATAGCTGGAACACCTAAATTTGGGTTTGATGCTATTTGATTACATAATGTTTGTAATTCAAATCTAATTGAATAATTAAATTCTTCTAGTTTACTCCAATATTTTTTTACTTTTGTATAATTTAAATCATTAAGTTCTAATAATTCATAAAGCTCTTCAGCTGGATCATCTGTTACTATTAATTTTTCTTCAGATTCATTTTCATTTACTTTTTTTTTAAAATTTCTTATTTTTGCATTATCAATTAGATACTCACGCAAGGGAACAGGTCTTAAAGTTTTTATAACTTTCTTAAATTTTTTATTTTCGTTAATATTATTTAACCAATCCATTAGTGTATCTATGTTTCCAATTGTTGCTGATAATAACACAAGTAGAGAATCATATTTTTCTAATGAATAAATTATACATTTTTCCCAAATATGTCCACGCCCATCATCATTAATATAATGTGCTTCATCAAAGATTACACATCCAGGATTAAATTCTTTTTCTTTATTTGTAATTAAATTGTATAAAACTTCAGTTGTCATAATAATTATATCCCCATCAGGATTTATAATTATATCTCCTGTCATTAATCCAATAGTATAATTTGTATTAGCTGATGTATGTGAGATAACCATATCTCTATATTTTTCATTACATAATGACTTTATAGGACATGTATATATTATTTGTAATAAAGAATTTTTTTTTTTAGTAAATTCAATAGCATATTCAGCAATTGCTGTCTTTCCTGAACCAGTTGGTGCCGAAACTAATATATTAAATCCATTATCAATATTTTCACAAGCTTCAAGTTGAAAAGTATCTAGCTCATATTTTGTTTTAATAGACGTCATATTAGTTATAAAAAAATTATATTACTATTTTTTTATCAATTTTTTTAAATTTAATATATATATATATAATAAATGAGCTTAATTGGTAATATAAAGCCATTTTGGTGGGGTCCAAATTTATGGTCATTTATGTATTCTTTTATTGCAGTTTATCCAGAAAATCCTGAAATAAAAGTTATTGAAAGTGCAAAATTGTTTTTTGTAGGATTAAAAAATTTAATACCATGTGAAAATTGTAGAATTTCATATAATGATTTTATAAATGAAACTGATACTAATATTAATGATATTAAAAATTTATCTAGTAAAAATAGATTAATTGAATTTGTATATAACTTAAGAAATAAAGTTAATCAAAAATTAGAACTTGAATATGATATATCTCTATTTTATTTTAAAAAAAAATTACATTATTTAATATGTGAAAATTCTAATAATGATGGTGTAATTAATGATTTAAAAGAAGTTCCATTTATTCCAAAAAATCTTGAAAATAAAGTAATTAATTTTTTAAAAACAAATTCAAATTACAATACAAATGAAACTAGACAATTATTATTAATTTGTAGAATGTTTATGAATGAACCAAATTTTGATCAAAATGATAAATATTTTAAATTATTTTATAAAAGAACAAATAGTTGTAGAATATTAATAAAAGAAATATATACAAATATGTGTAATGGTGATTATACTTTAATTCAGTCTTTTAATTTAGATTTTGAAATTCATTTAAAATTATTTTATTTAGGTTGTACAATTTTACCTGAAAGTGAATTGAATAAACTAATTAATTAATTTTTTTGGCAATTTCTTTTGCTTGAATAAATTTTTTTTTTAAATAATTATTGTTTACTTTTTTATTATAAATAACATATTTAATTGTAGAATCAAGATCTCTATGATGATGCCATCTTGATTTATCAATTGGACATGTTTCACATGTTTTTAACCAATTATCTATACAATCAGCATGAAATAAGTGACCACATTTTCCAATAGTAATCTCATTTTCTCTAAAAATTTTTTTATTATCTGAAATTGTTTCATAACTTGGTTCACATAAATTATTTTTACATATACCACATTCTTTCATAGTTTCTTCTATTATTTCATTATCATCCTCATATCTTTTTATTTCAATATCAGGTTTATAGGAATAATATCCAATTATATTAGCGTTAATAACTTTCAAATGACTCATTTTTATATTAATTTTATTATAACGAAGATATTTTATAAATATATCAATTTTTTAATATCAATCTATAAATGTAATCTCTAATTTATCACAAGAATCATAACATCTTGAACAATAATAATATGATCTAAAAATATCATTTAATATTTTACAACAATTATTGTTAACCCAATCACTGCATATCCAAATATTACAAATATCACATTGAACAATTTTACCAGAAAAAAAATCATTTTGAAAATTTATTTTATAAGTACAAATAGAACATGAAAATCTAGAATCTAAATATTCATCAACAATTTTATTAACTATTTCTTTAGGTAATAATTTATATTTATACAATTCTATTTTATAATTATTCAGAATATTAGTACTTAAATCAATATCTTGTAAATAATGTAAATGACATTTAAGATTTTTACAACATTCAGAACATTTTTTATATTTACATTTCAAGCCAATAAAATTTTTATTACATTTACATAATTTAAAATGTTTAGTACATGTTGTATTATCACAACAATTTTCACATTTTATAAATTCACATTTAAAATTATTTTTATTACATATAATGCATTTATTAAATTTTTCCTTATGTGATCTGCAGTTTATATTATCACAACAATCATAACATTTTTTTACTATACAATTTGTAGAAAATTTATTCTTTTTACAAATACATTTATTAGAATTATTTTTATGCTCCATATTAGAACAATTTTTATTTGTGCAACAATCTGAACACATAAATTGATTACATTTTATACTATAATTTTTTTGTGAACAAGCTATACAAAAAATTTGATTATGAATTTTACAGTCATTATCGTTACAACAAGTTTTACAACATTTAGTAATACAATATCTTTTAGATTTTTTTCCACATTTACAAAAATATAACATATTATACTAATAATATATTTAATTAATAAAAAATTTTTATTTTATGAACTTGCATCATCCATATCTACAAAATAAGAAAGAATATTATGTATTTGATCAATGTGCATAATAGTACAAGGTTCTAATTTAAGTAATGAAGACAAATTAATATTTAAAATAAAATAATTTCCTATAACCAATTTATTATTAATTAAATATTTTAAAAGTAATTCATAAGCTTCAATATATTTTATTGTTTTTTTCTTATAATCAAAGAATTTTTTAATTTTTAGTTTTAATTTTAAATCTAAAGATTTGTCATTTATATCAAAATTAATTTCTTTAGGCTGAATTATAACAGTTGAGTTTTCATCTAATTGAATTGTTGTATTATTTTTTTTTATTTCTTTATTTTTATTAGGATCAAATCCTTTAATTATATAATCAAGTGCTTCGATTTTATAAGTTTCCTGAAATGTTGTTACACATAAATCATTTGTTTTAACATTACATTCATTAATTAGATATTTTATAACTTTACCATTTTTTATATATTTACATGCTTCAACTAAACATTGTATATTAAATTCACCACCATATTCTTTTAATTTTTTTATTGTTTCAAGATTATCGGGTTTTGAACATTCTTTAATAAGTACACTTATTGGTGGTTTAATATTAAATTTATATGGATAATATGAATGATTTGAACATTGATATAAAATATCTTCATCAATTGGAATATTATATTTTTCAATTTTATTTATATGGCATGTTTTATTTAATAATTTGATAATTAAATTTTTAGTAACTTTTAATCCATACATAATAAAAATATCAATTATATCAGATATATTATTATTATTTGATATTCTTCCTATATTACCAGTATGTGCTTTTGTTAATATTAGATCAATCATTTTTTCATCAGGAATAATTTCATTGTTTTTACAACTTTCAAATATTGTTATTATTAAACTCCTATCTAAATTTATAATACTTTTATTTAATAATTCGTTCTTTAAATCCATGTTTGAATTTTCAGAAATTATTATAAATAATTCTCTAATAATTGGTCCTTTATATGGTAAATTATTAATAAGATCAATACATTTATTAGAATTTTCTAAAAAGTATTCTGAATTATTTTTAATATAATTTCCAATTAAAACTTCATTACTACTATTAATGCAGTTTTTATTTTTAACTATAAATTTTATAAATTCATCAGGACTTAATTTATCAAGGATATATTTTACTGTTTTAATTTTATTTGTTGAATTATGTAAAATATTACCTATAATATTTGATCCATAATAATAATTTGCACTAATATTATTTTCATTAATCATTTTTATTATATAATTTGAATCTAATTCTAATTGATTTTGAATAAGTTTTAAAATAGAATCATCATTCATAATATTAATAATTAACGAAAAAAATTTAGTTTCAAAAATATATTTCTCAGATGCATAAACTATAAATGATAATATTATTTGATATGAATTGTTACCAGTTGATATACATTTATTATAACTTGAATAATTTGTATTCATATGTTCAAGATATTTATTAAATAATTCTTGATTTAATTCATTGTCTTTCGGATTAGTAAAATCCATAAAATAATTAGCAAAACTTGAACATTGAGCATGTCTTCCATCACATCTTGCTTTTAATTCAGTAGACCATTTTAATTTTATTACTTGATTATTATTTTTATTATTCATTTTAAAAATACTGGATATTTATACTTAAATATTAATAAAATTTAATTTATAAATCAATTTTTATTGTAAAAAAAATGCTTCATTATATTTAATATTTTATAAATTATCTAAATCATCATCAGAATCTCCATCTAGAATTTTATCAATAATATTCTTTTTTGAATTATTAGATGTATTTTTTAAATTTGATTTTTTATTTTTTAAAAGAAAATCATAATTATCATCATTATTTTCATTATTGTTATTTTTAATTAATAAATTATCATTATTTTCATTGTTGCCATAAAAATCATCAAATTCATTATCTTCATCATCATTTGGTGGTAAATTCATAATATCTATTTCATTTTTATTTTCTTTATTTTTATTTTTTATTAATGCATCTTCATTATCATCAGAATCATAAAATTCTATACCCATATCTCCTTTTGGATCATTTGATTTAAATAATTTTATAATATCATTTGGAGGATTACCTATTCCTTCAATACTACAACCACCTTTATCATTTGGAGTAACAACAACATATGTATCTTTATGTAATCTAGGACCTTTTCTTATAGTATTTGTTAAACCGGCTATTCTTTTTATATTATCAGAACATAATACAACAAAATGATCACCATTATTATGATCTATTTTACCAAACATTTGACCATTTTTTATTCTATCAATAGCATTATATTTACCAAAATTTCTTTTTTGTTTTTTTGTTCTATTACCTCCTTTATTAATTGGCATTTTCTACATATATATATTAATTAAACAATTTATATTTTAAATAAATTTCATCTTTTTTTACATAATATAATAAAAATATCTAAATAATATCATTTATTTGTTTAAACAGTTCATTAATTGTATCTTCTTGTATATTTATTTTTTCATTTATTTTTAAAATATTATCATTAATTTCTGTAAATTTTTTTTCTAGTATTCCAGTAAAATCTTTCATCTCTGTATTATTAATTTGTACTGGATCAACATTAACTATTTCTTTTTCTTCTGTATTAATAATATTATTTGGTGGTTTAACTGAATCTTGTAATTTCACAATTTTAGGTGCATTATCAATATCATCAGTTAAAGTATCAAAATTAAATTTTGAATATATATTATGATAATTTTTTTTATTAAATTCAATTGATTCTTGAGCTAATTTAGCTCTTTCTTCAGAACTTCTTTTTATATGTGATATACCATGTTCAGTATCATCTAGCCAAATTGAATAAAAAGCAATTAAGATACTTTGAATATTCCAAGTACTTGACCATTCTCCTTTATGATAACCAGAATTTGTCAAACAAATTCTACAATTTATTTCATAACGACCACTTGGAGTTTTCATAATATAATTTGGAGGTTCTGCTGGATATTTTGGTGAATGTTGAATTTCACCAATATAATGACCACCATAATATTGTGTTCCTTTTTGACCTACTAATAAAAAGTACCAAATTAATGGATTTTTATCATCATGATATGCAGTTATATAACCTAGTGGTTGTGAATTAAGTAATTTTAATTCATTTGTAAATCTTTTTTTTTGGATTAAAGTTGCTCCAGTTATATTCGGTATTTTATCATTAATTTCAGTCATTTTATAATAATATATATATTATTAATAATTAAAATCAATTTTTTATTAAAAGTAAACTAATTTAAATAAATATTAAATATATATTATTATATAATAATAAAAAAATGTCAACAGAAAATCAAATGGCTGATTCAAACGTTACAACTCCTCGTGTTCTAACTGGTTTTATTTATTACAATGAAACTGATGATTTATCTAAGATATTTGAGGTAATTAAAGATTTTAGAACCCGCCATGGTCTTAAATATACACATTACAAAGGACATATTTTTTTTATGTTGTTAAGTGATTTTATGGGTGAATTTAGTAAAGTAAGACCTTTTAGAATTTCTAAATTTAAGAGTAGTTCGGAATATACTTGTTCAAAAGAAGTTGCAGATAAACTTATAGAACAACGTAATTCATTTATTAAAATGAAATGGGATGAAGCAGGATATCTTGTATTTATGTCAAGAACAAAAACATTCTTTCATAATTATCTTGTTAGAAAGTTATTTAAAGATGCTGAAATTGAATTAAATCAAGAATTATACAAAGTTAATAGATTTACTTCTGAAAATAATGATAAAGAACAAGAAAATGTAGTCATGGAAAATAATACTGAACCTGTTAAAAGTGAGTTTACAAAGATTGAAAAGAGAGGTAGAAAACCTCTGGAAAATAAAGATAATGTTAAACCAAAATCTAAATATATTCCAAAAGATAAAAATGCAGTTAAACAAAATGATAATGTTGAAGAAGTTCCAAAGATTAGAGGTAAGCGTGTTGGAATGAACAAAAATAAGCAAGCTTAATTTATTTTTTTATATAAAAATTGATAAATATTATATTTAATACATAATATTTATAAAATGATAGGAAAATTATTATTATCAAGTAGAAGTTTTTACAAAATAAAATCAAATAACGATAAAATAGTAAATGGAAGAAAATGTAATATTTTATCAGAAAATAAAAATGATTTATTAGTTCAAACAAATAAAGAATTTAGTACAAAAGATATTTATATTAAATTAAATGATAATAATAAAATAGATCAAATATTAGGATATGTTGGTGAATTTCAAGATGATTTAGATATTTTTCATTATTTATACACAATAGATTGGATGTCAAATTCTAGATATAAAAAGTTATGGGAAGAAATGGGTTTTGATCCAACATATGATTTAAAAGATAGATTAAATTACACAAATGAAGTAATAACTATAGATCCAGAAGGCTCAATAGATTTAGATGATGGTTTTAGTTTTAGTTCAGATAAATCTAATTATTATTTGGATATACATATTGCAGACCCAATTTCTTATTTTAATTTTAAAAATCCTTTAATGATTCAAATATTTATAGAATTAATTAAAAGAGTTAATACTTGTTATATTCCAAATTCTAAAGGTTCTAATCAACCTGTACATTTATTACCAGAACATGTAGTAAATTATATTAGTTTATTAGAAACAACAAAAGAAATTTCAAAAAGAAGAGCTATAACTTTTCTTTTCACAATTAATAAATTTTCTAATGAAATATCATATAAGGTTGAATATACATTATTATCTAATATTATAAATAAAACTTATGAGAAATTTGATCAAGAATTAAATGAAAATAATAAATATAAAGAAGAAGTAGTTAGTTTGATAAATCATTTAATTAAATTGATAGATTTACAATATAAACCAATAATGTATTATGAGAATATATCACATAGAATGATAGAGATTTTTATGATATTAGTTAATTATTATTCAGGAAATTATATGAGTAATAAAGTTAATAAATTAATTATAAGATATCAAGATAAAAAAGATTTACCAGAAAATTTTGAAAAAATACCACATTATTGTTTAAATTTTTTAAATTATTCTGCTAATTATAAAATAATTTCAAATAATGAAAGAAAAGAACATTATTCATTAAATATTTATAATTATTGTCATGTCTCTTCTCCGATGAGAAGAGTTATTGATATGTTAAATCATTTATTAATGATTGATAATTTTGATTTTAATATTGAACAATTTATTTCTGATAATATTGATTTTGATTTAATCAATAATAAAATTAAAAAACAAAGAAAAATATCAAATGCTTATGAATTAGTAAAAATTCTTAATATTAATAACAAATTTAAAGCATGTGTATTGGATATAAATAAAAAAGATAATAATACTTTTGGATTATTAGTATTATTTGCAATAATTAATATTGACGGAATAAATACTGAATATAAAAAAATGGTGAATATTGAAATACCAAAAACACATGAATGTATTAAAAGATTCCAAGAATTTGATATAGAATTACATTATAATTCTATTAATTTTAAAAATAATAATTTTCCATTTTCTATAAAAATTTTGTAAAATATTTATACTTTAATACTTTTAAGATTATCTGGACTAAGTGGATGAATACCACATCTAAATGTCGCTTGTACTGAATTTAAAATATTAATTTCATGATTTGTTACTATACTAATTGCCCAACCTTCTCTTCCAAAACGTCCAGTTCGACCAATTCTATGAATATAATTTGCAATTGATCCTGCTCTTGGTAATTCATAATTTACAACTAATGAAAGTTGTTGTATATCAATACCTCTTGAAAGTAAATCTGTTGATATTAAACATTTAACATCTCCTTCTTTTTTAAATTCTATTAAAACTTGAGCTCTTTCAGCTTTTGTCATTGATGAATTTATAACTAGTACTTTAATATCATGTTTTTCTAAAGTTTCTCTTAGTCTATCAGAATTTTTAATAGAATTTACATATATGATAAATTTAATAATTGACCAAACAGATAACATTTCAAGTATAATTCCTGGTTTTTGATTTTCAGAATCAACTAAAATATAATTTTGTTTAATACCATCTAATGTTATCTTTTCTTTTTTAACTAAAATTCTTACTGGATTATCTAAAAGTTCATTAGCTGACTGTATAGTTGAATTTGTAAGTGTTGCTGAAAATAAACATAATTGATATAATTGATCACTCAAATGATCTAATATGGTAAAGACATCATTTCCTAAATTTCCTATAAGCATTTCATCACACTCATCAATAACTATGAATTTGATATTAGAAAATAAATTCTTATTTATTCGCATAACATGATTTAATCTTCCAGGTGTTGCTATAATAATATGAGAATAATTTAATTCATTCATACTTCTATTAATATCTGTACTTCCTGTGCAAAGACAAAAGTCTACCTTCATAAATTTTGCAAGCTCTTTTCCTACTAAAAATATTTGCCATGCTAAATCAACAGTATTTGCAAGAATAATTGCTTGTGGTTTTTTAACATCTTCATCTATTAATTGTAAAATAGAAATCATAAAAGCACCTGTTTTTCCTGTACCTGAATTAGCTTGAGCTACAATATCTTTTCCATCAAGCATTTGAGGAATTACTAAAGATTGAACTCTAGAAGGATATTGAAAACCATAATTAATAATTCCCATTAACAATTTTTCTTTCAAATTTAAATTAACAAAATCATCACAAGATTTTTCAATAACTCCAGGAGAACAACAAATATCATCTTTATCTTCGAGACCTTCTTGATCGATCGTAAAACTATTTTCAATTAATTTTCTATCCTGTTCTTTAGAATATTCATCAGCGATGCCTCTTCTCTCACCATAACCGCCTTGTCCTCCACGACCTCTTCTTTCACTATAACCACCTTGACTACCTTGACCACCATGACCACCATATCCGCCTTGGCCACCATGACCGCTATGACCACCATATCCGCCTTGGCCATAACCTCCTCGATTACCATAATTATCACGATTTTGATTGCGATTGTTCATTATTTAATATATATCTTAATAAATCTTTATATTATTAAATCAATTTTTTTAATAATATTATAATTTTAAAAAAATTAAATTTTTCTATTCTATATAAGTTTAATACCTAATATTGATACTAATTCATCCACAAAATTTATTAGTGGAGTTGTTGCAACATGTAAATCATTATTTATATTAATAATATCACTAAATTTAAAAAATTCTATATCATTAGTGTGAATATATTGTTTAACATATTCAATATTATTTTCCTTAAAATAATCTACACAATCTTTTATTAATAATATAAATGTTTTACAGTTTTCATAATTTATTTTATCAATTTGAAACCAAGCTATATTAAAAATAATATTAATTACTATTAAATGATCTTTATCAATAGATAAAAATTTTTTTAATAAAATATCTTTATTAGTACTCATTATCCTATATATTAGATATATATTATTATAAATAATATTCATTTTTTTTTTATGTTTAAAAAATATTTTTTTTTAATGTATTCAATATATATTTAATAATATGGATAAACTAGATGAAATTTATGATATATATGTACAAAGTTTATTCACAGAAAATTTTGATCAAATTATTTTAAAATATAAAAATAATAATTATGAATGGAAAAAGTTTGAAAAAATTTTTAGACAAATGTATAAATTAATAATAGATTCAAAAAATGAAAAAAATCTTATTACAAATTATCATATGTTTATATTATTGTATTTGAATTATACAAATTATTTAAAATATTCTCAAAACTCAGATTTTAATAATTCAGAAATTTATAATATCATAAATAAAATAAAATTTAACAAACATATATTAAAAAAAATATTAGCATATACACCAAATACTAATATAAAAAAAATAATTAAAATAACAAATCCCTTTGTTAATTTAAAATTAAATAAATTTAAAAATGAAGAATATTTAGAAAAATTTATCACAGAATATCTCTTAAATTCAAAACAAATGGAAAAACTTTCTGAAATGTCTAATGATAATTATAAAAAATCTTTAAATATTTTAATTTTTAGAAATATGATTTCAATAAAAAATAAATATAATAATTATCATGATTTTTTTATTAAAAATATAATTAATTTTAATGATTTAAATTTTTTTTTAGACTTTGATTCATTTATTAATAAAATACCACAATGGAAGAAAATATTAAATTTTCGAACAAAAAATTCTGATTTTGAAATTAATGTTAATATTATTGATGTAATAAAATTTTTATTAACTAAAATATCTAAATTATCTATTGAAAATAATTCTGATAAATTTATTCTAACTAATACTAAATATGGTGGTAAACTTGTAATTTGTTTTGATCCTAATATACAATCTACTGAATTTAATAATTATCAAATAAATTATAGTTTAATGCATTTTGGTTTAGAAGAATTAAAAAATTTTAATTTTTTAAAAAAAACATCAACATTTATTGAAATTAAATTAGCATCTAAGAATATTAAAGATTTATCATCTCTTTTAGATATTATTCATTTACTTACAATTAGTTTTAAAATTTTAGAATCATATCCAAATGATATTTATGAATGTATTTATCCAGTTGAATATACTAACTATTATTTTTTATCTTTTTGTATGTTTTTAGAATTTGTTAAACCACATATAAAAAAATCACTTGGAATTAACAAATTTATCATTGATTTAATTAAATATTTTTATATTTATTCATATTATGATTACTATTTTTATTATTCAAAAAATTTATTTGAAACAATTATATCTAATTATTCCTATAAAAATAATATATTTGAAGAATTTATTAATAATTTGAAAAATACTTTAAAAATTCCAAAAGAGTTATTTTCATATCCACCTTTTTTTAATATTGAAGATGATCTAAATTCTTCTTTATTTTATAGTTTTGAAATTCCTAATTATTTTAAATTATTTGATCTTATAAATGCAATTGCTTATGTATTTTCTAAAGATTATTATTCTGTAAATAATAAAGATATTGATTTAATTGAATTAATTAAAAAAAATTTTTATATAATAGATGTTGAAAGTTCAAATAATAAAAAAGAAAATAATATTTCATTATCTGAATCATTGATACATACAGGTATTTCAGATAAACCTAAAAAATCTGTTAAAAATAAATATAGTTCTGAAGATGAAACAAATAGTTCAACAACTTTAAATTACACAAGTTCAAATGAAAATCAGTCAGAAAGTAATGATGATCTAAAATCAAGATTAAATATTGATCAAATATCTAATATGACTAAACAAAATAAAAAATTAATACAAAATACAAATACATATATTGAATTAAACATTGAAAATTCAATTAATTGTAACCTTAATACTGAAATTAATTAACTCATATACATATATAAAATGATGTTATTTAGTGAAAATATCGATAACTCAAATATACATATTATTTCAGATAAAAATAAAATATTTAATATATTATTTAATATAAATTCAAAAGAACTAATATATGATAATTATAATATACCTATTTCTAATAAATATTATATAACTATTGTTGATGCAGCTGAAGGAACATTTGGAAATTTTTTTTCATATATTTTTGATGAAAGTAGAGAAACTGAAATAAATTTTATTCCTGAAGAAAATATTGATTTAAATTTAAAATGGGATTTAGAACAATTTTATTTTATTCTTTTGGATAACAATAAATATTTAATTAATCTTGAAGATGAATTTAATGAAATTAAATCAATTATTAATAATTCAAATGCAGAAACAATATTAATTATTGATATTAACTATATTATGAATTTTTTATTAGATTCTAAAGTAAAAAATAATCCAGTTCATATCTTTGATTTTTTACTTTTTCAATTAAAAAAATTTAATTTAGATAAAATAATAATTTTTGATGAAGAAAACAAATATTCAAAAAATAATTTATTATATAAACAAATCAAGTTATGTTTAGATATAAAAAGTATTAATTTACCAGTAGAAGAATATGAATTACGAGTATATAATTATTTTAAAGATAGTGATGAAAATTATAATCTTCTTTGGAAAATTGCTAATTCTGATGATAAAATAATTATGAAAAAAAATGTTAATCCTAATTTTGAGAATTGTTTACAATTTAATTATGGTTTAGTTAATGATATTGAAGCATTTATATGTAAAGTAAAAATTTCAGATATAATTACTAAAAATATTTTTGAATTAGAAATTAATCCAGGTATTGTTTTAGATCCTTTAGATAAAATTAATTTTGATCTAACTTTTCTAAATCTTTAGGATGTAAAATGTTATTCTTAAATTTTAAATAAACAACTTGTAACTTAAGATAATGTGCTATAAAATAAATTAATAAAATAAATAATCTCATTGATAAAGAATTAGGTAATGCAGGTAAAATAAATGCTGTAAATTCAATTATATAAAAAAAAATTTCAAAACCCATTAAACATATATTAAAATTATATTTTTTTATTAAAAACTTCTTATTTTTGAATGTAAGATAAAATACACATATATAATAATAATAAGAACATTGGAATTGTTGTATTTTTTAAAAAATAATCAATATTTTCTGATGAATAATTTGTTTTCCATATTTTATTAATATTTATTATCATAGGTATAAATATTAAAATTGGTATATATCCAATAAAAAAATTATGATAAAGCTTTATTAATGTTATTGTATTTGAAATTATACTAAAATATAATAATAAATTTATCAGTATTAAAGTATTTTTTTTACCTATTAAAACAGGTACTGTAATTATATTATTTTTTTTATCACCTTTTATATCTTTTATATCTAATAATAATTCATTAATTAATGATCCAAAAAATATATAACTGATTGTTATAAGAAGAATTTTATAGTTGATATTTTTATAATTTATATTTTGTAAACTAGCTAATCCTGTATAAAAGATAGAGAAAGATACAGTAAATGCACAGTATAGATTTTTTATAAAAGTTAATCTTTTAAAAAATGGTGTATATATAGTTATGCCAATTAACATATAATTGGTTATTACTTGTAAATTAATTGATAAGTATGTTCTAGTTAGATAATTTATTAAAAATATAAATAATAATGATATACTTATTGCTTCTTTTTCTGTTATTTCACCTGTTATTAATGGTCTTGATGGATTATTTATTTTATCTAATTCAACATCAAATAAATCATTTAATACCATACTCAGTAGCATTATTAAAAGTGAAATAATATTTGTTGTTAAAAATTGATAAGAATTTAATAAATTATTTAATGATGGATTCATAATCCATCCACCTGAAAATGTTAAAAATAATGTTGGTAATACATTATTAAATCTAGTTAATTTTTTTAAACTATTAATTTTTGATATAATTTTATTATTTTGATTAGATTTTAGTACAAAAATATTATTCTTTGATACTTTATTATTTATTAATTTTAAATTATGATAATAAAATGGGTGAGATTTTACAATATTTATTAGTAGTAATGTTAATACAAATAAATATATTATTTTCATATTAATTATATTTATATTTATATTCAAATTTATTTATATAATTTTGATATTTTATATTAAAAATTAGTAAATAATTATCCATTTTTTATTTTTAAGTATTTAGTTTTATATTTATTATATTTGTGATTATATCCACCATTCATTATGGTAATTTTTTCTTCGTAAAATTTATCAATTAAAGTTGAGACAAGTTTATTTGGTATTCCAATTTTACCATTTAATAATATTAAATCTTCTCTTGTTATTGGTGATTTTGGATTACCTCTTCTAAAGATATCAAATAAAGTTGCACGTGAATAAGTAAAACCATCTGATGCAATTAATGGATCATTTAATAAATTTAATGATACTGGATCTTTTAAATGATCATAAGTTGAATTATTTTTATTAATTAAATCATGAATATTATGTATTTTTGAGATACAATCTTGTATTTTAATAACATCACTTTTTAATAAAACTGTTTTTTTATTTAAAGATTTATCTGTTCCAAAATGTGTTAATAACCAATCACCATTGTTTATATCAACTGTCCACAAAATTTGTCGATGAAAATTATCATCTCTGAAAGATTTTCTATAATCATTAGGATTATCTGTCATATACTTATTCCAGTCATCATTCATAGGTAATTCTATAGTATTTCCAGTATCTCTTAATACATTTAAGCATTTACATATTATATTTAGATCATCATAATTAATAGGTGGGTCAATTTTAATAGGTTCTGTATCAGTATATAAGTCCATATATTATATAATATATAATAATATATTATATATTATATAAAAAAAATATCTAAAACATGTGATCTTCTTCGTAAAAACGTTTATAATTATTTCTATAATGATTTGAAAAAATATCATAAATAATACTAAATTTACCATGCATACTTTCATAACTAGTTTTATCAATAAAATCTACAATTGATTTATCTTGTTTTAATGTGGTAAACATAGTATTATAAGTAATTTTATCACCTACTAAATTAATAAGATATTCAAATGGATAAAAAATATTTAAATAATTATCTTCCTTATTACTATAACTCCAATAATTTCTATAAGCTTTTACAAATAGAATAGTTTTAAATTTTGAAACAGGAAGAGCATGTGTTATAATAGTAGATGTATAATTTGCAAATTTAACTCTTGCAACTGTTGAATGTGGTAGAACATATTCATTTTCAACAATTATATTATCAATTTTATAAACTTTATTTACAAGCGAGTTTTCACCTGCAATATATTCATATATTATTTTATAATGATTTTCAGTATCATTCATTTTTAAAACTTTAGAATTTTTAACAGGATTTGGATGTTTTTTATTTCCAAAAGTATGAACAAATCCAATATGACAAATATCTAAACTATTAACTGTAACAAATTTTGCATAATGTTCAAACTCTTCAGATAACTTTACTGCTCTTTGATCATTAGAATAATATTCTGGTTCAACAAATATACAATTTTCATCAATAGTATTTCTCATAGTACTATTTAAAATTGGTATTGTATTTAAATAAATCATATCGCCTTTTTCAACAACTTTATAACAATCAATATTATGTAATTTTGATATACCACATTTTAACTGTGGTATATCAACTAATTCACCATTTGTACCATTAAAAATATAGCCATGATAAGGACATGTAATTGTGTTTTTACAAGTATCACCCTTTAAAAAAGATGAACCTTGATGACTACATGAATCCCTTAAACCAAAATAATCTTTTTTATCTTTCCAAACAATATAATTAATATCTTTGATAGTTACTCTTTTTGGTTTTTTTCCAAAATCCTTTGCAAAGCCAATAGGATACCATGTTAGTTGACCTTTATCATTCGGTGATTCTAAACGTGGAAAATTACCAAAATGATAAAATTTAGAATGTATATTTTTATGTTCATAAATAGTATCATTTTTATTCTCAATATATACATCATCAGAAAAATATAATATATTATAATTTTTATTTGCTAATTTTTGATTAATAAAAGTATTATGATTTATTTTTAAAAAATTTTTTTTTAAAAACCCATTTGTAGTTGTAAAAAATAAAAATAATGATAAAACACAAAATTTAAAAATATTATAAGTTTTTAATGTCATTATTTATATATTAATTATAATATAATAAAATTATAAATATATTAAATATATTATATTATACGATGAATACTATTAAAAATATATACATATTTTGTATTTTTTTATTTTTACATTTTAATTCATTATTTTCTTTTAGATGTATAAATAGTCAAAAAATTCATTATAGATCTATTAGTATAAATATGGTTGAGGAAGATATTGAATATTTATCAAAATATAAATATTATTTCCAAAAAGATAATTATAATAATGTTATTAGTAATATTATTGATAAAAAAGTATCAAAAGTTTATTTAGATAAAAAATTTAGTGAAATAATAACTGTGGACAAAGATATTAATATTAATAAATTAGATTTAGATGAATCTGATAAAAAAGAACTTGATATTATTTATAATTATAATCATTATCATATAGCAAATATAAATCCAGTATTAGTTTCTAATATTATAGATAAATCTTCTGAATCTCATACTCCTCTTATTATTACTGATTTAAGACCAAATTATATTACTTTGATAGATAATGGTTTTAATTTATTAACAGGTTCAATTTCATATATACTACCTTTACTTTTATTATCATCTTTTTTATCATTTATATCTAGAAATGCTAATATAAATTCTTTTAAAAATCCTAAATCAGGGTTTCAACAAGGTCAAAATATGCCAAATTTATTTAATCCATTTATGATGTCACAATTAGATAAATCTAATAACTTAGTTCAAAAATCAAATATTACTTTAGAAAATTGGGCAGGAAGTCCAGAAATTATAGAAGAGTGTAGAGAAATTATTCAATATATCGAAAATAAAGAATTATTTAATAAAATGGGTGCAGAAATGCCAAAAGGTATACTTTTAGAGGGTCCTCCTGGTACAGGAAAAACATTATTAGCAAAAGCAATTGCTGGTGAAACTAATTCTACTTTTATAGCAATATCTGCTTCTGAATTTGTAGAATTATTTGTTGGGATGGGTGCTTCAAGAGTTCGTGATTTATTTTCAAGTGCTCGTAATAATAAACCTTCAATTATTTTTATTGATGAAATTGATGCAGTTGCTAGACAAAGAGGTAGTGGTTTTAATAATGCTAACGATGAAAGAGAACAAACTTTAAATCAACTATTATATGAAATGGATGGTTTTAATAATAATGAAGATATTGTAGTTATGGCTGCAACAAATAGAAGAGATGTTTTAGATCAAGCAATTTTAAGACCAGGTAGATTTGATAGAATTATTCGTGTTTCACTACCTGATATTGATTCTCGAAAAAAAATAATTGATTATTATTTGACCAATAAAAATATAGTTAATAATTTTAATATTTCATCTATTGCTGAATTAACAGAAGGATTTTCTGGAGCACAAATTAAAAATTTAATTAATGAAGCTATTATATTATCAGCTAGAAATAATTATACTAGTTTACAAGAACAATACATATTTGAATCATTTGAAAAATCTATTGTTGGATTAATTAGAAAAAATGCTACTGTTGCTCCAATTACTCAAAGACGTATTGCTATACATGAGAGTGGTCACTCCTTATTAACATTATTATTTAATGATACATTTGAATTCAAAAAAGCATCAATACAACCAACATATAATGGTGCTGGTGGGTATACTTTATTTAATGAAAAATCTGAAATTAGAAGTGGTGGTTTATATACAAAAGATACTTTATATAAAAGATTAGTAGTTAGTATGGGTGGAAAAGCAGCAGAATCAATTTATTATGGTAAAGATTTAATTTCACTTGGAGCTATTGAAGATTTAAAACAAGCAAATAAATTAGCAAGAAAAATGATTGGTAATTTTGGTATGGGTAAAGATTTAGAAGTTTTTTTTAATGAAGATATTAGTGATGAATCAAACCCATTTTCAAGAAGTTTATCAGATAAATATTCTGAACAAACAAAACAAACAATGGATAAAGAATCATTAGAATTAGTACAAAAAGCATATAAAAAAGCTGTAGAATTATTAACATCAAATTATGATAAAATGATTTATTTTTCAGATTTATTAATAAATAATACTGTTGTTTATAAAGAAAATATTGAATTATTGTTATAAATTTATTTTATTTTAATATAATATTATAATGAATAAATTATCAAATAAAAAGTATACTATTTTTAATGAAAATGATATTACAATACGTGATACAACATTTGATATGCTGCGAAAATTAGGTGTAACTATAGTATGTGGAAATCCAGGATCAACAGAAGAAACTATGTTAATGAATTTTCCTGAAGATTTTTTATACATAATGGCTCTTCAAGAAGCTAGTGTTATTGGAATAGCTGATGGAATATCGCAAAGTATAAGAAAACCTGTTATAGTAAACGTTCATACTGGTGTTGGTATTGGTAATGGTATGGGAAATATTTTAACAGCATATCAAAATAAAACACCTTTAATATTAACATCTGGAAATCAAACTAGAGATATGTTATTGATGGAACCATTATTAACTAACATTCAACCCAATCTATTACCATTACCGTGGGTAAAGTGGGCATATGAACCTTGTCGTCATGATGATGTACCTGGATCATTTATGAGAGCTTATGCTAAAAGTATACAAGAACCACAAGGACCTGTATATTTATCAATTCCATTAGATGATTGGAACAAAATATCTTCAAGTAAAGTTGAAATAAGAAATATTTGTATAAGAGTTGCACCAGATCCTAAAGTAATTATTGAATTTGCAAATGAGATAAATAATTCAAAAAATCCTGTTTTAATTTATGGTTCAGATATTGCTAGAAATTCAGCATGGTATAATGGTATTGAATTCGCTGAAAAATTAAATGCTCCTGTATGGTCAGGACCATTTAATGAAAGAACGCCTTTTCCTGAAACACATCTTTTATATCAAGGTCAATTAAAATCATCTATAAAAGAATTATATGATGAAATAAAAAATTATGATTTAGTTATTGTTATAGGAGCACCTGTATTTCGTTATTATCCATATATTGATGGAGAATATATTGGCAAAAATGCAAAACTTTTACTAGTTTCAGACGATTCAGATCTAATAGCTAAAGCTCCAATAGGTGATAGTATATTATCTAATTCAAAACTCTTTTTTGAAGAAATTATGAACAAAATAAACAAAAAAATAAATAAAAACATACCAATAAGAAAACAAGTATCTTCGAAAATAGAATTAAGCAATAAACCATTTCTACCAGAAACAATATTACATATATTAAAAAACAATTTACCAGAAGAATATATTTTAACAGAAGAATCTCCTTCTATAGTTTCTGCAATGCAAGATATAATTAGAATTGATAAACCTGATACATTTTATACATTTGCATCTGGTGGATTAGGTTGGACAATGCCTGCTTCAATTGGTTTAGCAATTGGTGAAAAAATACAAAAAAGAAATAGACCTGTGTTTTGTTTAATAGGTGATGGTTCATTTCAATATTCAATTCAATCTTTATATACTGGTGTACAAAATAAGGCACATGTTATATATATAGTATTTCAAAATCATGAATATGGAATATTAAAAGAATTTTCTATTTTAGAAAAAACTCCAAATGTTCCTGGTTTAGATTTACCAGGTATTGATATTGTTTTATTAGCTAAAGGTTATGGTGCAAATAGTATATTTATTGATAATATTTCAGAATTTTCTAAAGAAATAAAAAATGCTTTGCTTTTTAAAGGTATTAGCGTTATAGTTTTACCAACAAACAAAGTAAAAGGAGGTTTGACTATTTAAACCTCTGAAGATTTAAAACAAGTAAATAAATTTATTTTATTTCGATAATATTCATTTTTTCATTAAGTTTAATTTCAATTAATTCAATAATATCTTTAACTTTTTTAAAATCGATAATATCTAAATTTAAATATTCATCTGATTTTTCTAAAGAATCATTATATTTTTCTAACATTACAAATAATTCATCAATAGATAGATTATTATCTATTTCATTTTTATTTTCTAAAATATCATCAATAATAGATATTTTAGATTTTAATTCTTGATAATTTTTTATAAAATCATTTTTATCATTTTCTTTTCCTAATTGATTAATTTTATTAATAACGTTTTCAAGACTTATATTTGATTCTAAATCCATACTATATATATTAATATAAATAGTATTATATCTGTAAAACAATTTTTTTTATATAAAAAGTTATTATATATTTTGTTCTAAAACTTTATAGGAAATTTTAATACTTCCATCTGGTAATATTATATCCGCTTTTTTAGGTGAATTTAATAATTCAATTATAGATGTAATTTCTTTTCCATTTTTTATAATTGATGGCTTCATATTAGAAACAAAATTATAATAAGATTTTTTTGCATTATGATATTTATTAATAATCCAATTTATTTTATTTAGATATTTATACATTTTATCTTTGTATTCTTTAATATCGTAATTATTTAATATGAAATCATAATTTTTATTTATTTTATCAATATTATCTCTACTTTTTTCATATTTATTACTTAAAGTTAATATGAAATCTTTATATTCTAAAAATAAATTTATATAATTTTTTTGAGTCTCAGTTATAAATTTAGCTGCATATGTTGGAGTTGGAAATTTATAATCAGCAACTTCATCTGATAATTGATTATCAATCTGATGACCAACAGCACTAATTGTGATAATCATACATTTATTTATTCTACAAATTAAATCCCAATCTGAAAAACCAATTAAATCTTCATATGAACCACCTCCTCTTGTAATTAAAATTAGTTTTAAATAAGAATAGTTTGATTCTAAATAATTTATAGCATTAATAACAGATTGTGGACATGATTTTCCTTGTACAATTGCATTAATCATATAAATATTACCAATAAATTTATCATTTTTAAATGTTTGTAAAATATCTTGAATAGCTGCACCTTCTAAAGATGTAATAATACCAATATCATTTGGAAATTTATTTAATATTTTTTTATTTTCATTCCATCCTAAATCTATAATTTTATTTCTTAATTCACTATGTAATTTTAAATAATCACCTAATCCAACTTTTTCAATTAATTTAACATTAAAATATATTGAAAAATTTCTTTTAGATATTGAAAAATTACCATAAATCTTAATTTTATCACCATCTACTAATTTTTTATATTCAACAAAATTTTTACATTTCGTAATTTGCCAAAAAATTCCATTAATTTGGTAAGAATTTATTTTAATAGTAATATATGCATTTGTATCAGAAAATCGAAAGCTAATAATTTCACCTATTAGATTAACACAGTTACATGATGTTAATGATGTATTTATTTTATTATATATTTCATTTAAATAATCTTCAGAAGTAACTTTTTTTTCTTCAGATTTTTTTGTTGATTCTAATGTTTGACCTGTTAATTTATTTAATTCTTCAGATAAATCTGAATCAGTTGAATCATTATTTTCTTTTGAATCATTTATTAAAGATTTTTTATTTTTATATCTAGTTTTCATAGAATATATTTAATATTAGTATTAATTAAATATATTATAAATAAAAATCAATTATTCTACTAAATTTCTATTAGAAACCCTAGATAATTTTAAATTACCAACTTGTGCCATTTTTTCTCTTATTTTTTCTATTTTTTCATTATTAAATGGATAATGTTCAATGTCATTTATATATACATCTACTAGTATTTCATCTTGACTAATTATTTTTAAAATTGTTTGTTTAAAATCATCATCATAAACAAAATTTTTATATTTAATAACTACAGGACAAACATTTGCTCCTGCATAAAAAGCTCCTGTTCTAAATCTCATTAAAGAATTATTATTACCCATTGCTCCCTCTGGATAAATTGTTATCTTTTTTTTCTCTTCTAGATATTTTTTTATTTTTTCAACCATATTTGTATCAACACCTCTTTTAAATATTAACAGTTTACATTTTTCACCAATTAATTTACCTATTTCTGTTGAATTAATAAAATCAGAAGTAACAAATCCACATCTAAAAATATAAAATAAAATAAATGAATCTAGATAATGAGAATGATTTGCTATTATAATTGATTTTGAATTATTGTCTTTTTTATTATTCCAAGTAAATATATTATCTTTAATTGTAAAGCCTTTTTTTGTATTATCAATTATATTAATTTTAATATTTAGGGATCTTAAAGTATACTCAAGTGTATTAATAATTTCTTCATCTGAGTTAATTAAAATTAATTTATTTATAATAGAAGTAAATTTAACAATACTAATTGGCAATATCATATAATTTATTGAACTAGAATTATCTATTTTAACTGATAATATATCATTTTGATATTTTTCATATTTTGATTTAGAAAATATTTTTTGTTCATTTAATATTGATTTAATTTTTTTAGAACATATTGGACATTCTAAATTATTTGTTTTTCTTGAATTTATTTGTTTATTTATAATAAATTCATTAAAACATCTATCATGAATCATGTGATTACATGGTAAAATAAATAGTATATTATCTCTTGACTTAAAACTCTTTTTACAAGAACATACATAATTTACAATTGTATCATCTAATTCTTTATTACATTGAATTATTGAAGATTCCTTCTTTTTTATAGATTTATTATCTAACATATAATTATATTTATAATATTATAATTATAAATAAACTTAAAATTTTTTTGCAAAATTTTTTTTTCTTCTTATGGCGTTTAAATCATTTTTAGAATCTTTTGTATCTAGAGATTTTTCATTTTCAATAATTATTGATGGATTAGATGCTAATCCATTAATTTTATTTTCAATCTCTTGTTTTCTTTTTATTAAATTCTCTACAAGACTTGTTGCTGATTTTTGTTTTTTAAATTTTTCTATATCTTCAATATTAAATGAACTTACTTCTGATAATATTGTAGCATTACAAATTGTATTATTAATAGTTTCAATATCAATATCATCCGTATAATTTGATATTAATTTTTCTTTAAGTCCATTCAACTCATTTATACTTTGAGATAAAAATTCTAAATTAACATTAGGTTTTACATTATTTTCTATTAATAACTTATCTTTATTTATTGATGAAATTATATTTTTTTCTAACATTGTAATTTTTTTTCCTAAATCTATAATCATTGAATTATTTTTATCTAAAATATTTTTTTGTTCTAATATATTTTTTTCTAAATATGTTATTTTATTTTCATTTATACTATTTTTTTCTGTTAATGTTACTACAATATCACTAGTATATTTTAGCGCATCTAATAATACTTGATAATTTTGTTCAACTGATATTTGATTACTCATTAAAAATATATTTTAATTCTATATTATAAAAAACAATTTAAAACCTATATTTTCATAATATTATAGTGTGTTAAATTATCAAAACTTTTATATATTATAAATCTAATTATGTTAACCATATTAAATTTTCTTAATTATTTTGCAGGGAAACCTTTAAACATTTATATATTAATCTCAATTACTATTGTTATTTATTATATTTTAATTAAATACTATTATGAAAGTATTTATTCTAGTAATTTATATTTAATTACATTAATTATTTTAATGATTTTAGATATTGTCAGTATTATTATGATATTTTTTTATGATCGAAAAATTGATAAATCTGAATTATCAGCTAATAATTATTTAAATGAAAATTTAAATTTAAATTTAAATAAAGAATCAGATCAACCAAAAAGTATAAAAAAATCTTCTAAAAAGAAAAATAAAAAATTTCATGATAAAGAAAATAAAGATAAAAAAAGTTATGTAATTGATAATAATGATAATAAAGATATAATATCATTATTTGATATAAATAAAGATGTATCGTTAGTTACTTATTAATTTTAATAAAAAAATATTATTAAACATTTTTTTATTCTTTTTCTACAAAATCATCTAAACTTTCTTCCTTTAATTGTTCATTATAATTAGATATTTCTGTATTTACATTAGTTGTAGTATTTGTCATAGATGAATTATTTACAGCTGATTGTGCTACAGCTTCTGCATGATTATTTAATTGATTTAAATCAATTTTACTTAACATTTCTTGTAAACTTGTTGTAGTATTTTTTTGAACTTGTTTATTACCACCCATTCGCATTTGAGCCATATTTTTTTGTTTTTCTCTTAATCTTTTTTTTAAAATTTCTCTATGAACTTTTTTTTCATCTGGAGTCATATCTTTAAATTCTTTAGTTGGTACATATTGAGTTGAGTTTTGATTAGTTAATTGTGCCATTAATTGATTTCTTTCTTGTGGTGTTATCTTTACTTTTTTACCATTATTCATACCTGAAAAAACTTTTTGAAGTAATGCTGTATCATTACCAGATAGATCAGAATTTAATCCTAATTGTCTTAAAATATTGGGATCCATTATAATTACTACATATTATATTATTTTTAAATCCAATTTAATTAGTAAATCTTATAAATTATTTTGAACTATTAAGAATTATATATAAAGATTTATTTTTTGATCTTGGTTTAGTTATTTTTTCAATTCCTTCAAGAAAATCTTTATATTTAATTTTTTTTATAACTTGAGACATAACTTGATTAATATTAAAAATATTAAATTTTTGAATAAAAGATTGCATATAAACTGATACTTCTTCTGTAAGATCAATAAATGGTTTATCAAATAATAATTCTTTACTCTTTTTTAAACTATTAAATTTTTCTTTATAATCATTTTTATTTTTCATAATATCTTCTCTTATATTTTTATTAAAATTTGATATAGCATTTTTTAATTTTTTTATTGAATAAACTGATTGAACAATATAATATACAAGCATCACAACTTCTTCACCAAAATTTTTTGATAAATTATCACATTTAACAACATAACCAAGTTTATCAATCGTTCTTAATTTATCAAAAAGTGGTTCATATAATATCTCTGAAACCATTTGACAAATTAATTTATTTTTAATTATTAATTCAATACTATCATTTGTTAGACTATTATTCGAATATTTTACTGGTATTTTATATATAACAAAATTTTGTAAAATAGAATTATTATTATCTTTTTTATTAATGTCTTCTGATTTAAAATTATAATTTAGTTTATATAAAATATTTTTATTATTAATTTTTCTTAAAGTATCTAAATATCTATTTGGATTTAAAGAAATTGCATTAATTAAATAATCAATATTTTTGTTTAACATATTATCATTTTCAGAATTATTATCTAAACTTAAATTAGGAATACCTATTATAATAAATACTTCTTGTTGATATTTAAAACATTCCATAATCTTATTTTTAAAACTTTTATATGTTATATTTTTTAGTAATTCTAGTTGTTCATTTGGCAATATTTCATTATTAAATAAAGTATGTTCGGTATCAATAACTCTTAAATAAGGTGTTTCATATTTCAAATTTATAATATGTTCTTTTGAATCTCTAATACTTTTATTAAAATATTTTTCAGTATCAGGATTATTAAATATTGTATCAGGATGTATATATTTTAATATTTCATAAATATAATTATCAATTAAATAATTTAATCCATTAAAATTATAAATAATTGTATCATTATCTAATATTATATTAAAATACATTTTATAATCAAACATTGTCTCAATATAATAATTTAGTAAAGATTTACAAATATATTTATAAATCTCTAATAATAATTTATTTTTTTTATCATTTAAATTAATATTATATCTAATAACAGTTACATTAGCAATTGGTTTATTAAATTTATTAACTTCAGAATAGTATACTTTTCTATTAATTAATTTATTTTCATAAATTAATTTTGGATATGTATCATTTTTAACTTTTTTGGTAACTAGATCAGTTTTTATATTAAAATTTTTTATTGGAATAATATTTAATAAATTATAATTATTTTTTATATTATGAATATCTTTAAAATTATATTTATTTATGATATATTTTGTATTATACCATTTACTTATATCCCATTCTTTATTATTAAGAAAATTTATATTTGTTATTATTTTTATTGTAACATCATTTAATATTTTTTTAAATTTTTTAAAAGTTTCTTTTGTATATTTTGGAACTATTGAATTTCTTAAAATTGCCATATTTGGTTCTGTATTTATTAAATTTTGTAATATTTCTAAAGCAGTATCAACACTTTTATTATCATCAGAATATAAGCAATCTAATAATTTAATTTTTTGAAATGAATTATAAAGTTCTTTAAAATCTGCTTCAGTTAATTTATTAAACTTGTTTAATAAATTATTAGTACAATTTGTTACTAAATTAATTTTTTCAATACTTGGATTATTTAAAAAATATTTCATATTTATAATTGCCTCTAAATCATATATATAATCAATTGAAGTATTAATAAAATTTACAATATCATTTTCTTTTAAATAATAACTTAAAGAATCTTTGTATTCTGTACCAATTAACCAATTTATAAAATTTATTAGTTGATATTCTAATTGATTTTTTGGATTTATCTCAAAAACTAAATAAATATTAATAAAATTATATTCTGAAACTGATTTAAAAATTATTAAATTATTTTCAACCAAGTTAATTTTTTCTTTATTAAATCTATCTTTATCTTTTTTATATAATTTACTACCAATATCATTAAAAAAATGTAAATATTCTTGAATCATTTGATCAACATTTTTTGTATCAATAATACAAACATACATATTACATGTTGTATAATATTTTTCATAAAAATCAAGTATATCTTTTTGTGTAATATTTTTTAAACTTTCTGCATTACCAGTACCAAATTTATTAAATTTACTATCTTTTGATAAAAAATTTTTAAATAAATTATCAATTATCCACATATCATTATTTAGATTTTTATTGTGTTCAGAATCTATTATTTCTCTTTCTGAATTTATATGTTTCATATCTAATAATGGTTTTTTAAAAAACCATGATAACATTTCTATACCTTTTTTTAGAAAACTAGTATCCAACTCTAAAAAATACATAGTTGCATTATCTAAAGTTAAAGCATTATATGAACCACCACATGTTTGTACATAAGAAATATAATCATTACGTTCTGGATATTTTTCACTACCCATAAATACTAAATGTTCTAAAAAATGAGCTGTTCCTGGAAAAATATCTTGTAAATATCCTGCACCAACTCCTACTGTACAAATTGATCTATTAATATCTTTATCCGATATTAATACAACTTTTATTTTATTTTCTAAGATAATACCTCTTATTTCTCTATTATCATTTATAGCTAAATCAATATCAAAATATTGAAAATTATTAATCATAATATATATACTATATATAATATAAATGGAAAATTCTATCATCAAAGATACAAAAATAATAATCGAAAAAATTAATGAGAAAATTTTAGAATCAAATAAAAGATATTATAATGATGTATTAGATTTTTTAAATTTAGTATTTTTAGAAGAGTCAAAATCAATTTTAAAAATTAACTGTAAAAAAATATTTTTTAATAAAGATGTTTTAGAAACTTATAATTATATTATTAAAAAACATGAATTAAATAAAGAACTTATTAATATAGAATATTTCGATTTTAAATCAGATTATAATGCTGAAGACGTTATTAAAATTATTTTACAAATTTGTAATAATTTATTAGATAAAATTGAATATCAAATGTACACTTATAAATATAATGGTCAAAGACAAATTAAAATTAAAATGATTAAAAAATAAATTTTTTTTATAATAGGAGGATAATATTAAAAAAATATATAATAAAAAAAAATATGATTATATATTATAATGTCTTTTATTGGTTACACACCTTGTCAAATTTTAAGTGCTTACGGTTTTGATAAAATTAGTATACCAAATCAGCAACTACATGGATATGGAACTAAAATTGTTATTGTTATACCTTATTCATATTCTAATCTACAATCAGATCTAGAAAACTTTTGTAAAATTTATAATATACCTACACCTAAATTAAATATTATTAAAGTAAAACCAAATACTGTAGAAAATAATGATTGGATACTTGAATCTTGTATTGATACTCAATGGATTACTGCAATAGCACCTGGAGCTAATATTTCAGTAGTACAAGCATTTTCTGCTGATATTAATGATTTAATTGATGCAGTAACACTAGCAGAAAGTTTAAATCCTGATATTATTTCTATGTCATGGGGGTTTCCAGAATTTAATGGTATTCAAAAAAATACTATTTTTAATAAAAAAAATATAATTTATGTTGCAGCATCTGGTGATAATAATATTGTTGAATACCCATCATCTTCTCCAAATGTTGTTGCTGTTTCTGCTACAAATTTATATGTAAATAAAGATTGCACTTATAATTCAGAATATACATGGCAATTTTCTGGTTCAGGATTTTCAAAATATTTTCAAATATCATCATACCAACTTGATAATATTCCAAATATTCAATCTTCTTTTAGAAGTATTTCAGATTTATGTATTCAAGGAGGTAATGATACTGGATGTGTAATTTATTGTTCTTTTCAAAATGGACTAACTACTGGAGCTGGAACTTCTTTAAGTACTCCAATTATTGCTGGTACTTTTGCATTAATTACACAATTAAGAAATTTAAAAAATAAAAGTAAATTAGGTTCTGCTACCTCAAATAATAAAAATTGTGTTCAAAATATTATATATTCAACTCTCAAGCAACCTAGTATTTATAATCAAATATTTAATAGTGTTTATGATAATACAACAAATCAAAAAATAGATGGTTATAATACTACTTGTGGATTAGGATCTCCTAATGTACCTAATTTTGTAAAGTACCTTGTTGATAATTAATTCCCACCCCCAATTAAATATTTTTTTATATATAACATATATATAAAAAATGTCTTGTTCTTGTTCAAACACACCGGTTCCTCCTCCAACTGAACCTTCTTTTTTAGACATTGTTAGAGCTAACAGTGTTACTCCTCCTAACACAACTAACAAACTTCAAGCTATTGCTAGAGTTGGTGATCGTGTTCACCGTGGTACTGGTTTATTAACATATACCGTCAGAAATGGAATAGTTTCACATTTTTTTCAATTTATACCTGATGATCCAAACGGTCCTCAGATTCCTCCTGTATCTGGTATAGGTTTTAAAAGTTTTTACGAATATAGATCAAAAAATAATAGTCACCATTTTGAACATAGTTTTATTACAAATACAATTCATATTCATCCAGATAGTCAAGTAGCTGGAACAGAATCTGATTACCATATTAGTGCTCAACCAGCTAGTTGTAAATGTGGTCCGTCAAATTGTCCTAATCCAGAAAAATATCCTCCAAGTGTTTCAGGAGATTGTTTAAACTGTAATGGTCCTTGTACAGTATTCTAAATGAAGTAGTTTCACATTTATTTCAGTTTATACCTGATGATCCTAAAAGTCCACATATATACCTCGAGTATATATGATTGGTTTTCAAAAACTTTATGAATATATATAAAAAAATAATGGTCACCATTTTGAACATAGTTTTATAACAAATACAATTCATAGTTATCCAGATATTCAAGTAGCTGGAACAGAATCTGATAATCATGTTACTGCTGAACCAGCAGACTCTGATTGTACTAAAGCAAATTGTTCTTGTGTAGATATTAATGAGTGTTGCAGTGCTAGTAGTTGTTGTGAAGTTTGTTTTATTCCTACTTAATAAAAAAATTTTTGTATTCTCATTTAACATTCCAATTAAATATATATTTTTATAAATTTCTAAGAAAAATATCCATAAAATCTAAATAAATTAAAGTGATTAAAAAGTAAATTAATAATACTAAATAAGTATAATATGTTAGAAAATTTTATAACAAACACTAATAATTATGATGAAAATCAATTAGATCACGAAATAATTAATAATAACAAATCATTTTATTCAATTTATAATAATAAAATATCTAACCCATTTCATAATTTTTGGTTTTTATTATCAAATACAAAATTTAAATGTAGTTATAATGAAAATAAAATACTTAGATTTGGATTAAACAATAAAGAAATAAATGTTAAAAAATTTTTAACTTTTTTTAAAAATCTATCTGATCATTTAATTAAAATATTTTCAACAATATATTCAAATATAAGTGTAGAATTTCCATGGAAAGATTATGAAAATTATCCATGTATTATAAATATATTTACATCAGAAAATACCATTATCCAAGATGATGAAAAAAAATTAATTAAATTTAATGAATTATTACAATTAAAAACTTATTCAATTTTATTTGAAATAAAAAATATTAAGATAGTTGAAAATAATTTAAATAAACAATCATATATATTAAAATTTAATTTAAATATGATTATGATTCAACAAGAACCTAAATTAGATCTTAAAAAATATTTACTTTGTTCTCTTAATCATAATGATCTAACTAATTCATCAGATAAAATAATTGAAAATAAAACAAAACTTCAGTTACCGGTTGAACAATTATCTATATCAAAAAATAATGATGTTAATATTAAAAAAAGTAATATATCTAATAATAACTTTAAAAATAAAGGATTTTTTGATTTAAATGAAATATTAGAAATTAAATCTAATTTAAAAAAAGTTATTCCTGAACATATTATTCCAGAAGATAATCTTTTAGAATTAGAAAACTCATTTATTGATCAAAAAAAAAAATTAAAAAAAACTATAACTGAAGAAAAATCATTACTTAATAGTCTTAAACAGTCTAAAAAGAAGAAAATAAAAAAAAAATCATTTAAAAAAGATATAAAAGATATTGAATTAGAAAAAGAATTAGAATTACTAGAATAAAAATATTTTATATAATAATATTATTATATAAAAATGTTTAATTATAATTTCAAAAAGCCTTGGGAATATAAATATAATTTTATATCTGATAAAACTAAAGATAATATAAAAAATATGATTTCACAAGAAAGTACTGGAAAAAGAATTAAAATGATGCTCATTATTATTTTAGTATTGGTAATATTATCATTTTTTATATTATTTGCTTATAATGGATTTAATTTAACAGAAATATTTTCTAGTTATAATGTTAGTCTTTTATCATCTACAAACTGTTTAACTATCTTTGCTTTGGTTCTTGCAATGATTTACGGATTTCATTATGTTAGTAAAGATCCTTCTTCATTTATAAAATATTTACCTGAACAAAATTTATCCGATGCAGCTGGTTCAATGACAAGTGTTTTACCACCTGATTATGGACAACCTGCTTATGGACCACTTGGACCCCCTGCTTATGGACCACCTGGACCACCTGCTTATGGACCACACATTAATAGAATAGGACCATAATTTATATAAAAATCTTAATACTCTATTTTTGATATATTATTTAGTAATTTTAATAACTGAATATATTCATCTGCTCCATCATTTATATTTTTTTCAATAAAACTCATTTCAAATAATATTTTTGCTTTAGTAGAATCTAAAATATTATTACTACCTACAATATATTCTATAATTTTTACTATCACAGAATTAAAAATATATCCTTTATTTATAATATCTCTAGTAATTTTAATTATATTAGTTACATTACCATTAGATTTAATTTCATTAATATATCCAGATAATTCAGCATTAGAAATATATTTACACATTTCATAAATATCTGTTTCATCAATTAATGAATTAATTCCTTTATTAATTTTAATATATTTTACATTTTGTAACATTAATATACTTTTTCTTAAATCACCATTTGATATTTCTGAAATACTTTTTAAAGCATCTTTATTAATAATTATTTTTTCTTTATTTGCAATCCAATATAATTTTTCTACAATTAATTTGTTATTAATAGGTTTAAATCTAATTTTTACACAACGACTATTTATTGGTTCAATTATTTGATTAATATAATTACAAATAAAACAAAATCTTGTTATATTAGAATTTTCTTCCATAACTTTTCGCAATGCAGCTTGTGCCTCTTTTGTCATTGCATCTGCTTCATCTAAAATAATTATTTTATAAGGAGGACATAAATATTTTGGATCTGATGTACCAATTGCTACTTTTGCAAAACTAATAATTTTACCACGAACTACATTTATACCACGCTCATCAGATGCATTTAATTCTATTACTCTCTCGTTAACTCTTTCTGGACCATATAACTGATTACATAAAGCTAAAATAGAACTAGTTTTACCAGTACCAGGAGCTCCATAAATAAGTAAATGTGGTAATTCACCCGTCTTTAAAGTATTATTTAATATGCTTATAGATTCTTCTTGAGATATAACTTCATTTAGTTTTCTAGGACGATATTTTTCAATCCACGGAATATCATTAGATTTTAAACTCATTATAGTTATTAAATTAATAACTATATATTTTAATATCAATTTTTTATTTACATATAACTCGTTTTTTTTAATAAAATATTTGATATAATTATTTTATTAATAAGATGGAAACATCAAATAAAGATTTAGTTAATTCGTATTATAATTCATACGGGCCCATTGTTGGTAAAATTTGTGAAAATACTAATAATTTTATGAATTCTAATTTTTTTGATAATGCTAATTTTAAAACAACAAATGATATGTTTAATAAAAATATTACTAATGTTGATAACATTACTGGTATAAATAATTTACCTAATAAAGCACTAACACCTGATATTTTAGTTCAATCTAATGTTCCAGTTCAAACTAATGTCCCAGTTCAAACTAATGTCCCAGTTCAAACTGTTAGTTTTGTTCCTGAACCAACTATAATCAAGTCATTAGAAACTGCAAATTCTAATCCTAATTCTATTTTCTTAAAAGCACCAGCAATTGAAAATACTATAGAAATAATTAAATCTGATATTGAAAAAGTATCTGAAAAAATTTCTGAAAATATAATGTTAATTTCTGATCAAGATATTATAAATACACCTAAAAAATCAACTTGGTTTGGATCTTTATTTCAAAAAATTAAAATTTTTGGATATGAAATATCTATATGGATGTTAATCTTAATTATAATTATTTTACTATGTGTTATATATTTTATCTACAGATATATTTTTAGACCTTCAAAATTAATTAATTATCAAAATAATTTAAATAATAAAAATATTAAACCACCTAATGTTAATAATAATTTGAATGAAGATTCAGATTCAAGTCTAGGATCAACGCTATCATCTAAATCGTCTAGATCTTCTAAATCGTCTAGATCTTCTAAATCATCTAAATCATCTAAATCGGCTAAATCGGTTAAATCTGTTAAATCGTCTAAATCAGCAAAATCACTTAAAAAAAATAATATTTAATTATTTTTCAAATATAAAAATTGATTCTTCATTAGAATTTTTATTATTATCTAAATTATCAATATTTGAATTATTTTGATTATCTGTTTTATTTTGTAATTTTTTATTTTTCTGTCTTTTAGAACCAATATCAGAAACAAGAACTAAATTTTCAGTATTAACACATTTATAATAGTTTTTATCATAATTTATAGATTCATTATCAATTACATTATACAATTTATATTTTGATGGTTTTTTTATTTTTTTACTAAATTTATTATAATAATTATTAATAATTTGACAATTTTTATCAATATATTCTTCATCAACCTTAAGTTCTAATAATTTATATTTTAATTCTAGAGTTTTTGGTTTAGACCATATTGGTCTTTGAAGTAAATGCTCATAACAAGGTTCTATTTCAAAATTTGTATAATAATTTTTAATTACATTAAAATATTCTAATTGATTTTCTGATATTATATTACTGACTATTTTATCATTTTCTATATAATATTTTAGAATTTCAAGTGAGTCTGAAATATTTTTATTAAGCTTAAATGTACCATAGTCTGTACCCAATAATATTGAAAAATCTATTAAATTATCTAAAGTAAAATCAATACTTTTATTAAATATTTTTTCAAGTAAATTTTTTATATTTTCTATTAATTTAGATAACTCTATTATTGTAAATTGTTGATTTATTGATTTTCTCATTAAAATAGGAGCTCCAAATATAAGCATATCAGAATCATCTGATATAATACCAAAAATATCGTGATTTTTTTTTAAAATATATGCACATAATGGATCAGCTTCTCCTTTTGCTTTAACTACTGGTAATCCTAAATATTCTAATATTAATATCCAATCTAAAATATAATAATCTTTTAAAACAATTGATTTTCTATAAACTTTTTTATATTCTTCCTGTATATTATTCATTTTTTGGATTTCTTCATCCATATTATATAAATCAGGTGGTGTTCCAAATATATATTTATTACTATCTTGATCACTTAATTTATCAGGATCACTCATTAATTCATTATCAAATAATAATTTGAAATTTATTATTCTTTCATCTAATTCATACTCATTTTTATTATCTAAAGATTGTTCATCTTGAAATTTTTTATTATTTAATATTTCTAATAAAGTATTTTTCTGTTTTTCCAAATTCTGAAGTTTTTTAAGATTTTCTTTAAGATTTTTTCTCCTTTCATCTATTTTATTTTTTTTTATTTCTGGAGATTTTCCATCAAATATAAATATTGGAATAATACCAAATTTTAAATAATATGTTAATGAATTTATTAATCCATATATATGAGATATATTAGAACCATCTTCAGTAATAACTTCTTTCCCTCTAGATCTCATATAAATTAATTGACTAAAAATATGTTGCATACCATCTATTATACATGGTTTATGTCTTATTTCATGAATTCCTATATTATTATAAACATCTGAAATATTCTTATTTATAAATTTATATAAACCATCTATACCCATTTTTAATATATAAAACAATCCTAGATTATTATATTATAGTAAAAACTAATTGATAAAATATTTAACATATACTGTTAAATATTATTATAAATAAAAAAATATTAAATAAATTATTTTCTAAGCTCATATATAATATTTTTACATATAAGTCTTGTTTTTTTTTGAATACATCTTTTTTCTTCATATATTTCATTTTCTTTTTCTAAAAATTTATCTAAATTATCATATATTTTTTTTGCTTCATCATTATTAATTATACAAGATACCAAACATGATAATTGATTAATGCATTTTTCTACTTTCTCATAATATTCTTGAGAACTATCTTCCTTATATTTGATTAAATTCTTAAAATCATTTATAATTGATGACATTATTTTAGATTCAATTATTTTATTATTAAACATTGTTCCTATTAAAATCATTATTTTTTCACCTTTTTCTTTGTTCCAATCTTCATTATCATAACTTATGCTTAATAAATATTCTTTCTTTATTTCAGATAAAAGTAATTTTCTAAAATAAATTTTTTCACCTTCAATTGTTATAAAATATGTTGTCTGTAGCTCCCAACATAATGCAGCTACAAGTGGTCTAACTTGATCTGAATCACGTTTTATTTTTTGCATACATTGAGTTACTAATTCATATAATTCTTCTTCAGTTTGAAAAACTATTTCTCTTATTCCAGTTATAATTTTAGATATATTTTGTTGATTCAATTTATTTAATAAACCTACTATTTTTGATTTAGTCGTATCTTCTTTAATTATATTTTTAAAAACATTTACAGAATTATTTTTTATATTATTTTGGTTTATAATTGTACTAAATTTAAAGCTAGTAAAGAATTTATTAACTTCATCACTTTGTTCCGTTAAATTATTAAATCTTTCTACAAGTTCAACCGGATTATATACTGAATATTCTGTCATATTATTATGATTAATAATATTATTTTATTTATAAATCAATTTTTTATAAAAATTATTCTATTTTTTTGTATTAAATTCAAATAATAGTAAACTACAGTAATATATGCGAATTATTTGATAATCTGTATTATCATCTGTCCATAATTCTAATCTTATACTTGAATTAAAATTTGGAAAATTTAAATATTTTAATTTTGATAAAATATTTTTAGTATAAAAACTTTTATCATATTCCATTCCTTCAAATTGTATAAAATTATTAAGTATTCCATATATTAAATACTTTGCTGTCGGCATTAGTAAATTATCATGTGTTGTTAATAAAGTAAACTTATTTTCATAATTTATAAATAAATTTAATATATTATCAACTACTGTTTTTCCTAAATATTTGTTACAATTAAAATTATCATTTTTAAAATTATTAATTTCATTATAATAATATGTTGATAAATTATATATAGTCTGCCTTATATCTAATAATAATTCATTATCTTCTATTGACGATAACATTTGATAATCATGAAATTCATAACATTTCATTGTACTCGCTAATTCAAAATAATCTCTAAAATTATTAATTTTTAAACCAGTTAATTCAAAAATATATTTATTAAAATTGGTTAAATCAATTCCAAAATTTACTATTGATTTTTTCATCATATTATCATATTCTTTTTCTTCTTCATCCGAAAGTATATTACTTGAAGATAAAAATTTAAACAAATTTAAATCTAAATTTCTATTCATTAAAGATAATCCTTCTAATGTTAAAACTGTTGTTTCAATTGTTCTGTTAAAATTAGAACTACCTATTATTATATCATTTTTATCAAGTAAATTAAAATTAAAATCTTCAAAATAATTATTATATAATTGTTCACCTATAAATTTACAATACATTTTTCCTAATGGTGTTAAATTAGCATTCATTACTGCTGAAAAATAATCTTTATAATCATTATCCCAATAAGTTCTAATAAATTTAGGTGGAATTAATATTGGTTCTCTTGGTCCATGTCTTTGTAAAATTAATAATTTGGATATTTTAAATTTAGGTAAAGAATCGCGAATTATTATATGATAATGTTCTATATATTTTATAGATTTATATAATTTATTATTTTTCCATATTATCCAATCTTTATTTTGTAAATCAAAACAATTTTTTATTTTATTATAATCAATTTGATTATTTTTATCTATATTCCATATAATAAAATATTTATAATTAGTATTTGGTATTATATATGGATATTCATTTTTAGTTATTAAAATATTTAAATTAAAATTTGATTGATTTATTAATTTAAGATTTTTAAGTAATTCTTTTGCTGTTTTTTTATTCATATTATAAACTAATATATCTGTCCAAAATCTTTCTAAATTTATATTTGAAAAATTTTTACTTATACATAAACTTGGATCATTAAATAAATATTTACTTAAAATTGGACTATAAAGAATATGTTTTATAATTATTTTAAAACTTTCAGGATAAAAAGTATTATAATTTTTTCTATAAAATTCATTTAATATTGTTTTTAATTTTTTATTTTCTATTTTCATTAATTTTTATAATTATTATATAAAATATCAATATTTTTATATTTCTAATTTATAATTGAAAAATACTATCTAATATTTTTTTTTTCAATTATCCTTCTGCGATCACTTCCATAAAATTTATTTTTAATTTTAATTAAATCAGGTTCTGTTTTTCTAAATATATAATATTTTGAAAAGAAAGAAAATTCTTGTAATTTTTTATTAAATTCTGTTGGATTATAAAATTTATAAATATTACCATAAAATTTTCTTTCTTTATCCGCATCTATTTTTGAACTTACTTTAAGAAATTGTTTGTTATTTTCAAATATTTCCTTAAATCCTATTGATTCAATTAACTCCATTGAACATTTTTCTTTTAACGATTTTTTTATATAGTCTGTTATTACTAAATACTCTGTTCGATAAACACCCTCTTCCATAAACCATGCCAAGTGTACATCTATTGCTAAACCTAAATTATCTTTTGAAGAATTATCATATCTTTTAACTATATCATATAATATCTTCTTTTCACCATTATCTTCATAATATTCAGTAATTCTTTCTTTGTCTTTTAGTTTTTCTCTAATTATATCACCATCAAATGTACAAAACATCATTATACCACCATCTCTTATATATCTATTTATATTGTCTAAAAGATTACCAAATGAATTAGAATCACCTAACATATAGTGAATTGTAAATGAAAAATTTGCTCGATCAAAAATAGTTCTCCTATCATCCCATGTTAAAATTTTATCAAATACTTTTTTATCTTCTGGTCTTAATCTTCCTAAAGCTTTTATTTGTTCATCCCATTCTAATAATGCTGTCCCTGTTGCATTTGCAAAATATGCAGGGAAAAAACGATCGTGTTTTGCTTTTTGTTGCTTGTAACGTGTAATTGCACCATCTGATGCATGTAATAAACCTTCTAAATCAGGATCAAATCCGGTATACATTTCTACTTCACAATAGTACCATTTTTGAATGTCACCACCTTTACCACAACCAAAATCTAATACTTTTAATTGTATACCGTCATAACTTTTTGCTGCACAGTATGTATAGATAACATTTGATTTAACCCAATTGTTAAATGAATTCATATCTTTAGTCAAATTACTTTTCTTTTGATAATAAATATTTTCTTTTTTTTGTAAATTTAATAAATTAAAATCTATTCTATCTTGCATTTTTTTAAAATATGAGTGATACTGTGATTCATCTGCAAGAGTAGCAAAATCATTCATTAATACTGGATTAGTTATACTGTGCCAAATAGCATTAGCTGTTCTAAAAGCATTACCATATCTTCTTTGAAATTTTTGAACAGATTCTGTTTTATCATAACGAGTTTTCATTGGAATCCATCTATATGGTTTTTGTAAATCATCTACTAAATCATAATAACACTCAATTACTGTTTTATCATTTATTTGTCTTCCATCTATTGATTTTGGTATTCCATCATCATCTAAATATAAATAACATTGAGATAATCCCATATCTGGTTTAAACAACACTGGTTTCTCAATACCCTTTGATGTGTTTCCAACAAATAAATTTAAAATAATATATGGTTTATTTTTAACTACACCTTTTATTGAATTATCATACACTATAAATACTTTACCTGTTGTCTTATCTTTTTCAAACTCTATATAAAAATCAATAGAGTTTTTTGTTGGTGGTTTCCATTTATATTCAGAATATTTTGATTTTTCTACTTCAATTATATATTTTTGATCTAATGGTTGATAAATTAAACCATCTAATAAATAAGGACATTTAATATTATTATTTGTTGTATAATTTGTCCATAACATATTTGTATATTTAAAAATTTCATTATCTTGTACACCATTTGCTTCAACAAAATATTTTCTTCTAAATAAGATTTCTTTAGACTTTTTTTGTAATTCTTTATCAATATCATCATAAAATTTTGTTAAACAATCTATGTGATATTTTATTATTTTATTTAAATTATTAAAATCAATACCTTCTTTTTCTATTGACTTGTGATGATAATCTACTTTGTTAATTTCTTCAATTAATTCATCTAAATATATTAATCTTGTGTTAAATTTTGATTCTTCTCTAATATTTTTATTTCCTAATGTTAAACAGTCAAAACCCATATAAATATATCTATTATATTTAGGTAAAAATATATATTCACCATCAATAATACTTTTATTATATTTTGCATCAACATTTTTACCAGTATCTTTTACTATTAAGTTTACCGATATTAAATAACATCTTGTATTATAAACAATTAAAAAATATCTATCTCCATCAGCTTTATCAGTCACAGAGTATCTATTTGGTAAATAATCAACTACATGTTGTACTTCAAGAGAAATTGGTTGTCTTGCATATAAATTTGTTTTACCTGAAGTAACAGCTAAAATATTTTTATATTCATTTAAAATTTCTTTTGACATTGATTTAGTGATAATATAATTAGAACCTTGTACACATTTAATAATAAATTCAATAACATCAAATAATTGATCAATAAATTTTTTTTTATCTTTAATTTCACATTCAATTTCAATTTCATAATTATAATAACTTGAATCTATTTTATTTATACTATTTGATGTTCGTACTTTAGTTAAATCAATTCTAAAAATATTATCACCCTTTAAGATAAAATAACTAGCTCTTTCTTTAAATCTATAAATTATATCATAATGATTTGGATCAAAATTTTTACTTATTTTTAATAATTTTTTTATTTCTTCGTTAGAAACTCCCTCTTCTTTATCTAATTTAAATTTTGAATAAATATCTTCTACAAGTACATATTTAGAAATATTTTTTGTTTTCTTAATTATTGAAATAAATTGCTTATCTTTAGAATCTATCGATTTATCAATTATAAATCCAGCTAACACTCCAAAAACTAAATGATTTTTTCTTGAATGTAACATGCTCATATATTCATTAATTTTTTCTAAATCATCAATTGTTATTCTATAATTTGTAAATGATAAATTTGGATTCGTTTTGTCACCAACTGACATTATTACATCTAATAAAGTCATTTCCATTTTTGTATATTTTGCTTCATTTTTTTGAGTTACCAAAGTTAAAATACTATTTAAATTATTAAATTTTTCAAGAGTTAATAATTCATTGGATGTATCTTTATTAGAAAATACAGATACTTCAAATTCATCATTTTTACCATATGTTCGTATTAACTCATTTATATTAGAATTTTGTTCTTTACTTAGTAAATCTATGATCTTCATGCTTATTATATATAATAGCTTAATATTAATATATATTTATTTAAAAAAAAAATCATTTTTTTTAATTAATATAATAAAAATTAATTTTACTAATTATGTAATTAATCAATATATAATGTAGGAATTAGTGAGAATTTGTTAATATATAAATTATCTTTACAGTCTGGATTAAATAGATAAATTGTTTTTTTACCATCAATAACATTTATTATATTAATTGTTGAATCATTATGTAATCCTGAATTAATTTTTTTATCTATAGTAAACCATACACTCGATTTGTAAAACATTCTATGATAATATATTGGATTTAAAATATAATCTAGGTTTTTGTAACTTGATAAAATATTATTATCATCAATATAATTATAACCAATATATGTATAATAATTTTTATTTTTTGAAATATTAATTATATTTTTTAACGATGTTTCATACAAAAATTTAAATGTATTATTTTTTTTTACAGGTATACAATCATTTGTCTCACTAAATATAGCAGCATATTTATATTCAAGTGAGTTATTAATAAATTTATCGTATGTAATATTATCTGGATTATCTACTGATTTATAAAAAGGCATGTTTTTTTCTACACTTGTTAAAAATACATTATCATCACCAAAATCTATAAATGGTATTTCATAATGAACAGACAATGTATTTGGTTCAGTAAATATCCAGTGATACCATAAACTTGGTATAAAAATATATTGATCTTTAGTTAATTCTACAGTATACATTTTACAATTTTTTGCTAATGGAAAAATATTATAATCAATTGGAAAATCAGTTATACTTGAATGAACATCATTTATTTTATTTAAGTTAAAATCAAAATATGGATTCATATTATAATCTTTATATTATAAAAATTACTAAATAAAATTTGAATTTTTAACTTAAACTAATTTATAAGTTATATTATATATTCTATATAATGAGCACTTTGGATATTTTTACAGAAAAATTTAAAAAATATAATCCTCTTATATTTGATCTATCTAATCTAAAACAAAGTAAAATTACCGATTTTAATAATGATGTTAAATTTTCAAACAATGTTTCATATCCACAATTAACATTAGGATTTCAACATTTTATTCATAAAGTTAAAGATAAAATGGAATTAACTGAAAAATATGCTAATAGAAAAAAAATTTATTTGGTTACATCGTTATTTGAAAAAAATATTGATTATAAAGAGGAAACAGATAATGGTATTATATATCAATCTATTGGAAATGGTATTGACAAATTTATAAAAGAAATTAATCCTAAACTTCCACCACTTTTAAATAGAGCTTATTTAAAATTGTGGGAAATGATCATAGATTTTGATTTAATATCTGATGACGAAAGTTTTACATCTTCACATCTCTGTGAAGGACCTGGTTCTTTTATTCAAGCAACTATTTATTTTAGAGAATTACAAGAGAAATTAGGTAAAATTAAAACATCTGCTAAAGATCATTATTATGGTGTTACTTTACATTCAGACCAAGAACATTTAAAAATGCAACAGGATTTTATTAAATATTTTGATAAAGATAAAACAAAAAGATTACATATCTTAGAAACTAAATCGATTAAAGAAATTAAAGATATGTATGGTGGTGGAAATAAAGATTTATTAACAAATGGTGATTTAACAAAAATTAATACAATTCATTTATTTGGTGGTGCAAAAGATGTTGAAAGTTTTGCAAAACCTTCTGATTTAGTTACCGCTGATGGTGGATTTGACTGGAAAAAAGAAAATTTACAAGAACAAGAAGCTTACAAACTTATTTTTTCTGAAATAGTTACTGCTTTAAAAATACAAAAAAATCATGGTAATTTTGTACTTAAAATTTTTGAATCATATACTCATACTACTTTAAAATTTATAGAATTATTGAGAATATTTTATAAGGATGTATATATTTGTAAACCATATACAAGCAGAATATCTAACTCTGAAAAATATATTGTTAGTAAAGATTTTGATAAATCTAAAGCAACCTCTTCTGTTATTAAAAAATTAGAAGAGATTATTATTACTTTTAATAAAAATGAAAATTTTAATATTATTGATGTATTTACAGAATATAATATCCCTGAACATAATATTGAAATTTATAAAAATATTAATATAGAATTAATGGTAAAACAATATATTGGTATTAATAATATTATTGGCTTTGATAATTTAGACAATAAAAATGGTATTGAATATAACGAATTCTTAGATAAACAAATTGAAGCTTCTGTTTTTTGGAATCAAACATTTTTAGATACAAATAATTATAATAAATTATTTAAAATTTTTAAAAAATATGATTTTTTAGAACATAAATCAACTTTAAATCCAGATGAATTTGCTGAAATAGAATCTGAACTTGAATCTGAAAAATTAGAAAAAAAATCTGAACCTAAAAAAAAACAATCTAGACAAAAGTCTACCAAGAAAATTACAAAAAAATCAAGCAAAAAGAAAAATCAAAAAGGCGGTTCTTATATTATTGATTATGATAATAAAGTTATACAATATTATAATGATGAAAATGATGAATTTAAAATTCTTAATTCTGATGATGATAAAGTTGGTCATTTGGATTCTGACTCTGATTCAGATAATGAATTTATTGATCTAAATAAATTAGTTTAAGTATACATTTTTAATTAAAATTTTTTTATTCTATAAATTCTACTTTACTATTAGAATCTTTATTATTGTTAACATTAGATTTTTTTTTATCTTCTCTTTCTTTTACAAGTTTATCTGAATTTAAAATTGGATCTACATACTTTGCATTTAATGCACCTGATATTGCATCATTTGCTTTATCTAATGATAACTTTCCATTTTGAACTTGAGCAAATGTATTAATCATTCCTAATAATGGTGTTATATCATCTTCAAAACAAATTATTCTACAAATTCTTGGATATAATTCATAGAAAGATGGATTGTCTGCTTGTATTAATCTTAACATTGCATATTTATCTGATTTCCAAACTGTTTTATTTTCTTTACAAACATTCAAAGCTCTGATAATATTATCAGTAATTAAAATCATATTTTGTTCATTAAAAGACATTAAATTATATTTATATATAAATTATTATTTTAAAATTAATTTAATTATTAAACTTTATTAAATTTACAAATGTATCAAATAATCTTCTTTTATTTTTGATATATTTGTTATATTATATTTTGAAGAAATTTTTATAGTAGAACACATTAATATATTTAGATTTTCAAAATATTTTATTTTTTCAATCGGATTATTTATACAATTGATTATTTTTATTTTTGGTAAATATTCTAAAATTTCTAATTTGTTATTTGATATATATAATTCTTCTAAATTATACATATTATCTAATGATGATATTTCATTTTCTATACATTCTAAATATTCTAAATTTGTATAACTTGGTAAATAATTAATTTTATTATTATTTATTACTAGAAATTTAATATTGGGTACATCTATACTATTTATATCATTATTTGAAGCACTTAATTTTGTAATACTATTTGATCTTATAGATTTAATTTTATTTGATTCACAACTTAATTCTAATATATTATTTAAATCTAAATTTCCTTCTATTAAATTATATGAAATTGATAAATACATAATATTTTGATATAAATTTATTAATGGATACTTGGTTAATTTATTATTAGATAAATCTAAAAACTTTATTTTTTTTAATATTATTTGAATTTTTTTCAAGTTGAATAACTTTTCTAATAAATCATCCGTTAATTCTAACTTTGATAAATCTAAATATTCATAATTTTCCATTTCACTATCTTTAATTCTTAATTCTATTTTTGGTTTAGTTTTATAATCATTATAAATTTCTTTAATGTCTTCTGAATGAAACTCACTTAATGTTATATCAATATCATTAAATTTTAAATCATTCTTATAAACCACACATATATTTTTGTCAGTCATTTCATTATATAAATAAAAATATATTTTTTATAATTTTAAAACTTAATATTTAAAAGATAAAACAAAATTTATAATAAAAACAGAACCAAAATATGGAAAAGTAATATTAATAAATGATATTGTAGTATATATACCAAATAAAAATTATACAGGTTCTGATAGTTTTACATACTATTGCTTGATTAATAATATTAATTCTAATATTAATTCTAATATTTCCACTGTTAATATTAAAATACTTGAAAAATGTTATAAAAATTGTAATTATTAATTAATTATATGTAAATTAATTTCATCAATTAATTCACTTTTTGTTTTGCGTTTTGGTTTACCATTTTTATTTGCTCCTTGAGTTATATTTATAGATAATTTTATAGCAATAGTTTGAAGTTCTTCTAATGTAACAGATGGTTTTAATTTTTTCTTAATACTATCAATTTCAGCAGCTGTAATTTTTATTTCTGTAGGATTAAATACTGAATCATTAATCGGTTGTTTAATATTATCATTTTTAACATTTTCTTGTTTTTCAATTTGATTATTTTTTGAATCTTTATTAATAACAAAAATATCTTTAGAATTTTTTTTTATTTTTTTTTTAATTTGATCCTGATTTTTTGATGTAGAGGAAACAATTTCTTTATTATTATCAATAGCTTCTGATAAATATAAAGAAGAATTATCATTAACTGACATAAATTCCTCATAAAATTGATTAGTATATTCAGTTTTATCTGACTTTAATTTTTTTGTTTTTATTTGTTCAGTATTTTCTACAATACTAACATGATTTTTTAATTTTGTTATATCTTTAATATCTTCTGTTTTTATTAATTTTGATTTATTTGACTTTTGTATTTTTTCTTTAAAATTATTTAAATCTTCTACAATTATTTTATTCGAATTTTCAATAAATTTTATTATATATCCAATAAAATAATCAGAATAAGTATAATATTTATTTAACCAATTAACAAGTGGATAATATTCATCATTATTTTTATAAAGAACCAAGTATTTTTGATTTGAAACTTCTATTTTATTATAAATTTTATTTTTATTTTCAGATAAAATAATTAATGAAACATTTGTTAATATTGCAATTTTTTCTATTTTTTCATCAGAAAGTTTTTCATCAAAATTAATTTTTTTTTTATAAGTTTTATCAAATGTTTCAATTATATTTTTTTTTAATACATTTGTCTTATATAGATAATCATCATTTAGAACAATTAACATTGCATTAAGTAAATAATTCCATTCATATTTTTCTTTAACATTAAAACATAATGGATAAATTAATACTAATTCATTTTGATCAATATTTGGTATTAACCAATTTAAATCTATATAATTAAATTTATTTGATATCCCTTTTTCATTCAAAGAGAGATTTTGTTTAATTATTTCAATATAATTACTAATATTCCAATCTTTATCTTTACTAACTGGATAATTATTATAAGTTGTATTCGAAAATTCACATAACTTATCTAAAAATATTTTATTCATTTATATAATATATACTAGTAAATAACTTATAAATTATAAATCAATTTTTTATTATGTATAATACTAATTTAATTGGGTGAAAGTATATTGTGTTAAAATCCGATTATTTTTATAATTATTATTAATATAAATAAAAAAAATGGATCTTAATATTAATAATAAAGAAGATTCTAATATTTTAATTAGTTCATTAAAATATGATTATGCAAAAAAAACTGAACTTGTAAAAAAAATTAATAAAATTAAAAAGAAGGAATATTTATTTAATATTTTTAAAATTATAACTTCATCAAGTAAAGATTATACAGAAAATACAAATGGAGTATTTATTTTCTTTCATAATTTAGATAATGAAGTATATGAAAAAATAGAAAATTATGTAAATAATATATATAAATTACATAGAAAAAATTCATCTTTAAAAAATATTATTAATTCTGAATTATCTGATAATTTAATGATATTTTCAGAAACAATAAATGAAGATTCTATTGAATCAAGTCAAATTAAAAATAATGATCCCTATAATAATAATTATAATAAAGATACTAAAGAATTAAACAAAAATTTATCTAATAAAGAAAAAATGATTATTAAAAGGAAAAAATATGAAGAATATCTTAATCAAAATCAAGCATAATTTTAGCAATTAAAAAAAATTGATTTAAATTATTAATAATATATTATTATTTATAATTTAAAAATGGTTCATCTTTTTAGAAAAAAAATTCCTTGTCCTGATGATTTAGTTAAAACAAAAATAGAAAATGTTGATGAGTATGGTATTACAGTCAGTCTTCCAGAATATGATAATAAACTAGGTTATATTACATTTGCAGAAATATCCAGAAAAAAAAGAATTGATAAAGATATTCGAAAATTAATATCAATTGGTAATGAAAGTGTAATGTTAGTATTAACAGTTGATGATAAAAAAGGATATATAGATTTATCAAAACGTGATGTTAAAGATACTGAAATTAATACTTATTTAGAAAAAGTTAAAGTACATAAGAATCTATATAGTATATTCAAGTATATTTTATTCAAATTAAAAAATTTTGATACAATAGAAAAAGTTTCTGATGATGAATTACATCCCTTTTTATGTGAAACATTATTTCAAATACAAGATGTATCAAAACTTGATAATCAAATTATTTTTAATATGTTACTTGATAAAGAACAAAATCATAAAATTTTATCATACATTGAATATGAAAATATTATATGGAATTTAGATAATTTTAAAGAAATTATCGATATCTATATTGATACCAAAATTAATGTTAAAAAATCAACTGAAAATATTAATTTTAGAATGTTAAGTTATGAAATTAATGGTAATAGTGATATTAAATATACTTTGGATTTTAAAAATTTTGAATTCTTTCCTGATATTTCTAAAGATTTTGATATTCAAATAAATTATGTTAGTGCTTCAAATTATTCAATGGTTTTAAATCAAAAAGAATTTAATATTGGTGATATTCATTCATGTATTAATCTTTTAGTAACTGAAATTAATAAAAGAGCTTTAGAAAAAAAAATTATGTTATGTTAAAATTTATTTATTACCTATATCACCTAGAGTATAAGTAGGACCATGTAAACCAGGTTCAAAATTATTATTAGTAGTATGTGGAAGAACACTTAATTTAACTTGAATACCGGTTATTACATTAAAATATTTTTTAAATAATGTATTACCTATTTCTTGAGCGATAAATTCCCAAAATGTATTTTCATCACCAAAATTATTTAAAATATCAATTGCAATTTCTCTTAATTCAAGATAATTAGGATAATTATCACATCTATATTTATAAAAAATACCTACATTTATAGCTTGACCTCCTTGTCTTTTAGTTACAAAATTACCAATTTGAAATTCAAAAGTTGTAAAAGATTTTTCAAACATTATATATAAATATTATAATTATAATTATTACAAATTTAATGATAAATAATACTTTTATATAATATTATAAAAATTAACTTTCAACGAGTAAAGTAATTAATCCATGAATCTGAATCTGATTATTTTTTGTAATAATAACTGAATCTCCAATTTCACCTGCTAAACATATATTTGATAACAAATTCATTTCATTAGTATTTTTATTAATATTTATAACTTTAACATTTCTTTTTATACTACCTAACATACAAACATATACTTCGTTTAATTTAATTTTAATGTCATCACTCCACTCACTATAGTTAATACTAAATTTTTTAAAAATTTTATTTGATGTATCATTTATACCAATAATAAAATTATTAATTAATCTATCTTCTTTTGATAAGGTAGAATCAATCGTTAATTCCATTCCTATTAATCCACCTGGATAAGCTGTAGTTAACTCTGTATTATCAGTTTTAAGTTTAGTGACAAATGCTTCTAAAGGTATATTTATACCATTATTTTGTATAATTCCAGGAATAATTTTAATTCTATCTCCAATAGAAATTTTACCTTGCTTAATAGTACCACCAATAACACCTCCTTTTAATAGTTCAACTGGTGTTCCTGGTTTATTTATATCAAAACTTCTCAAAATAGATGCTTTGAGAGGTTTATTAATTTTTTTTATAAAATCATCGTTTATTGGATTAGGTATTAATTCAACAATAAATTGAATTAAATAATTTAAACCAAATTTAAATTGTGCACATAATGGAATAAAATATTTTAAATCATATGTTTGTCTTAATTGTTCATAATGTTCCATAACTTTAGCTTTAGTTACCAAATCTATTTTATTATGTATTCCAATTGTTTTATCATTTAATCCTAAAAATTTTATTGCTTTATAATGTTCATTAGTCTCTGGATCTTGTTCACAATCAGCAGAAATTACAAGTAAGCAATAATCCATATTTGCAGCTCCTGATAATGCTGTTGTCTGTAATTCATTATGACCTGGAGAATCTACAAATGATACATGTAACATTAATTCATTATTATCACCACATATATCACAAATAATATTATTTACTTGATAACAATATGGTTTTGGACATCTAGAACATTTATAAAATTTTGCATTAGTATATCCTAATTTAATTGTCATACTTTTTACAATTTCTTTTTTAAATTTCATTGGATCTATACCTGTTAATCCTTTTATTAAAGTACTTTTACCATTTGCAACTCTTCCTTGAGTTCCTATTGTGATAAAAGGTTGTAAATTTTGATCTATATTTAATTCATTAGACATCATTTTTTATTAAATATATTTATTATTCTAAATTACTTTGTAGAATAATTATCAATTTTTTTATATATAAATTTTTAATCAATAATTGAACTTTCACCATTACATTTGAAGCATTTTTTATAGTCAATTCCCATTTTATAATTTTTAATAATATTTGTTTTAATTGATCTACATGTTCCACATTGAACATATATTTTAATATATTTTTTTAAAGTATTATTAATCATATTAATATATTTACCAGAAATTAAAAAATGACCATTTTTATTAACTGATGTTGTTTTATTATATTCTTTACTGAAAAATTTTAATATATGATTTTCTTCTCTATTTATTTGTTCTTGAATTATTTTAAAATTTTTCCAAACAGTTTTCTTTGATTTATCAAAAATAATATCTGGTTTAGAAATTTTTTCATCCTTATCTGGTAAAATAAAATCTTGATTTTTTTCAAGTGTTTCTAATAATTCATCTAATAAATAATTATAAATTACATCAGTATCAGTTAAAATCGATAAATCAGTTAAAATCGATAAATCAGTTGTAATCAATAAATCATTAGTTGATAAATCAGTCATCTTTTATATATCATATTAATAACTATAATATTTATATTAGATAAATATCAATTTTTTATTTATTTGTTTAATACAAAAAAATATATAATTCTTTTATATATTTCTATTATATAACAAATGAGTGAAACAGATATTACTGATTTTGATATTTCAGAAGATTACTTAAAGTACGATGATAAATATAATAATGATAATCAATATAGTGAAGAAAATATATATAATGAATCATCTGATTCTAATATTGTAAATGAAATTCCTAAAAAAGAAAATAATAAAAATAATAAAAAGTTAAAACCAAAATTAGAAATGGAATTAGAAACTGATTCTAATTTAGATTGGGATAAAGATGATGAAGACTATGGTTATCCAAAAATAAATGATGAAAATTTTCAAAGTAAAATCTATAAAAAAAGAGAATTTTATTATTATAAAATTCCTGAAAGACCTAATCTTGATAATTATAAAGAAATAGAAGAATTTAGAAAAAAAATATGTATACCATCTGGTCAACTATTAGAGCATCAGGCTTTATTAAGTAATTTTATTAATCCAGAAACTCCCTATAAAGGGCTATTAGTTTTCCATGGTACTGGCACAGGAAAAACTTGTGCTGCTATAGCTATAGGAGAAAAATTTAAACAACAAGTCCAACGTTATGGTATGCAAATTTATATTTTAGTTCCAGGACCTTTACTTAAAGAAAGTTGGAGAGAGCACTTTATTAAATGTACTGGTGATACTTATTTAAGACAAAATGAAAATCTTATTTATTTAAATGAAGAAGAAAAAGATAAAATAAAAAGACAAGCAATTCAAAATGCTCTTCAATATTATAAAGTTATGAGTTATAGAAGTTTTTATAGAAAAGTATTAGGTGAAAAAATTATTGAGAAAAAAGTGATTGAAGGAAATAAAATTAAAGTTTCATATAAAAAAACTGAAGAAGGTGATTTTGAACGTGATATTTCTATGGATAGATTACATAATTTAAATAATAGTTTAATAATTATTGATGAAGCACATAATTTAACAGGGAATGCTTATGGTGAAGCATTAATGAAGATAATAAGAAATTCTATAAATCTAAAAGTATTATTATTAACGGCAACTCCAATGAAAAATTTAGCAGATGATATTATTGAATTATTAAATTTTTTAAGACCAGTTGATTCTCAGATAGAAAGAGATAGGATATTTACCTCTGCAAAAAATCATACAATGGAATTTAAATCTGGAGGACTTGAATATCTTAAGAAAATGTCTTTAGGATATGTAAGTCATTTAAGAGGAGCAGATCCAATGACTTTTGCAGAAAAAATAGAAATGGGTGAAAAACCAAAAGGATTATATTTTACTAAAATTACTAAATGTATAATGGGAGATTTTCAGTTTGAGGCATATAATAAAGCTAGACAATTAGCTATTGAAGAAGCAGATGCATTAGATAGAAAATCAGAAGCAGTAGCAAACTTTGTTTTTCCAGGATTAGATGATGAAAGGAAAAAATTAATTGGATTATATGGTAGAGAAGGATTAAATACTTTAAGAAATCAATTAAAAAATCACTATGAAAAAATTAATAAAATGATTGGTACTGATATTCTTGGAATTTCAAAGCCAAATGAAGAATTTATTAATATAAATGAAAATACTAAAAATATTACAGGAGCTATACTTAAAAAAGAATATCTAAAGTTTTTTTCTACTAAATTTTATCAAGCTTTAGATGATTTACAAAATAATTTATTTGTGAATGGAAATAAAGATGAATCAAGAACAGGTTTTGTATATTCTAATTTAGTTAAAACTGGTATTGAGATATTTCAAGAAATATTAGTACAAAATGGTTTTCTTGAATTTGATGAGAATTCAAACAATTATCAAATTAAAGACAATACTGTTTGTTATTATTGTGGTAAGCATCATAAAGATCATAAAGAGTCAAATACACATAAATTTTATCCTGCTACTTTTTTAGTAATAACTGGTCAATCATCAGAAGAAACAGCAGAAGCTGTACCTGAAAATAATAAAAAATTAATTAATAAATATTTTAATGAATATGAAAATCGCAATGGTAAATTAATTAAATTAGTATTAGGTTCAAAGGTTATGAATGAAGGTATTAGTTTAGCAAATGTAGCTACTGTTCAAATATTAGATGTATATTTTAATTTTGGAAGAGTTGATCAAGTAATTGGAAGAGCAATAAGATGGTGTTCACATTATAAATTAATGTCAGAATATAATCCTTTTCCAAAGGTAAAAGTTTTTAAATATGCAGTTTGTATGGGTAAAAATTCTAATGAACTAAGTACTGAAGAAGATCTATATTTTAAAGCTGAACAAAAATATTTATTAATTAAAAAAGTAGAAAGAATGTTAAAAGAAAATGCAATTGATTGTGCTCTTAATCAAGCTGGTAACATGTTTAAAGAAGAAATTAAGTTTTATGATAAATGTGAAAAACCTAATAAAAGACTATTAGAAATTAATACTAAACCAAATGATAAACTAGAAAAAATTTGTCCTGGTCTGTGTGACTTTACAGAATGTTCTTATAAATGTCATGATACAGTATTAAACTCTAAATATTATGATCCTAATAATAATTTATATATCAAATTAAATAAATTACAATTAGATTATTCTACATTTACAAGTAGTTTAGCTAGATCGGAAATTGAATATTCTAAAAAGAAAATTAAAGAATTATATATGACTGGATATGTATATAATCTTAAAACAATTGTTGATTATGTTAAAAACTCTTATAATACTGATAAAAAAGATTTATTTAATGATTTTTTTGTTCAAAAAGGCTTGGATGAACTAATACCAGTTACTGAAAATGATTTCAATAATTTTAAAGATATTATTTATGATAAAACATATAGACCTGGATATTTAATTTATCTAGATGGTTATTATTTATATCAACCTTTCGATGAAAATGAAAATGCCCCTATGTATTATAGAACTACATATAGACCAATTTATCAATCTAAATTATCACTATATAATTATTTATTAAATGAAAAATTTGAAGTTACAAATGATATTATTAGTATTAGCGACGAAGGCAATGATGATGTTGCATATAATTTTGATGGAGTTATGGATTATTATGATGATCGCAAAGAATTTAAATTTATCGGTATTATTGATAAAGAAACAAATAGACGCAAAAGTAAACGTGTTGAAGAAATTAAAGATGTATTTAAAATTCGAGAAAAACGTGATAAAGTTCTAGATAAAAAACGTGGTACTGGTATACCATCTTTAAAAGGAGCAGTTTGTGCTACATCTAAACAAAAAGAATATTTAGAAGAATTAGCTAAAGATATTGGAATTAAAATTAGTAATAAAGATTTAACACGTGAAGATATTTGTGATCGAATTATGAATAAGCTTATTGAATTAGAAAAATATGCTAAAGGAAATAAAAAAATGACATATATTATGATTCCTAAAAATCATCCTACATTAAAATTCCCACTAAATCTTGAAGATCGTGTTGAATATATTAAAAATGAAGTTAATAAAATATTAAGTACTAATGTTAAATTTATTGAAAAAATTAAAGATAAAGAGAAAAAAATTGAACTCAGTTTTAAACTTAATTCTAAACCAAATAGAAATGAATTAAACAAATTAGAAGCATTAGAATTAGAATCTAAAGATAAGCTAAAATGGGAGATTGTAATTGATTAAATTTATTATTTATTATTATTTTTTTTTAGTAATAAAAATAAAATAACAACTATTATACATAAATATATTAAAAAATTGATATTTAATTTTATATATTTCGGAGTATCATTTATTTTATGACCAGGAACAAATGCTACATCTCCTGTTAAAAGTAGTTGCCAATCAATAATAAAATTGTATGTTCTATGATTTGACTCATGCAAATGATAACTTTTTATTGTAAGAGAAGGATTAATAACATTATAACCACTTTTATTACTTCTGCCATTAATCTATAATCACAAAACGGTATACCAAATTTAAAATTAATTATATCTAAATCCAAATTTATTGGTGATTGAAAAATATATGAATCCAAACCAGAAGCTAATTCTGGTACTGAATTTTTAATATCATATCTAGTTAAACTTATAAAAGTTTTATCTAGATTATAATTAAGTAATAAACTTAAACTATTATCAAAATATATATCTGTATTAGCTACAATACATTTTTCATTTTTTAAATATTTATTTGTAAAATTAAAAATATAACTAAATGACATTCTTTTTTTATTATCATCATTAACTAAAATTTGTTTAATTTTATTTTTAACATCAATATTTATAAAGTCTAATTCATAAATATTATCTGTCATCAAATAAATTTTTTTATGTTTGGGTTATTTACATTTTTTATTAAACAAGTGTCTAATTCCAATTGCCTATTTTTATTATTAGAATTATAATAAGGTATTACTAAATTAAACATATTTATATATAGTAAAGATATTGATAAAAATTTGATTATAAATAAATATAAGGATATTTTTATATTAATATATTAACTATGAAAAAATCAACTAAAATTGTAAAAGATCTAAAAGATAAAGATAATAATGATAACATTTTAAAAAAAGAAGAAATTGTTACAGAAGAAACAAAATCAATAATTACTAATACAAATGTACACTCTCCTTATATCGATACTACTTTAGTATGTCCAATTATGTTATATCCTAATCAAATGGATAATAAAATATATTTACATGAAAAAGATAATTTAATTAATAAATTAGTAGGTAGATGTTACAAAAATTATGGTTATGTTAAAAAAATATATAAAATTGAGGAAATATCAGATGGAATTATCGAACCAGAAGATCCATCTTGTTCTTGCAAATTTGTTGTTAAATTCTCTTGTAGATTATGTATACCAATTAAAAATAAAGAAATTATATTTAAGATTGATAAAATGAATAAAACACTTATTGGAGGTATAAATGGTCCATTACAAGCAATTATTACTCCAGATAAAATTAATATGGATAAATTTTATCCTGACAATAATAGAAATATTAGAATAAGAGGTACTTCTGATATTTTATTACCTGAAGTATATATTAGGGTTTTAGTATTATCTTCATCATTTAGTGATTATGATAAAACAATTATTGTAATTGGTTTCTTACAAGATATTGCTACTGAAGAAGAGGTTAAAAACTATATAGAACAAAATACAACAAATAATTAAATTTTTATTATATTTTTTTAAAACTAGTTTAAAAAAAAATATCTATATGAATATTAGAATAATGAATTATATTAATACAGAATTAGATAATGTTATAAATGATTCAAATATTAACGTTGAAGAAAAAATTATTATTCCTAAAAAAAACTATTATTGTTCAAATTGTAATAAAAAAGGTCATACTTTTAAAAATTGTTTAGATGCAATAATTTCAAATGGAATTATTGGAATTTATATTGAAAATTTAGATAAAAATTTAATACCATTATTAGAAGCATATATTGTAGATAATTTAAGAATTTTTTATAAATATTCTAATTCAACTAAAAATAAAAATAATTTTTGGTTAGAAAATTCTTCTAAACTTAATGTTTATGATTTAAATAATGATATTAAATTTTTAATGATACAAAGAAAAAATTCTCTAGGTTATTTAGAATTTATAAGAGGTAGATATAATTTAAATCAAATTAATACAATAACACATTTATTAGAACAAATGTCTGTTGAAGAAATTAATGATATTATTTCAAAAGATTTTGATTTTTTATGGAATAATTTATGGGATAAAAATAATATTAGAAATAAAAATCATCATAAAGAATATATTGTATCAAAACAAAAATTTTATGAATTAAAAATGAATCATATTGATCTTATTAAAAAAACAAAAATACTTTATAGTTTTAATGAATGGGGATTTCCAAAAGGTAGAAGAGAATCATATGAATCAGATATAATTTGTGCTGTTAGAGAATTTGAAGAAGAAACTTGTTATAATGAAAATAAATATACTATATTAGAACAATGTAAACCAATTCGAGAAAATTTAGTAGGAACTAATGGTATTAATTATGCTCATAATTATTATTTAACTATATTACTTGAGAAAATTGAATGTTATGATAAATCTAATAGAGAAATTGGTAATGTTAAAATTATGAATATTAATGATTGTATTGATGTAATTAGACCATATCATAAAAATAAAATTAAAATAATGAAATATGTTTATAATGTTATAAATGATTTTATAAAAGAATATCAAGATATAAATTTATAACATTATTAAAAATTTATTACAATATTAAATTTTTTTATAAAAGTTTAATATATAAATTTATATATATGCAAAGATTAGATATTAATAAAGAAATTGATAATAATAATAAAATAATAATTAAAATATTTAATTTAGTAAAATTACAAAATTGGAAAAATTTATCTGAATTAATTATTGATAACAATATTGATTATAATATACAAGATGCTTCTAATATTTATTTATTAGAATATGCTATTTTGTTTAATCAAATTAAAATTATTAAATTATTAATTGATCGTAATGTTAGAATTGATATTACTGATGATAATAATCGTTCAATATTATATAATGTTATAAAATTTTCATATATTGATGTTCTTAAATTATTTCTTGAAAAAAATAAAAATACTTTTGGTAGAAATATTTTAGATATTAAAGATAATGAAGATAGTATACCACTATTTTATGCTATTAAATTTTATAATATTGAAGCTCTTAAAATTATTATAAATTATACAGATAACTTTTATATTAAAAATATTGATGGCGATAATTGTTTACATTTAAGTATTAAGAGTCAAAACTTGGAAATATTTAAAGCTATATATAAAAAAAATAATCAATTAAAATCAAGAAATACCAATGGAGAAACATGTTTTCATTTAATTATTAAATCAAAATGTTATGATATTATTAAATATTTATTAGATAATATTGATCAAATTAATAATTTTGAAGAAATATTAAATATGACTGAATATCGATATAATTTTACAATATTACATTATATTTGTGTATATATTGACTATCAATTTTTATCAATATTTGATGAATATAATATTCTTTATAAAATTGATGGAAATATTCAAGATAATTCTGGAAATATTTTTTATCATTATTTTATAAATAATATTTTAGATATTAAACAAATTACAAATGAACAAACACGCTTATTATATAATTTTAATGATTTAACTAAAAAAATTAAATTTGATTATAATATCTATAATATTGATGGCAATACACCTTGTCATATTCTTGCTGAAAATATTAATTTTTTTATTAAAAATAATTTAAGTATCTTAATATTTTTTATTATTGAAAAATCAAATTTAAATATACAAAATTTTAATGGTGAAAGTGTTCTTTTTATTGTTGTAAAAAATAACTATTGGGAACAAATTAAAAATATTCTTGTAAATAAAAAATTAGATATTTTTATTTTAAATAATGAATCAAAATCTTTTTTTGATTACATTGATAAGAAAGATCTTAATGAATTTATAAATATTGTTACACAAAGTTATTTATATCAATTAAAAAATCCTTCAAATACATCAAAATGGCTTGATTATTGGGATAATAGATGTAGTAAATTAATTAAATTAGAAGAATTAAATGAAACTGAATTAGAATTAATTAAATCTTTTCATAATTTTAAAGATGATAAATCAAAAGATATCTGTTATAAAGTTATCTTCAATAAAATTAAAAATTATATTGAAAATTTTAATATAAATAAAAATAGATATGATGTAAACTCTTTTCCAATTACACAAAAATATATTAAATTAATTGATAATTATCCTAATGTAAATATCTCTACATATACTGGATCTACTTTGGATGTTTTATGTGGATTAATTTATTTAACACAAAAATTTAATAATAACACAAAAAAATTATTTATTAATACTTCACTAGAATTATTTAATTTAAATAAAGATATAATTAATTGTAACGTAGTAGATGTTCAAACAAATAGTAAAATATGTGAAATATCCGGTTTTGAAATTATATGGAAAAATCAATCACTATATATACCATCTAGTCCTTCTAATGATTTAGTTCGTTTATTAACAAGTATTAAATTTAATCAAAAAGTTAGATTTCTTATAATACCAATTGGTATTGAACAAATTATTAAAAATGTATCTATATCACATGCAAATTACTTAATTTTTGATTTTGAATTAATGGAAGTTGAAAGATTTGAACCTCATGGATCAGACCATCCTGTTGGTTTAAATTATAATCCTAAATTACTTGATGAAAGTCTTGAAAATAAAATTAACTCTGTTTCTAAAATTAATTTTAAATATTATCCTCCAAAAAAATATCTACCAAAAATTGGCTTTCAAATTAAAGAAATTAATGAACTTAAAAGTGATTATATTGGTGATCCAAATGGATTTTGTGCATTATGGTGTACATGGTGGGCTGATATACGTGTATCTAATCCAAATATACCTAGAGATAAATTAGTTAAAATTTTAATGAAAGAATTTATTAATGAAAAATATTCATTTAAAAAATTAATTAGAGATTATAGTTTTTATATCATTGAAATTAGAGATAACTTTTTGTCAAAATCTAATACAAATATTAATGAATGGATAAATGATACAGTTACTCAAAATAATATTAATTTACTTAATAATATTTTAATTGAAAATATTAGAACAATTCTATGATTATTCTATTTTTTTAGATGACGTTTTTTTATAAATAACTATTAAAAAAATAAATATTATTATTGATAAAATTAAATAAAAATAAATAGAATAATCTATTCCTCTATAAAATATTTCATCAAATGTTTCTTTCATATTTTTTTTTATTGGAACTAAATTTTCTTCATAAATTTGATTTCTAATTTCTATTAACCATTTTAATAATTTTTCTTTACTTTCTAATGCATCATCAAGTGTATTTAAATTTTTAGTTAAATTATTACCACATGTTCTACAAGGTAAGATATATGGTAATTGTAGAATAAAAGTTTTATATTTATCTTTTTGTTCAGGTTTATATGTTAAAGCAATTGAATTTAAAAAAATCCACCCACTTTTACCCCAATATATTGGATCAATTGAATTTATATTTAAATAATTATCTATCATTTATAATTATATTTGTTTATGAAAAAATTTTTTTATTTATTTTTTGATGTAAATTAAATAATGACTCTATTAATACTAATAATTTCTTTTTTTCTTTAAAATTATTTAATATTTCTTGAATTGAATTATATTTTTTTATTAAGAAAATTTTTGGTTGGATTTGAATTGAATTATTTATTATTTTAATTTCAAAATTATTATTATTATTTTCTTCCTTTAATAAATTATTTATATAATTTATTGTATCTGATACTATTTCTATTCCTAAAATAATTTTATTATTTTTATATTTATTTTTTATAATAAAATCAATTAAAAATCTATAAGTATCATTTTCAAATAAATAATCTCTTATTAAATATAATATACTTTCATTTAATTCAAAAACTAATTTATTTTTATAATTTATATAATTAAAATCTGATAAATTTATACTAAAATTTTTATTATTATAAATTTTTGTTTTAATTTCTATAAATTTACTACCTAAAGTATTTATTTTTAATTTATGATATTTTAAATTATAATAATTATCATTATCCAATTCTTTAAAATACCAAATGTAACTTTTTATTGGTATTTTTTTACCATTCATATCTAAATGTCCATTTTTATCTATTTTATAATTATCTATTTTATAAATTATTGTATTTTTATCAAATATTTTAGTTGTTATCTTTATATTATTTCCTGCATAGTCTTTTGTTTCATAAATATTATAAAATGTTTCATCATTTACTAAACAATAAAATACTTTATCGTCATTAATACTATTTATTACTTGAACTTGTAAATCAATACCTAATAACAAGTATTTTTGCCCTAAAATTATTTTTAAACTTTTTAAAATGCCAAAAATAGGTATCACCAAATATTCATATTTTTTTGTATCTTCATCAAATTCACATTTATATGTTATACCAAATAATCTTTCTACACTTGAATTTTCTATTTTACTTCCTATAATTTCACTTCCACTTAAAATCAATCCATTTTCAGTTTGAAATTTAATATATGGTACTTCTGGAAGTAAAATAAATTTATCATCCCAATAATATTTATTTTCAATATTAATTTTTTCAAAAATATTTAATTTATTTGTATTTACTTTTAAATTTAAATTATTATAATCAAAAGAAAAATATTCTAAAATATCATAATCTTCTAAATTTATAAAATCTAAATTATTTAATTTTTGTTTACACACATTTATTAATAATAAATTTTGATATATATCAAAATAACAATCATATAATATATCATTGTTATAATCTTCATTATAAATACATACCCTATTTTTTAATTTTAATTTTTTTTTTTCATTATTATAAATAATAAATACTTCTATTATATGATTATTTTTTTCTAAAAATAATCCCTCTAAACTATTTAATGGAGCTATTAAATAATACATATCATGATATTTTATAGGAACAAATTTAGATATAACTTCTCTATTATCTCTTATATCATATAAATTTTTTTTTATACTGTGAAATTTTAAATCTAAATTTTTAACTATTTTTATATACATTTTTATTTAAAATTTTTTATTAACAATATTAATTAGATATTATTTCCTTTATTTTATCAATTTTTTCTAACACTTTATAACTATTATCTTTATATACTAAATATATTTCTTTTTTATCTAATATAGTATTTATTTTCAAAATACTACTAAAATCAATTAGATTTTTTAATACTAACAAAACATTATTATTTACCCATATTAAATTATCAAGTAAATTTGGATCTTCTGTTTTTATGGAAAATAATATATTAAATAATAATTCTTTTTTTATATTTGTCAAGTATATCTGTTTATTTTTAAAATTAAAATGATTAATTTCATAAATCCTATTTATATCACGGTTAAAATATTCTATGTAATAATTTGTACCAAATACATTATAATATAAATTATTTGGATAGTTTTTTATTATTAATAAACACATTAAATCATAATCTTTTAACATCTTTAATAATTTTATTATTTTTGGTGAATATGATATATTTTTAGATATATCTATATTATTAAAAATAGGATTTTTAGCTAAATATAAATATTCTTTTTTAGAACCAATTAAAATTTTTATTAATATTTTGTATTTATAATATTCTTTTATTATATTAAAAATATCATTATCATTTAAAAATACATATTCATTTTTTAATTTTAACAATATTCTATAAATACTTTTATCAATTAAATCTACAGAAAAATCTATATTTAATTTTGATATTATTAAATCAATATTTATTATTTTAAACATAAAGTTTGGAATTGTATTTGAATAAATTAAAAAATCAGCAATACCATTGCTATTTATAATTTTAAATCTTATTTTTGATTCTTTAAATATTATAAATAAAATTATCATTTTAAAGATATCTGATTCAACATCATTATTTAAAGAAATCAAGTCTAAAATTAATGTAGAAATATTTAAATCTAGAGATGATTCTTCATCTTCTGAAATTATAAATAAATTCATTAAATTTATAACTAAATTTCCATACGGACTTATTTTATTTGTAGTATAATCTATATAATTTTTTAATTTTACAAGTTTAAATATTTTTTCAGCCTTGTTATAATAATTTTTTTGTTTACTAATTATTTTTAAATCATTAATATCACGAATAAAATCTAATTCATTTGGATGTACTATAAAAAACTGACCTGATTCATCTATTAAACTATTAATATCATATTTTCCATCCGAATATGGATATATAATTTTATTTTCATATAAAGATATTGGTAATTTTTTATTAGAATATATTATTGGATTATATGAGCTGTTTAAATATGAATACTGTAATTGTAAAAATTCAGGTACCAAATCTAAACTTGATACAAGATATGGATCAGATGATTTATTAATAATTTTTGTATCTGAAAATGTTAATAAACTTAATAATAATGATGTAATATTTTCTATTGTTATTTTAAACAATACTTTTGTATCAAGTATTTTTCTGTTATATAAATAAAATACTGTACCAGGTTTTACTCTGCCAACTCTACCCCTTCTTTGCTTTTGATTAGGTATAGCTATTGGTTTAACCTCAATTTTTGATGTATCTTTTAACGGATTATATACATTTACTTTTTGTTCACCTGTATCTATTACAAATTTTAAAGTATCTATTGTAATAGATGCTTCTGCAATATTTGTTGCTATAATTATAAATCTTTGATATGTACCTGGTTGTACTTTATCTTCTGGTTTTAAATTTTCTATTTGATCAATTGGTACTGATTTTTTATTTATTATTGATCTACGAATGTTTGGATCGTGTATTTTTTTAACATAATTTTCTAAAATATTTTTATCTAATTTACTATAAAATGGTATTGCCAATACTGATCCTGGAGTAACTTTATTTAATAAATTTAATAACTGTATAATTTCAGCTTGACCATTTTGAAATATTAATATATCACCATCTGGAGTAGTATTTAAAATTGTATTAACTGTATTTATTAATTCATTCTCCATTAAATTGTTTTCTACTGGTTTATCATATTCTTCTATTTTAAAATTTGTTGTTAAAAATGGTGGAGATAAATGTATGCGTCTATCTAAAATATTACAATTATAATTTAATCTTTCATAATCTTTATATTTTAAATCTAATGGCCATTTCCAATTATCATCTATCATTTGATAATATATACGATATGTTGATTCATCATCTTCCATAGTTGCACTTACTATTCCTAATAATATTTGATTATTTATATAGCTACTAAACCTTATTAATGTTAATACTATATCCATATTTGAATTGTGCTCGTGTGCTTCATCTACTAAAATACAATTATATATATTTTCATTGCTAAACTGTTCTTTTAATATATTTTTTCTTTTCAGTAAATAATTTTCTTTTAATTCAATAGCAAATGTACCATCTGTACAATATATTAAACTTGGATGATATTCATCATCTGTTATTGATACTTTCTTTGTTTTAATCTGTAAATAATTTATATTTCTAGCAATATATTGATTTGATTCATCTTTTAAAAATGGTATTCCTAAATATCTAGCTACGAATGTTGAATTATCTACAGATGGCTGAATACGTGGCTGAGTACATAGAATTTTTGTGTTATTATTAAAAAATAACATTTTATGTCCATATAATGTTACAAAAGGAAATGTTGTTGATTTACCAACACCTGTTGCTCCAGTTACAAACATTACTCTATGATTTAAAATTTTATTATATATCTGTATTTGTGCTATCCAATCACTACCAAATGTTGTATACCATCTTGTATCTTTTATTATCTGATTAATATTACTATAACTTGATAAACTTCTATTTGATAAAAAACTATACGAATCACTATATGATTCAATGTCGACTTTATCTATAAAATATTTTTTCCATTTTGTATTTTCTTTATTTTTATTTGGAATCATTCTTTCATCTGATAATTTTGGATTATATTTAGTAAATGATAACATATTATTTATTATTAAAGTCTCTAATATTAATCTTGCAAATATACCATTTTTTCCTAAAGATATTTTAATTTTTTCAGTAAATTCTGTTACAAATTTTTTATCATTATCATTTTTTAAATCTTTTTCATATATTCTAGCGATATTTTTATTAATATTAAACCAAGTATTTTTTTCATAAATTGTATTTAATCTCTCAATAAACTTATTTTGAACTTTTATGTCAACACCATCCCATAAAAATGAACTACTAATTAATGTATAATTTTCATTATTTACATCATTTATTATAGATTTAAAAAAATTATAAATATTTTTTGGTGATATAAATATTTTATTTGATATGAGTAATTCTGGATACATATTATTATAATTTAATAGATAGTTTGTTTTACTTAATATATTATGCTCACTATCTAAACATACATAACCATACCATGTATATCTAAATCTTTGTATTGTTTTGTATAAATAATTATACATATTTTCAAAATCTATTTTTAATACTATTAATTTTATACATTTATTAATTTCATCTATTGATACATTTTTTATTCCCAATTTATTTTCATCAAAATCATCATTTTCAATTTCTTCATTATTTATTAATTTATTAAATAATATATTTTGACAAAACTTGTCTAATTTTATTTTTTTTAATTCATCAATTTTTGATTCCCATCTTAAATAAAATAAAATCAGTGATCTTAATGTAGAAAATTTTGATTGATTTGATATAAATTTATTCCAATTTTCTTTAATCAAATTGCATTTTTCAGGACTTAATTGATCCCACTTTAAATTTGCTATTTCATGTATATGTAATAAATCAGCTAATATTATAATATTTGGTATGGGTATATCATTATCTAAAGTATCAAAAATTAAAAATTTTATCGATTTTATATCATTATACAAAAAATTATATATACAACCATATAAATTATTATATCCTAATTGTAATATATTTTCAAATTCAATTGGATTTATTTGTTCTGTTGTATATTTTAATAATGAATCATTATTTGAAAATTTTCTATTTAAAACTAGTTTATTTAAATTTATAAAAATATCTGAATTTCTATAATTATTTATAGTATATGGAAAAACATTTATCCAATTTGGTAATAATTTTGTTGATATCCTTCGAAATGTATTATCTATACTTTTAATTGCATTTTCAAAATATTCTTCTATAAAATCATTTGATTCCATATAGCTTTTATGATCTAAATAATAACTTGAATCGATTTTACCAGCTTTATTATCAATATTTTTAAATAGTATACCCAAATTTTCTAATTCTTCACTTTTATTCAAATCATAATAAGGTATTAATAAATTCATTAAACTAAATATATTTTGACAATTATTCATTGTTATTTGCTCAATAAAATTATCAAATCTAAAATATAATCCACAAAGTATACATAATTTTAATAAATATTTTACTAATATTTCTTTATCCTCGTATATTAATTTTTTTAATCTTAAATTTATTTGAGCATTTATTATAATTTTTAAATTATTAATCTGTTCTGTTATTTTTAATATTTTAATATATTCTTTATTTTCCATATCAGATTTATATACTTATATAATAAATAAATCTATTAAAAATTTCAATCATTTTTTAACAATAAAATTATATATTACTATTTTTTTGTAATATAGTATAAACATATAAAAATTATATCTACCACCATTTATTAATATTTAATATAATATATATATATACATATATGAAATTTGCTGAAATTTACACTTACAATAGAGATGAATTAGATGAATCTAGATTTATTACTATAGATACAAAAGATGATATTAAATATATTAAAGAAAATAGTATTGGTAACTTATATTTAGCAAATACTACTAACAAGATTGGAACTATTAGTTATATCAATAATATTGTTAATAAACCAGATGTTATATTTAATTCAAGTATTGGTACTATAATTACACCTAACGGTAATTTAATTTATAATTTTAATTATGTAATTAAAGATACTTTATTATCTTCATCTGCACCAGAAGAAAATGAATTATTAGTTACTAAACCAACATTTAAAGGTGGTAAATATGCTGATTTTGATGTTAAAATTTCTGTTCAAATTATAAAAAGACTTGGATTAAGAATATTAACAATTGAATATGAAAAATAAATTATTATAATTTTTACTTATTTTGAATTTTACCCTACAACATGATTTACATGAAAGAAATAAGTATTTTCTAATGTTCCTATATTTTTATTTAACATTCCTCTTTAGGTAACTTGTTTATATTTATACAATTATATTTGTGAGAAAAATAATTTGGATTCATTACTGCATGTGTTCCTGAAATAGTATCACAGTTTACACATTTATATACTTTATTATTGTTATTATCATAAACAATTTCTGGAGTAAAATATACTTTATTATTTGAATTAAAAGATCGATATTTCAACTCATTTGCTAATGATAAATCTGTAGGGAGATTTATTGGATTATTTAATTTATACCATTCATTATCATCTAATTGATTATCTGGATAGTTTTTAGCAATATCTATTATCATATGTGCTATTTCATTTTTTTCACCAATTAAAAAATTATTTATAAATCTTTTACTTGAATTAAAATATTCTGGTCTATATGAAACAACAATTCTTGGAAAGCTATCAGAAAATATTGGTTCATATTTTAATTCATATTCTCTATCAACTGGTATACTTGATATTCCAAAATTATGATTTATTGCATATTTTCTTATGTTGAGATCTTGTTTTTTAAAACAATGTCTTAACGATTGTGTCAATGAATTAATACCTGCTCCACTATGAACACCATCTAAAATTATTATATTATCATTAACTTTAATACCCTTTTCTTTTATTCTTTCAGCATACAGCTCATGTAAATGATAAACGTTTGTAATATTTACACCGAATAAAGAATATGGTAAAATAATAATATTTACTTTATTAGGATCATAAATTTTTAAATTCATCATTGCTAAACAATAATATGCAGGTGATTGTCCTCCGCATATTAATGTTATTTTTTCCGGTTCTTCCAATAATTCTAAATATAATTTGTATGCAAATATCATTAATTCTTTAACACATTGTTATATTCCTTTTAAATATATCTTCATATTTTATATTAGTTATAAGATGAGGTTCCATCTTAATATAAAATTTTATTATTCAACCATGATAATAAATAAATTTTCAATTTTTTAGATGAATTGTCATCTATAATTAAAAGTTTTTAATCAATTTATAATCTATAAAGACGATAATATTTTATTTTACGTCTATTTAACATCTAATATTAGTATTTTTATAAATTTATTATGCTCTTAATAGACCATAAACATTAATATTATAATTTTATTTTCAGAAGATTAGCATCTTTAAAAATAGTTTTTTAAGTTAATTATTAATTTTTTATCATCTGAAAAATATTAAAAACTGAAAAAAAAATATTTTTTAAAAATTACAAATATTTTTGTTTTTAAAAATTTATATATTTTTTAAACAGTCCAAACTCTCAAATTCAAAATTACTATATTTTTAAGTTAAAAAGTAAAACAGTCTAATATAATTGCGAAAAACTACAAATGGTAAAAAGTAAAACAGTCTAATACAATTGCGAAAAAATAGTAAATGATAAATGCGAAATTTGCGAAATTTGCGAAATTTTCGCAAAATAATTTATAATTTATTTTATATATAAGACTAATAAAATGGTAAAATATGAATGTATAAATTGTGGTAAAGAATTTAAAAAAAAAGATGATTTTATTAAACATACAGAGAAGAAAAAGAAACCATGTCAGTTATCAAAGATGTTAAATAATATAAATAACACAATTTTAACCAAAATTGGTGAAAAATTAACCAAAATTAACCAAAACGGTGAATTTAATAATTTATCAAAAATAAAAAATAATGTTGTTGACAAATTAAGTTTAACAGATAATTTAACTTGTAATTATTGTTTTAAAAAATTTGTGAATATATATTCATTGAATCGTCATACAAATAATAATAGATGTAAGGTTAAAAAATTAGATGAAGAAAAAAAAGAAGAAATATTTAATAAATTAATAGAAAAAGAAGAAAAAATTGATATGATATTTAACAACTATGAAAAATTACATGAAAATAATTGTAAATTGCAAGATCAGGTTAAAGAATTAGAAAAAAAACTTAAAGAGCAATCTAAAAACTATGATAATAAAATAAAGCAAATTATCACTAAAAATGTTAATAATAACAATGTTAATAATGGTGTTATCAACAATTTTATTATACCAGCAGATAAATTAGTTAGTTTTGGAAAAGAAGATTTAACTAAAATAACGTATGGATCTATTATTAAAACAGTTGGAAATTGGGATATAACTGGTTATAAAATCTTTACAGAATTGTTAAAATTAATACATTTTAATGAAAAATTTCCTGAATATCAGAATGTATTTATGACTGATAAAAATAGAGAAAAATATATGGTATGGAATGGTTCAGACTGGGTTTTAAATGATATTTGTTTAAAGCAAATAATTGATAAAATTCAGAAATTAGTTGTTATAAATGAAGAAGACTTTGAAGAAGCTAAAAAGAATAAAAATTTTAAAGACATTCTTATCAAACTAATGAAATATATAAACAAATATTATGATGAAAAAGAGGATGGTATTGTAAATCATGATTTTATAGAGCTAGTAAATAAACAATTGAAAGAATATTTGTATAACAATCGTGGTATTCCTAAAAAGAATTTTTTAAAATTAAAAAATGATATTGCTAATAAAAGTAAGATTAAAGTTATTAATAGCAATTAAAATATTTTAAGATGCTTTAACATCTATTATTGTAAATTTTTAATCAATTTATCATCTATGAAGATGATAAAATATATATTTCTTTACTTTTTAGATCTATTTGAGATCTAATATTAGTATTTTTACAAATTTATTATGCTCTTAATAGACCATAAATAGTAAATTTTAATTTTATTTTCAGAAGATTAACATCTTTTAAAATAGTTTTTTAAAGTTATTTATTGATTTTTATCATCTGAAAAAAATTTAAAACTGAAAAAAAAAATATTTTTTAAAAATTACAAATATTTTTGTTTTTAAAAATTTATATATTTTTTAAACAGTCCAAACTCTCAAATTCAAAATTACTATATTTTTAAGTTAAAAAGTAAAACAGTCTAATACAATTGCGAAAAAATAAAATAATAAAAGTATATAAGCAAATTTTGAGTGCGAAATAAAATGCGAAAAAAGCGAAAAAAAATGATAATAAATTGCGAAATTTTAAAATAATTTATAATAATATAATATATTATAAGTAATATAATGGTTAATTATAAATGTATTAATTGTGGTAAAGAATTTAAAAAAAAAGATGATTTTATTAAACACACAGAAAGAAAAAAGAAACCATGTTACTTAATTAGTTCAGTAAAACAACAAAATAATGAAAAATTATCACAAATTATCACAAAAAATGATAAATTCTCAGAAAATGATAAAAAATCAACCAGTCTAAATACAAAAAATGAGAATAAATGTTCATATTGCTTAAAAATTTTTTCAAATATTTATAATTTAAATAGACATATGGATAAATATTGTAAAGTTAAAAAATTAGATGAAGAGAAAAAAGAAGAAATATTTAATAAATTAATAGAAAAAGAAGAAAAAATTGATATGATATTTAATAACTATGAAAAATTACAAGAAAATAATTGTAAATTACAGGATCAGATTAAAGAATTAGAAAAAAAACTTAAAGAGCAATCAAAAAATTACGATAATAAAATAAAGCAAATTATTACTAAAAATATTAATAATAATGTTAATAATGGTGTTATAAACAATTTTATTATACCAGCAGATAAATTAGTTAGTTTTGGGAAAGAAGATTTGAGTAAAATAACGTATGGATCTATTATTAAAACAGTTGGAAATTGGGATATAACTGGCTACAGAATCTTTACTGAATTATTAAAATTAATACATTTTAATGAAAAATTTCCTGAATATCAGAATGTGTACATGACTGATAAAAATAGAGAAAAATATATGGTATGGAATGGTTCAGACTGGGTTTTAAATGATATTTGTTTAAAGCAAATAATTGATAAAATACAGAAATTAGTTGTAATAAACGAAGAAGACTTTGAAGAAGCTAAAAAGAATAAAAATTTTAAAGATATTCTTATAAAACTAATGAAATACATAAACAAATATTATGATGAAAAAGAGGATGGTGTTGTAAATCATGATTTTATAGAGTTAGTAAATAAACAATTAAAAGAATATTTGTATAACAATCGTGGTATTCCAAGAAAGAATTTTTTAAAATTAAAAAATGATATTGTTAATAATAAAAGTGATATTAAAGTTATTGATAGTAATTAAATAAAAAAATATTTAACTAAGCATTTTAGAAAGTTCAGATGCATTTTCAATTTTATCAAGTTGCATATCATTAATATTAGATTCATTAATTAAAAATAAACTAGGAATATTTTCAACGGTAATATTAACATTTTTGTTTAAAACTTTACCACAATTAATTTTTTGTCCGACTTTACATTCGAATATTTTATAGATATTTTCGGGATTAAGTTTTTTTACTTCTTCAATTAAATCAACATGTTTATTTTTTGTATTAATATCATCAATAAATAGTATTAATGTCATTGGTTTTTTATTCATAAATTTGGGAAACATAATTGCAATTCTTTTAAATTCAAAATCAATATTTGAAACTAATTCTGAAATATTTTGTAAAATAGAATAAAAAGTAGATAAATCATATAAATCATTAACTAATTTATCAGATAACTCAGAAGTTTCTGAATTCATTTTTTTTTTTTTTCTATCAAATAGTATTAATAATCCTCCATGTTCAGATCTAATAAATATAAATAATTGAGTTAGTTTATATAAATTTTCTATCTGTTCAGAATTAATATTAGTATTATCAGATATTTTTATAATTGAATTAAATATATTATCAAATTCATTAGATAATTTAACTATATTATCTATCTTCTTTATTAAAGAAATATTAATATTCATTATATATAATAATATAAAATATATTATAAATGAATAATTTAAAAAATAAAAATAAATCTATATCAAAATCTAATAAATTAAATATATATGACTTGCCAATATCAAAAAATGGCAATGAATGTTTAGCTCCTTGTTATCCACCAAATACACTTTTTTATCATCCATTATCATTAAAGTCTTTTATATTTGAAAATCAGAATACTTGTCCAATTAAAAAAACAATTAATTCAGATGATGAGGTAATTTTTGCAGAAGAATGTGATTCAAAAGATGTAACGAATGATTATAAAAATTTTAATATATTTGAAGATATGGTACAAATAGCAAATACTCCAAAAGCTTTTTTAGCTCAAATTTATGATATTAAATTAGTAGAAGATGTTTTAAGATTTTTAAATGATTCCATTGATGAATTACCAATATATTCTCAAAAAAGGATATTAAATTGTTTGTATTTAACTTTTAATAAAAATGAAAATTTTCCAAAAGAATTATTTAGTGAAAAGTTAAAAAATAATTTAAAAAATATTTATAAATTAAATATTTCTATTGAAAAAATTTTAAAAAAAATATTTGTTGAAAAAAATATTGATGATATTTTTATTTATTTATTAAAAAAATATTCAAAAAAATAATTTTTTTATAATATAAGTATATATTTAATGTCAACATTAATAAATTATAATATTGACTTATTTAATCAACTTTTAAAAAAAAAAAATGAAGAAGACTATACAACTAGTGTAAGTTATCCATTAATATATGTTAATAAAAATAAAAAAACATATGCCTATCCAACAAAAAATGGTATAGTTACATATTCTTATAAAAATCTTAATAAAGATAAAAAGACTATTAAAACCATTACTAAATATTATTATTATAAAATTTTAGATAAGTGGTTATATAAAGATTTATTTGCTTTATTAGGATTTATTAAAATTGTAAATGATGAACCTAAGATTATTAATAGCATGGAAGAGTATAATGCTGTAAAATTATCTAATGAATCTGAACGCGATATAGAAAAAAGAGTAAGATATATGGAGAAAATTATAATATCAAAAGATCTTATTAAACATGTACTTAAGAAAGTTATTTCTAAATATAATATTGATTGGGCTGAATTAGATCAATATGAAAGTGAAATTAAAAAATATTTTTATAATTATCTAAAAGATAAATTTGAAGAAACTATTAAACGAGCATAGATTTTTTTATTATAATAATTAGTTAAAAAGTATAACTGATTACTATTAGTATAAAGTAATTTAAATATTAAATAATATATATTTATAGATAATATAAAAGAAATGTCTAAAAATAAAGAAAAAAAAGTAAAAAATCAGAAATTAAATATTTCAGATGAATATTTTCAATATTTAGATAAGTATCAAGAAAAATATGGTAAAAAAACAGTACTTTTGATGCAAGTAGGATCATTTCATGAAATATATAGTTGTGAAATAAGAAAAAAAAATCCTGAAATTTATAAAGTCGCTGATATATTAAATTTAATAGTTTCTAGAAAAGACAAAAGTGAACCAATTACCGAATCAAATTATTGTATGTCAGGTTTTCCTAGTGTAAGTATTCGTAAATTTATAAATTTGTTAGTAGAAAATAATTACACGGTAGTTGTAATAGATCAGACAACACCACCTCCAAATCCTCTTCGTGAGGTTACTGGCGTTTACTCACCTTCTACTTATTTAGATAATAATTCTCATGATAATAAGTATTTAATGGTTCTTTACATAGAGATAAATGCATCAATGAACACATCAAAACCAAACATTTCAATAGGGATGTGTGCAATAGATAGTTCAACAGGAGAGCTATACCATTATGAAACTCATGGTATAGGATTAAATGAAGAAGTATTTCAAGAAACACAAAGATTTTATCATTATTATAGACCGATAGAATTAATTATTTATCAAATAGATAATACAAAAGAGAAAAATGATGAAAAATTTTCGAATGAAATTTTAGATAAAATCGATATATTACCAAATCAAATAATATTTACGTATAATAAGATAAATCCATCTTATTGTAAGATTTCTTATCAAAATACACTTTTAAAAAAAATATATACTGATAGTGGATTAATATCACCTATTGAATATTTAGATTTAAATAAAAGTATTTATTCTACAATATCCTTAATAATTGGATTTGATTATATATATCAACATAATGAAAATTTAATAAAAGAACTAAAAAAACCAATATATTTTAACGAACATAAATACATGATTTTAGGTAATAATGCTGTTTATCAATTAAATGTGATTGATTATTATAATTGGGATAACATTGATACAAAATTTCAGTCATTAAATGCAGTGATAAATAATTGTATATCTCCAATGGGTAAAAGAATACTTAAACATAGATTATGTGCACCTTATACAAATATTGATATAATAAATAGATATTATGAATTAACGGATATAATGTTAGAAGATAATTTATATGAAAAATGTAGATTAGGATTGAATGGTATAAATGATTTAGATAAATTATTTAGAAAATTATCAATAAAATTTATTCAACCATATGAGTTATATAATATTTGTGATTCTTTTACTAAAATAGTGGATGTAATTCAGATATTATTAAAATCAAAATTTAAAAAGGAATTATTAGAAATGTTTGATAAAAAAAAAATAAAGTTATTTAATGATTCAATTGAATTTTTATATAAAACATTTGATGTAGAAAAACTTAAAACATCAAATTTGATAGAGATTAAAGAATCTTTTTATTTAAAAGGAATTCATAAAGAAATTGATGAGATAGAAGATAAAATAGAAAGATCAATAGGTTTTATTGATAAATTAGCAAAGGTTTTAGAACAATATGATTCAAATATAACTTTACAAACAAAACATAATGATAGAGATGGTTATTATTTATCAACAACAAAAATTCGTGGTCAAAAATTAAAAGAATTAATATCAAATGATTTAAATGAAAATATTAAAATTACTGATAAAACATCAATAAAAAAGTCTGATTTATGTTTTACATATCAAACAAATACAGCAAAAATATCTTATCCAGGTTTATCAGATCATTCAGATGAATTAGATGAATTTTATTCACAGTTAAATTTACAAGTTAAAAATTATTTTATGTCAGATATATATTTTTGGTATAATAAATATCAAGACATATTTAAAAATATAATAGAACTAGTTACAGAATTAGATTTGATTACAAATAATGCATTTACATCTGTTAAATATCACTATACTAGACCTATTATAAATACAAAAAAATCAAGTTCATTTATAAATTGTAAAAATTTAAGACACCCTATAATAGAGAGAATAATTGATTATGAGTATGTACCTCATGATGTAATATTAGACAATGATATATATGGTAATATGATTTATGGTGTAAATTCTTGTGGAAAAACTAGTATTATGAAAGCAGTAGGAACATCATTAATTATGGCACAGTGTGGTTTATATGTACCAGCAGATAAGTTTGAATATAATATTTTTGATTCACTTTTTACAAGAATTTCAGGTAATGATAATTTATTTAAAGGTCAGTCTTCTTTTATAATTGAAATGAATGAATTAAGATCAATTTTAAAAAAATCAAATGAAAAAACTTTAATAATTGGAGATGAAATTTGTAGAGGAACTGAATATCTTTCAGCAAATGCAATTGTAGCAGCAACAATATTAAAATTAGTTAATGTAAAAGCCAAATTTATGTTTGCAACACATTTACATGATTTAATAACTATAAATAAGATAAAAGAATTAAAATCAATTAAATTCTTTTATTTATCGGTTGAAAAAGTTAAAGATGAACTTATATTTACAAGAAAAATGATAGAAGGAACAGGAGAACAGATTTATGGTATAACAATAGCAAGATATATTTTAGATGATCCATTATTTATTAATGAAGCGAATGAATTAAAAAATGAATTATTAGAGAAAAATAATATTCAAACAAAATTAGTTTCAGATAAAAAAACTAATTATAATAATGAAATGTATATGGATGAATGTACTATTTGTAAAAATAAATTAAAATTAGAAACACATCATATACATTTTCAAAAAGATTTTATTAAAACAAAAAATGGCTTAATTCATATGGATAAAAAACATATAACTAAAGATTCTCAAGCAAATTTAGTTAATTTATGTGAAAAATGTCATAATAAAATTCATTCAGGTGAATTGGAAATAAAGTCAAAGATAAAAACAACTAATGGAACAAAAGTTGAGATAAATAATATTTAATTAAACTGTTCTAAATCAAATACCCAAACAATATCTTTTGTTTTATTAAATCTTTTTAATTTAAATTCAAAATAATTAAAATCAATGTTGGATTCAATTAATTTTTTTTTAATCAAATTTATAAATAAATTATAAAATGAATCATTAGAATCTTTTTTGGATATAGAATTTTGAAAAAAAATTTTATTATTTGTAATTTTATAATTCCATTCATGCGATGCCATCATATATTGAATGTTTAAAGGATTAATTGATTTAAAAAACTTTATTAAATCTGTTAATCCTTTAATAGGTAAACCACAAGATGAATTTAATAAATAATTAATTAAATTTAATTTTAGTGTATATTGATCTATAAAAATATTATTAATTTTTTTTAAAATAAATTCATCAGAAGAATTAATATTATCCCATAATAAATTTAAATTATTATCAGATATTTTATTTAGAATAACATTATTCATAAATATTTTTTGCTTATTTAATATATTAGATATCTCTTTACAATTATTGGACATTATATATTAAAATATTCAATTTAATTTCTTAAGTAATATTAATTATAAACAGTATATGTCTGCTTTAGATAAAACACCAAATATTTTGTATAATATAATAAATTTTGAGGAACCAAATGTTGTATTTTTATATGGAGTAATAATGATAATATTTATAATACTATTTAGTATACTTAGTATTAATTATAGTATAATTATAGGATTACTATTTTATTCAATATTAATTTATTATTTTTACACAGATAGAAATTTAAATAATGTATATGCTAGTCAAAAATTTAATGATAAATTTGAAACTTTACAAAGACCTACAAATATATATAAAGATTATCCTGATATTGTTGATTTTATTTTTTATATGGAAGATATGAGAAAATATTCTTTTACATTATATGATCAAATAACTTCATTATTTAGAGAATTTTGTATTTTATATAAATCATGTAATACTGATTATAACTTAATAGATAATCTTTATTTAAAAATGATTGATATTAAGATTGAAATTATGAATAAAATCAATGCATATGTTTATAATACAGATGGTTATCAATTTACACAAAAAATATTTAAATGTAAACAAGAAGCAGAAAAAATTTTAAATAAATATCTTGATAATTTGATACTTATTCAAAAGAAAAAAATATATTATAATGGTTATAATATAAAAAGTAAAATATTAGATACATCAGGAGTTCTTCCTTATAATATAGTTTCAAACACAAATCCTGAATTTAATAATATAGAAATTCCAAATATGACAGATTTAATTGTGTTTTAATCGGTAATAAAAATTTTATATTAGTATAATATAAATATGAATATTGATAATACATTGAATGAATATTTTAAAACAACCAATTTAGATAATATTAATATAACACCCGAACAAAAAAGAGCTATAGATAAAAATTTTCATTTTGTACAAGGAAAAGATTTTTATAAAGGATTTTATGAAGAAAATATTGTAAATAAAATTTTAATTAGATACTTTCAAATAGCTATATTTAATGATCATGATAAAAGAGCAATAAGATCTTATTTATTTGAAGGTAAAAATACAGATGGAGGATCATGTATTTATAATTATAAAATTTTAGAAATTAAAGATTATAATATTAGTGAAGATGCTTTAGATAAATTTATTAAGAAAATTCAAAATATTCCATCAAAAGCTACACCTGAAGGAGAATTTAAAGTAATGTTTAAATATTATCCTGTTTATAATTTTGATTATACAAATCCACCAGAAGGAAATGAATTATCTCAATGTCAAAGTGAATTATTAAATTATTAAATAGTAATATTTTTTTTAATTAAAAATATAACTTAACATTGTAAATAAAATTGTAATTATAATTAAAGTTACTCCAATATAAAAATATGAATTAAAATTTAAATTATTAAATGGATTCTTACTATTTTTAATATCATCATACATATTAAACCAAGTATTTTTTGTATTAATTAAAATTTTATTTAAAGGTAATTGATAAGGTTGTACTTCAATATTTTCTATCTTGTTTAAATCATATAATCTTACATTTTCTTTTAATAATCTTTCTTTGTTTTTAGCATCTATATATTCATCAAATTGTTTATTAAATAAGTATTGATCAAAGTATTTACCTCTATTATCATACATAGATATATTATCTTCTAAGTAATTTTTGACTAATTGTTTTAATGGATTATATGGTATTGTATTATCAACCATCTCATTTTTATTATCATAATAATCATCTTTACTATACAAATAATCAGATAGGGCTGTATCAACTAAACTATCTGATACTAAATTAGATTCTTGTTCTGTTTTTGATGGAATTTTTGATACAACTTCTGATAATGATGGAATTTTTGATGCAACTTCTGATAATGATGGAATTTTTGATGCAACTATAGATCTTAAATCAGAGGCAAAGTTTTCTAAAGTCTCTTTTGGTTTAATAGGATTTGAAATAAGATCATAATTTGGAGTTTGATTTATTTCCTTTATACTATTTGGTAAAAATTGTGTATTTAATGATACTACTTTAGAATTATTTATAACATTATAAGGAGCTGTTAATACAGTTATAGGACTGTTCATTCCACTCATTTATCTAGCTTTATATATTAAATTTATAAAAATTTTGAAATTAATTAAATATATAATTATAATAATATATAATACTATAATGATATATATAAAATGTCCTTCTTGTGGTTATTTAATTGGTAATAGACAAATGGTTTATGAAAAAGGATTAGATGAAATAAATACAGATCCAAATACAGATGATGTAAAAAAACTAGAATTAAAAACAAAATTAATAGAATCTTTAAAAATTAAAAGATACTGTTGTAAAATGAGAGTTATTACTTTTAAAAATTTAACAGAAATTATTCATTAATTTTTTTTAATAATTGTATCTATATTATCTTTATCAAACGTGTTCATTCTTTCGACCAATCTAAAATCTTTAACACCTGATATTCTCCATACAACTCCTGAGCCAGTTTCCCAATGTCTATACCATTCTGCTGAAAAAATAATATTATCAATCCAAGATTTTCCTGCTATTTTGAAAACATATTCATTAATTGAATCTTCATTACCATAAAGTGAGAATTTGTTAGCATTAATTCCCCAAATATCATTACCTAAATATGGACAAATAACAATTCCATCATAATCATTTTTTACTTTTTCCCAGTTAATAACATTGGTAACACTAATATCTTTATCATTTTTATATTTATTGATAAATTTTTTTAATTCATCAACAGAACTAATTTTTTTTACAGTATCATTTATTTCTATTTCATATAAATGTGTAGAAAAAGACCATACTGATGGGAAATCTACATATTTTTGCCAATCAGCTCCACAACCAAACCATAAACCTAATGGATTATGGTATAAATTTGAATCTAACCAACTACCCTTATTCATATAATCATCAAAAATATATTGAATAGGTTCGATTCCAACATTATAAAATTTAGTTGGACCATGTTTATTTATTGCTTTAATTATATTTAGATTATTCATTGTTGATAAAATTTTCTTATTTTCTTGATCTAGTATTAAAAATTTTGTTGGATTTGCTAAATATTCTTCTTCAGTGATATATTGGATAATTTGTCTATCATAATTATAAGCTGCTTCTTTAAAATTACCACCATTTTGATTATTGTTTTTTTTCATTATATATTATAATTTTATAAAAAAATAGAATAATTAGTTTTTAATTTTAGATTTATAATCATTTTTCAAAATATTTGTTAGAATAAATAATATTAAATTATACTAATATAAAAAGTATATAATATAATAAATTAATTAAAAATAGATATGATGTATGATTTAATAAATTTGATTGATAATCTATTAGATACTAATAATAATGATATTAATAAAGTTGAAAATATTATTATAAACCATGAGTATTATAATAAATTAGATATGGATGAACAAATCCTTGTAATTGATACAATAAAAGAAAAAATTATTAATAAAAAAAATAAGATGAGTGAAAATTTATATTCAAAAAATAATTCATATAGATTTGTAGATAATAGTAAATCATATTATAAAAAAAAAATAGTAGAACCTACTATTTTTATGACAGATGCACAAGGAAACACGATAACAGAGGGTGAGGCGATGTCTTCAAAAACTAAAGCAATTATGTTAAATGAAATTACTCCAGAATTATATGAGAAAAGATCAAAAATATTTGAACAAATCCGTGCAATTATTTTACCTGAACAAAGATCTCCAGAATGGTTTGCAATGAGAAATGGTAAAATTACTGCTTCTGATGGTGGAGCTGTTGTTGGTAAAAATAAACATGAACCACAATATAATTTTATATTAAAAAAAGTGCTAGGTTCTACATTTGAAACAGGTGAGGCATGTTATCATGGTAAAAAGTTTGAACAAGTAGTAACGATGATGTATGAATACAAGAATGATGTTTATACTGAAGAATTTGGATTATTAGGACATCCAGAATATTATTTTTTAGGTGCTAGTCCAGATGGGATTTGTTCACCATATAAAAGAGATAAAATAACTCCTACACCATTAGTAGGTAGAATGTTAGAAATAAAATGTCCTTTAATGCGAAAAATAAAATATTCAGGAGATATTAAAGATACAATTTGTCCAATTTATTACTGGTGTCAAGTTCAATTACAATTAGAATGTTGTGATCTAGACGAATGTGATTTTGTTCAATGTAACATAGAAGAATATAAAACTAGAGAAGATTGGCTAAATGATACAGATGATGAATTTGATTTTAAATCTAAAAAATATGGTTTAGAACGTGGTGTAATAATAGAATTACTTTCAGCAAAATTATCTGATGATGATTTTGAAGATGGAGAAGTTAAGTTATCAACAGTATATAATCAGGCATCTTTCATATACCCTCCAAAAATTGATATGAGTATAGATGAACTAGATAATTGGATTTTGAATGAAATAAATAATTTAAAACCAACTGTTAAATTACACAGAATTATATACTGGAGATTAATTGAAAGCAACTGTACTTTAATTTTGCGAGATAATCAATGGTTTAAAGACAATCTTGAAACTTTAAGAACAATTTGGAGTTATGTTGAATTTTTAAGATTAAACGTTGATGTTACCAACGAATGGAAAAATTTTATTGATAATTTAAATATGAAGAGCAATGATAAAATTATAAAAAAATTAGTTGAATTAATTGAAATAAAAAAACATGGTTATGAAAATTATATTAAATTAAATGAAATTCAGAATCAGGAAAAAAAAAATCCGAAGATAAAAAAAATTAAAATTAATATTGATACAACAAATATTAATTTAGAACCAGATTTAAAAAATGAATCAGAAGAAAAATCAGGTATTCCTAGTCAAGATCCTAAAATAGTTAAAAAAACAAAAGTTAAAGAAAAAATAGATGACGAAAAGAAAACAAAGAAATCTAAATTAGATAAAAATAATATAAAAGACAATACAGATAATATTCAATCAGTTACTGAAATAATAAATCAAATTCCTAATATACAATTATCTGATGATTCGTCGGATGAAGCTATTATTTTACCAAATATTAAAAGACCTAGTAAAGTTAAAAAATAGTTTATTAAATGAAATTGATTATTTCTTCATTATTTTCAGTTTTATAATCAATATTATATTGTTTACTAATTTCGGCATCTTTATCTCTTTTAGTAACTATAATAACATTAGTGAATTTTACTGATTCTGAATTTACTTGTTTAATAATACTTTTTAATTTATCATCATCAAGTTCTGGAATTAATTTAATTGGAAGAATATTTTTTCCTTCTTTATCTACTGGTTGAATAGCTTTAAAATCACAAGTATGTTTTGTATTTAAATTACCACCAGTATTAACTATTTGTTTTTTTTCTTCATTTTCGTTGGTTAATACATTTTGATTTTCTACAGGTTTTTCGTTAGTTACTACAGTTTGATTTTCTTCAGATTGTTTTTTTGCAGCATTTATTACAGAATTAACTGCATTTAAAGTTGTAGTTCCAACATTTTTTATTACATTAGCAGCTGTTGTTAAGCCAACATCTATAACAGATTTATTTGGATAAATAGTATCATAAGAATGTAAAAAATCATTACCTGTTTTTGTATAACCAATTCTGAAAAATAAAGCACAATTACCTAATTTATTTGTAAAATCATTAAAATCTTTAATAATTTTTTGTCCTTCAATTAAAAGATTATTTTTAATTAGATCTTTATTATAAAAGAAAACATATGTACCATCCATATATAAATTACCACCTGTTTGCTCATTTAATTTATTTTTGAGTTCAAAATACTTGTTTTTGTATTTAAGATACTTTTGTTTGTAATCTGACATTATATATATTATATTATATTTATAATAAAAAATTTAATATTATTATTAAATTTTTTTAAGTTCTGATCTATGAAATATAGTATAAATAGTTGCAAAAAATATGTAATAAATATTATATTTAATAATATTTTTACTCCCTATAGCACTTGGTATTATAAATATTTAATTATTATTTATTTTTTATATTCAAATATAATATATATAAGTAATAATGTCAGATTACAAAAAGTATCTTAAATACAAAAACAAGTATTTTGAACTCAAAAACAAATTAAATGAACAAACAGGTGGTTATTCGTACGCTCCTGGAAATTATGTTTTCTTTTTACAAGAGAATCCTATTGTTAATACATCTAATGATTTAGAAAAAAAAAATTTGAATCTATTTTAACTGGACCCAAAGTTAAATCTATTGATGATTTTGATGATTTTACAAATCATTTAGATGATTGTACTTTATTTTTAAGAGTAAAGAATAATGATTATAATCATAATTTTGTTTATCATACTGGTGAAAATATTCCTCAAAATATTATCAAAAAAATTGATAATAACAGATATGATACCGTTTATCCAAATACATCTAGATTTAATATGATAAAAAGAAAATTTAATCTAGATAATAAATTATGTAAACCAATTCAAGTCGGAGTAGAACTACAATAGTTTCTAAATTAAAAAATGAGAATATAGTAATTAAACATATTTTAGTTTTAGATAAAACTTTAACTGGATATGTAAAAATATTTAATAAATTTAGTGTTGATGAAAATTGTAAATTAACAGAGATTAAAGAACCAGTTCTTAATCAGCCCCATAGCCAGACCCATTCGATATAGAAACCATATATATAATATATAATATATAATCCCAAGGTTTTGATAGATTTCTTGCACAGACCTTGGGGGGATAGCGTGCTTCAGAGATTAAATTATTTCCTAATAAATAATATTTTATCTTATTATAGATATATATGAATATAAGCTATCAACAAAAATATTTTAAATATAAAAAAAAATATCTTGAATTCAAAGAAAATGTAATTGAACCAGATTCATATAATCTAAATGATACATATTTCTATTATACAAATGATAACAATATTGAAAATTTTTCTAATTTAGAATTACAACATGGTGGAGAAGAAGCAAAAAATATTTTGGGAACTAAATTAATACCATGCTGTAAAAATCCATGTAAAAATACGGGTTATTATAGAAACGGCCATTGTGTAACAGGTCCATCAGATATTGGAACTCATATAGTTTGTGCAATAGTTGATGATAATTTTTTGGCCTTTACAAAAAGTAAAGGTAATGATTTAATAACTCCAAACTCTTATTTTCCAGGACTAAAATCAGGAGACAGTTGGTGTTTATGTATTTTAAGATGGATAGAAGCGTATGAAGCTGGAGTTGCTCCAAAAATTGTAGCAGAATCAACTAATGAAATAGCAGGAAATTATATTGATAAAAAAATATTATTACAATATTCTTTATAAAGATGTTTGACTAGGTTATATATTATAATATAAGAAATTGATAATTAAATATAATAAACAATTTTTTCAAAATAGTAATATTAATTATTCATACTATGCTAATTGAGTCATCTTTAATTTTTAATTTTTCATTAACTTGTGCATGTTTGTTATCAAATGTAGTTATTACAATAACATCTGTTATTTTATCAGCTCCATTTCTTTCATCTAATTTTTTTATCAAATTTTTTAAATTATTAAAACTATTTGATTGATCAATAAAATTTTTATATAATGCTGTATTTTCTTTTTTATTTTTCATACTATTAATTATATCTATAATTGGAATTTTATTATAACCACATATATTTAATACTAATCTCTCATTTATTCCAGGTGTTGGTAAAGTTTTTTTAGATACATTTGGATAAATAGTATCATAAGTATGATTAAAATCATTACCTGTTGTTGTTTTACCAATTCTTAAAAATAAAGCACAATTTCCTAATTCTTCTTTAAATTTGTTAAAATCTGTTATGATATTACCAATTGGTTTATTATATATTTGATTATTAAAAAAGAAAATATAAGTTTCTTGATTATTAAAAAGACCACCTTTTTGTATTTCTAAATTATTTTTTAATTCTAAATATTTGTTTTTATATTTAAGATACTTTTGTTGATACTCTGACATGATTATATATATTATATTTATAATAAAATTTGATTTTAAAATTAAATAAATAAAATTATATTAATAAAATGTCGTTTTCATATGATAATATAATTGAAAGATCAAATAATAAAGATCGTGAAACAAATAAAGAATTTAATAACAAAATCTTGAGTGATTCATCAACAAAAAAAAAGTCAACTCAAGAAGATATTGATAATATGGTAAATAAAACTTATGAAAAAATATTTGATGTTATAAAATATAATGAGAAAAATTATTATTTAGATAAGAATTTAGGAACAATTTGGGATGAAAATACAGAAATTGTTGGATTAATAAATAAAAATCAATATATTTGGTTTGAAGAACAAGAATTATTATATAATAAAGATAAAAATATGTTAGATGAATTAGATTATTATAATAAAACTTTATGTTAAAAAATTTTTTTTTATTAATTAAATATATAATTATTAAATAATATGATCAATAATAATGAAAAACCATTGCTACCAAAAATAAATATAAATAAAGTATTACCAAAAAATCCAAATGATTATAAATGTAGTCCTTCATTAGAATTTGAAAATGGTTCCTGTTTTCCATTGGAATTATTAATAGACATGGCAGAAGCATTTAATAAATATAATGAGGAGAAAAATAATAAAGATAGAATAGTTTTAAATACAAAAGCAGAAACTCTAGATCCAGATAATTATAAAATTTATTTATTACATGAATTTAAACAAAGATATAATGGTGATCAAAGAGATTTGATTAAAGAAAAATTTACAAAATTTATGGATGAAAAATCTAAAGAATATTTAGAAAATAATGTATTTAGACCAGAAGGTCCTCAAGGTAAATTTGAGTGGTTATCTACTTTAGATATAAATAAAGTTTTAGGACAATATGAAGAAAAGTATCCAGATTTTAATTTTTTAGGAGCTGTACCTATAGATTTTGATGATTTAAGTTATTTACCTTTTAAAAAATTAAATTTTAAAGATTTTATTAATTCTGGTATATTAAAATTAGGAGTAATTTTTAATTTAGATGAACATTATAAATCAGGATCTCACTGGGTTAGTTTATTTATAAATCTAGATTTAGGTCAAATTTATTTTTCTGATTCTTATGCTGGACCACCAGAAGAAAGAATTCGTGTTTTTATGACTAGAGCATCAGATTTTTTAGAAAAAATAGGTAAAAATCCTGATGTAAGATATAATAAAACAAGACACCAAAGAGGTGGTTCTGAATGTGGCGTTTATTCAATTAATTTTATTTTAAGATTATTAAAAGGAAAAACTTTTGATCATATAACAAGAAAAAGATTAACCGATGGACAAGTAAATAAATGTAGAAAAATTTATTTTGGTAATAATATTAGTTAATAGTAACCATGATTGATAAAATAAGAATTGGATAGATATTATTATTTAAATCAATAAACATATGTTGTGTAGATTTAGGTTCTAAATATTTTTTGTTTAATGCAGCATTGATTACATCATCTCTACATAAATCATTATTTGGATTAACAATAATATTAGGATGAGAGTAATTTATAAAAATAACTGGTATTTTTTTCATATTTAATTTTTTAAATAAATATAATCGATGATGACCATCGATTAAAACATTTGTATTATAATCTACAATTATTGCAGGTATTACTTTTAATGTTTCAAGGGTATCTACATAATTTTGTAGTGCATTATATCTTTCTAATATAACATTTTCATGGATAAGTATTTTATCAACTTCAACATCTTCATATTTTAAAACTAAATTTTCAGGAATTTTGATATGTGGATAATTAATTTTATTAAATGTTGTTAAACTTTCCAAAACATTAAATAAAATTTTATTGGAATCTTCTGATCTAACTGCAATTCGAATAAAAGAAGGTAAATTATAACCAGATAAACCCAATCTAATAGGAATACCATTTAATTTACAAATATCATAAACTAATTTTGCAAAACTTTCAGAACCAGTATCAATCCATATCCAAGATAAAAACTTTTCTCCATATATTTTCCATAATGGAAATAATAATTTTATTTTATCAACCATATTTTCACGTATTTGTGTTGTTAAATACCATGTATTTTCCATATAGGTATTATCTTTAATACAGCCATCTAAATATTTTAAAGCTAATATATTACAGGACCACGGTACTTGATATTTAATTAATAAATTTTTAATTTCTTCATTTGGACATATTAATGAACCAATTCTGATACCAGTACAACAGAAAAATTTAGTCCAGGAATGTATAATAAAAAGACTAATTTTTCTTTTTTCATATAATTCTTTTATCCACTGGCTTTCTGATAATAAACTATCTTTTCTAAAATTTTCATTTAACCACAGTTGCATACTTTCATCAACAACTACTAAACTATTATCTTTGCAATTTTCAATAAACTTTTTAATTTCATATAGTTTCATATATTCACCGGTAGGATTACAAGGATTTATAATACAAGTGATATCAGAATCTATATCATCTGATGTAGTTTTTGTAAAACCATAATTTGTACATGTTCTCCCATATTCAACATATTGAACTGTCTTAGAACCAGGTCTCCATTTTTTCGTATTATAAATAGAATATTTTTCATCAAATCTAAATATTTTAATTAATAAATCTATTAATTCAGATGCTCCATTACCTAAAATTACATTATTATTAATTTCTAAATCTTTGTATAGCCATTTTATTAAATTTGTTTTATATGGTTCTTGTAACTGATTTGGATAATGAGTTATTTCATCTTCTATATTTTTCTTAATATTTTCAATACCAATTTTTGATGGTCCTAAAAAATTTGTAGTTACACTATAATCATCAATTAATTTGATACTTATATTAATATCTTGACCTCCATGTAATTCCATAATAGTTTATTATATAATTTTATAAAATAATATAATATTTATAAAAAAACTCGCTTAATAAATTTCAAAATTTATTTTATGATCTTGTTCAAAGAAAAAAGAATATTCAGAATTATTTTTTATCATGTATTTTTTTGTTTTATAAAATTTTATAATTAAATGATCTAGTTCTATTTCTGATTCAATTTCTTTTAATTTTTCAATAGTATTAGAATCTTGATTTATTAAAAATAATGGTTCTTCTAATATATTTTCAATTACTAGATAAAAGATATTATCACCAATATCAATTGTTTTTTCTGATTCATATCTACTTTTATTTAAATATGTTGATTTAGTGAATCCTAAATAAGGTAATATACTATCTTCATCCCATTTCATTATAAATTTTTTATTATTATCAGATTCAAATACAAAATGATCTTGATCATTTATAAAACATTTAATTGGAATATCATTTTGTTCTAATCCTTCATTTAAAAATTCAACTAATTCATTTCTATTATAATAATTTGATTCTAATTCTAAGGTTCTAATTTCACCTTCTATTTCAATAGCTAATTTATTATTTAAATTATTAATATTATCATCTGAACGTTTTGGTAATTCTATTTCTGATATTTTAAGATTATGTATTAGTATAGGATTTTCTAATTTAATCATATAATCATTATAACATTCTGGTTCTGTTATTTCATTTGATAAAATATTCAAATTAATTTTATTTTCTATTAAATCATTTATTTTATTTCCAGGATATCTCATATTATCATCTTCAATTATTATTTTATTTTTTACTTCCTTTATAATTAAATTCATTTTATTTTGAACATTTTTTTCTTTATATTCAATATCGTTCATATTTGATAAATCATATGCTGTATTATTAAATTTTTCTACATATTCAGAATTATTCGAATCAGAATCATTATCTTTTGTATTTTTTGCTTGAATTAATAATTTAAATAAAGCTTTCTTTTTTTCAGATATTTCATTTTCTTCTTCATTTAAATTTTCATTCTCTATTTCTCTTTTTTTTCTATTAGGTGTTGCTTCATCTTTAATAATTTCAGCATTTGAATTAATATTTTTTGATTCTAAATCAAGATCATTTTTGGATAAAGATTTATTTAACTCATTCGTCTGAACCGTGCTTTTTAATAAATCAATATCATCTATGTCATCATTATCTATTTTATCAAATCCTATATCATTAATTGATTTATTTTTTCTTTTAATTTCGGATTTTACTGATGATTCTGATATGGATGAATTTGATTCTGTTTTTTTCAAAGAATTTATTTTATTTTTTAATTTTTTTATTTGTTTATCTAAATCATCAGAATCTAAATTTTTATATTTTTTTAAAAAATTTTTATCTAATTTTTCTGATTTACTTGTTTTATTTGATTTACTTGTTTTATTAGATTTACTTGATTTATTAGATTTACTTGATTTACTTGATTTACTTAAACTGTTAATTGCTCCTTGAAAATCTATTTGATTAGTTGCTAAATTTGTTTGATTTGATGTTAAATTATTACCATTTAAATTATTTATAATATTATTCATATTATTTAATTGATTCATCATTTGATTTAACTGATTTCCTTGATTTCCTTGATTTCCTTGATTTCCTTGGTTTCCTTGATTAGCTAAAAAAAAAAAATTTTCATTATAATTATTATTTGGATTTTGTTGTTGATTTGTTTGGAAAGGAGATTTCATTGGATCAAATTTACCTTGTTGTTGTGGAATTTGTGAAGAATTGCCTCTTTCTGCTTTCATCATTTCTAATTTTCTAGATATATCATCTGTACCAGCCGAACCTCCACCTCCATTAGGTTCAGGTACTTTAAATGATTGATCTAATGAATCAAAACCAGAATATCCTCCAGGTCCAGATCCTCCAACAAAAGCAGCATTAAAATCATTACCCATATCTTCACCTCCTGGTGTAAATGAATAATCAACATTTGGATTCATCTGTTGACCATATCCCATTTCTCCTTGATTTGTATTAATTTGAGCAACACCTCCATTTTGAATTTGTTGTTGAAGATTATTCATTTGTTGCATTAGTTGTTGCATAATTTGTGGATTATTATTACCAGATTGTTGCATTTTTTGCATTTGTTGCATTAATTGATTTAATTGCATTTGTAGTTGAGGTATATTCTGTATATAATTTAAACCACCTTGATTACCCATGCTACTTTGATTACCCATGCTACCTTGATTACACATGCTACCTTGATTACCCATGCTACCTTGATTACCTAAATTGCCCATTTGTGCTAATGCACCGCGACCACCCATATTACTCATTCCGCCCATATTCATTTGACCCATACCACCTGAATTATTTGATGTAATTGGTTGACCTGTTGTATCTAAATTTAACCATTTTGCTACTCTTGGATCTATTTGTTGCTGATTTTGACCACCCATATTCATATTATTACCCATATTCGGCATACCAGGCATACCTGTCATTTGAGGCATCTGAGACATACCTGTCATTTGAGGCATACCAGACATACCAGGCATACCAGGCATACCAGGCATACCTGTCATTTGAGGCATTTGAGACATTTGACTCATATTATTTACAGCCATTCCATTTGGACCAGATCCTCCATATTGAGTTCTTAATGCTGACATTCTACCTTCTAATTCACCTTGAAAATTTTTTTTACCTGAATTTCCGGTAGGATCAGTACCGGGCATATCTGAATCTAAAGGCATTCCGTATTCACCAGTTGCTGTAATAAATGGTCCAGACGCGGAATCAATAGTACTAAATGAAGCATAACCTCCAGAATCTTGAAATGAAGCAAGTTCTTTAGAAGGTTTAATTTTTTGTTCAGGATGTTTAACTTTTTTCATTAATTCGTCTTGTCTCATATAATTATTATTGTTAGTAGGTTTTTTATTAAGACCGTAATTAGCTGATTGATTTGGTTTAGTAGAAGTAGGTTTTATAGCAGGTTTTAATTGTTCAGGCGTATATTGTTTTTTATCACTAAATACTCTTAAACAATCACTTATACTTTTTTTATTAAGTTTTTCAATATATTGTCGAGAATTAATATTTGACGGTTTAGAATTACCATATTTATCAAATGTTTCTTTCATATGATTTGAAATAATTTTTTTACATTTAAGAACAACATCTCGATTAATTTGTTCTTCACTTAATTCCAAATTTAATATTAATTTTTTAGTTTGAGCTGCAATATTATCTTCTGAAAAATATAATTTATCCATTTGGTAGATATTGTTATAATATATACTATTATTTTATCTTATTTTTTATATTTTTAAACTTAAATATTTATATTTATAAATTTGATTAATTTTTTTATATAAAAGATAATATATTAATTTATTTTATATATAATGATTGAAAGAAAATTTAATCAAAATAATACTAATACCAGAAATAATCCAAACAATTTACCAGTATCATCAAATGGATATAATACAACCATTTCAAATCCAAATTATCAATTATCAGGTATTCAACCAAATTATACAAATGATGGAGCTCAGAACTTAAATTTTAATTCAAGTGGAATTTCTGCAGATGGTTTTGCAACTCAAGGAGAACTTTCTAAAGCAGTACAAGATCAGCAAAATTATATAAATAATTATAATCAATTTCAACCAAATAGTACTTTTAATAGATTTGAAAACAATTCTTCAAAGTTAGAAAATTTACGTGATTTTTCACAATTTAATGTAAAAGAAAATTTTACTGATAATAAACCAATTCTTTATATGTTAGATTCAAAAAATAAGCATAATACAATTTATGATAATTTAAATGAAGAATTAATGAAAGAATCTATTGATGAATTTAGATTAAACATTGATTCATATAATAGGGATTTTTCAATTTATCCAAATCCATTTGATTATAAAGTAATATTAGGACCTGTTGTAAATTCAGGTATTAATCCAACTGTAGTAAAAAAACCAAGTATTAAAGAAGAATTTAAAGAAAATCTTAAAATTAATAAAAAGAATGCAAATAAAAAAATTACAAATTTAACAAATTTATCAAATTTACAAGATTTTAATGTAGATAATTCAATAGAAATAACAGCTAATTCTTTTATTTTTGATAGTCCAGAACTTATTGTTGATTATACTAATAATTTAAAAAATAGTTATAATCCATATATCAATAGAAATTTTGATAATATTAAATTTATTAGATTAGATACAGGAATTTTACCAAGATTTAATGCAGTAAGAATTAATCGTGATTGGGATTATTGTAAAAAAAATAATACTAATAGAATATATATTAAAGATGATTATGAGAGATTAAAAGATCAAATTATTACAAATTATCGTTACATTCCTGATGACACAGCTGAATATGCTTTACAAACAGATAGATTTGTACAAATTGATATTAAAGAAATTAGATCAACTAAAAATTTTGGTACAAATCCAATATTAGATAAATCTTTTGTATTAATTTATGATAAAAGTTTAGGAATTTTATATTGGAGAGGTTTACCTTTTTCAGCAGTTAAAACTTATAAAGACTCTTTATTAGGTGAAATTAACAGTTTAACAATAAAATTTTATGATTCTTGGGGTAATCCACTTACATTAAATTACTCGGCAATAGCATACGAACAAAAACAAATATTAGACACAGATATAATTGATCCTAATTTATTAATTATTGATGAATATTTTAAAAATCAAAAAACTATTAAATGGATTATAGAAAAATTTAATGAAATACTAAAATGTTTCATCATAATTAATTTTAATATAAAATGTTTAATACCGTTTTATTCACAGATATTTTTAAAAATAGATGAAACTTTATCAGAAAATAGGACATCAATACCTAGTCATACATCAAATTCATCTTTTAAGAAAAAAATAGATCATAATTATAATATTGATAAATTTAATAATTCAGAAGATATAGAATATAATCATGAAAATTTATCAAGTCAAGAAAGTGATAATAATTGCTATAATACAAGTTGTAAAAATATATCTAAATTTGTATTTAATCAACATATTTTTAAAATTAATAATATTTATACAGAATTGAATACATTTGTTTCTCCAAATTCACCAAACGGTTTTGTTCCAGTAAAAAAAATAACATCAACTGGTAAAATTGTAAATGTAACAATAGATCAATATATTAATAATGTATTTTGGTATGATTCAAATCCTGATGAATTAGAATATATTAAATATAATTTAGTATCATTTAATCATAATTATATTGAGTTTGGTTTTAATATTTTAGATCAACTTAAAATTGAATTAATTAATTTACCAGCTAATAAATTCTTTCAGAATTATCTTACATTCGTTATGGGTAGATACACTAACGAACTTAATACAAAAGTTGATTACAATAATAGTTAATTAAAAAGTCTTAATATTGAACTAGATACATTTTTTGAATCAGCGTTTCGAATTATATCATTTATATTAGGAGTTATGCCAATGTTTTGTTGTTGTAAAACATTGGCATTTTGAATTATATCATTAATGTTAGGAGCGGTACTCATATTTTGTTGTTGTAAATTAGATAAAGATTCTGGTTGTAATATTGTTTCAGCCTCAGTTTCTGGTTGTAATATTACTTTAGCTTCATTTTCAGATTGTAATTTAACTTCAGATTGTAACTTTACTTCAGCTTCAGATTGTAATTTTTGTTGAACTGGTTCTTTAATTTTAAGTAAGCATTCACAGTATGATTTATCAATTAAATTTTCTGATTTTTGAGCTGATTTTTTATTTCTACCTGTTAATTCATCTATAACTGAATTAATTTTTTCAACAGATTGTTTACATTTTTCTAATTCATTTGCACATGTTTTATTATATGTTATTTTTCTATCAATATCTTTAAATTCAATTTCTTTAATAGAAATATATTTCATTCTTTCTGCTTCAAAATTTATCATTTTATTAGATAAATAAAAATATGAATATAAAGTAACTATTAATAGTATTATTAAAATTATTATTATAATATTTTTAATTGATTTCAACATACAATTATATATATATTTTATATATATATATTTTAGTAAAAATAATTTTTATTTAGATTTCTTTATAGTAGGAATAGGAATGATATCAATTTTATAAGTATCCTTATCAATTTTAATAGGATTACCGATATCATCAAATTTAACTCTACCAATAGGATAATTTAAATCAAAATCATAAACAACACCATATCCACTAGATTCAGAATCAGGATTATACCAATAAAATTGTGTATCTTCTTCTTTAATACCATCGATTATACCTTTTATTTTAATAACTTTAACTTTAATAGTAATAGATTTTGTACTATTTGATCCATTAGATATTTTCATATCTTCAATAATATCTTCTTTATATGCAGGTCCAATATTTTTATCAAATAATGAAATTTCATTAAATTGAAAACATCTATATTTATTTCCAATCATATTATGATTTTTAAATAGTTCACAATCTATTGCAACTTCTTTAATAGAATCTAAAAATGACGATATTAGATTATTTTTAGATCTAGCTAAATCTTCAATTTCAAAATCAACAGTTCTAAGATCATTTGGATTTTCAATAATTTCTTTAATGTTAATAATTTTTTGATCTGAAATTATTTTTTTTATTTTAATATTATATTTAATTGAACGATATCTATAAATATCAACATGTCTATCTTTTTGAGAAAGATCTTTATGAGAACATTGACGAATAGCGCGTCCAATCATTTGTGTAATACGAACTTCATGCCAGTATGGTTCTATAATATGTACTTGTCTAATATTAGCTAACGAAATACCTTCAGCACCTGCTGGAGAAAACATTACAATTTTAATTAATTTTCCATGTGAGTTATCTGGATTTATTTCAATTTTAATAGTTTCTCTTCTTAATTCTTTATTAATTCCGTTATGAAATTCACCATATCTAAAATAATCTTTAGAATTAGAATTTTTAAATGAATCATATCCAAAAAATTTTAAATAAACTTTTAATACATCTAAACCTTCCATCAAAACATAATTTGAATATATTAAGACAGGTCCTGTACTTTTAAAAATATTAAATATACAATTAACAAATTTATTTGAACATTTCATCATTTCTTGAATTAATTTAGATTTGGATTTTTCTTTATTTATCCATTCTTCATATAAATTATATTTATTAAAATTATCAATATCAGATAAAATATTTAAATTACTTTTTATTTCTGAATCATAAATTTTTTGAAAATACATATCTAAAGAATCAACATATTTATCTAACATTTTAAAATAAGCTTGAGATTGTGATGATAGAGTTTGTTTAATTTTTTCAGTGTCTTTTGTTTTTAAAAGTAATTCCATTTCACGTTCACCTATTTTAAATTTGCTTGGTCTAGGTCTTCCTTCTCCTGTTACAACCTCATTAATCGGAGGAAATACAAAATTTGAACTTTGACGTGTATAAGATCTATATGTTTCAGAACTTTTAGAACTTGTAATCATTCTCTTTTTTTGTGACATTTTTTTTTCTAATTCTTCAAAATAATCATATATTTCAGTTTGATATTCAGACATCGGTACATCAACAAAATGTGATGTTTGTGTGGCATATAAATCAGGTGTAGCACCAATATAATATGAAACTAATCCCATTATTCGTCTTTGAAACATATTCTTTGTTTTTAAATTAATTTGTGGAATAGTTGTATTATCTACATAGTATTGATCAAATAAAACTTCTGATTTTGGAAATATATTTGGTCTTAATAAATTAAACATTAATGCTAATTCAAATGGTCTATTAATAGCTGGGGTACCAGATAATAATACTACACGTGTCGAAGGATTATCTTTTTTATCTTGTAATATATGTTCATAAATATTGATAGCACGTTTTCCTTTTTTAGATGATAAATTGGAATATACATTAGAAATAAAATTATGAGATTCATCAATTATATACATATTTTTAAGTGAACTATCTGTATTTTTAACAATATCAATAAATTCTGTATCAGCAAATGGTGAATCGTAGTGTATCCAATGAATATTTGAATATCTATGTTCATAATCTTGTTGAGGTAACCATCTTTTTAAATCTTTTTCCCAAGGATCATCGTGTAATGCAGCTTTAATTAACAAAAATATATTCCAACCAGAAGTAGCATTATATAATACATTATATAAATTTATTGTTGTAGCTGATTTACCTGAACCTAGACCATGATATATAAGGATATCATGATATGGTGATTTATAATCTAAATAAGCACCAATAAATTCTTGATATTTTCTTAATTCAAGTTTTGTTTTGATTTGACAAGGATCTTCATCATCTTTTCTAATTATTTCAGGAAGTTTATATTTAGAAAAATTTTTTAAAATCCAAATTGGAAAAATTCTTCCATTTATTCTCAAGTTTGGATAAATATTTTTATCTTTTGATTCATCATTCATTTTTAATAATTATATATTAAATTATGAAAATAAAATTTAATATATTTTTTATAAAATCTTTAATTTATAAACTAATTTTAGTAAACTGGTGTATATTTAGTTAACAAAAATACTAAATCTTGGTACTTTGTAGTTATCAGGATGATTAAAATTTATAGGATTATATCCAACTCGTTCAATAATTAAAATTTCTTGTACACCTGATGCTAACAAATCATTTGCTTTAAATTCATTTATTTTTATCAATGGATATTTCATTCCTTCCATTGAATTATTATTTACATAAGGATAATTAGGCTCACTTATAACCGGAATTTGAGGAGATGTTGAATAAGTTAAATTTTCAATTAATGTTAAATTAGTTTTATTATAAACTTGGATATTTGAATATATACCATAACCATATTTTTCTTGATTAACTGCCAATATCACAAATGTTTTATCGATAAAGTCACTTAGATTTAGCAAGTCCGAATTAAAATATGATTCTCCTGTATTATTACCTTGTATTTTCTCAAATGGATTTACTTTTATACAATCATAAAATGATTCAAATGCATAATTAACCGGTGGATTAGGTAAGTTTTCTAAATATAAATATGTTAGTAATTGTGTAAAACCTTTATTTAATAATTCTTGTTTTTGATCATTATAAAGAGTTAATAAAGAACTTAAGTAATTATTTAATCCAATATAAAAATATTTACTATCTAATGCTATTGGTTGAGATTCTAATATTTCTAAAGAATTATAGGGAATTAATTTTTCAGTTGAAGCAAATTTACCATAAATTAATTTTGAATATTTTTCTAAAGGACCTGGATTATATTGACCTGATTGATTACCAATACGTAGTAAAAATGTTACTGTCGATTGATTTAGATAATCATATGGTAATTTAGATATTATATATCCTTGGGTTCTAAAATTTTCTCCAATAGTTTCTGAACTAGTTAATACTATTTTGATTTTATCACCAGGTTGTAATTTAGGTTTAAAAAATTCAATACTTCTATCGGTAGATCCAAAAACATCAATTCCTTGATAACTATATATATAAGGAGTAAAGTTGACAAAATTAACATTATCAACAAAACCATTATCAGGAATTGTAAATTCAAATAAAACATAATCATCTATTTCATTAAAGTACAAAACAGGAATATTGTTTATTAATTGTGTTGATGGAAAAATACCTCCGTAATAATATGTAAAATTATTACTTCCATAAGAATCAATTTGATTAAATTTGGAAATAAATTGTAAAATATTAGTTAGATTGATTAATTCACCTTTTTCTTGCATTTAATTTATCTATATTAATTATTTTTTATAAAAATTTTTTAACTGGATATAAAAAAATATTTTATTTTAATAAATTCTTTATTAGTTAAATTGTTACTTTACATTTGAATAACTTTTTTTTAAAGAATAAGATAAACTTCCTTATTATTACTTTAAAAATATTTTATAATTATTTTTATATTATAAATTTAATTATAAAAACTATAATTTATGAGTTATCCAAATATTGCAGTTTGTTCATATAATTTAAATTGGGAAATAATGGATTTTGATTCTGGAAGTTTAAAAAAATACTATTCAAAAAATGATCTTCGATTATATAAATTAAATTTAATTTCTAATATTCAAAATATGTATGATTATTTTAATCCACAAATATATTGTTTTCAAGAAGCAACTAAATATAAAGATTTTATTAATATTTTTAACCCAGATATTTATTCTTATTATGTAAATATTTCTGGACCAGAATACATGGTAACAATTTGGAATTTTACCAGATTAGAATTAATTTATGTTTTTCCAGGAGAATTTGAATCTGGTAGACCTTTTTGTATTTTTTTATTAAAAGATTTAACAAATTCTAATTTTTTTATATTAATTAATATACATGCTGGTCATAAAAAAGATACTATATCAAGTATTTTTCAACCTATTCAAAAAAAATTAGATGAATCCAAAAAATTAAATAAATATGTTATAACAAGAATAATAATGGCAGGAGATTTTAATCGTGATATAAATATGCAAATTAAAGATAATACAAAATTATATTTAATAGTTAATAAAGTAAAATTTACTTTTAAGCCTAGTTATAAAAAATTTAATAATACATGTTGTAATCTTACAGGAATAAATCTTGCGAAAAATTATGATTTTGTTTTAGATACTTATGAACCAGTTATACTTAGACATGAGTTAAATAAAGAAATTTGGTATAAACAACCATCGTCAGATCATATTATGATTATGAGTATTTTGAAAAAATATATATAACAAATATATAAAACTATTTTTAAATGAACAACATTATTTTTAAAATTAATTCTGGTAAAGAAAAAGATATTGATCCTGATAAAATTAAAGAATTTATTTTGCAATCATCTTATGCAATAAATAAAAAGATATTTGATTTAGAAAGTTTATATAATATTAATATTAAATTACCACCTTTAGAAAAAAAAATACCAGATGTAAAAAAAAATTCTGGTGTTATTTATCCGACTATGGGTATTACAAATATTAACACAGGTTTAACTGGACAAATAATGTATCCAACTCAACTTAATATTAGACCATTAATATCTTATGGACCATTTTTATTTGATCCAATTAATCAAATTAGTGGAGAAAATTATAAACAAAGATTAGAAAAAATTAGTAAATATATTAAAATTTATCAAATTATTAAAACACAATTAGAAACTTATAATACAAGTAAAGATAAGACAAAAGTTGATTCTAGATATGTTGAATTTTTAGAACCTTTAAATATTAGTGGAACATATAATAAAAATGATGATTCTGATATAAACTCAATACAAGATTGGTTAAATGATTTTTATAACAAACCAATTAAGACTAACAATAGGTAAATTTATATAGATAAATAAATTTTGAATATTAAAAAAATTATATCAATAGATGATTTTTTTATTCTAAGGAAAATAATTATTCATTAGTAGCAATTATTTTTTTTGATTTAGTTGATTTTAATTTTTTTGTTTTTTCTAATATTTCTTTATTTTCATCAATATCTTTTTTTTTAGTTGATTTAGTTTTAACAAGATTTTTATCATTATCAGCATTATCTAATTTTTTAATTTTTTTAGAAATTTTAGAATTAATTTCATATTCATTTTGAACAGATTTTTTTATATCATTATTACCTAATTTTCGATAAAAAATAATAGCAGAATCTGGATCGATAATTTCATCTTCATTATCATTAGGTATTACATTTAAATGCTGTAATGCTTTTTTAGCAGCAATTTTTTCACCTTTTTGTTTAGATGAACCAGTACCAATCCCGATAATATTTCCGTCTAAATCTCTTACATACATTTTAAAATATTTTTTTCCTAATTTTGAATTATCATATAATATATCCATTGTATTGTATTTAGGATCTCCCCAATTACATTCATGATAATATTGTAATAATTTATCTTTATAATTTGTATCTGTTTCGAGTAATTCAGTTAAATCAATTTCATCTTCAATCAATGCTATAACAAAATCAAAACATACTTGATATGCTTCAGATCTTAATTTTTGTACAAGCTCAGAATCTTTACCGATATCTTCATAACTAATACCCATTTTATCAAGATAAATAGCTGCAACAAATGCTTCAAATATGTCACATTGTATTTTATCATTTTTATCACGAGCCTTAATAACTTCTTGATTTCTACTTAATAATACATATTTTTGTAAACCAATTCTTCTTGTCATTTCAGCAAAACTTGAACTATTTTCAATTTGTGATCTTAATTTAGTTAAATTACCTTCTTGCATTTCTTTATATCTAATAAATAAGTAATCTGATATCACTTGACGTAATATTGAATCTCCTAAAAATTCTAATCTTTCATAAGAAACTATTCCTAATTGTACTGCAAATTCAATTTGTTCTTTAGATATTGGATTTAACATATCTCCACCAATTAAATTTATACCCATAAATATTGATTTAAAATTTTTTGAATTTGTATAATCTTTTTTTATATAAGAAGTATGAGTCATGGCGATTTGAAATAATTTAATATCATTAACCTTATATTCAATTCCATAATTTGATAAAGTGTTTCTTATGTATTCTTTTGTTATAACCCTATTTTTCTCATTAAGAATATAATTAATGAGATTGGATTTACCAACATAATTTATTGTTTTAATCATAAATTCATCCCAATCAAATTTTATTTGTTGAGTGTTTGCTATTGTCATTAATATTATATATTATTATATATTATTATTTTTTTATATTATTTATTCAATTTTTATAAATTAAAATTGAATGTCATTTGGAATCATTTCGATTATTTTATCAGGAATTACTTGTGTAAGATTTTTATTAAATATATTATTTTTACCAAGTATAAATTTAATATATTTTTTAACTTCTAAAGAGCCATTAGTATAATACATCATATTATCTAATTTATTAAAATATGTTGGATTACTATTTTTAAGTGCTAATCTTTTATATGGAAAAAAATAATAAGATATTAAAGACATAACTTTTCTAGAAATAGTCTTTCCATATTTAGGTACAATAATAATAATTGGTAATACATCAGCATCACGATTAAATTCTTTAATACCTCTACCTCGATATAAATTTATAAGAATTTTAATTTTATAAATATTCGCGTAGAGTATTGGATCAGCATACCAACAAAAGATTAGTCTATTTATTATCCATAATAAAAATTCTACTTTAGGTTGAATACATATTAAGTATTCAATTGACATAATTCTTATAGCTTCCGCAATATCATCTTGATTTTTTTCAATATCATTTAAGGTATTATTTGCTAATATAAAATTCGTTAACGTTTTATAATCAATTGGTTTACCATACATATCTGAAAATAATTCATTACCTGGACAATTTTCTTTTGATACTGTTCTAAAATCTGCAGGTAAAAATTTATTAACCATTTCAATATATCCATCAATAATTTTAAATTCAATAAAATCAAATAAATTAACTTCTTGAATTAGATGTTCTTGATCTTTTATTTGTATATTAAATTGTGCTTTTAATAAATTATTTTTAATTTGATTAATAATTTGTGTACCAAAATTTAAAGTATCATCTTTATTTAAAATAGTATTTCTATAAATTAAAGATTTTTTAAAATCATAATAATATTCCATATCTATTGATTTATATTGTAAGAGCAATGAGCATATTGTTGGTTTTATTGTGTTATTAACATTATCTTCTGATAAAATATCAATTGATTTAACAGATGTATTAGATAAAGCAGTATTTTCTTCATAAAATAAAACATTATTATTTTCCATAAATATATCTTGTATCATTTTAATTATATATTCTGCATAATAATTTTCATCCATATCTTCTTTTTCATAATTAATTAATTTAATAGGATTAATTGGAATCATAGTAGATAATTTTGGTTCTGTAGAAAAATCTTTTTTCAATTTAAATGAAATAAAATTATTAAAATTATTAGCAATCTTTAAATTTATTAATCCATCAATATTTTGATTAAAAGCTGTAAATTTTATTATTTCAAGTAAATTATCTGGATTTGGAATTTCAATAATATTTTTTTTAGTAATAATCATATGGCCATCAGAATATCCATCTTGAATTGTTTGATATTGTGATATTAATGGATCTTTATAATTATCACAACAAATTAATTTAACTATACATCCATCACCATTCCATAAAATTTTTTTTATTTGTCCCAGATATTTTTTATCAATGATAATATAACTATTTGTTGATAAATCTAAATTAAATAATTTAGTATTTTCTAAATTAGGATTAAAATCTTGCTCAATCCTATTTATTTTTGGTAAAAATTCCATAGTTATTTTTATTATATAATTATGAAGTAAAAAAAAATATTTATTTATTCTAATATTTTTATGTATATTATATTTTATTCACTAGTATATGATGATAATGATTTTTTTGAACTAACAGATTCATTATCATCATTTTCTTCATCATCATATTCATCTTGAATATTTTTATTTTTATTTTTCTCATTTAATCTTAAATTTATATCTTTATTAATAGAATTACCTGATGAATTTAAAAATAAATATTTACCAGGACGTTTACCTTTTTCAGGTTCATATCTATAAACAAGTGGTTTACCAAGCTTTTTTCTAGATTTTTTTACTAATCTAGATTCTCTATCAGGACTAATTGTTTCTCCAATACAATCTATTACAAAGCTTTGAAAAATAGAATCATCATATACTGATATCTTATTTTTTTTTAAATAATAATTTCTAAAACAAACATATCCATTGATTAATTTATATAAAGTATCGTTCCAATCATTATCTTCATCAACTCTAACTTTAATTAAAATAATAAGTGAATGTAATATATTTAAATCAAAACTTGCAATTTTAATAGATTTTTTTTTATCATTGATAACTTTATTAATATTTAAATTATCAAATTTTAAATATTCCACTTCTTTATATGGTAAACATTTTTTATTGTTGGAATATAAATATAATATTGGTATTTTATCATTACCATCATCAAAATATACAACAACATTATATCCATAAAATTGTGTAAATGGATAATTTTCAGTATGAGTTAATTTTGAAGAAATATTTTTAGGTAAAGTTTTAATAAATTCTAATAGTTCAATACCGTCATTCACATAATTACTAGAATATACTTCTAGATAAGGAATAAATAAATATTCATAGTTTTTATTTGTTTTATAATATTCTGACATATACAAATAATAATTATATACATAAAATCCTGTTAATAATGTAGTACTTCTAGAAGTAATATATTCGAATAAATGTTCCATTGCTATACTTATTTCATTATTCTTATAAGGTGGTATTTTTAAAGATTTATTTATAAGAGGTAATGGATATGTTTTTTGAAGTTTTAAATATCTTGCAAAATGTTTTTCTAATCTCCAATAACTATTAATTGGATCAGTGAACATTCTATAATAATCAATCATCATAAACCATGGATGTACAACATAAAAACCATCTATTTGAATAAATCGAACATGACTATAGATATTATTAGGCATGTATGATATATCACAATATGGACCAACGTGATTTACATATATTGAATACGTTTCCTTATGTTGAGCCTCTTGACCAGAAACATCTTTTAATCCTACTTTAAATAATCTATCACATAATTCTACAAGATCATCTAATGGTTCTGGTGAATAAAAATCAATATCTGGTGTATCTAATTCATCATATAAAGCATATTCTTTATTTTTTTGTACTAGTAATTTATCTAATGCATAACCGCCATATATTTTTCTTTTTTTTTCTTTAATAAAATTAACAATTATTTCATACACTTTGTTTATTTCATTAATAGTTGGTTCGTATTCTTCTAATTTCTTTTTTTTTATTTTTGACATTATTTCATTATAATGTTCTTTAAATTGTTCATCTTCTGTATTTACTATATCTAGTGAATTGCTCATTATATTATTTACTATATATTTAATATAATTTTTAATATTTAATCTATTTTTATTTATTAAAAATAAATGATTGTTTACTTATTACTTATTTTTAATATTAAAATTTGTAAAATATGTGCGTTAAAAAAATTTTAATATAGAAATATTTAAAACCCATAAAATAAATTTTTTCTTTTAATATAATATATACATTTAAAATGCCTTGTGATTCCTGTCCAATTGAAAAAGCTCTTGAAAAGACCAAGTCTAGAAGGTCCAATAGAGGTAAATGCTGCCCTCCTTCCCCTTGTGATGTAAATTGTTGCGTTCCTGAATCTGAACTTGATTGCTGTTCTCTTCCATACCAAAGATTAGAAAAACTAAGAAATTCATGGTCAATGATTGCTGCAACCGGTGGTGTATACTCAAATATTTTTCCTGATTCCGTTGTTGGAACAAATGGTGGTGAAATAGTTGGTGTCAATCAAAGAAATGGATCTTCTGTATTACTTCCAGATGCTACAGTTTTTGGTGAAGGTGTAAATTCAAATATTGTATATTTAGCTACTGGTACATCTGGATTAATTACTATTACAACTGATGAAGAAAATGCTTATTATGGTTATCTATTCGTCCAAACTCATAGATATGTTAACTTTGAATCTTGTGGTAAGAAAGATCAAGTTGTTGGTTGGTATGTAAATACATCTACTGGACAACTTCAATTGTTCCAAAATTTACCTGATCTAAATTTGACAACTTTAATTAATAGATATTCTCTAGATAGTCAACCTATCGCTAATTTAACTTCAACTCAAAAACAACAACTTTATGCTCTTAATGTTTTATACAAAGCATCTCTTAAGGCAATTCTTACAGTTCAAAATAATCCAAAGACTGAAGGAAATATTGTTCAAGTTACTGATAAATGTGGTCAACAATGGTTATTTGCTATTAACAGAGCTGGTGGTAATGATGTTTGTGAACCAGAAACTGAATTTGTAATTGTTGCAATTCCACTATGTTAAATAATTTATTTTTACAATTATATAAATTGCATTTTGATTAAAATATTTTTTTGAATTAATATAGTATAAATTATATTAAATTATGAATTCACTTTTTAGAATAATAAAACAACCAATTAATAATGAATCTGATAAAAATAAAAGTCCTTTTGTTATAAATAAATTAATATCTAATCAAAAACATGATAAAAAAAATGAATTAAATTTAGATAAAAATAATTTATCTGATTCTAAAAAAATAAATTCGAAATATAACAAGTCTCTTAAAGATATAAAATATTGGGAATTTGGGAATACAGGAATTAAAATAAAAAATGTTAATAATAGAATGGCAAAGAATTTATCAATTCTTTTTTATATTGATAAAATTTTTTCACAATTATTAGATGAAGAAAAAATTAATATTCGCAGAATATTTAATAAAAATTTTAATCAATCATTTTTAATAAATTCTAGTAAAATTAATTGTATAAATTCAAATGTTTCAATTGATTTAAATCATGGAAAAATTTCTGGTTTATATAATATAATAGCTGCAGGTTCAACAACAATTTCAAATGTTAAAATATTACCTGATGAATTAAAAAAATTTAGAGTACCAGATTTAGATAATATTCTTACAGATTTAGATAATTTAAAACAAATAATAAAATTAACTAATATACTAAATTTATACAATAATTTTGATATAAAAAATGATATTTCTGATATATCCCTAAATTTTTTTACTATAATTACAAATTCATTAAGTATTATTGATGAATATAGAAATTTAGATAAAGAAAAAAAATTATTAAAATCTAGTTCTAATAATGCAATTTATATTAAAATTTATGATACTCATGGTAAAGCATTTATTATTGATAACGATAAAAAATTAATTTATTATATAACTGAAAAAATATTAGAAAAAAATCATAAAATTATTTTTAAATACTATGTTTTATCTATAAATGAATCTTGTAAAATTATTTAACATATATACATTTTTTAATTATATATTATAAAATTTACGTTAAATAATATAGATTATTTTTAAATATAGAATTAATTAAAAATCAAAAATACTCCCCCAGTAATTAATAAATTATATAAAATTATTATATATATACAATGCCAAGAAAATCTTGTAATCCTTGTCATCTTGTTCCTGACAATTGCTTCTCAGAATGTGTCAAATGTAGTGTTGAAAAATGTAAAAAAATTTGCTGTGAACGTAAGTATGCAAAGCTTGCACGCAAATTAATTGATGGTGGTCTTTTTGTTGATACTGCTAATTATGAAAAAAATAATATTTTCACAGCTCGCACTAGTACACAATTCAATAATATTGTTAATGCTTTCGCTGATGACAACATTGATTCATCAGATCTACAACCTGGTCAACCAGTTATTGTTAACAATCAACCAAATAATCTTATATCATTTGAACAAATTAATTTTGATGCTCCTCAGATACTTTCCTTTAATATTACACAACTTACTAATTTTAATATTTTAAATGGTGATTTCACTTTCATTATGGCACCAACTTTAAGTTTACTATTTGGTGTTGATATTACTAATGTAGCTTACAGTACTTTAAAAGCTGCAATTAATACTGCAACACTTGATTTAAATGATGCTTTACTAACATACCTAAAATTATATAGAGCTGCTATCGCTGAAATTCTTAAACAAGTACTTCCTGGTGGTATCGTTCAAGTAATGGCTATCAATACTCCTTTTACAACCAGCGTTGATTATTTTGTCAAAGAAGAAGTGCTAACGAATAATAAATTTTCTAAAGGTAGCGCATCTCTTGTATCTAAAATAAATAATTCATCATCACCAATTGGTGATTACCTTTATTTCTTAGCAATTAATATTAGACTAGTTGTTGATAAATATCCTCAAACTCCTACTATATTATGTTAAATAAACTTATTTTTATAAAAATTATTTACTAAATAATTAAAAAAATTGATTTTAATATATAAATATTATAATCATAATAATATATGGAAAAAATAATATCAAATAACAAAATTATAAATATGAAAAATAATGTAGAATATATAAATCCATATTCTTATTCGAATTATGATTTTATAACAGAAAATAGTATTGATATTAAAGAATCTTGGATTCAATATGCTGAGAATGAAATTAATAGAGCAGAATATCAAATGAAATTAGCAAATATACTTATGGATGTTGATATCGCATTAAAAATAGAATTAAGTATTTTTGAATATTCTTTAATTTATTGTCAAAATAATAAATATACTAAACAATTTATTAAATCTATTTATGAAGACAAATTTAATAGTATTTTAACAAATATTATCTATACCCCACGAATAAACAATAAAAATTTTAAAAATCTTATTCTTAATAAAAATATTAATCCAAGCTATATAGCTTTTCTTTCTCCAGCTCAAATACATCCATCTAAATGGCAAAATATTATTAAAAAAAAAGAATATATCGAACAAAGAGAAAATAATATTTCATACTCTGATGCATATAAGTGTTATAAATGTGGTGAATCTAAATGCAAAATCTCTCAAGCTCAAACTAGATCAGCAGATGAACCAATGACGACATTTGTTACTTGTCTTGTTTGTCATAATACATTTAAGTTTTGTTAATAAAACAAAACAAAATATTGAGAAAATTTTTATTAAAAAATTTATGAAACATTTAAGTTTTGTTAATAAAACAAAACAAAATATCATATAGAAATTTATATAAAAATTAATCAATTATGTCATTTTATTCCAAGCTATTTTAATAATAGAAGTATCAACAGGATTAATAAATCCAAAATCATTAATATTTTTTAACCATACATATTCATCTAATTTACAATTTAAAAAATCTGAAAAAGCAATAATTACATCAGATGTAGTTTGATAATTTATTATTTGAAAATCATCATTTGTTAATACACTAAAATATTTACCAGGTTTAAATATTTCATCTGTAAAATTTCTTGCACCAAAAATAGAATCTCTAGAAGATTTATTATTAATATTAATATTAAAAATTTCTATCCATTTATTTATTTTATCGGGTTTATTAGTACCATTATAATATATCATATGCATTTTTTCATGATCATTTAAAATAATACCAAATCCTCTTGATCTATATTTATTTACAATTTCAATGGGATCACGAATTGAAGCAAAATATTTATAATCAGTTGATAATTGTAACATCATTGATGTAATATAGCTTGGAAGACATTTTAAAGTTTTTCCATTGTAAAAAGCACGAACAAAACCCATATGAAATCTAGATATTACAGAGAAAAAATTACTATCTTTTGATTTGAATATTTCAAATGTTCTTGTTTCATCAGAGTTGATTTTATATCTAATACTTTCTGATAGTTTAGCAACTAATTTATTTGAATTTATACCATATACTTTTGATTTTAAAATATCATTAAAATAAATATATTTTTCATAATCTTCACAAGTACATTTTTCTTCATCAATATTATAATTTAATTTATAAATTCTAAATTCATCTTTTGTAATTTTGTTAATATAATTTTTATAAACATCAATATTATCTTTTTCTTTTGATATTATTAATTTTTCAATTTCATCTTTCCAAGGTGAATAATATTTATCGTAAAAATATGTCTTAATAATAATATTATCTAAATTATTTTTTATATATTCAACATCGATATGTTTATTATCTAAAATTTTTTGTAATTCATCTAATTCATTTAATATAAATTCATCTGATATAATAATAGTACCAGTATGTATTGCTTCTACTCTAATGTTAGTATACATATTTTTCATTTGTATAATAAATTTATCAACATAATCTATATAATCAAAGATTGATTTATAATTGCAGATAATATCAATATCAGAGTCAGTATAATAATTTAAAAAGTAGTTGTTAATATCAACATCTGTTTGTAATTCATTCAAGTTTTTTTTACAAATATCCATTAATGGATTATATTTCATACCACAAGCAGTCATTGCACTTCCAGTAATAACACAATGTTCCCAATCAATTAAATCTAAAATACCAGGTTCGTTTACTTTATTAATAAATATATTTAATCTTCTTTTAAATTCATCTAAATTACATAGACCATAATAATTTTTATAATCAACTAACATGTTTAAACTTATACAATTATTTTTTAAATTAATTAATTCATTATCTAATAAAACACAAGCATATGGATTAAGATTTATATTATCATGTGAAAAAGGATAAATTGGTAATTGTTCAGCAGTTTCAATATCAAAAATAAATCGTTCATCATCTTTAATTTTTGATTTCATAATTGTTTCTTCATTTATAAAGGTTAACCATGCATAACCAATTAAATACTTGAATACTATTTTAAATTTATCAAATATTGGTTTAGCTTTAATCAAAAGATCTTTATTATTAATAATTAAATGACAATGAGTTCGAGTAATTAATAAATTACAAATAAAAGAATATTTTAAATAATCAGAAGGTATTTCATTATAAATCAAATTAACTGTATCAATAGAAATTTTAGAATTATTTGATATAAAATAATGTGATTTAATATTAGAGTCAACCCAATCTGTATTTCTTAAAATATCATTTAAATAATTTGAATTTATTTCTGATGTAATATTTTTTAATATACCATCAAATATTTCACTAGAACCAGAAAAATTAATTGTATTAAATCTTCTTTCTTTAAATTTATTATTAAGTGAATATTTACAATTATCAGGATCTTCCCAATAATTACTTTGAGATTCTAGTAATCTTTCTAATTTAAGTTTAACTCTAAAATTATTAGGAGATACTTGTTCATATTTTATAATTGATATTAGTTCAGCGTATTTATCTAAATTTTCAGTTTCATCTTTAAAACATTCTAAATAAGTATTAACTTGTTCACCAGTTAATTCAACCATAGAGATTACTTCAATTTCATCGTTTAAAATATTTAAAGATATATTTAATTTATTTTCAATTATTTCTTTTTTAATTGTAAATTTAAATTTTTTATGTAAATCATTAAATAATAATCTTTTAAAAATATTAGGTTCTACTTTTTTAAGAGAATATTTAATATTATCAGAATTAATTATTTTATGTAAAATCCATGTATTTATATTCATTTTTAAATAATGTATTATTTCATTATTATTTCATGATTAAATCAATTTTTTTGATATTAAATAAAAATTAATCTAAATATTTATACATAATTTTTTCTTCATCATATACATTTGTAGAAATATTTACTTTTTCAATAATATTATCATTTAATGCTTTATTAATAGAATATTCAATGTGTTCTTCTTTAACATTAAAAGGTATTTTATATTTAATTGAATCAATTATAGTATCTTTATAAAAGAATTTATTTTTCTTAACCCAATCAATTAAATTACTATAAATTATTGTGTTTCTATCATGTAGATATTCTTTAGATTTTACAGTATCAATATCATTTTTTTCAGATTGAACTAAAGAATAAATTGATATTTTATTATTATCGTATGAAAAATTATTATTTTTAATTAACATAATTTTTTTTAAATCTGTTTCTTTAGTTTTTCCAATTAATTTAATTTTAATAAGACTATTAATTGATTTTTTAAGTAAATTAATAGAAATATTAGTTTGTTCTGATATTTTATCTAAAGTTAACCCATTTTGATTATTAAAAATTCTATCTAAAACTAAATACTGAATTATTGCCATATGAATATAATATGTTTTTTCTTCATATTTTAATTCTACTGTTATACTAGATTTTATAATATCATAAGATATTTGTCGATCAGGATATCTATTTTGATAGTGAACACGATAAATATCAAAGTATGGTTCAATATTCATATTTAATTTGTAATTATTAATTGTTTCTTCTCCAAAAATATATTTAAATACAGTAAAATTAAATATCTCTCTTTTTATTGTTGTTAAATCTAAATTTTTATATTTTTCAGACTTTGTTTCTATTCTTATCTTTTGATAATCACGATTATTATTATAACTATCTTCTAAATCATACAAATAATCACGAATTTTTATTAATAATTCATTAACACATCGATTAACTGATGTAGAATCTTTTTTTGAAATTATTTTCATAAAATAAAAAATTATTTTATTATCATTCTTAATTTCTTCAATATTCAAAGAATTTTTATAACGATTAAAAACTTGATCACGATATTCTTCATAAAGAGAAAATCCATTTGATTTAAGATTATCAATAATAAATCTAAAATTATATTTTTTTGTAGAATGATTTTCATTTTCAAAATTATAATTTTCTTCTAATTCATTTTGATCAACAAAATTGTTTATAATATAAGATACTAATTTTTTAATATTTTCTTTTAAATTAAATTTATCTTCATAAATTTTTGAATAACTACTAATATCTTGTTCAAAATATTTCATTTTATTTAATGTATTAGTAAAATTTATTAAATTATCAAAATTAATACTAGACCAATTTTCATCTAATAATTCAATTAAAGTTTTATTTTCATTTTTTAATAAATAAGTACCATTAATTATTTTAAAATAAAAATATTTATAATATTTATCTAAAAAATATTTATATATAATTTTATTTTTTGATCCATGATCCATCATTGAAATTATATGATTTATCTCTAAAAACTTTATAACTTCTTGAAATTTAATTATTGAACAATTATTAATATTTTCTAAATAATAATTAATTTCTACATCTTTAATATTTAATTTCGAATACATTGAATCAATATATATAATTATTTTTTCTTCTAATATATCTTTTAATTTATCAGGATTAACATGATACATCAAAAAATTATTTTGATATGTTATTATTTCATTTTCTAATTCGGGACTTAATATTCCTATAAAATCAGTATTTGTTAAATTAATATAATTATTAACTAGACAGTTCATATTTAATTATTTAGTTGATTATAATTAATATATTTATTAATCAACTTTTTTACATATAAAAAATTTGATTTGATTATAAAATGTATTATTTTTAAATAAATAATAGATAATAATTATAAAATATACATATATAAATTTTATAATGTTTTGGCTTTTTGATAATGATAATAAAATAAATTCTACATCATATAATTTTCTTCAAATTTTTAATTTAGAAAATACACAGATAGAATCTGATGATATATTTAAATTAGATTCAGATAATTTTCCATTAATTTTAGGAAAAGATTATAATGAAATAATAATAAAAAAAAATATTAAACCTAAAATTATTAATTATTGTGTAAGAATTATTGGAAAAAATATATCATGGACAGATCTTACAAATTTATCAACAAAACATTTTATACAAAAGAAAAAATTTATTAAACCAAATGAAAATAAATTTAATCTACCAATTTTTGAATTTAGTTATGAAAAAGTTACTAATAAAATGCCGGAATTAACTTCCGAATCATATGACTTTTATTATCCAGATATTAAATTTGAACTTTATAAAATTGACAATAATTTAATTTTAGTTAAGGAATTTGATATGGTAAATAATATTAAAATGAATTATATTTTATCTAAAAAAACTTTCTTATTATCATAAATAATACAGTTAAGATTAATCCATAAATAATAACACCAGATACTCCAACTTTACCTTCATGATCGGAATTTAAACTTGTAAAATATTTTGAGAAAAAATCTTTAATCATTTCTTGTGATAAAATAAAATATAATATAAATAAAATTAAAAAGTCTTTATAATTAAAACAATCATCAAATATCCAACTTAAATAACTATTTGTTGAAGGAATTGGATTTGATTCAATAATATAATCCTCTAAATCTTCTTTTAAAGTTTTTTCTTTATCTTTATTCTTTTTCTTCTTTTTCTTTTTATTTAAAGATTCACTTTCACTATCAGAATCATCATATTTATTTGATGATAAAGTATCATATATATCAATTTTATTTTCTTTTAAATTATTAATAATTTCTTTTGTTAATGATTTTATTAAGCTATTATTATCTTCATATTTATTTGGAGACAAATCATTTAAATTAGTCCCATTATAATTATTTGAATCTAATGATATTAAATCTATTTTATCAGCTATAGTCATTAAGTTTTCATTTGAACTATTTAAATTTATTTGATTATTTGAATTTGATTGATATAGATTATCTTCTAACATTTGATTTTGGTTGTATGAAGAAAAATTATTCATAATATATATAATATATATTTATTATATACATTATTTTTTTAATTAAAAAAACGTTTTTTAATTTATTTTTCATTCAAAACTTTTTTTATTAAATAAAAAGGATTTGACTGTTTATTTTCTTTATCAATTAAATCATATATTTTAACTTTTTTATCTTTATCATCTAATATTTTTATAATACCTTCAATAACTTCTTTTGATAAATTCCAATGTCTTTTATTAGTTATTGGACTAAAAGTCATTAAAAATACTCTTCCTTTAATTTCTATTCCTAAAATTTTACTTGCTAGTAAATTTATTTTTTCACTTTTTTCAACCCAAGGTAAAATTAATAATCCTAAAACATCACCAGAATTACATTTTTGAAATTTATTTCCTAAAATAATAGTAGGATTATCACCACTGTATATTAACTCTTTAATATTACCATCTTCATCAATTAAAATTCCTTTATGATAAAAATTATTAATCATAATTTCACAAATATCATCAATTGTAATTGATTCACAAACAGGGTTACCATCAGAATATCCAGTTTTAACAATTACACTATCATTTAAAATAGGCTCAAGATTTATATTAGATATTGTAGCTAATTGATTTATATCATCATCTAATTTAGGTTTTTTATCAATTAAATTTTCCATATAGATAACTTCATAATAATAATCATCATTTGCATGAACAAGTAATGTATTTCCTTGTAAACCTTTTGGATTATAATCTTTTGTAATTGACAATATTATTTCTGCAATTAAATCTTCAGTATTTGGTTCTGATGTTCTAATTTCAATATATTTTGATCTTTTAATAATTTTACTTAATTCATATTTAACTTTTTCATCATGATCTGGATTACTCATAGATAATTCTTCCATTTCTAACATATCAAAAACTTCTTCATAAATTTTATTTTTTCTAACAAAACAGTAATTATATTGAGACATTATATTTATTATATAATTTATATTACTTTAACTTTATTTTAATATAATTATTAATCATGACATGCACCAACAGGACATTCTGTTATATATGTTTCCCATTTATATCTTCCTTTTAAATCACTATGAATATCTTTTATAATTTCATTTGAATCTGGACCATGATAAATTATTTGTTTAAAAAAATAATTACCAATTATTATACCAATAGTTATACCTAATATTATGCTTAAAATTATACTAGATTTATAATCATAATCTTTATTCATTTGATTATTTAATATAATTATTCAATATATATTTTATTTTTTTATTTGATTATAATATAAATGAACTATATTTTTTATTATATAATTATTTTTATAATATTGTTAACATCTTTTTACTTAATAATGAATAATTTTGGATATTCAAATTTAAATTTAAATAGTCATATAATAAAATCTTTACAAGATAATATTATTAATTTACAATCAGAATTATCTAATATTAAATCTGAAATTGTTGAAAGCGAATATAGTTTAAAAAATCCAATAATTAATTTTAATACAAATCAAGAACAAAATATATCTGAGAATGAACCTAATTTATTTAAACAATCTGGATCATGTACATCAGGAACATGTCCTAAACCACCACCTATTATTTTTGATCCAATTGCTAGATATGATCAAGCTAAATTATTAGATCCTCTTGTAGATCCAAGAGGTAGAACATCAGCAGATCAAATACCTGCTCCACAAATTGCAGCACAATTTAATTTTCCTACTCAAGGTGTATTAGATCGTTATCATAGAGTTGGATTACTTATTGCTTTAGATAATTCTCCAGATGATTCGTCAAATAATATTTATGGTTTTAATAAAAAACCTAGAAGAAATAAACAAAGAAAAAATTACAATGATTATGATTCAGATAATAGTTCAGATAATTCATTTTATTCTAAAGGTGTACAAATATCAAATATTTCATCAGAAAATAAAAATATTGAAGGTTTTGGAATATATTCAGAAGAAGGTCCAAATGGAATATTAGAATTAATTGGTAAAAAAATAACCGATAATTGGTACAAGTATTTTACATCAATTAGTAAAGGAAATAAAATTATTAAAATAGTTGTTAATAATAGAAATAGAAAAGAACTTTATTCAGGTGATATTGTTTATATACCTGAATTAAGTAGATGGTATCAAGTACAAATTGATGAAATGGATCTAATCGAGTATAATCCATATTTTTTTTAATTGGATAATTTATATTTTTACAATTCTTAATATTTTTTTACCTATTTTTTCATAAGCAAATGGTGTTAAATGTTCATCATCTTCTATATAATCATTTTTAGTTAAAATATTATTTATATCAACAAATAATAATTTATTAAATCCAGTTAATTTATTAAATGATAAACATATTTTTGTTATAATATCATTTAATAAAAATATTTTACAAGCTAGATTTCTTCTTATTTTATCAGGAGTTATAAGTACACTTAAAAATATAATTTTAACATCTAAATTAAAATTTTTATAAACAAATTCTATAAATTTTATTATATTTTTAGTAATAATAGTTGTAGAAATATTTTTTTTTATATCATTTCCTCCACAATAAAATATAATATATTTTGGTTTAAATTTTTTAATTAATTCTAAATATTTATTATTAATAATATTTTCTGTTATAAAACCACTAATTCCAAGGTTAACATAATTATTAAATATTGGATTATTCCATTTACTTATTATACTAGATACAACCATTAGAAAATCAATTGATTTTACTTTATTCATATTGAATATATATTATATTTTTTTATTCTTAAATTATATATAGACTTAATGTCTGGTTATAAAAATGAAATAAATTTTTACCTTTTGATATGGCTTTAGAGAAAGAAAAATTATTATCAAAGTAGACGGAGGTCAACATTTTAGACAAGTAAGAAATTGGAGAAGTCCTGAAGAACAACAAAAAATAGATTTTCTCAAAATGAAATATGCTTTAAGTAATGGTTTTTCAATTATAAGAATTACACAAGAAGATATATATAATGAAACAATTGATTGGAAAAATAAATTATTAGAAGCAATTGAAGATAATATTAAAGAAAAAATTACAAATATTACATTTATTTGTAAAAATAATGAATACTCAGTTTTTGATGAGTTAATTTAAAGCGGTGCATATTTTAAATACCGGTTTTTAATCTTTATAAATTTTTAATATTCTATGTTTGCTTGATTTTTTAAAATCTGCATTTAAATGCGCACTGTTCTAAATACTTTTTGTTTATCAATATATTATTTTATAATTTATATATATAGATTATAAATGTCTACTAATGATAATAATGAAATTAATGATAATTATGATATAGGTATTTTTGATCCAAATGGAAAAAAAATAAACCCTCTTAACGGATTAGAATATTCTGATCAATATAAAGTACTTGCAAAGATGTGGTCAAATTTACCAGCGTATAAAAATATAAAGGAACTAGTCGTATCTATTAAAAAGAATGATATTATCCTAATTCAAAGTTCAACAGGTTCTGGTAAGTCAGTGATTGGTCCAAAGGCAGCATTACATGCTGTAAACTACAAAGGACGTGTTGTAATGACTTTACCAAAAAAGATAATAACAAAAAAGGCAGCAGAATTTAGTGCAAAGACTTTGGATGTACAATTGGGTGAACAAATAGGATATCAATTTCGTGGTGACAATTTAAAATCAAATAAAACCGTGTTATTATATTCAACAGATGGTTCAATAATATCGATCTTTAAATCAGATCCACTTTTACGATCAATAGATATTTTAGTTATAGATGAAGCTCATGAGCGAAAAGTTCAGATAGATTTATTATTATACCTATTAAAAAATGCAATAAAAATGCGAAAAGAAAAAAACATGCGTCCTCTCAAGTTAATAATTATGAGTGCAACAATAAATGAAAAAATATTTGCAGAATATTATAAAGATTTTGCATATGACTATATGTATCTATCTGGAACACCAAATTATCCTATTGAAACAATTTATTTAGAATCAAGTCTAAATATAAAATCAAACGAATATTTAGAATCAGGAACAAACATTATACTAGAGTTAATTGAAAAAATAAATTCAAATAAACTATCAGAAGGTGATATATTATTTTTTGTATGTACGATTCGAGAATGTAATGAGATTGCTGAACTTTTAGGTACCAAGTGTACAGATAGTTTTACAATGGGTTTATATTCAGGATTTGAACCAGAATTAGAACAATATATAAGTAATCCAGAAAAATATAAAGTACTAAATCCAAATTTTAAACGAAGAATATTTGTATCAACAAACGTTGCTGAATCTAGTTTAACAATAGATGGAATAATTTATGTGATAGATTCAGGATTAGAACTTTCAGTTAAATATGATCCTGAAAAAAAAATTAATATTATGTCTAAACACTTTATTACCAAAGCTCAAATGGCTCAAAGAAAAGGTCGTGCTGGAAGAACTAAACCAGGATACTGTTACAAATTATATACACCAAAAGAAGAAGAAAGTGCATTAGACTTTCCTGATCCAGAAATAAAACAAATTGATCTAAAAAATGTTTGTTTAAGTTTAATGAAAATTGGTTCAGATATATCCAAATCAGATTTTACAGTAGAAAATACTATTGAAATGTTTACTCAATTTATTGAACCACCTAAAGAATCATATATTATAGATGGATTTGATTATTCTTTTGGTTCTGGACTAATCTCTAAAGAAGGATTACTTACACAAATAGGTAAATTAATTATAGATTCTAGATTAGATGTAATGGATGGTTTAACCATGTTATATGCATATAACATTAGTTCAATCGCATTTAAAAATGTTTTTAAAATAATAAGTATTTGCTCTTATCTTAAATCAGGATTAGATGATTTTTTCTATAATGATATTAATCCAGATACTAAAACAAATATACTTAATAGGTTTAAAAAAACTTCATCTAGTTCAGAACACATACTATTATACCAGATTTATAAATTTATAGAGTCTGATCCAAATGAATCAATATTTAATTTGGAGCTTTATAAAAAAATTGAACAAATCTATTCAAATCAATTAGATAAAATAACAAGGATATATGAGAAAGCTAATATATTAATTGATGTAATAAAAAAAGATTTAGATCATAATATTATATGTGCATTTAATTATGGGTATAAAGCAAATCGTTCATTTAGAAGGGGTAAAGAATTTAAATTTAATAATATTACTTGTAATTTTAATAAAGCAATATTTGATTATTCTACTTATTCTTCAATTATATTTTATTCAAATATATTAACTAATGGTAAATTTAATATCAGAATATGTTCTCCTTACTTACTTGAATAATTATATAAATAACTGTTCAAATAAAAAATTAAATTATTTTTATTTATTTTCATCTAAAATAAATGCATATTTTTCTGCAACTTCTTTTAAATATTTGTATCGAGAAGAACCTCCGAAATGACCTTGATTAACAGTTGTTTTAATTATTTGTACATTATCGTCAGTTTTATACTCACGAAGTTTGGCAATAAACTTATGAGGTTCCCAATATTGAACTCTAGGATCCCATAGTCCACATGTAATAAACATATTCGGATAATCAGTTCTTTTTATATTTGAATATGGACAGTATTTAATCATATAATCAAAATCAGATTTAACATTAGGATTTCCCCATTGACTCCATTCTTCAATAGTTAATGGTATTGTTGAATCACACATTGTATTCATTACATCTAAAAATGGTACACCAGCAATAACATTTTTAAAAAGATCAGGTCTCATAATCATAGAGGCTCCAACCAATAAACCTCCAGCACTTCTTCCTTCAATTGTTATATCGGAACAATATTTATTAGATTTAAGATACTCAGCTACTGTGATAAAATCAATAAAAGAATTTAGTTTGTTTTTAAGTCTTCCATCTTCATACCAAGCATAATTTACAAAAGATCCACCTCTTACATGTGCAATAGCAAAAGCCCATCCTCTTTCTAACAATGGTAAAATTTTAAAATCAAAATTAGGTTCTATTGTGTATCCATAAGAACCATATCCATATAAATATAATGGTTTTGTTCCATCTTTAATCCACATATCTTTTTTATATACTATAGATACAGGAATACCTAGAGGCCATGAATTTCCATTTGATTCATCAGGTATTTTAATCCAAATTCTTTCCGATTGATATTCTTCAGGTTTATAGTAAGGAACTTCTTTTTCCCAGACTAATTCATTTATCATAGTATCTAAATCATAACAGAATATTCTATAAGGATTTGTCATTGTATTCTGCATTACATATAATTTATTTGAATTAAATATAGAATTTGAAGTTAATCCAAGTGTATAAACTTGATCAATTTTATAATAGGAAAAATCTTGTTTAATATAATCAGAAAAATGAAATACATTAGTATCATTTAGATTTATAACTTTAATTTTATCTAGGTTATAATCAACACAATTAATAAATGTTGTTCCATTAATTTTAGTTACATAAATTAGATATTTAACATTACAATAAAATGTTTCAATATAAATATTAGGATTATATGGTATAAATTGTTCTAAAAATATTTTATCAAAATTATCAAAATTATCATTGATTTTACATATTTTCCAATTTGTACATAAATCAGCATTGGTATATACATAAAAATAATTATCAGAATGATCTACGTTATAAAGAACGTTCGGTTTAATATTTAATAAAACTTGAATATCACTTTCTGGATTTAATAAATTGATAAATAAAATTTTATTTTCAGAATAATTACCACTTTTTACAATTAAATACTTATCATCTGATGTAATTTCAATAGATAAATCGTAATCAGGTATGATTTCTTCATATATCAGAATTTCTTCTTTATTTTTAATATTAAGTTTATATAATTGATAAAGTCTATTTGAACTATCGCCTCTAAGATAATAAATTGTATCAGGACTTGTCCATTGATATGAACAATAAATTAAATCTTTTATTGAATAAACAAGCTCTTTTGTTTCAATATTAACAATTTGTAATTCATATAGTTCATTTGATTCGTAATCAATACCATAAGAAATAAATTTTTCATTTGGATTTAAATTAAATTCAGTAATATCAAGTTCTTTTTCTGGTTTTACCATATTATTTTCATCTAATAGTAATTGATCAATTCTTTCTTCACCATCAGCTTGTTTAGTTCTCCAATGTTGTACATAATCAGAACCAATATTATATCTGGAAAAATATTTCCATTCGGAGCCAAAATATAAAGTTTCAGGATAAGAATCATAATCTTCTTTCATAGACATTAATATTTCACAGTATAGACTTTTTGAAAGTTTTTCTTTATTTTTAAATTTGTATTGAAAGTAATTATTTTCTTCTTTAATTCTTTCAAGTATTAAATCAGATTTTTTTGTATCATCTCTAATCCAATAATAGTTATCAATTAATGTAATAGGTGGATCTATTAAATTATTTAAACCTCGATTTTCTTCTTGTACATTACCAAATAATACTTTATGAGGTATTTTTTGAACAATTGGGGTTTTCATTTTAATAATTAACAAAAATTAACAAATTTTTATATAAATTGATTTCTATTGTTAAATATAAATAAAAGATATTTAATTTATACAATATTAGTACTCAGAACATGAATATAAATAATTGTTTTTCTAAATATTTTTACACACCAAAAATATCTTCATTTTCTATTTTAACAAAATCGGTTGGATTATCGTTATGACCATCAATTTTAATCAAATATATTTGATTCTCCTTATTTTTATACAAGGAAAAACAGGTATATCCCATACCATTAGATCCAAAAATTTCATAATGAATTTTTGGGTCATTCTTCATTTCGTTATATAATTCTTTACCTGAAACTAAATCTTTATGAGATATTGACATTCCGTATATACCATCAGTTGGTTGATTATTTTCAATAAATGTATCTAAATACTCGTACATTTTTTCTTGATTCTTAGGATCATTACGTTCTTTATAGATGTGAGCAACCAATTCATTTAAACTTCCAAATATTTTTCTATTTGCTTCCATTTGTAAAAATTATCTTTAAATCTACTAAAACAACACTTTAATTATAATTTTAATTAAATTGTGTCTTTAAAGATTTAAAATTTCAATTTTTATACATATAATTAACAACAATCAACTTCTGCTGGTAAATCAATTTTTATAGTGAGATTTTCTAGTATTGTGTAAATTATATCTTTACCAATTAATTCTTTATTATTTGACCATGCAATTGTAGTTACAATTGTTTGACCTACTGGATAAATATCTTCACCTGTTTTAGCAACAAATGCTTCACTTAAAATATCTAAATTTAAATTAGCTAATTCTATGTTAAGTCTAAATACACTTCTATGTGTATGGTTTTGTTTATCATAGTTACTCAAAATTTTCTGAAACAATTTACCAATAATTCCATCTTTGTTATAAATTGGAGTATCGTTTCTGACAGCAAATTTTAGTTGGATGCTTAAAGTCTCATTTTTAGAAGAAGGAGTTTGTCTAAAATCAGTTTCAGGAATGTTTGCAAAAATAGTGTATTTTGGTGACATTATATATTTATTTATATATATATATAAATAATTTATTGGGTGGTAAAATATTGTAATTTTAATAAATTTATTTAACATAATAATTTGCACATAGCGATAACACCATTAATTAGAACACTATTTTTAATAACGTCAGAAAATGTTTGAATTAATTTTCCATTTTCAAAAAATATTCTATTTACACCATTATCATAACTATTACTAAACCATCCTTCAGAATCATTAACAAATAATAATGTAATATAAGGAACAGGATCATTAAACCAAAAAAATTCAGCCAAATATTGTTTTTCTGCTATTTTTTTTATAATAATAATATTTTGATATACATTATTGATAACTTCATTTGTAACTGTGTTAAATTTTGTTTCTACAGTTGAAGCAAGATACTTGCCTTCTAAAATTTCAATTTCTGATAAAGGATTCATTCAAATTTATATATATTTATTTGATATAAAATATTTATATTGGATAACAAAAATTAAAATAGTTAATTAATAAAATAATAAAAATTTATTATAAATGAATAAAATAATTACTATACAAAATTCTTTATTAATTAATAAAATTGCTGATGAAATAAGAGAAAGTTTTTTGAATGATTATGAATATATAATTATAAAAAATAATTTATGTTTAGATAATAATGATGAAATTATTAATTATTATAGTACTTTGAATAACTTATTGGGAGAAGTTAAAATGGTTGATAAAAATAAATATGATGATAAAAATCAGAACGATTATTGGGTTGATATAAAATATTCTTTTTCAGACAATGTAAATAATTATAAAACAAAAATTATTCCTCCATGGAAAACAAATGAACAATTAATGTTACATACTGATAATACTCTTACTAATAATAATAATTTTGCAAATATAACTGAATTAATATGCTTAGAACCAAGTATTTATTCAGGTGAAACAGTTATTATATCAAATAATAAAATTATAAATTTAATAAAATATTTAGACACAAGTTATAATACCAAATTATATGAAAATTTATTAAATACTAAAATTTTTCATAAATTAACTGAAAAAAATATTTGTTTTTTTAGAAATAACAATGATAAAAATAGTAAATATACTTTTAATTTTAATATTAACCAAATTTTATCAAGCGAATTAAATAGTAAAGAAAATTTAGAAACAGCAAAAGAATTTCATAAATTATTAGAAAATATTATGCAATCTAGTTTGCTAGAAGAAGTAAGATTAGAAAAAGGAGATGCTTTATTATTTAATGATACTCTTGTTATGCATGGTAGAAAATATGTATTTGGTGAGCGTTTTTATAAAAAATGTAGTATTTTAATTACTTAATAATTCATTAATTTCTTCTTTTGTATTTATAAACTATTATCTGGTTTTACATCAATTTGTTCAACCCAACCCCAAATAACAATACTAATTCTACCATCTGCTGGATTTGGTTTATAATTAGAATCAGTTTGAATTGGAAGAACACCGTGTCTCCAATCAATATTTATGTCTTTACCAAATCCATATGTGGTACCAGAAGGAAGAGGAAACGATACAATATTTCTACAGTCTTTATGATTAGCAACTTGAAAAGCAATATCTCTAGTAGATCCAAAACTAACACCAATAGTAAAATTTTGTTTTTTTGCAACTTCTGGCTTAATAGCTGCTCCATCATGATGAAAAGCTTTCCAATCATTTAAATCTTCCATTATATTAAATCTAGTTGCTTTAACATTCATTGAAAAGTATTTTTTAATTTTATCAATTACATAATTAAATGTTGGGCAATCTTTTTTCCAATCATAATGATCATCTACTATTAAATGACATCCTTCGTGCCATTTATGTATTAATTTTTCTTTATCAAATTTTGTTTGATTAATTTCATTTAATAATTTAGAATAAATATTGTTATCATTCTGATTTGAAAATAAGTCTGGTATAATAATGACATCATTAGATTGAATAGTTAATTTTGATTTAAGATCAACTTGACCATATTCAAATTGAACTCTCATTTCAGGGGGATAAAAATCTTTTTTAAATGTTTCTGTATTTTTAATTTTTGTATTAATTTTATTAACAGATTTTTTAATAATATTTTTATTTTTAATAATAGGGTTAGGTTTATCTAGAATATTTTCTTCAACATAATCTTTTTTATCAAATTCATTTATTAAGTTTGGAGCAATAATATGAGAGTAATTACAATTATTTAAATTTCTACAATTACCTCGATAAAAATGTCTACATAAACTAGGATCATGTATAAATTTACATGATTTATTTTTACATTCTTTTTTCATATAGTTTCTACAAATATTTACAAAAATTTTTTTTTCAATTAAAGTATTCATATTTAATTATAATTATAAGGCTTGTTATATGTTTAAATTTTTATAAATTATATATTTATATATAAATGGAATGTAAAAAATATTATTGTTATATATTGTATTCATTAAATCCATTTTATTCAAATATTACATATAATGGGAGTACTAATGATTTAGAAAGAAGATTAAGACAACATAATGGTGAAATATCTGGAGGAGCTAAAGCAACATCTGGAAAAGGTCCTTGGTCATATCTAGCGATAATAGAAGGTTTTGAAAATCATATTGAAGCATTATGTTGTGAATGGAGAATTAAACATCCAACTGGTAAAAAAATAAGACCAAAAAAATACTGCGGAGTAAAAGGAAGAATTGAATCATTAAATTTAATAATGAATTTAGATAATTGGACAAAAAAATCAGAGGGACTTGGTTTAGGCCTTAAATCTAGTTTAGAAATAGGAAAAATTTATAAAATATATTTAATAGATGAACTAAAAGATATATTAGAACCAAATAAGATAAAAACTAATATAGAAATAAAAAGATTAGATGAAATATATTATAAACTATAAAATTATAAAATTATATTATATAATTTCTAATATTCTTATTTTCTAATAGATATCTAAATATAACACCATTAAAAAATAAAGTGACTTCCATAACATAATACTTATCCCATTCTTTACATGCAAGGGGTAATTCTGGCTTTAAAAAACTAAATATTATAGCTAATAATAATCCGATTATTACAAAAATAATACCAGTAATAATTGCTTTATAGAAAAGATTTGACATTTATATATTTTATAGATATAAAAATATTATTAAAAAATATTAATTAATTTATTTTTATATTTAACAGGAATATTATTTGTAATTTTATCACTAAAATAAAATAATTCACAAGTAATTTGAATATTATTATCAAATTCAATTTTTAAACCAGATCCCAAATTAAATATTTTAAATGATTTAGGATAAAAATTTGTTATTAATTTATCTTTATTATTTGAAACAAATCCTTCATATAAAATTGTTGAATTAATATATGAAATATTTTCAATTATAAAATCATAAATTATTTTATTATATTCTTCTAAAATTGAATTATATACGATTTTTGGCATGTTACTAAAAACATAATATATTTTTTTTTTATTTAAAAAATTATTTCTAAATTGAAAAGTATAATCTAAAATTTTTAGATTAAAATTATTATATAAATTTTTATTATTTAATTTATCAATGCCAGCAATTTGAATTATTTTTTTAGCTTTTAAAGATTTTAAGGGTATACTTAATAAATTATTAGATAAATTTAATTTATTTTCTTTATTTAAAAAATTACAAAAATGGTGGATTATTTTTATTTTTAAATTATCATCAATTTTATTCCAGTGTTCATCATTTATATTAAGTATTTTTTCTAAATTTAAAATAATTTCTTCTTTTATTGAAGTATTAATAAGTTTCATTTATTTTTATAATAAAATATATTATTAAATACTTATTTAATTTTTTTATCAATAAAATCATAAACTTTATCTATTGATTTATAATTTACAATTGATTCAAATCCACAAGATTCACAATGTTTAATTAATTTTTTATTAGAATCTTTTTGTAATATAGCTTCGGGATAATCACATTGTTTACAAAGTAAATAATTTTTTATAAATTCAAATAAATACTCTTTAATTTTTTCTTGAGAATATTCTCCCTTGAATGTTTGACATTTTTTATTTGTATCATATTTACTTGAACAAGATAGTCTTCCTGCAATATATTTTGTAAAATATTCACTTGGCAATCTAATTACTTCAGAAAAATATTCAGAATTTTCAAAACTTGTTAATTGATTACCTTTTTTACCTGTAACATTAATAATAGGTTCAAGATATCGATATCTATATTCAGGATCAGTTAAAGAAGTATCCTTGGTAGCAAAATAGAAAGTACGATTATCTGATGGTCCAAAAAAATCCATTTTATATATTAAATAATAGTTATATAAATATAATATATATCAAACAAATTTCAATTATTTTTTATAAAATTATTTTATATTTTAAATATATCTTAATACATGAATTTAGTAAATAATTATAATGATTTATCAAAAGTATTTAATAAATATAATATTTCAACAATAGATTTTACTACCAAACTTACAATTGTAATACCAGAAAATGTTGATACAATATTACAACAATTTATGACAAATATTGAACTAAGTAAACAACACGAATATGTTGGTTCATTAAGGATAGATGGATATAATATATTTAATAATCTGCGAATGTATAATATGTTATTAGATGCTACAAATTTAGCAAATAAAATTATGTTAAAATCAAATATGTCAATTTTAAATTCTAATAAAGATTTATTAAATGTTTGGAAAATATTTATTGTTGATAATTTGATGTGGAATTTACCATTTACTTTAAAAGATATAATCTTTATACCTCTTAAAAAAATGAATAAAAGTTTAGAAATTAACAGTTATTATGAAATAACAAAAACATTAATTCATGAAAGAATTCATGTTCTTCAAAGACTAAATCCAAATGAATGGATTGATTATATATATTATCAAAATAAAAACTGGATATTAGTTGAGTTTAATACTCCGTTATTTAATTTTATTAATGATTATAATATTAATAAATTAATGGATCAAATGATTGTAATAAATCCAGATACAGTATATTTAAATTTTAAATATGTTTATAAATTAAAAAATCAATTATATTATGGAATAATGTATTTAAATCCAGATAAGGTTGTACAAATTCAATGGTTTAAAATTCATGATAATATAAATAATCAATATGATAAAGAAAATATACCATTTTATTTTGAGAAACTTGATAAATCAATATTTGATTATGAACATCCATTTGAAGAATATGCATATAAAATATCTGAAGAATTAACTAAAGTTAATTAATTTTTAAGAGGTTGATGAATTTGTTGATATTGTTAGTAAATTAGCATCAGTTTTAGTACCTGTTATACCTAATCCTTTAAAAAGTAAATTATACCAAAAAATGAAAAATAATAATATACCAACAAGAACGGCAAAGTACCACATTTCATTATTATCATTAAAATTTAAACTGTAAGAAATTTTCATTTATTATTATATATAAATTATAATAATATATTTTTTATAAAAATTATTAAATTCTATACTTATTTACAAATAAGTTAAACTTTTTTGTTAATATATTCAATAATTAATAAAATAGTTATAATAATTATGATTAGCCAAAGAATTAGAATATATGGATTTATTGGATTTTCTTGTACAAAATGTTCCTGTGTTAACTGATCATTAATTCCAAATAATTCAATATTAATATTTTTATATTTTTCAATTATATTACTTGGTTCAAACATTTTTTTATCTTGTGTTGTTGAATAAATTTGATTATAATAAAATCCACCACAATGACCTTTAGAATTATCATTACATTTAACATTACATTTATTTCTTTCAACCATTTTAGAATTATCAGGTAATATATTCGCACCAAAACATTTATTACCTTGTTGAATACCAACATATTGATAATTTGATTCTTTTCCTCTTAAAATACATTGTTCTTGATCATTAACTTCTCCTAAATATCCAGTTAATGATGGATTAGTTGGATCATCAACAAAACATCCAATAAACTTATTATCAAGATTTTTCTCAAAATCATATATTTTATGTTCCAATGGATCTTTTTCAAGTAAATTAGGTTTATTTAATTCTTCAACATTAATTTCTTGTTCTACTTCAGTTTCTGCTTTATAAGATGGATTTATAATTTTATATATAAATTCATTTGTATTTTTTTCCATTTGTTTTAAATTACTATCAATTTGGCTAAATATATTCATTTTTTATTTTATATAATACATTTATATAATTTTATTGTTACATTTTTAAAATTTATTTTTTAGATCTAATAAAGTATATTACAATCAAAATACAAAGTATTGTTAAATATAAAATATTATAATTTTGAAAACATTTAATAGTATTATTTGAATTATCAAAATTTTCTATTTCAAAATTTGAATTATTTTTATTTGATCTTAATAAAGCATTTTTTGTTATATTTTTAACTCCTAAATCTTGATAATATTTTAATGTATCTATTTGATTATTAAATGGATATATTAGTTTATAATTTGTCCAAGGATAAATTGTTTGTAAACTTGAAGGTGAAAATGTATATAAATATCTACCATCATACCAATTTCTATTAATTTCATTTTGTCCAATTCCATATTCTGATTCTTTTTCAAGAATACTATTATCTTTTTGTATATTATAATCTTTAATATTTATTTTATTTTTAGTTGTAACAAGTGGAGGTGGTAATTTAATTGGATAATTTGAATTATCTAATTTTGAAGAAATACTTCTATCTTTAACTATAACATTATCCATTTGTTGAGTTGTATAATAATATTTATCAATATCAGGTACATAATCAACATAGTCTTTTTCATTTAAATATCCATTAGTATTTTGTTTATCATTATCCCATGTTCTCAAGTATAATGGTGGCATATATTCAATATCATCAACTAGAGTTTCTTTTACAGTACCTGTTGTTACACAAGAATCTTTTGGAGGTCTAGGTGTAACAACACCTGATCCTTTTATTCCTTTAATATTTCTGTTATATCTTGTATAATATTTAGATGGATTAGTAAACATAACTATTATATATAATACTTATATTAATTATTTGATAAAAAGTATTTTTTTTTATAACAATAAATTAGCAGAATTACAATTAAAATAAATAAAATAAGTTGATGATCAATAATTATATTTGTAAAAGATTCCTTAATGGTAATTGTTTTAATAGGGTTTATTGGATTAATTAAATTAACTGAACTACCATCTATAGTATAAAAATCTATATTAAGTGATAATTTATTTAATTGATTTACATTTAAAGTATAATCATTTACTTCTTCATCATTTATCATATAATTTTCAGGTTTTGTAATATTCACTTCAATTGAAGAACAATTAGAGTTTAAATCACAAACACCTATTTTACTTGAACTTTTTATTGAAATTATATGATTATCAGATTTAGATATATCATTAAATCCTTCATAATTTATAAAATAATCATTATTTTTATTATTACTCATTAATTTAGTTATTTATATATAATTATAAAAAAATATTATTTTTATTTACTACTTTCTTCTTTATCTGAATATTTATATCCTAAATAAAGTAATAATGATATCAATAATCCAATACCAATAATAAACATTGGATCTAATTTATAAATTGATTTATTTATTTTTGGGGTAATTTTATACTCTGATCTATATCTTGGATCATATTCAATATCAGTTTCATTTTCAAAATTATTTTTTTTTAAATCTATATTTTCTGAAAGTTTTATTATTTTAATTTGTTTATCACTCATATTATTCTATTATATATTATAATTTATAAAATTTTCTAATTTTTTAATTAAATATATTTTTTTACAAAAATATTATTCTAATGGTGTTTGTTTACCAGCTTCTTTTCTACAACAAGGACATTTATAAGAATGTTTGGTTAACCAATTATCCACGCATAAATCATGAAAAATATGTTTACAAGGTAATAATCTTATTTTATCAACATCTCTAAATTCATCTTGACAAATAATACAAGAAGTATTAGTTTCTTTTATTTTTTGTTCCAAATTTTTATAATTAATATTGGGAATTTTTTCTAATTCTTCTGATGATAATACCATTTTAATATCTTCCATATTAACACCATTATTAATAAAAGTACCTATTAAACTTAAAAATAATCCTCTTCTAATATATGCATGTGTTTCAATAACTATTAATTGACCTGCTATTTCTAAATATTTTTCAAATAATTTATTTATACCACTTATTCCAAAATATAATAAACCTGCACAAATTTCTTTTATTTCATAATTTTGATTATTTAAAGATGTTCTTATCGTATATCTAATTATTTCAACTTCGTCATCAAAATATTGTAAATTTATGTAATATGAATAATCTAAAGAATTAATAATTTCTTGATTGATTGATGATAAATTATCATATGCCCATTTTATATTTTCTTGTGCTATACTTTCAGCTCTTGCACTAATATATTGATGTATACTATTTGGTAATTCATCTTCTGTATAAATATTTTGATTTTCTTCATCTTCAATATAATCTTCATTATTTTCATCATTTACATCATTTTCATCATTTACATCATTTTCATTATTTTCATCATTTTCATCAATTTCATCATTTTCATCAATAATATGTTCATGATTATAATCTTCATTATTTCCAGAATTATCATGAAATTCACTCATTTTTTATTATAAATATTATATTAATATACCATTAAAATAAATAATCAAATTTTTATAATAATTAGTATTTATATTGATTATCTTCTACTACATAATATAAAATATAAGATAAAACAGCAATAATAAAAATAACAGTAATTATATCTTTTAGAAAATAAAGTAAAATTAGACACGCGAATAATAAAAGTAATTGTTTATCCATTAATATATATATAATATTATTATAAAATTAATTTTGTTAATAATTAATATATTTTAAAAATAAAAATTACATTTATATATATAGAAACGAATGAGCAATTATAATATAAAAGTGGATTTAAGTCCATATTTACCTGATTCATATTTAAAAAAAAATATATATAAATCATTGGATAAAGTAGATTATACTACTTATATTTCTATAAATACATCAATATTTATATTTAATATAAATTGTTCATTAAGCGAATATGAATATTATAATGATCCAGGATATTTATTATATGGAATAAAGAAAAAAAGTTCTGGATTAGATTATGATTATATGATACCTTCAACTTATTTTTTTAATTATCCATCAGAAGAAACAGTTGTTCCATATCAAGTATTAGAAAGTGAAAATATTCCAAATTCAATAATATTAGATTTAATAAAAAAAATTGGATATGATGTAAATTTACTAGAATTTTCAAAAGATTCTTCAGACTCTATATTAAACTTTAGTTATAAAGTGATAGAATGTTATGATTCAGTTACAGATACAAAAAACAAGATAATATATTTATTTTTCAATATTAAAAATTTAACAGAAATAAATTACAATAATTATAATTCAACAGTTTATTATGATACAAAATATTTTAATGTTTATATATACCCTTTTATAGACATAACTAATAAAATACTTTATTTAAATAGAAATTTAAATTTATTATATAATAAAAAAGATTTTTTATCAACATCAACTAATAAAGTTAATCAGATTGATTTTGATGATAAAGATTTAATAAAATATTTTGAGAAAATTGATTATAAATATATGGAAAGAAGAGATGAATATTTGAATGAAAATAATAAATTAGAATTATTAATAAATTTAAGTAAAAATTATAAATTATATGAAGATTTTATTATTAAATCACAATCTGATAAAAGTATAATGATTAGTAATAATGAAATATCTAAAGTATATTTTAGTAATTTTGATTATGAAAATAAAAATTTAGATACATATACACTATCAACTTTAAATAATAATTATGTTAATAATTATATTTCATATTCAGGAAAAGAAAAACAATATTCATTTACAACAGATGGAAAAATATCTTATATTAAAAAATTATTGGTAATAAATAAATTTAGATACTCTCCGTATAATTGTTTAATTATTAACACACCGTCAATTTATCAAATGTCAAAAAATTATTATGTAAACACTTATATAAATTTAAATTATATGAATATTGAAAATGATATTATTTTAAAAGAAACAAATTCATTACTTTATAAAATATTAATAAATGTTAATCCATATATAATAAATTTATCATATTTAGTATCACCTGATGTTAAATTATCAATTCATAATCTTTTTAATGATTGTAATCAATTAAGTTTTGGTAATAGTACAAATAAAATTAATTTATTTTTTTCAAATACAATAAAATCTTCTGAAACATTCTATATTGATAAATATAGAATAATATTTAATTTTAAAACAAATAATGTTGATTATTCGTACATAATAATATTAGGTATTTGTTGTTATAATGGTAATAATATTAATATTACAGATGTTTCAAGAACTAGATATACTGACGAATTAGCATATATTTTGTTTACAAATGAAGAAAATTCAGTATCTTTATGTCCACAATTATATAATTTAAATGAAGGTGTAAAAGTTTATGAAAATAAAATAGTATTAGAATTATTTGAAATAAAAAATTTAAGAATGTTAATAAATTATAGTAATCCTAGTTCACAAATTAGTTATAAAGATAATTTATTTAATTCATTTTATACATTCATACCTTTAATTAAACCAAAAATATTAGACTATTTGACAGAATATAATAAAGATGGAACAATTAAAATGACAAATATAAATCTTATTCAAAATTTATTTGATATAAATGTTAGTAAAATAAATAATTTTATAAAAAATCTTATAAATTTATCAAATAATATAATTGATATTACAGAAGGTTATTTAATTTTAACTTTTAATAATACTTTAAATTATGATTATAATCTTGAACTATATGGTAAAACATATATTTATAATTATAGTTATTTTCCAAAAATTCAATTAAATTCATTTTTACCAAATACGATTAATAAATATAAATTATATAATGATATTCCTGAAACAAAAAATTCACTAGTATATTTACCAGCAGGATATTATAAGGTTTTAAGATATAGAAATTTTTTTAGTAAATATTTATTTGAATCAACAACAGAAGAAAATGATAAAATTGTATTAACAATAAATAATATAGAAAAATTTTTAAATATTAATTTTTTATTATTTATAAAATTACCAAATAATTATGCGATAGATGATAAATTTGTAGTTGATTTAAATGCATCTAATAAAGAATATTATTTAGATAGAACAAATTATTCTTGTAATATTGGATCATCAGAAACACAAATATTTTTAGTTGTCTCTAATACAAATGGTGAACCATATATTAATACAGAAAATATTATTTATGGATTAGAGTTATTTAGTTATTATAATCAAGTATCTGGGATAAATATACCTGATAATAAATATAAAATTAGATTAAATTTATTTTATAATACTTATTTGAATTTTTATCAAATGATTTTAGTTTCAAGTATATTTAAAGTTTACATTGAAAATAAAAATAGTATATTAGATATTGATAACACTAAATTACTATTACATAATAGAATTTTACTTAGGGATATTGTTTATTATGATTTTCAAAGATTTAATTATCTTGATAAAAATATTTTAAATGTAATTAAAACACAATATGAAACATACAATTCAAAAATTACAGATAATTTATATGATTCAAAGTATTACATAAATTTAATAAAAATAAATATTAATAGAATGATATATATTTTAAATACGAATAAAATGATTATTTATTTAAAAAAAACATATTATTATTTAAATAATTATTTAATTTTACAAAATAATAATCCAATTTATATTCAAATAGTAAATTATTTAGCAAAAGTCTGTTTAAATATTAGTCAAGTTAATTATTCATTAGGAACAACTTATTCAACTAATAGTGATTATATCCAAAATTTATTATTATTATTAAAAACATTAACTATATCTACAACATCAGAATTTATAAATGATGTTATTAAAAATTTAGAATTTACATTTTATTATTTTCAAGAAAAAATTTCATTAACTATTGTTAATATAATTTCTGATTATAAAATGATTATTGCTATACCAAATATTAATAGTGATGTTAAAAATGAATTTACAAAAATATATGATTTTATTTTTAAATATGAATTAAATATTTTAATTATTGATGAAATATCCAAGGATATAGATAATCTAAATACAAATGATGTTATTGAAATAATTTCAAGTAAAAACTCTGATTTAGACACTGTAAAAATTAAATTATTAGTTAATTTTGTATTTAATCTATTACATTTGGTATCATTAAATTCAAAGAAAATTGATGAATTGATAAATACTGTTAGAATAATATACGAAGATAAAACAGTTGATTCATTATTTACTGATTTAAATGATAATGTTGTTAAAAATATGTTTTTATATAATACTAATTATTATAATAGTTTAAATATTAAAAATTTTGATATAAATATTTTTTTAAATGATTATATTATTTGTATAAATTATTTTTCGAATCCATCAAATAATTCACCACAATCATATTTGTATTATGTTAAAGCAATTAATGAAAATATAATTAATTATATAAATAATACAATTAAATACTTAAATTTAATAAATATTCAAATTATTGGTATTTATAAATTTATATACAAAATTAATACAGGAACAATACCACAAGTAGATATTTATAATTCAGCTAAAATTGCAAATATGTATTATTTATTGACTGTGTTCATTGAAAATTATTATGAAATGAATAAAATTGTTATTAATAATAAAATAAATATATTTCAAGAATTTGATTTAGTTATTAATTTTTTTGATGAATATGTTGGTTCAATAAATGATTTTTTATATTATATTGAAATAATTATATATTTTAAAAACTTATCTGCTTATAATGAAAATATATTTTTAGATATAACTAAAATACTTTTAGTTTCAGAGTTTTATGTTCAAATTAATATTATTTTAGAATTAATTGATCAAATATCTAATGGAAATCAAAAAGTAATAGATGAATTTATAAATAGTATTTATAATTCATCAGTTCTTAATGATTACAAATTAAAGGATCCAAATGAAGAAATGATTGAATTTAAATCTATTATTAAAAATTATAATTATTATAATAAAAATATTTATCCTTTAATAAAAGAATATGTTATTAATTCCTATATAGTTACAAATAAAATTTATGATTTAAATGATATAGTTACAAATATTATATATCAAGGACAAGATATTGTTATAATTCGAGATTATAATATTTTATATTTTGAATTATCAATGAGTTCATTTAATTTTAATTTAGAATTAATTGATATTGTTAAAAAATCTATAGATAATCAAATTAGTATATTAGATTATTATTATGAATCTGAAGATCCTACTTATAATCTATTTTATAAACAATTAATTAATTATAATTATTTAGATATGAAATATATATTAAATAATACTAATTTAGATAGTTTTGAATAAAATATAATTAATCTTATGATAAAAATAAGATTAAAATTTGTACAAATAAATTTATAATTTTGATCTAATAGTTACTTTAATATTTTTATATGCAGGATTTAAAAATATAACAAATTTAAATTCTGAATATTGTGGATAATTTTCTAATTCAGTTGACCAAGTTTTTCCTAATTCTTTACATGTTGCTAAATCAAGGTTTTCCCAACAAGAAGAATCAAAAATATATACTCCTTGTTCGTTTGATAATTTTGAAAAAACTTGTGTTTTATATTCATTTATATCAGATGATTGTAAAAGTATAAAATGTTTAAAATCAAGTTTAGAATATTTTTTTACTTCAAATCTAATTGTTTTTTTAATTAAATGAAAATACACATTTACAACATAACCATCATATTTTTTATTTAATGTAAATTCTTTAGTCCAGTTTTTTGCTAAATCTTTAGCTTTTTCTAATTCAGTTGGAAAATTTTCCCAATTAATTAAATAATATTTAACAATACCTTCTTTAGCTCTTACTTTATTTATAAATTTTAGTAATAATTCATCAGATGTACCATTAAAATAATATGTCAATGGTCTTAAATCTTTTTTTGATTTTTTATTAGATTGAGTAGATAAATTAGATAATACATTAGAATCTAAGGATTCAATATTTAAATCGCCCTGATTAGACATATAAAATATATTTATATAAATTATTATTTTTTTAAACTCTTAAATTTTTAAGTGATGATAATCTGATTTTCCTATTTTTATAATTTTTAAGATAAAATAGTATGTAAAAAAATAAAACTATTACAAAAATAAACATTTATTTCAATTTATATATTAAATTGAAATAAAAAAAAATATTTTTTTACAAATTAAACACTATAATATTATATTTATAACATTTTTTATATGAGATACAAATTTTACTTTAAAGTTATTGTCTAAAAGAATTGGATTTTTTCTTTTAATAATTTCAATATCTTGTCTATTATCTCTAGGAACTATAGCTAATTTAACACCAGCACGTTTAGCACCAGATAATTTTGCATATAACCCACCTATCATTGTAATATTTCCATCTAAATCAATTTCACCAGTAATAGCAATATCATTCCTAATTGGTTTATTCTTAAAAACTGAATAAATAGCACTTGTTATAGCAGCTCCTGCACTAGGACCATCTTTAGGAGTAGCTCCTTCTGGACAATGTACATGTAAGCCAGTATCATTAAAATTTTCAATTAACTTCATTCTTTCACTTTGTGTTAATAAATTATATGCAACTGTTTTTGCAACTTGAATTGATTCAGACATTACTTTTTCTACACTACCAGTAATTTGTATTCCTAAAATATCTTTATGATAAATTGGTTTAACTTGAATAACAGTTATACCACCAATACCAGTTGTTGTAGCATACATTCCATTAATGTAACCAATACTTGGTGTATCACTAATTTTTTTAAAAGTAATTTTAGGATAATCAGCAAAAGTATCAGTGATAAACTTGGTAAGAATTTTTGTTTTTGTATTAGTTAATTTATTTTCTAATCTTTCTAAATGTTTCATTCTAATAATTTCTTGTAATTTTTCTTTTAGTTTTCGAACACCTGCTTCATGTATATACTCAGTAATTATAGTATTTAATTTACTTTCTGAAAATATAAAATCATCTTGATTATAACCAATATTTTTACATATTTCAGGAATTAAAAATTTTTTACATATTTCAATTTTCTCATCATTTCTTATTGCTTCTAATTTAATTTCTTGAATACGATCTAATAAAATTCTATCAATTTTAGATGAATCATTATAGGAAAAAACTATTATACATTTTGATAAATCAATTTTAACTTCTGAAAAATATCTATCTGTAAAATGTTCATTTTGAACTGGATCAGTAATATGTGTTAAAACTGAAGAAATTTCGTGCCCATGTTCAGTATTAGATATTTTATCAAGTTCATCAAAATATAATATTGGATTCATTACTCCTGCCTCTTTTAAATTTTTTACTATATCACCAGATGTTGCACCATGGTAAGTTATATTATGTCCTACTAAAGTTGATCCATTAGTTGTACCTCCTAATGACATAAAACAAAATGGTCTAGAATCATTATTTTCTTCATTTAATTTAATATAAATATCTTTTTCTAAATTATAAGTTATAAAATTTACTAAACATTTTGATATTGCACCTTTTATTACAGTTGTTTTACCAACACCTGGTGGACCTTGCATGCCTATTACAACACCTTTATTTAGTCCACCACTTAACCATTGAGCAATTATACATTTAACTTGTTTTTTTGTAGAATCGTGACCATAAATTGTATTATTAAGAATTTGATCAACATAATCTAAATATTTTATTCTTATATCAATAAACTCATTATAAATTTCTAAATATTTTGTATAGATTTCATCCATACCAAATTCAATTTTATGAAAGAAAGTAATTAAATCAGACTCATTTGATAAAGTTGTTGAATTTATCATTTTATTTTTATGTTTTAAATTAATTTTATTAATTTTTTTTATTAAATCACCTATAAAAGTAAAAATACTTTCATCCTTATATTTTCCAAATGGAATTTTTATTAAATTATCAATATATTCTTTCACCTTACCATTAACTAACATGTTATTATTAAGTTCTTCCTCTTTTTCTCTGATATGTTTTTGAATATCTTCTGGCAAGTTTGATATATTGGCATTATCCCTTGATTTTTTTTGTCCAAATCCTGATGATCCAGATCCAAGCAATTCAAAAAAGCCAATCATTGGATTTTTATATTTTATTTCTGGATTAAATTTTTCATCTTCTCTTATCATAGAATTATCAACTAAATATTTATAAACTTTATTATAATTCCAGGATGATAAATAATTAATAAATTCATTACTATATTTAAACTCAATATTATTTTCTTTTTTTTGAGTATTCCACCATTTTACTAATACTAAAAGTTTTTCTGCATCTAATCTACAATTATCAAGTGAATTTGATGAATATTCAAATCTAATTTTATTTTTTTTTAAATTGTTAATCCACCAATCTAATACATTAATTCTACAACCATTAGAAGCATAATCAATTGCATCATTATCGTACTTCATTTCTAATTCGGAATTAATCCACCAATCTAATGATTTAATATGTCCATTTCTACTTGCTAAATTAATTGCTTTTTTACTATATTTTAAAGGTATATTATTTTCAGAATTAGCTTTTTTCCACCAATCTAATATTTGTATTTTACCATTTGATGAAGCATGATCAATAGAATCTTCTGAATAATCATTTGAAAATTCTTTATTGGCTTCTAAAATTTCTTTTAACCAATTATTTAAATAATTTATATCTCCAATTGTACTTGCAAAATCAACTTTACCTTTACTAACTTTTTTATCATTTTTTTCATTATTAATTTTAATTAAATTAGGTTCAATTATTAAATCTATTGAATTAATTGTTTTTGATATCCAGGGATTAATTTCTATTTTTTTATATTCATTGTTATCTTTTTCTTCATCATTGTCTTTTTGTTCTTCATTATCACTTTCAATTGTTTCTGATGTAACTGATGTATCTGAAGTATCTGACGTTATTAATTTTTCTAATTTTTCTAATTTTTCTGCTTCTGATTTTAAATTTTCTAAATTATTTGAATTTTTTTCATTTTGATCTTTTACAATACTATTTATTAAATTAACAAATATCATTGAAAGAGGATCTGAAGGATCAATATCAACATATTTAATATTATCTGTATTCTCATCTATATCAGGATTAAATTTAGTTATAATTTTTCTTTTAGGATTTTTATTTATTAAATCATCTTCAATTATAAGTGTTGGAATAAAATCTAAATTTTCTACTTTATTTTTATCATCCCCTTTATCATCATTTTCTTTATTAACAGATTGTAAATTTTTATTATTTAAATTATCTTTGTTATCCATTTATTTTAATAAGTATTTTATTATTTTTATATAATATTATTTTAATTATCAATTATTTAAACCTGTTATATAAAATAATATCATTTGTATGTACTTTATATAATTTATAAAAATTTTCTTACTAGAATTCGCTTTAACAATATATATTTTTATATAAAATAAATTTATAATGATATTAATTGATATAACAGGTTTAAATAATGATATAAATAGTAATGATATTATAACATTTAAATTAATAAATATTTATAAAAATTATAGTGCAATTGATATACCATTTTTAAATCAAAATATTCCAACAAATATTTTTATAGAAAAGACAGCAAAGGTAATAAAATTTTTAGGTGAAGGTTCTTATGGAAAAGTATATAAAATAAAAATAGATAATAATTTTTATGCATTAAAATTGAATGAAAATGAAGAACCAATTAAATTATATGAAAGATATGATTCATTAAAATCTAATTCAAAACTAGAAAAATACATAATAAAAATATACTGTGCAGGAGAAATTAAAAATAAACATAAATATTCTTATTATTCAATAATGGAATATGGTGGGAAAAGTATTAGAAATATTATTGATGATATTAAAATTGATGATTTACAAATAATATTAAAACAATTATTTAATATTGTATATATTTCTTGTAAATATCGCATTCTTTTTACTGATTTTAAGTTATCAAATTTAACATTTAATTCAAATCGTCGAGTTAAAATCATTGATTTATATATGTATTGTGAATCATACACTCCTTGTCAACAATGTAAAATAGTTAAAACATATTCAAGCTTAGAAATTGATAAAGAAAAAAGAATATATGAAAATACTGATTATAATTTTTCTTGTATTTTTATACCTTTTGCTGTCTGTATGGTTGATTTATTATGTATTGATAGTATGTCAAGTTATTCAAATAAAATAGCAAAAAAATTTGGATATAAAATTAACATTAAACAAATGATACCACTTTTACAAATTAGTTGTTATAATTACACTAATAATTCAAATGATTCATTAAAAATTTATAAAAATTTATACAAACAAAAAAAAAATTTAGAATCAGAGTATCCAGAAATTACAAAAGATGATTTTTTTGAATATTTTGTTAATTTATTAGAACCAAAAAAAGAATTTGTAAACTTTATTAGTAAAAAAAGACTTATTTTAATAATTTCTAAATTAATTAATTTAGATCCTGAACAAAGATCTTTAAATTTTTTAAAGGAAAAATTGTTGTAAATTTATTTAAAAGAAATTATTTTTTTTTTTAATATATATTGATTTTTATTATCAATATAATTATCTAAAGTAATCATTCTAGAAGAAAAATCAATTATACCATTATATCTTCTCAAAAAATTACTGCCTAATACTAAATCTATTTTATCATTAATTTTACTAATTACTTCACAACTTATTGGATACCTTTCTAAATTATCATTATCACAAAATAAATTTAAATCTAAATACCAAATTTTTCCTTCATTATTTTTTTTAACCAAACCTTGCATAGTTAAAATATGTTTATTATCAACTAATTTATTTAACTTACATTTATTAATTATTTCTTTAACTATACAACACCCTGATGCACCAGTATCAAATAATACATTTATTTTATGACCATTAATTTCTCCAGCAGTAATAATAACATCATTATTAATTAATAATTCAGGAATCATTTCATTTGCCTTTATTTTATTTAACATTATATTATTTTTTATACTATAATTATTTTTATCAAAAATCTCAACATTTTCATCAACTTCATCTAAATATATTTCATTTTTTTTAATATTTTCAATAGATTTATTTATTGGTATATTAATTAAATTTTCTTTATTCATTGATAAAATAATATCTATTAATAGTTCATTTTCAATTTCTTCCAAGTTAAATTCAGGATATAATTTATTAAATTCTTCAACAAATTTAGTATTTTTTTTTAAATTATCTATGTCTATATCTAAAAATGATCTTGATAATATTTCACTCATTTTTATATGAATATATACATATTTTAATATAATCAATTTTTTATTTGTATCAAATAAATTAAATAATGAATAATATTTTTTACACAATTGTTAATTTTTTGAAAAAAGTCACATAAAAAATTATCTGAATTTATTAAAAATATAGAAAGATATTGTTACAAAATATAAAATTAATTACCAAATATAAATAAAATTTGTTGAATTAATATATAGAAATTTTATGAGTAAAGATAATAATTATACATTAGATCAAATAAAAAAAAATTTATCTCAATTTCAAAAAAAATTAAAAGATAAAAATATGTATGAAAATTTTTGGGTTATTGCAGATCGTTCTGATTTTAAACCATTACATAAATTAGAAAAAAAAATTAATAGTAAAATTAAATTAAATTCAAAAGAAAATTCTAAAAAAAAATCAAAAGAAAATTCAAAAAAAAATTCTAAAGTTAATTTAAAAACTAAATCAAAAAAGATTATTCATTCAATTAAGGAATTAAAAGATAATTTTTTAGATGATAGAGGTGAGTATTATAAAGATAAAAAATTTGCTAATATAAAAGTAATAATAAATGATCGTGTATTAAATTTACTGGATATAATCCGTGAATATAAAAATATTGCTAATGAAAATTTACTAACTGTTCAAATTACAATATTTAAAATAAGTTCTACTGGTAATATTAATTTTTCAGATAAAAATGAATTAAAAGTTAAATATACACCTGATGATTTTAGAAAATTTCATTTTAAATTAAAAAATCTGGAGGTATTAATGAGATTAGTTACTGATTCTGTAATTAAAACAAATACAATTAGTGGTATTAGTTATAAAACATTATTAGAAAAAATTAATAAAAAAAAATAATGTGATATATTATAATAAATATAAATGATCAAGCACGATATTAAATTTATATTATGGGGGGAAGATAGTGGTGTTGGTAAATCTAACTTACTAATGAAATATGCTACAGACAAATTTAATCCATGCTTTATTTCGACAATCGGTATTGATTTTTTTTGAAACATTCGATAAAATATGAGGAATGAAGATATTCATGGATGTCATATTTAGAATATTCTTTGTGGATTGTAATTGTTAAATAAAGTTAATTGCTTATTGTTATTTGTTTAATGCTATAAAAATAAATAAATAAAAGTATTTCAATTTTCTATAAATTTTTATCGCAACATGTGCGAAAAATCATATTCAGAATGACTGCTCAATTTTAAGAATGCATCTTCTATTTCTTTAAGAATATATTCTTCATCACCATAAATATCTAATTTTTTAAGCGAATTATATTTATCATAATTATTAAATCTTGCCAATTTTCTAAGTAGTTCTAAATGATTGTATTCAAGATATTTGTATTTCATTTTTGTATAAATTTGATATAAATTGGATTAAATAAAAATATTTCAATTTTTTCTAATTATATAAAAATATATCACAGTCATAAATGTCTTATACATAATGTATAAGTTACAATTATAAAAAACATAATATTTTGTATTATATAAATGATAAAAATTACAAATTTATATAAAAATACCGAACCACGTAATTTTGGAAAAGAAAGTATTTTATATTTTATCCAGAGCAAAATTAAAAATAGCAAAAACTTTGAAGAAGATATTTTAGATAAAAATTCTATATAAACTTAAATTTTGAATGGTATATAATAAAAATTTGATATTTTTAATAAAACTAGTTTAATTATTTAAAATTATATTTTAATAATGGATAATTCTATTTTTATTTCTGAAGATTTATGGACTAATAGTATAATTATAGATGAAGATACTGATCAAAATACAGAATCTGATAAATTTATAGAAACTGAATTAGAAACCAAATTAGAAACTAAATCATCATGGGTTTTAGAACGACTAGAATCATTTGAATCAAGTTATAAAAAAGATATTTCTAAAGAAAAAAAGTTATCTTTATTAATTGTAGTTTTATTACAAATGATATTTAATAATAATAATGAAAAATTAAATAAAATATATAATTTTTTAGAGAAAAAAAAAATATTAGATTTTGAAGTAATTGATAGTTCATATTCTGGTATAAGAAATAATTTAAGTTTTATGATTGAATCATTAAATAATTATGAATCTGATGATTCAACAGAAAATCAAGTTGGTTTATTAAACTTTACAAATATTAAAATTGATAATAAATACGATAATGATACTAAAAAAAAATCTGGATATATCAATAAATACAGAAATAATTTTAATGAAATTAAATTATTAGGTAAAGGAGGATATGGTTCAGTATATAAAGTATTTCATATTTTTGAAAAAAAATTTTATGCAATTAAAAAAGTGTTTATATTAGAAGATTTAATACTGAATGATTATAATATTTTTAATGAAATACAATTATATTCTGGTCTGATTCATCCAAATATTGTTAGATATTATTCTTCATGGGTTGATATTGATTTGACAAGTATTATCGATTTTAATAAATCATTAAATACATATGAAGATGAACAAATTAATAAATTATGTCCAATATTATTTATTCAAATGGAATTATGTAATATGACACTAAAAGAATATTTTTTAACAAAATTATCTGAAGATTCTATTGAAATAAGAATTAGTTATTTTAAACAAATACTTTTAGGTATTGATTATTTACATTCTAATAATTTAATTCATAGAGATATAAAACCAGATAATATTTTTATGGTAGATACTGATAATAATGATTCTTATTTAATTAAAATTGGTGATTTTGGATTAACGACTGCTATTACAAATCATGTTAAAAATATTAAGGATGATGAAGATAATATTTTTAATATTGAAAATAATCAATATAAATCTACAAATTTAATATCTGATGAAATTATAAATTTTAATGAATTAATTAGTCTTAGTATAGACGTTGGTACTGGAATATATAGAGCTAAAGAAATAGATACTGGTAAATATAATAATTCTATTGATATTTATGCATTAGGAATATTATTTACTGAATTTTTAATTAATTATAATACTACTCATGAAAAAATTTTAAAAATGAGAGATATTAAAGAATGCATAAATAATCAAAACAAAATACCTCATCTTATAACTAACATATATGACGAATTAATTAAAAGTATGTTAAGTGATAATCCTTTACTCAGACCAACTACTAAATATATTTTAGATAAATTATAATTTTTTTTTATAAAAATGTTAAATTTTATTTAATTTTTTTCAAATGGTGATTCTTTACTCTCAAATAAATTAGTACCTAATACCATATTTGGAATCTTATTACCAATTATTTTTGTATTTGTTGAAAGATATTCAGCTTGTTTTACAGCAACCCATCCTTGAGATTCCCAGTATGGTTTTAAAGATTCAGCAATTAATATATTACTTTCTGCTTCAATTTTTGCATTTGATAATTTAATTTGATTTTCAATTAATGCTTCTTTTTGTTTTGCTTCAATTGTTTCATATGCAATTTGAATATCAGCTCTTTTCTCTTGAATTTTTCGATTATTATCAGAATTTGCTTTTTCACTCAGAATAGCAGTATTACCTTGAGCTTCAATTAAATCACGCTCTTTTTGCATTTGAGTTTTTAATTTTTCTGCTTCTAAAACTTTTGTTTGAGTTTCAAATTCAGCTAATAATTGATAATTTTTAGTAATAGCAGCAGGTGCAATTGGTTTATCAGTAATTGTTACAGATTGAATAAGTAATTTAGTATCAAAACGTTGATTTTCAACTCTAAGAGCAGTCAATAAAAGTTCATTTAATCTATCGTAATAGGTAAACATAATTTCTTGAGCTGTAAATTTAGAACAGATGTCAAGCATTTCTGCTTGTACAAGTTGATAAATATGTGTTTGATCATAATTTATGGTAAAACGTCGAACAATATTAATTACATTTTCAACAGGAATTTGATTTCGAACTCTAATTGCTGGAAAGATTAAAGGTAAACCTTCAGATGTTGTACATTGAACATCTTTTACAATATCTTGATCAATTAATTTGATAGAATAAACTTTTACAGTTCCATAAAAATCAAACCAATATGGTCCTGGATAAATTATTTTATCAATAATTGCACCTTGATAATTGATAATTCCAACATGACCTTCTTCTATACCATCACATATCCATCCATTACAGTAAAATGGTGTAATCATTACTGGTTCTTTTTTGGTTGGGACAATAGAAACAATTGGAATTTCATCAGATAATCTTACTTTAATTCTCTCTAATACAGTATTGTATTTATGTAATTGTTCTTCAGAAATATCATTATGCAGTTTTTCAGCAAAAACTGCATAATTAAGTAATAAAAAAGCTAATATAAATGTATACATTTTTTAAATTTAACATAATAAATTAATTAGAAACTATATATTTCAATTTTTTTATCTATATATATAAATAATTATTTTATAAAAAATAACTTTAATATTTATATATTATAAATACAATCAAAAATTTGAATGAATATTCAAAATAAATTACAAATAATTATACCTACCATTCCTGATTTTATGATGGATTCTAATATAGAATCTGAATATTTAATTAAAGAGTATGTTGGAAATCCAGCTATTAGTTTATATCAAAATAAAACACATTATGAAGGTCACTATCTAAAATATATAAATAAATTTAATGAATTAATAGATACTGATAAAATTTTAAGTAAAATAAATTTATTGATTAAATCAAATTATCCAGATAAACAAAGAATGTTATTAATTTTAGCAGGTATAAAAATGTTTGATCAAAATAGTCCTATTTATAGAAACTCATCTCAAATATATAATCATGAACTTTATTGGAACACAATATCTAATGAAATAAATTCAAATCAACAATTTTCAAATTATTTTAATAAATTATTTACATCAAAAGAAGAATTTAATATTTTTTACAATAAATTTATAAATGAAGGTATTGCTCATTTTGGTTCTGGATGGTTATGGATTTATTATAATGTTAAAAATAATAAATTAGATTTATTCACCACACATGATTCTGTCGTACCATTTGATAACGAAAATATGAAAATTTTAGGAGTAATTGATCTTTGGGAACATGCATATTATCTTGATTATCAAGCAAATAGAAAAAAATATTTAGAAGAAGTCTTTAAAATATTAAATTGGAAAAAATTAATATATCAAAATTAAGTTTGTATAATATTATTATTTACATATACATTATCTACGCTTAAATCTAAATCCAAAATTGTAAAACTAATTGTATTTAATATACTTGTTCTTGTATTAACTACATAATAACCTTCACTATCTAATACAAATAACTTACTTTTTGGAATATTAAAATATGTACTATATATATTTTGTGATTTAATTGTTGTTCCATTATTTATAAAATACAAAAAATCATTACATTCTTCAATATTTTGAAATAATATTGAATATTGATATTTATCTGTTAAAACACTTCCATTTGGCTTACTTATTTGATAAATCTTAAAATTATAAAGACCATCTGTTTTAAAATTTAATATTTTTGTATTATTACTTGATATTTCAGTATCTGAGTAAAATATTAAAATTTTATAAATTATATTAATTTCAAAATAAAGTTTTAAATAAAAATTCTCATCAAGGCCAAATATTAATCTACAATTTGATTTATTTAAAATAATTCTATTGTAACGATAATATGTATTAATATATGGAATTCCTATATTTGATAATGTTTTAATTTTTGTATTAAAATCATCAATATCACTATAATTATAAATAACTATTGAATTAAAATTAATTGCCATTATCATTAAATCTTTAATTAAAGCATATTTATTTGATGGATTATCTAATAGATATTTTTTAGTATAAATATCCCATGTAGTATTATTATTAAATATCATACCATAAATATTATAATTACTAAAAACTTCTTTTTTATTTTTAAAAAATATTTCTATATTTGTTAATATTGAGTTTAACATTACATTATTTGGTTTTGCAGATAGATAATTTAATTCATTTTCTAAATAAATTATACCATTTTTTGTAGAATCAAATGTTTTATTTATAAATTTTATATCAAATAAATTATAATTATTAATTTTAAAATTTACTAAATAATCTAATAAAATTAAAAATCTTTCTTTATCTGAAAATAAAAAATTTTCAACTATTTTAGAAATTAATTCTTTATTTAAATTTAAAATATTATTTAATTCATTTTGATCTAAATTTGTATTATAATCATCAATATTTAAATCTAATATTGTTGTTATTGGTATTTCTGAATTTGAACCAATTAAAATATCATATAAATTAATATCACTTAATTCAATTGGTTTACATTTTATATAATCTCCTATTACTAATTCACTAAAATATATATAATAGTCATAATCAAATATCTTTAAAGTTATTGATGAAAATTCTATATTATTTACATAATTTTTAAATGATAAAACTATTGATGACATTTTATCAGAATCTACTTTATTAAAATTTAAATTTGTAATATATGAATATAATATAGAATTATTACTATCCTTTAATTCTACCAATACATTTATAGCATCTATACTAAAATCATTTTTATTATTTATTGGTATATTTATTATTCTTATAAATGTTGGATCATATAAATAAATTTTTGTTAAATCATTTATAAGAATAGGTGTATTTGTTTCAAATAAATAATAATTAAAAGTAATATTTACTCCATCTACTATTATTATATTATTTATTGAAAATATATCACCTGGTAAAAATATTAGATTATTATTTTTTAAAATATTATTTTTTAAGTTTAATAATTCTATAAAATTTTCATTTAGTCCTGAGAATTTATTTAAATTAGATATAGTTAATACTGTTATATCTTTATTATAATTTACTAATCCTATCATTTCAAATAATATATCAATTTTCTGATAATATAGATATATTGTTTGTTCACTGTAAATATATTCATATAATATTTGTTTGGTAGAATTAAAACTAATAATAAAATTTTTTGATTCTAATTCATCAGTATAATTATCATAATAATTTGTCATAATAAAATATTCTTTTTTAAATAAAGTATTATTTACTAAAGAATCTATGTAAACATATTCTTGATATGGAATATTATTTGTTGTATTCTCTTTTTTAATTTTTATAATATTATTATTTTCAGTAAATAATAATAAATCATTTATATAATTTATTTTAATTGCTATTTTTGTTGGCATTAAGTATACTTATATTTATTTTATATTTTTTAATCAATTTATTTAACTATTTTTCATATTTATTTTCTATATTATCAATTACCTCCATTACATCTAACATATTTAATTCATTTGTATTATTATCAATATAATTATTTTCATAAATTCCTAAATTCATTAACATTGATTCTAAAATATTTAACATATAATTATAACCTCTTGAATTTGATTCTATATCATCTTCGTATTCTTCTACATCTTCTACATCTTCTACTTCTTCCTCTTCTTCTAAATCATCATCTACTTTTTCGTCTTCTTCTACATTGTCTTCTAAATCATCATCATCTTCTTCATCTTTTTCATCTTCTACATCATCTTCTTCATCTTCTACATCATCTACTTCTTCGTCTTCTTCTACATCATCTTCTAATTCATTTTTTTGTAGATTATTTAATTCTAATAAATCATTTTTATACATTAAATTTTGTTCGTGAATATTTTCTGATTCTTCATCATCAATATCAGTAATAATATCTGAATCAAGAGTTGTTTCTGATATAATTGATTCTGTATCAACAAACTCTAATTCTTTATTTATTTGTATAGAATTTGTATTAAATTTTTCAAATAAATCATTAATTTTATTTGTATAATCTAATATATTTATTGATTCACTTTGATTATTAGTTATATCACTTATTTGATAGTTAACATTTAATTCATCATTATTAATTAAATCAAGTGTTTCACAATATGATTCATTTATATTAAATAAAGTTTCACCAGTTAATCTAGAATATTTTTCTAAATCTTTTTCTAATTCTACTTCATTATCTGATATTAAATTATTTAAAATATTTTTTAAAATAGAAACATTAGATTCTAATGAATTATTTAAATTTTCTTTAAACTCTAATTTTTCTAAATCATCTAATTCTTCTTTAAATTCTTCATCTAATTCTAGTTCATATTTATTTTCATTAAGTTCTTCATTAACATCATCATCTAATTCTTCTTGTTCAGATTTATTTTCATCAAGTTCTTCATTAAGATTATTATCTAATTCATTTAATTCTAATTCTTCTTGTTCAGATTTATTTTCATCAAGTTCTTCATTAAGATTATTATCTAATTCATTTAATTCTAATTCTTCTTGTTCAGATTTATTTTCATCAAGTTTTTCATTAAGATTATTATCTAATTCATTTAATTCTAATTCTTCTTGTTCAGATTTATTTTCATCAAGTTCTTCATTAAGATTATCATTTATTTTAATTTTTTCTAAATCATCATCTAATTCTTCTGATAAATTAACAGAGTTTTCTTTATTTAATACAAGTTTATTAATAAAATCTTTAAAATCAATAGATTCAAATTCCTCAATTTTTTCTAAATTCATTTAATAATAATTATTAACTAAAAATTTAATTTGTTTAAATTAAATTTTTCTAATTAAAAATAATTAAGACTGAGCACATTGCACTCCACCCTGTTCATTGTTGGATTGATTATTTTTTCTACCAACACCTTCATCAAAATCATGTTCAGGATTAAATAATTTTTCTTTTAAATAATCATTTTTATTAATACTCTTAGTATCTTGTTTTTCTTTAAGAAAATCTTTTAATTTATCGTGTTCTAAAATATCTTTTGGATAAATATATTTAAATTTAATTATTAATTTTCCTGATCTTCCACTATCATCATTTGGTAATCCTAATCCTTTTGCAAAACGAATATCACTGTCTTTTATAATTTCATTCATTTTAAATGAATATTTGCGACCTGAAGGATGATGGTTTATATATATAGTTTGTCCTGAAAAAGCATCCCATATATGAATATTATATTCTAATAATAGGTCATATTCATTAGTAATTTTCATATTATAATCATCTAAATCTGAAATCTTAAATACTATATAGATATCTGCTTTTTTACCTTGATTTGAATCAAAATTACCAGCTTCTCTAATGCACATTTTTGTTTGATAATCAAAATTTTTCTTGATAGTAATTTTTTTATTAATCTTATTAGGTTTAGTACATTTACCATTACAGGAAGAGCATGTACCTTCAGAAACCCACCCTTTTTGATCACATGTAGAACAAGGAACTGTTTGTTGAGAAATCATACCTGGTCTTACTTGTCTAACCATTACACGTACACCTCTACCTTTACAATCAGCACAAGATTTTTTATTTTTAGATTTTGAACCAGTTCCAGCACAATCTCCACACATATCATCTATAGGAATTTCAACTGATTTTTCACACCCATTAAATATTTCTTCAAATTTTAATTTTATTTTAAATTCTTGTGTTGTTTTTGTATTTTTTTGAGTTGATCCCATGCCGTTCATATCACCAAATGGGAAACCACCCATTCCTGGAAAACCACCCATTCCTGGGAAATTACCCATGTTTCCAAAAATTTCAGATAAATCTGGGAAACCCTGTGCACCAAAATCAGGTGCTTCACCATCACATAATCCAAAATCATCATAACGTCTTTTTTTTTCTGGATCTGAAAGTATAGAATTTGCTTCAGTTATTTCTTTAAATTTTTCTTCTGCTAATTTCTTTTTTTCAGGCTCTTTATGTCTATCTGGATGCCATTTCATTGCTAATTTTCTATATGCTTTTGTAATTTCTTCTTCCGAAGCATTTTTATCAACTTCTAAAATTTCATAATAATCTTTTTTAGGTTGAGACATTTATATGAAGAATAATAATAAATATAATTTAAACTTTATACTTATTTAATAAAAATAATTTTTATTATAAAAAATTTATACAGGTGGAATACCATTTATAATTATCCAATTATTATTTACACCATCTGAAAAAAATTGAGCTGATTCTCCTGATGCTAAAGTCATTATTGATGGAGTACCAGCTTGTCCATTAAATGTATCAGTATTATTGTATGCACTAACTGTAATACCTGATCCTGAAGTTCCAGTATTAACTATAATAAAATTTCTTTTTTTATTACAATCTAATGATGAAATTAATGGAAGAGTAACCGTCAAAGTTGTTGATGAACCAGGACATAATGAATAAATATAATTTGATGCAGACGCAGCAGAAGGAATAGTTAAATTATTAGTTCCCGTATAAATTGTATAGTTTGGATACATAAAAGGATTATAAGTTTTGCTTTGAGAACAAGGATTACAAGATGATTGATAACATGGATTACAAGGGTTACAAGGGTTGCAAGGATTAGATGATGGATAAGGTGGACATGATAAAGATGATGAATAAATTGGACAAGATGAATAAGGTGGACAATTTCCAACATATGGATTACAAGATTTTCCTACATAAGGATTACAATATTTATCTTTCTTAGATTTATATTTTTTATATTTACATGAAGAACTATCATCACAACTACAACTGTATTTGTTACAAGGCATTTTTTTGTATTATAATTTAATAAACTATATTAAATTTTATTTGGGTGGGAATAAAATATAAAAATTAGTTATTTAATTAATCCATTTGTAAGGACCATCACCATTTATTATCACTGAATCTTTATCAGGTTCAACTTGAATATCAGCACGTTTACCATGAACTAACCAATAGAATTTACAATTAGAACCATAAACAGTAAAATAACCGTTTGTTATTTCACTAGTGTTTAATTGTTCAATCTTAGCACCTGAATATATCGGAGTTAATTGAACTGTGAAATCAGTTGCTAAATTATTCACATAATAAGGTAGAATTATTTTTGTATTTGATCCGTTCGTTATTTCACCTATACCTCTGTAATAAACACCAGCTTCTGGACCTTCAATACATGCATGTACTAAATATTTTAATTGATTAACTGGATGATCTATTATAAATGTTTTACCGGTATTATATGCAAGTGTATTAGTACCAGTATTATATACAACTATTGATCCAGTTGCCCCTGTTGCGCCTAATACTGGTAATACCCCTGTTGCCCCTGTTGC
>Ga0214923_10000038_pt1 | contig 166601 bp, 132 predicted proteins | sample LL1510_MetaG_FD_177993 | JGI IMG/M metagenome (GOLD analysis project Ga0214923, IMG submission 177993) | Freshwater microbial communities from Lake Lanier, Atlanta, Georgia, United States - LL-1510 | ecosystem: Environmental > Aquatic > Freshwater > Lake | place: USA: Georgia | collected... | reverse complement strand
GAACGTGGAGCCGTTGGCCCGGACGGTGAGGACGTTGCCGCTCACCTGACCCACGGCCTGGTTGAGCGTGACGTTCCCGCCGCTCGTGTTGAGCGAGACGTTTCCCGTGCCGGCCAGGATGCTGCCGGGGCCTGTCAGGTTGCCCGTGGCCAGGTTGATCGAGATGTCGCCGTTGTTGGTCTGGACGTTCTGCCCGATCGCCGTGAGGCTGTTCGCCTCGTTGATCGTCAGCGTCTGGCCCGTGCCCGTGATGTTCGCGATCAGCGTGCTGACGTTCGTGTTGAGGGCCGTCGAGCCACTGGCCGCCACGGTGAGGACGTTGCCCGTCACCTGATTCGCCGCGGTGAGCGTCACCGAGCCGTTGGAATTCGTGAGCGAGACGTTTCCACCGGCGGCATTGATCAAGCCCGATCCACTGAGCGTTCCCACCGCGGCGGTGCCCGCCGTGATGTTCACGAAGCCGCCGGCCGTTGTGACGTTGCCCGCTGCGATCTGCAGGCCGCTCCGCTCCGCGATCGTGAGGTTGCCGGTCGCCCCCGTGATCTTCGCCGTGAGGGAGGTGACGTTCGTGGTGAGGTTCGCGCCCGTGTTGGCGACCACGTTGAGCACGTTGCCGGTGATCAGGCCCGGGCCGGCCACGGAGCCATTCACCGAAGACACGCTGACGTTCTGCGCCGTGCCCACGTTCACGGCGCCGGTCACCGTGAGACCGCCGTTGGCGGAGATGTCCACGAACCCGTTGTTGACCGTCACGGCCAGCAGATTCAGCGTGCCGGGGTTGACCAGCGTGAGGTTTTCCCCGCTCTTCGTGAGCTTGACGGCGAGATTCGTGTACGTCGCGGTGTTGAGGATGGCCGATGCGTTCGACGCCGTGTAGTTCAGCGTTCCAGTGGTGATGTTGGCCGCGGAACCGCTGGAGATGACGCCGCCGGTGGCATTGCTGGCCGTCAGGACCACCGTGCCGCCGGGCAACGTGTTGATCGTGCCGTTGATGTCGATGTTGCGGGTGTCGGTCTGAAGCGTGACGGTGCCCCCGGGGGCGGTCACGGTCGCCGTGTTCTGCACGCTCACGTTTGCCGCGGTGCTCCGCGCCGTGACCGAGCCGCTGCCCGATGAGACCGTGCCTGCGAGCACGAGGTTGCCGCTCGTCGACTGCAGCGCCACAGTCCCGCTGCCGGTCACCGCATTGAGCACCGACAGCGGCGTCGTCAGCGTGCTCTGCGCGACGACGTTACCCGTCGTCGTGACGGCCGACAGGTTGCTAGCGCGGAAATTGTTTCCGAGGTTGATGCCGGTGCCGGCCTGGACGTCCACGAGGCCGTTCGTGCCCGTGGCGTCGAGGAGTGCCGTCGCCTGCACGGCCCCGCCCGCAGTGATGGCAATCGTGCGATTCAAAGCCTGAATCGACGCCCCGCTGGAGGTGATCGTGACGGTTCCGGCAGCCCCGAGCGAAATATTTGCCGCGCCTGCGGCAGCCGCGATGACCGGTCCACTGATCGTCAGATCGCCAGTTGTCGTGAGGATGGCGAGCGAGTCGCCGTACGTCGTGGTGGCGCCGGTTCCGACGGTCAGTGCCTTGGCGTTTGCGACGGTCACGTTGCTGGCCACATTCTGGCCCGTGAACACGGCGACGTTCGTGGAGATCGTGTAGGCCGCAGCGGCGGCCCTGCCCTCCGTAATCGTCAGGCTCCTACCGCTGATCACGGCAGGCACGATGGAGTCGAGCGCGGCCTGTGGCGAACTGAGAATCACCGCCCCGCTGGTGAGGTTGGCGGCGACGTTTGCAGACAGGATGACCTGGTTGTTGTCGGACTGGAGCTGAATGCCGCCCGCACCTGTGGCATTGAGATCGGCGCTGGCCGACAGATCCGCCCCGGCCTGCGCCAGGATGCCGGACGCCGTCACTGGCGACGAAAACGTGATCGAGTCTGCGGATCCGATGGCTTGCACCGTGACCGTGCCATTCACGGATACCGGCGACCCGATCGTAATGCTGCCGTTGGACGTGCGAACAATGGCGCCGCCGGTACGCGTCGTGACGGTGCCGCCGGAGACCGTGATGTTGCCGCTCGAGGCGGTCTTTGTCGTTGTAACCAGCGAAAGACTCGCGGTGTCGATCGCGGCGCTGACACTGATCGGGCCGTTGGCATTCACCGAGATGCTGGCGGCCGGGGCGGCAGTCGTGTTGATGAAGCCGCCGAGCACGACGTTCGTCGGCAGCGCCGATGCATTTGCACCGATGGCCACCGCGTTGCCGACACCGGCCAGAGAGATGTTTGCGGGGCTGATCGAAAGGGCCCCAGCACCAAACTGGAGCATGCCGACGTTGATCGGCACCGCGACAGAGGTCGCGGACGGCTTGACGTTGAAAGAACCGGCGACATTCGTCCCGTTGAGCACGCCTTGAAACTGGGCTCCTGAGCCGCCACCACCAGTGAACGTGATGTTGGGAGCCGTCGCGTAGCCCTTGCCGGGCGAGGTAATGTTGACGGCACTCACCTGCCCTGATGCAGCGAAGGTGATGCTGGCGTAACCAGTGATGCCGGTCGGCATGCTTGTGTAGCCGGATCCGGGAGTATTGAGCGTTATTCCGGTTACGTTTCCATTCGTGACGGTGATGTCGACCGTCGCATTCGTCGTGGCCCCTCCGCCGGTGAGAGAAGCTGTACCGTTTGTACGGCCGCCAGCGGTATCAGTGCCTGTTTGATTTACCGTCAACAGGGACAACGTTGCAGTTCCAGTCGCCGCGTTGGCGGGCGAAGCAAACGTTCCACCGTTGAAAATTACGGTGGGTGCCGTGGTGTACCCACTGCCGTTAGTGATGCTCGTCGCACCCGCGGTACCGTTTACAAGTCCGTTCGTCCGATAGACCTCAATCAAATTCACGCCGGTCCACTGCGTGGTTGCGGTCTGCCCTTGTACGGCCGCCTTGCTCGCGAAACTGAATGACGGACTGTTGGCGACCTCGATCCACCCGCCGCTTCCGACTTGAATCCAGGCATCCCTGTCCGGGCCCGTGTCGTCGATCCAGATGCCGAGTGTGCCGGCCACGGGACTCGTGCCGAATCCGCCCGTCGTGTAGGCCGTGCCCGCCCCGATATCCATCACCTTGCGTCGCTCGAGATACTCCGGCGATGCGAGCGTCAAGTGCGACGACCCGATCGGCTCGCCACGGGAGTGCCGCTCCCGGGGGGAGAATACGGATCGCGGTCGGCCCGCGGCGGAAAAACGGCAGCGCAGCAATTGACCGAGCAGGGTGTCGAGCGGGCGGCCCATCGTCAGATGCTCCTCAGGTAGCGAGTGCGAAGGATCGGCATGGCGTGCTTAGGGCAAAACTCTCAACGCGGGATCTTGGCCGGTGTTCAGCAAGCAGGCGTTGCGATCGCCCCAATGGGGGGTGCGATGAGTGGTGTAATTCAGGGATCAACCCGAGTCAAGCATTCGGTGGCTGCCCTCATCGACCGGTGCTGCCGGCCGCACCGACCATGCCATGGATCCCCGCACCAATCGCAACACCGCGGCAAGTGTGAGGATTCCGTGCGAGCCGATCGGTGCTCACCGGTGGTTGACCGCCCGACGAGCCGGCACTAGCCTCTCGGCCAACTTGGCACCACGACGGGGGTCACACCCCAAGTCGGGAATTGTTCGTCCCAGCGCCTCGTTCGTCGCTCGCTTGGAGAGGTCATCATGCGCCCGACGCGCCGCCGCCATCGGTCAACCGGCTGCATACGGATGTTCGGGCTTGGATCTGAGCCGCTCGAGCCGCGGCGGTTGCTGACGGCGAGCGCGGTGAACGCCGCACCGGCGACGCCGATGCCTTGGGACCAACAGCCGGCAATGGCGGTCGCGCCCATCACGGTTGCCTCCGCCAACGATTATCGGATCGACGACCTCCTCGGGGGATCGAAGTGGGGCGTCACGAACGTCACATTCAGTTTCTTCAGCGGCGGTGCCTACTACGGCAGCGAGGCGAGCCCCACGCCGGTGAGCGACGCCGTCAAGGCGAACGTGCGCACGATCCTCGCCACGGTGCTCTCGCCGCTGGTGAACCTGACGTTCACCGAGGTGGCCGACACGGCGACGAATTGGGGCATGATCCGCTACCTGTGCTCGACCACACCCGACTACGCGTATGCCTACTACCCCTCGGGTGACGGGATGGGCATCGATGGCGACGTGGTGTTGCGGACGTCGTTCGACGTCTCGAGTTCCAACTCCAACTCGTTCCGCAACGGGCCTGGCTCGCACGGCTTTCAGACGCTGATCCACGAGACGTGTCACGCGCTGGGGCTCAAACATCCCGGCGACTACAACGGCGGCGGGACCGGCGATCCGCCGTATCTGCCGCTCGGCGAAGACAACTGGGACAACAGCCTGATGTCCTACAACTTCGCGTGCGGGTCGGAGCCGGTGACGCCGATGGCCTACGACCTGCTCGCGCTGCAGTATCTCTACGGTCCCAAGGCCAGCACGCGGTCTGGCGACACGATCTACACGTTCACCGCGACCGACGTTTACACCGCGAACGACGGCAGTTCCGCAGGCAGCGCGTCGCGCCGCAGCAAAAACCTGCTCTGGGACGGCGGCGGCCTTGACACGCTCGATCTCTCGGGGCTGCCGGCAGCCGGTTCGGGATACCGGATCGACGTCAATCCGGGCGGCTGGATCACGCCCGTGAGTGCGTACACCACGGCGCGATACGACGCGACCACCGGCAGCCCGACGACGTTTTCCTCGAACCGTTCGAGCGGCCAGTATGCCGCCACCGACTACGGCACGAGGATCGCGCTTTCCGGCACGACGATCGAGAACGTGATCGTGTCGGGATCGAGCGACACGATCATCGTGAACTCGGCCGCCAACCGGATCTCCGGCTACACGCCGGGAACCCCGACCGGGGCCGACTCGATCACCGGCTCCGACCAGGCCGACACGCTCGACCTCTCCAAGTTTCTCGATTCGGGCGTCGTGAAGAGCCAGGTCGGAAACGACCTCGTGCTGAACCTCGGCGGCTCGACGGGCTCGGTGACGGTGAAGGACTACTACGCCGTCGCGGCTGCGAGCCGGATCGGCATCATCTATGCGACGCCGCCAACGCTCTCGATCGCGCCGCTGGCGGCCGACAAGACGGAGGGCACGGGGGGCGGCACGACGCCGTTCACGTTCACCGTCACCCGCTCGGGTGGAGTTTCCATCGCGTCGACCGTCGAGTGGGCCGTGACGGGCAGCGGCACGAACCAGGCCAGCGCCGCGGATTTCGCCGGGGGAGTGTTCCCGGCGGGCACGGCGTCGTTTGGGATCGGCGAGACGACGCAGACGATCACGGTCAACGTCGCCGCCGACGCAGTGATCGAGCCCGACGAGGGCTTTACGGTCACGCTTTCGTCTCCGACGAACGCCACGCTCGGCTCCCAGGCGTCGGCCACGGGCACGATCCGCAACGACGACTATCCCTCATTCGCGATCGCGGCCACGTCGGCCGACAAGGCGGAGGGAAACAGCGGTGTGACGCCGTTTACGTTCACCGTCACCCGCACGGGTACGTTCCCAGGCACCTCGACGGTGGCGTGGGCGGTGACGGGCAGCGGAGCAAACCCAGCCGTAGCGGCCGACTTCTCCGGCGGCATACTGCCCACCGGCAGCCTGTCGTTCGCCGCCGGCGAGGTCACCAAGACCATCACGGTCAACGTCGTAGGCGACACGCTGATCGAAGCCGACGAAGGGTTTACCGTCACGCTTTCGTCCCCGACGAACGCCACGCTCGGCTCCCAGGCGTCGGCCACGGGCACGATCCGCAATGACGACTATCCCTCATTCGCGATCGCGGCCACGTCGGCCGACAAGGCGGAGGGAAACAGTGGTGTGACGCCGTTTACGTTCACCGTGACCCGCACAGGTACGTTCCCAGGCATCTCGACGGTGGCCTGGGCCGTGACGGGCAGCGGAGCAAAGCCAGCCGCAGCGGCCGACTTCTCCGGCGGCGTACTTCCCACCGGTAGCCTGTCGTTCGCCGTCGGCGAGGTCACCAAGACGATCACGGTCAACGTCGTCGGCGACACGCTGACCGAAGCCGACGAGGGTTTCACGGTCACGCTTTCGTCTCCGACGAACGCCACGCTCGGCTCCCAGGCTTCGGCCACGGGCACGATCCGTAACGACGACTACAGTTCGTGGGTACGAATCGCTGCGGCCGATGCCGACAAGGCAGAGCGCAACTCGGGCCGCACGCCCTTCACGTTTACGGTGAACCGTAGCGGCAGCCTCGACGGAGACGTGACGGTGTGGTGGAATGTGGTCGGCAGCGGTGCCCGGTCTGCCGACCGATTTGATTTCGCGGCCGGCGTGCTGCCGGCGGGCGCGGTGCGGCTCGCCGCCGGACAAAGGAGCGGGACGGTCACGGTGAACGTGCTCGGCGACACGGTGGCGGAGTTCGACGAGCAGTTCACGGTGTCGATCGCGAGCGTGACCGGGAATGCCGTCGGTCTGGTCGCGGGCGCGACCAGCGCCATCGGCACGATCCGCAACGACGACCCCGGCACGCCGCGGGCGACCGCCCCCGCCACGGTGCCCGGCCAGGCATTCGCGGCGTTGGCCGCGCCGAACGCGGCGATGATCAACGCCATCGCCGCCCAGAGCTTCGCCACGCTCGGCGAGTTACCGGATTCGACGGCCACCGGCAATGCCAAGCGCCCTAGCCGGGTATAAGATCGTCGTTTGGCTGCGGCAGTACCGACTTTCTTTCGTGCAGACGTTCGCTGCCCTCGTGTGTGGCGAAATCCGATGCGACTCGTCAGACTCTGCCCGACGGACATGGTGAAGCATGAATGCGGATGAATCGATCGCCGCCTACATCAACGGCGGCTCAGATGCCGTGGAAGGCTGGTTCCATCGGCTCGATATGCTCTTGTTCTGGATTCTCGATTCGGTGCAGAAAGCGAACGGAATCACAGGCGACCTCTGCGAGGTGGGCGTCTGGAAAGGCAAGTCGCTCGTCCTCCTGGCGATGCTCGCCCGTGATGACGAGTCGGTTTTCGGTGTGGATTCATATCCCGACGACGTGTTGTCGCACGCCAAGGCGACTCTTGCGACACATGTCAAATCTTCCGGGAGGGTGCAGCACATTCGCACGGACACTGCAACTCTCACGGCCGAACGGCTGCGCCGCGAGTTTTCGCGGAAGTTGCGGTTTCTTCATATCGATGCGGGACACGAATACCACGAGGTCATGCACAGCCTGCTGCTGTTCGTGCCGTTTCTCGCCGCCGATGGCGTGCTCGTGATGGATGACTACCACGACCACGAATACCCCGGCGTGGCTGCGGCTACCTTAAATTTTTTTTTGTGCTGGCAGACACCCGCGACAGGTCGTGCCCTTCCTCGCAGGAGCCAACAAAATGTACCTCAGCGCACCTGCGATGGCTGAGCGCTGTCAAATGGCCTGTCTTACCCACCCCACACTCAGGGACACGATGCGGCTGTCAAGGATTCGCCACCACATTGTCTTGGTTGCCGCAAGTCGCGAACCCATGCCTCCCGCCGAGATCGCCGCCATGATCGCCAACGATGTCGTCGACTATGCCGCCCCGGAAGCCCTGGACTCGCTTGCCACACGAGCAGCCAGAAACGCGCACTCTTCGCTTCTCGCACGATCCACGCGGTACCTGGCCTGACGGATTCGGCCTGTATCTCGGGGGGTGCGATTCAACTCGCCGCACCGCCGCTCAGGCGGAGTCATCGACCCGCGCACGGTGCCAAGGCAATACACCGTCATGCTGTCTGAGAAACTCGGCGTTTCCCCGACTGAAGAATTCGGGCGTGGGAGACAGTGCCCATGAACCCAATTCATAGTTCACGGAATGCCGCGCCACCAACGCATGTGCGGGATAATGTCGCTTCAGATGGTTACACACTTCCGTGTCGGCGGAGGGCTGGACAATCCCGTCAACGACCCTGCTCCTGTGCCAGAGCGATGCAATCCGGGTAGCCACATCACGCCGTAGGCAGTAGCAGTTGGTGTCTACGTGAAAGATCCCGGGGTTGTACCACACGGGCCACATGCCGAGTGACTCGCATTCGTCTCGACACAGAAACGCATCATCTTTGAAGATATTTCGGAGAGTACAGCACCACGAAAGATTGTTCGCGACGCAAGCAGTGACACAGGATTCGACGTGCGACGGCTCGTACCAGTTGTCGTCGTCGCAGTACAAAATGAAATCCTGGTTCACGAGGTGCGGGACGGCACCATAAATCCGGTGGCAAACATACCCGTTTGCGCCGGTGTTCTGCGGCAACTCGAGCACTTGCACGCGGGACTCCCCGCTATACTTCTCGACAACTCGCCGTGATCGGTCCCTGTATTCCGGCCCATCCACAACGACCAACGCCAGGGTGTCGGCCCAGGTCTGCCGCAAAACGGCGTCGAGCGTCCGCTTCAGCGTTGGCTTGCCAACAGTGGCGGTTACAACCACAGCAGATGCCGATGGAGCGATAGCCATACCGCTGTGCGTGAAGAAAATAAATCAAATGCGGCGCTCAAACCACATCAGCGTATCACGAAACCACCATAACGAGGCGCGCGCGCGAAGGTATGCCGACACATCAGGGTTTATTTCAAAATGTCGTGCATTCATTTGGGTAATGACGTGATCATTGTTCCGACAATTGATGTGCCCCGTTCCCGGCTGCCCTTCAACAGCCCAACTTAACAATGAATAACGGGTGGCATGCACGCAGACATTTTCGAGGAATGTATCTTCGAATTCCGCGGGAATATGCTCGCCGACTTCGAGACTCATGACACAGTCGTACTGTCGCTGGAGTCGAAATGGCTGTGAACAATCGAGCGTATTGGCCAAGCCTCCGCTGAGCGTGGCGGTATTCGGATTGCCGTCGTAGGCGTCGCAATGGAATCCTTCCGCTTGCAACCGCCTCGCATACATACCTAAGCCGCAGCCTAAATCCAGAACAAACTGGATATTCTTGCTTTGGTACACATGAAGTATTGCCTGCTCCAAAAACACGTCATGCGCATGCCCGCTGGCATCCAGTGACTGCCAGAAACCACGGTAATGAATGGGTACTTCGTTCACTGAAGTGCATTCGAAATAAATTGGGGCCCAATTCGGGCGACCGGAAATAGGGGCCTCACCCCACCGAGATCGGCTCGCGGCCCGGCTGGGTGGTGAGCGTCGCGTGGTTGTCAAGGAGATGGTCGATCGCGCGCACGAACGCCGGCACGTGCTCGTGGCTCAGGGCCGTTGTCGCCAGGTCGGCGATCTTGATCCGGCGGATCATCCGGTCGCGGAACTCGGCGTCGTCGATCATGCGCACGCAGAGGTCGAGGAAGTCGGCCTCGTTGGTCGCGATGAGTTCGTCGAGCCCCACCTTCCGCAGGAGATACGCCGTCGAGAGGTTGTAGAAGCGGTTGCCTGCGAGCGTCACGATCGGCTTGCGCAGCGTGATCAGGTCGACCGCCGTGTTGTAGCCGCCGAAGGGATGGGCATCGATTGCGAAGTGGGCCATCTCGAGGGCCGGCATGTAGTGCTCGAAGCCGAGGTCGGGCATCACCTTCGCCCGCTCGGTGCCCAGAATCCCCTCGATCGCCCGCTTGAGCGGGATGTAGCCGTTGCCGAGGATCGCCCCGCCCGGGAAGAAGCGAAACTCCACCGGCGACTTCGCCCGCTCGGCGATCCGCTTCAGCCGATGGAGGTGGTCGCTGTTGATCTTCTGGCCGCTCCAGGTGCAGTCGACGATCACCGGCGACGCGGGCAGCTTCGGATACGTGAGTTGATACTCGAGCGGCACCGGGGCCTGGGCACAGCCCGGCATCAGCACGAGCCGCTCCGAATAGTGCTCCCGCGCCCGGTCGGCGGCCTCCGTCTCCTGCCCGCCGATCCAATAGTCGATCTTCGAGCCGAACGTGCTCACCGGGTGGCCGTAGTTCGTCACCTGGATCGGGGCGATCCGCATGTTGGCCAGGATGATGCTCTCGATGCTCATCCCGATGTCGGGATAGTAGGCCATCGCGAAGTCGTTGGGGTCGATGGCGGAGAGGTCGTCGGCGTTCTTCGAGGCGTCGTAACGGCGCACCTCCTTGAAGAGGCTCGTGTCGAGGTCGCCGCGATCGTGACCGAGGTGCACGAGCACGAGTTCGTGGTCCTTGGCGAGCGCCTCGATGAACGGCTGCTGCGAGCGGTAGACGCTCTGCCGGCGAAACCACATGCTCGTGAGGATGCCGATTGTCCGGCTTTTCGGCGTGTTCTTCACGACCCGTTGGCACAGCGGCGTCGACTGGAAGAGGCGGTTGATCCGCTGCTTCACGAGGTAGTCGCGCTCGTGGTCGATGTAGGTAGCGCCGAAGTAGGCGTGGTGCGTGAAGGAGTTGATGCCGATCAGCCGGTCGTCTTCATACGCCACGTGCTCGCGGAGATTCTCGAGCGTGGTCGTGTCGGCGCAGCCGTTGCGGTAGCCCTCGAGGAAGCAGAAATACCACTGCGTGGCGAGGGCCGGACTCGTGGCGAAGAGCAGCCGGCGGTCGATCTTCACGCGGTTCCGCGGGTTGTAGAGGGCGAGCAGTTTCGTGAAGTTGCGCTGCTGGCCGAGCAGGATCCGCACGTAGGGATCGGTCGAGCCGAACTCGCTCATGGCAACCGCGTTGGCGATCACGCCGTTCAAGTCGATGAACCGCGACGCGTAGGCGTCGGAGAGGACGAAATCCTCCTGGCTGAAGAAATAGAGCAGCTGCTTGACGAAGCCGTTGAGGGCGTGCGTGGTGGGCACGTCCATGGCGTAGTAGGTGACGGCCCGGAGGTGGTCGAGCACCTCGAGGAACTGCCGGCTCATGGCGTCGAAGTCGTGGTCGCGATAGGCCGCATGCAGCCGATCAAATGCGAAGCCGAGCAGGGGATTTGGCTGAGGAGGCTCGGGCTGGCCCGGCGGCTGCGGCGGGGCCTTCTCGGCGGTGGCGGAGGCCATCGGTCGCTTTCTGCGAATGTTTGGCGGCCGGCGGCGCACGCCCGCGCCCGCCGTTAGAGGGGAGTATACTTCGGCCGACAGGCTACCAACAGCGAGCGAGACCAGCGAACGCGGCGTCAACGCGGTCTGCCGGGCCGATCACCAGCGGCCTTCGAGGCCCAGCGACACGCCCTGCAGCACGAGCAGCCCGGTGAGGTCGACCGTGCCCGAGGGCGGGTCGACCTGGTTCAGCACCTGGTGGCTGAGCTGATTCGTCGGCTGCGCGATGCTGTCGAGCCAGAGGCCAAAATACCCGCAGCGGAAGTCCCAGCAACGCGAGAGCGGCACGACGGCCGTGAGCCCCACCTCCCCCACGAACGATGCGCTTCCGCGCGACCCGAGCGCGATCTGCCGCGAATACGCGAACGGCGAGGAGTCGGTGTAGTCGAACGCCGAGGAGACCGTGGAGGCGTTGTAGTAAGCTCCCGCCTTCACCAGGCCGTCGACCCGAAACCCGGCTTGGGTGGTGAGCAGGGCGCCGTCGAGGCCGATCTGGCCGCCGTAGAGGTTATTGGTGCAGGAGGAGAGATAGTTGTCCTGACCGGTGACCGTCGGGTCTGGCGCCGGCGGGGTGTTCGAGAACGTGCTCGCCATCTGCAGGCGCTCGTACCACTGCAGCCAGCGGAAGCCGAACAGGAACTGCATCGGCAGGGCGCCGACGGCGGTGCGGCGGTTGAACTCCGCCGACTGCAGGCTGCCGGTGAGCGTGGCCGTGGCCGAACTCAGCGAGGTGTCGGTGGTGGGATCACCCGTGGGGCCGAAGACGTTTCCGAAGATCCCAGGCGGCGACGTGGCGTAGCCGTTGACCGCGTAGGGGAGCGACCGCTGGGAGTAGAAATTCCCGGCGTAGAGGTAGGTGGCCTCCACCGCCTCGCCGCAGCCGTCGCCGCGGAAGAGCGACACCCGCGGTGCCACCAGCGGATCGCTGATCAATTGATTGGCGTTGAGCGCGGTGGGGCCGAGCGCGGCGGTCGTGGGATCGATCGTCTGTGAGAAGATCGGCCGGTCGCGCGGCGCGTTGCGCCACAGGATGATCGCATCGACGCGGCCTGTCCAGCACCGGTCGTTGCAGGCGCGGCGGTCGGCGAGCCGCTGCAGGAGCCCCGAGCGGCCGCCCGCGTGTTGGTCGGCGAACGGGGCGCAGTGCGGGCAGGGGGATCCCGCGCCGAGTGAACAGCAGTCGGTGACGAGCGCCTCGGAGAGCAGTTCGTGCTCGTCGAGCCCTGTCACCTCCGGGGCCGGGGAAGGCTGCGGGAGCACTGCGTTTTCCTGATCGTGCGCCTCGGGCACGACCGGGAGCGCGGGTTCGTCGGAGGCGATGACGGAGCGGAGCACCGTCGGCGACGACGCCGAGGCTTCCCGCTCGCGGACGCTGACGGGCCTGCGCTGGCGCTGCGCAGCCTGGGCAGGCTGCGCCCATTCGGCAGCCGGGGCGGGAGGGGACGCGAGCGTGCCGCAGGCGACGACCGCGCCGGCCGCGATGCGGCGGGCCACGCTCCAGCCACGCCCGTTACAGCCCGTATTCCGAGTAAAAGCGTTCATTTCGTGCAGGTCCTCCGGATCGGTCGAGTCGCACCTTGGATCGGTTGCCGGTCGTGCCGGTCGTGACCGTGGTGCCTCGAAGTCCGGTCGCGGAGACTGGGGGAATCGGGGGATTTCTCAGGGGGTTTGGGATGGCGACGCGAGCCCTCGCAGCGCCTCGCCGGTGTGGCTGCGCAGCAAGTCGCCGGCGGGCGACTTCGTCCACCGGCGGGCGTGGATCGCGATGTCCTCCGGCGGGCCCGCGCAGACGATCCGGCCGCCCCCCTCGCCCGCCTCCGGGCCCATGTCGATCACCCAGTCGGCCGCCTGGATCACCTCCAGGTTGTGCTCCACCACGAGCACCGTGTTGCCCGCGTCCACGAGCCGCTCGAGCACGTGCAAGAGCTTCTCGATGTCGGCGAAGTGGAGGCCCGTCGTCGGCTCGTCGAGGATGTAGAGCGTGTTGCCCGTGCCGGGCTTGGCGAGCTCGCGGGAGAGCTTCACGCGCTGGGCCTCGCCCCCGGAGAGCTGCGGGGCCGGCTGGCCGAGCGTCACGTAGCCGAGCCCCACGTCGACGAGCGTGGAGAGGATCCGGGCGATCTGCGGCACCGTCTCGAAGAACTGGTGGGCGTCGGCCACGCTCATCTCGAGCACGTCGGCGATGTTCCTGCCGTGCCACTTGGCGTGGAGGGTCTCGGAGGAGTAGCGGCGGCCCTTGCAGGCCTCGCACTCCACCCACACGTCGGGCAGAAAGTGCATCTCCACCCGCCGCTGCCCGAGCCCCTCGCAGGCCTCGCAGCGGCCGCCGGCCACGTTGAACGAAAACGTGCGCGGCGTGAAACCGCGGGTGCGGGCCTCGGGCACCTTCGAGAAGAGTTGGCGGATCGGGTCGAAGACGCCCGTGTAGGTGGCCGGCGTCGAGCCGGGCGTGGAGCCGATCGACTCCTGGTCGACGAGGATCACCTTGTCGATCTTGTCGAGCCCCTTCACGCTTGCGTGACGCCCCGGCTGCTCCCGCGCCGCGTGCAGCCGCCGGGCGAGCGCCCGCCAGAGCACCTCGAGCACGAGCGAGGTCTTGCCCGAGCCGCTCGGGCCCGTCACCGCCGCGAGCACGCCGAGCGGGAACCTCGCGTCGAGATTCTTGAGCGTGCGGTGCTGGATGCCCGCGATCTCGAGCCAGGCCTGCGGCTGGCGGCGGCCGTGCTCGAGTTTGCGGGCGAGGACGGCGTCGCAGGCCCGGCGTTGCTCGAGATACGGCCCCGTCACGCTGTGCTTCGTCGTGGCGAGCTTCGCGGGCGCGGCGTGGGCCACGATCGTGCCCCCCTCGCGGCCGCTGCCGGGGCCGAAGTCGAGGGCGTGGTCGGCCGCGTTCACGACGTCGCGGTCGTGCTCGACGACGACGAGCGTGTTGCCGAGGTCGCGGAGCTTGCCGAGCGCCCGGATGAGGCGGTGCGTGTCGCGCGGGTGCAGCCCGATCGTCGGCTCGTCGAGCACGTAGAGCACGCCCGTGAGGCCGCTGCCCACCTGGGCGGCGAGGCGGATCCGCTGCAACTCGCCCCCCGAGAGGCTGCCCGCCGGCCGGGCCATGTCGAGGTAGTCGAGGCCGACGTCGACGAGAAAGTTCACCCGCGACACGAGCTCGCGCAAAAGATCGCCCGCGATCTTCTTGTCGGCGTCGGAGATCGTTACCGCCGCAAGTTCCTCCTGCAGCCGGCCGAGCGGCATCCGGCACCAGACGTCGAGCGAGCGGCCCCAGAGCGTGACGGCGCTCGCCTCCCCGGCGAGCCGGCTGCCGCCGCACTCGCTGCACGGCACCTCGCCCATCACGGCATCCACCCTCCCACGCAGGCCCGTCACGAGCCGGGCCGCCTCCTCGCAGGCGTTCTCCAAGCCCTTGAACTGGAACGCGAACCAGGGTCCGTCGCCGGGCACGCCCTTCGGCCGCGGCACCTCGATCCATTTTTCACCCGTGCCCTCGAAGAGCACCCGCTTCTGTATTCCCGAGAGGTCGGCGAGCGGGACGTGGGCGGGCAGGCCCGTGGCCGTAGAAAGCGCCTCGAGCATCGCCCGGCTCAGCGCGCCTGAGTCTTTCCGCACGAGGCTCGGCCAGAGGTCGAGCGCGCCTTCGGCGAGCGACTTCGAGCCGTCGCGCACGAGGGCCGCGTGGTCGACGCCCGTCCGTGTGCCGAGGCCATCGCACGCCGGGCACCAGCCGAGCGGGCTGTTGAACGAAAACTGCCGCGGCTCGAGCGGCTTGAACCCGCGCCCGCACTCGGGGCAGGCGAGCGCCCGGCTCAAGACCTCGACCGGCCAGTCGGGCTCCGCGAGCGGCTTGCCGTCGTGGCCGTCGACCGCCCGGGCCACGAGCATCGTGCCGCCGCCGGCGTCGAAGGCCGCCTCCACGCTCTGGGCGAGCCGGCTGCGGTCGGCGGGGTTCGCCGTGACGCGGTCGATCACGATCTCGATCCGGTTCTTCCGCTTGCGGTCGAGCGCGGGTTTTTCATCGAGGTGATGGGTCGTGCCATCGATCCGCACCCGCACGTAGCCCGCCGCGCGGAGCGATGCAAAAAACGCCTCGGGCGTCTGGCCGACGCGGAGCTCGACGGGTGCCAGCAGCAGCAGCCGCGTACCCACGGGATGCGCGAGGAGCCGCTCGACCGTCTGATCGACGCTCTGCGCCCCCACCGGCGTGCTGCAATCAGGGCAGTGCATCACGCCGAGCCGGGCCGCGAGCACGCGGAAGTAGTCGTACATCTCCGTGAGCGTGCCCACGGTGGACCGCGGCGTGCTTCCGCTCGACTTTTGCTCGATCGCCACGGCCGGCGCGAGCCCCTCGATCCGCTCGAACACCGGCTTCGGCACCTGCCCCACGAACTGCCGCGCGTAGGGCGACAGGCTCTCGACGTAACGCCGCTGCCCCTCGGCGTAGAGCGTATCGAAGGCGAGCGACGTCTTGCCGCTCCCGCTCGGTCCGCAGCAGACCGTCATCGCGCCGCGCGGGATGTCGGCGTCGACCTGCTTCAAATTGTGCTGGGAGGCGCCGCGGACCATGATTGCCGGCGGCCCGGGGTCGCGCGAGGTTTTTTCGACCTGGCTCATGAGCGCGGCGGGATCGACGGCCTTCCGGCGCCGCACCGCTGACTTTTCGAGCGGCTTCTTCGCGGCTGCGAGCACCGGCGCGAGAGCCCGCCCAGTGTGCGACGCCTTTGCTTTTGCAACCTCTTCCGGCGTGCCGGCGGCGATCACCCGCCCGCCCCCCGCGCCCCCTTCCGGCCCGAGGTCGATCACCCAGTCGGCCCGCTTCACGACGTCGAGGTTGTGCTCGACGACGAGCACCGTGTTGCCCGCCTCCACCAGCCGCTCGAGCACGGTGAGCAACTGCCGCACGTCGGCCATGTGCAGGCCCGTCGTCGGCTCGTCGAGGATATAGAGCGTCTTTCCTGTGGATCGCTTCGCCAACTCGCGCGAGAGTTTCACGCGCTGGGCCTCGCCGCCCGAGAGCGTGGGCGACGGCTGGCCCAAGTGCAGGTAGTCGAGGCCGACGTCGTGGAGCGTCTGGAGCTTGCGGGCGATGTCGGGGGCATCGGCGAACAGGTCGAGGGCGTCGCCGATCTCCATGGTGAGCAGTTCGGCGACGTTCTTCCCCTTCCAGCGGACCTCGAGCGTGTCCTTCGCGAACCGGGCCCCGCCGCACGACTCGCACGTCACCCACACGTCGGCCAGAAAATCCATGTCGAGCCGGGTCGAGCCGTTCCCCTCGCAGGCCTCGCAGCGGCCGCCGGGCACGTTGAAGCTGAACCGGCCCGCCTTCCAGCCGCGCTTCTTCGCCTCCGGCAGCATCGTGAACAGCGCGCGGATGTCGTCCCACACTTTCGCGTAGGTCGCCGGATTCGACCGCGGCGTGCGGCCGATCGGCGATTGGTCGATCACGATCACCTTGTCGAGGTGGTCCGCGCCCTGGATCGCGTCGAACGCGCCGGGCACGGCCGCCTCGCTGCCCAGCCGGCGGCGCAGTTCGGGCTCGAGGACGTCGCCCACGAGCGAGCTTTTTCCGCTGCCGGAAACCCCCGTCACACAGACGAAGAGCCCGAGCGGAATCTCGACGTCGATGCCCTTGAGATTGTTGTGGCGGACGCCCGTGAGCGTGAGCGTGTTGTCGCCGGGCCTGCGCCGCGTGGCAGGCACGGCGATCGTGTCGCGCCCGGAGAGAAAGGCGCCGGTGAGGCTCGTGGCGCTCGCGGCCACGTCGGCCGGCGTGCCGGCCGCCACCACCTCGCCGCCGCGCTTCCCGGGGCCGGGCCCGAAGTCGACCACCCAGTCGGCCGCGCGGATCGTCTCCTCGTCGTGCTCGACCACGACCACGGTGTTGCCCTTGTCGCGCAGGGCCTCGAGCGCGCCCAGGAGCTTGACGTTGTCGCGCGGGTGGAGGCCGATCGAGGGCTCGTCGAGCACGTAGAGCACGCCCGAGAGCCCGGAGCCGATCTGGGCGGCCAGGCGAATCCGCTGGCTCTCGCCGCCGGAGAGCGTGGGGGCCTTGCGGTCGAGGGCGAGGTAGCCGAGGCCGACCTGGTCGAGGAACTCGAGCCGCGAGCGGATCTCCTTGAGGAGTTCGACCGCGATCACCGCCTGCGTGTGGTCGAGGACGAGGTCGGAGAGAAACTCGCGTGCGTCGGCGATCGGGAGGGCGCAGAGGGCGTCGAGCGAGAGCGAGTCGCCGGCTTCACGCCGGGCGTGGCCATCCCGGCCACCCCGGCTTGGCGACCTCCGGTCGCTGGAGTTGACCCGGGCCTCCGGCCCTGGCACGCGGCCTGACGCTGGCGCCGAGCGCGACGTGATCCGGACCGCGCGGGCCTGCGGCGAGAGCCTGGCTCCCTGGCAGGCGTGGCAGGGAGTCACGCGCATCAGTTTCTCGAGCATCCGGCGGATGATGCCGCTCTTGGCATTCCGCCACTTGTTCGCGAGGAGCGCGAGGATCCCCTCGAACTTCGTCTTCGCCCCCCGCTCGGCCCGCCCGCGCCGCCACGAGATTTTTATCTCTTCGACGCCGGTGCCCGTGAGCCAGATTTTTTTCTGCGCCGGCGTGAGATCCTCCCAGGGCGTCTCGAGCAGCGTGCCCGGGGCGAGTTTTTTCTTGGCCTCGGCGTGGGCGGCGACGCCGTTGAAGAGCCGCCGCATCCAGCGGGGCATGTCGCGGAACGTGCCGAGCACGCCCATGCAGCCCTTCTTGAGCGACCGCGTGGGATCGGTGACGAGCTTGTCGGGATCGATGCCGTAGATGTCGCCGAGGCCGTCGCACGTGGGGCAGGCGCCCTGCGGACTGTTGAAACTGAAAAGCTGCGGCTCGGGCGTCGAATAGCTCACGCCGCACGTGACGCAGGCGTAGCGGCTGGAGAGCACGAGGTCGCCGCTTTCTCCCCCTCTCCCCCTGGCAGAGGGCCGGGGTGAGGGTGCCGGGGCGTCGCCGGTCGCTCGCTCCTGCGGTGGGTCGGCCGCCACGATCACCTGGCCGCCGCCCGTGCGCAGGGCGAGGTCCACCGCCTCGGCGAGCCGGCTGCGGCCCGCCGCATCGGCCACGATCCGGTCGACCACCACGTCGATCGAGTGCTTGAACTGCTTTTCGAGCGGGGGCGGGTCCTCGACCCGCACGATCCGGCCGTCGACTCTCGCCCGCGTGAACCCCTGCCGCACGAGATCGGCGAACAGGTCGCGGTGCTCCCCCTTCTGGTCGCGGAGGAGCGGCGCGAGCACGAGCACCCGCGCGCCCGGCCGCGCGGCGAGAATCCGCTCCACGATCTGGTCGCGCGGCTGGGCCTCGAGCACGGCGTCGCACTCGGGGCAGTGGGCCGTGCCGACCCGCGCGTAAAGGACGCGCAGAAAGTCGTGGATCTCCGTCATCGTGGCGACGGTCGACCGGGGGTTCGTGCCGGCCGACTTCTGCGCGATCGAGATCGAGGGGGAGAGGCCGGTGACGCTGTCGACGTCGGGCCGGGGCAGCTGGCCCAGAAACTGCCGGGCGAACGTGGAGAGGCTCTCCACGTAGCGCCGCTGCCCCTCGGCGTAGAGCGTGTCGAAGGCGAGGCTCGACTTCCCCGAGCCGCTCACGCCCGAGAGGCACACCAGCCGCCCCCGCGGCAGGCCGACCGTGACGTCGCGCAGGTTGTGCTCGCGGGCACCTCGGACGACGATCGGCGGGACGTGCATGAGACCATTGTAGGGGCCGCTTTACAGTGGGATGCGGCTGCCGTACGATCACTTTCGCTCGGCGTTGACCGCGGTTTTCTGCGTCGACCATCCGGGGCGGTAGCTCAACTGGGAGAGCGCGGCGTTCGCAATGCCGAGGTTGGGAGTTCGATCCTCCTCCGCTCCAGTTTCAGGCCTGCAGGGCCATCCATGGCCCCTGCAGGCCGTGGCCCGGCGGTGGGAAAGCCGAGGTTTCCCACGCCGGGCGGCGCGAGCCGTCCCGACGGGCGGGCGGGAGCCCGCCGTCGTGGCTCGCGTGGCTGCCGCGGGGCGGCGGCGTGGCGGCGGCAGGTGCCAACTGAAAACAGGGGAGGCGAGGGGGTCGGCGAACGCTCGACGAGCGTTGGGCCGCCGCGGCCCGAGCGAGTCGACTTTTGCCGCCCCCGAGCCGGTGACACACGCTTCGGGATGCACACCATGGGATCAGCTTCGACGATAACCGCGGCCGTCGATCCCTCCACGGCGCTCATGCTGCGCGTGCGCGACGGGGATGCGGTCGCGTTCGAGGAGCTCGTGGCGCTCTGGCAGGACCGGCTCGTCACGCTGTTTCGCCACCACACCGGCGACCATGCGATCGCCGAGGATCTGGCCCAGGAGGTGTTCCTGCGGGTGTATCGCGCCCGGGCGACGTACCAGCCGACGGCGAAGTTCACCACCTGGATCCACACGATCGCCAACCACGTCTCGAGCGACCTCCGCCAGCGGGCCTACCGCCGCAGGGAACGGGGCGTGCCGCAGAACGTGTCGGCGTCGACGAGCGCGCTCGGCCTCGAGCACCTCGCCGTCGCGGCCAGCGGGTTGAGGCCCGCCCGCATCGCCGACCGGGACGAACTCCGCGCGGTCGTCCAGGAGGCGATCGCCGGGCTCAGCGACAACCAGCGGATGGCGGTGCTGCTCGCCAAGTTCGAGCACTGCTCCTACGAGGAGATCGCCAAGGCGATGGGGCTCACCGTGCCGGCGGTGAAGTCGCTCCTGTTTCGCGCCCGCGACCAGCTCCGGGAAAGGCTCGAGCCTTACGAGCGGGAGGGGAGCCGGTGAGCGACCAGCCGGGCATCCAGACGCCGCCGTCCGACACGCCCGCCGCGCTCCTGGGGCCGGCGTGGGATCTGCTCGACGCGCTGCCGCAGGCGGTCGCCCCGCCGAGCATGACGTCGACCACGGTGGAGATGGTCGCGGCGCGGGTCCGGCCGCGGGCCGCGGGGGCCGGCCGGTGGCGCGACTGGCTCGCGCCCGCCGCGGCCGTGGCGACGGCGTTCATCGTCGGGGTGATCGCGGGCCGGATGACGAGCGCCGATCCGGACCGCATGGTCTTCGAATACCTGCCGGTGCTCGAACACTACGACGTGGTGCGCGAGGCGGGCAGCGTCGAATTTCTCGCGGCCGTCGCGCGCCGCGACTATCCCCCGCCGCGCCGGCCCCCCTTCGGCCGCCCCGGGGACCGTGGACCCGACGCTCCGCCCCCCTACGCCGCGCTCGACGAGGCGGCCGCGGCGTTCGCCACGGCGGGCATCGGGGAGGACGCGGGGCTCGCCGCGAAGCGGCGCGACGAGTTCGCCACCCGGCCGGAGGCGGAGCGGCGGCGCCTGATCGATGCCGCCAACGATCTGCAGCGGCTCTCGTCGAGCGAGCGCCGGGATCTCGTGCGCGTGGCCCGCGCCTTCGGCGGCCGCGACGGCGGCGGGCCCGAGCGGGACGAACTGCTCGAGGCGGCCCGGCTCTGGCACCACTGGCTCTCCACGCGCGATCCGGCCGAGCGCCGGGGCGTGATCGACCTGGGCATGGCCGAGCGACTGGAATGGCTCGACCGCTATGCGCGGCCGGGGCGGGGGGGCGGGTTCCGCGACGGCGGGTTCCGCGGCTTTCCGCCGCCCGGCTTTCCGCCACCCGACGGCCCGCCTCCGCCCGGCTCCCGGTTCAACGATCGGCCGCCGCCCGATCGCCGCCGCGGGCCGCCACCGGGCGCAGAAACTCCGCCACCGCCGCGTTGAACGTGGCCGGATCCTCCAGCGGCGCCATGTGGCCGCAGTGCGGCATCACGAACAGCCGCGGCCGCGCGAAGACCCGTTCGGCCCGCTCCATGCACTCCGGCGGCGTGATCGCGTCCTCCGCGCCCACGACGAGCAGCACGGGCACCGTCACGCCGCGCATCGGCTCGACCATGTCGGGCCGCGCGCCGAGCGCGGCGAGCGCCGCCGTGATCGTGGCCACCGGCGTGGCCGTGATCGTCCGCTCGAGCGCGGCCTCGACCTCCGGCCGCGTCGGCCGCGCCCGCGCCGCCTCCGACCGCGCGAGCAGGTTGGGGATCATCGCCTCCGCCACCGCCCGCTGGCCGACCCGCTCGACCGTGGCGGCGAGCTTCGCGCGGCCGGCCCGGGCCTCGGGGGTGTCGGCCTCGAGCTTCGTGTCGACGAGGACGAGGGCCCGCACGCGGCCGGGATGCCGCACCGCCACGTGCTGCGCCACGTAGCCCCCCATCGAAAGGCCGCACACCACCGCCGGCTCCACGACGTGCAGGGCGTCGAGGAGCGCGACGGCGTCGTCGGCCAGTTGCGCGATGCTCTCCGGCGGCGGGCCGGCGCTCCCGCCGAAGCCGCGCTGGTCGGGCACGATCAGCCGCACCTCGTCGGCGAGCGGCTCCTGCCCCGACCACATGCCGTGGTCGAGCGGAAACCCGTGGAGCAGGAGGAGCGGCAGGCCGCTGCCGCGGGTGTGGACGGCGAGGCTCGTGCCGGGCAGGCGAACGTGGTGCATCACCGTGCGACCGCCTCGAACCGGGCGAGGTTCTTCGCGATCGTGCGATTGTGCGGCTCCTGCCGCTGCGCCAGCCGCTGGGTGCGGACGGCGGCCTCCCGGCGGCCGGCGGCGGCGTGGCAGTGGGCCAGCGTGTCGAGGTAGCTCGCGTTGTCGAACGACCGCACGAGCGACAGCTTCGAGTAGCGGGTGGCCTTCTCCGCATCCCCCTCGGTGTTGGCGACGAGCCAGGCATATTCGTTGTAGCCGTTGGGGTCGTCGGGCACCGCCTGGATCTCCGCCTCGATCTGCGCGGCGGCCGCCTTCACCCGGCGGGCGGCGTCGGCCCGCTGCTCGGGCGTGTTGTCGGGCCGCGCGTGGAGGGCGATGAGCGCGTCGACGTCCTTCGGCAGCGCGGCGAGGGCCCGCTCGAGCGCGGAACGGCTGCCGGGAGCGTCGCCGCGCCGGGCGAGCCCGCAGGCCTCGAAGAAGTGCAGCCGCGCGCAGACCGCGCGGGGATCGCGGCCGATCCCCTCGAGCACCGCGACGCGGTCGCGGCCCGCCTCCGCCCGCCAGTCGTCGGGGCAGACGAGGCGCAGGCAGCCGGCGGCGTCGTCGTCGCGCTCGAGGTCGTGGAGGAACTCCGAATAGAGGATCGCCGTGAGCGCCGTCTCGGCGGCGGGCAGCCCTGCGGCCAGGAGCGCGTCGTAGGATTCCACCGCCCACTCGGTGCAGCCCCACTTCGCGAGCAGCATCGTGGCCTGCAGCCGGTCGGTGAAGGAGCCGGCGGCCGCCGAGGCGGCCGCCGCCGCGTGCCGCGCGTCGGCCTCGCCCGTGCGGCCGAGTGACCGCAGGGCGTGGGCCGCGGCCAGGTCGACGAGCGGGCCGGCGGCGCCGCCGGGCGGCGCGGCGGCCACGGCCGCCTCGGCCAGGCCCGCCTCCACCGCCCAGGCGAGCGCGTGGGCGAGATCCTCGGCGCCGGCGCCTCCCGGTCCGAAGCCAGTGGCGGCGACGAGGTCGGCGAACGCGGCGTGCGCCGCCTCGCGCCGCCCCGCGGTCGCCAGCATGCGCACGTGGCAGCGGGCGAAGATCCGCCGCGTCTGGCCGACCGCCACCCGCTCGTCTCCGTCGGCGGCGGCCGCGCCGGGAGCCGCGTCGTCGTCGGCGCTGGTGGCGAGGTCGGCGAGCGCCGCCGCCGCGGAGGCGAGCGCCGCGTCGCGGTCGGCGGCCGCGGCGGAGCCGGTGAACGCCACGAGCGCCGCGAGGAACCGGGCCGTCGGCCGGGTGCCGGGGCCGAGGCCGGCCGCGATGCGCCGGCGCACGCCGGGCCAGGCCGGGTCGTCGGGCTGCCACTCGCGGGCCAGGAGCGCCGCCGCCACCCGCGAGCCCGCCGGCGAGGGGTCGAGCCGCGCCACGCGGGCCAGCGGCTCGATGCCGGCGTCGTCGTCGACCCGCAGGAGCCTGTGCATCGCCTGCACCCGCTCGGCGAAGTCGCGCCGCTTGAACCGCGCGAGCAGCTTCACGACCTCCGGCGGATCGTGCGGCATCTCCAGGGGGATCGATTCCACGAGCCAGCGCGACTTGAGCGCGATCTCGAGGTCGCCGCTGGTTTCGGCGGCGGCCAGGAGGGCGTCGATCGCGGCGGGGCCGAGCGCCTTGAGCTCGGCCGCGGCCGCCTCGCGCCGGTGGTAGTCGTCGTCGCCGAGCGCGGCGATGAGTGCGGGGAGCGGGTCGGCGGGCGCCGGCTCGGCGGCCGCGCGGGCAGGCGCGGGGGCCGCGGCGACGAGCACGATCGCGGCCGCGGCGAGCGCCCGCGCGGCCACGCCCGGCGGGAACGCACGACTGACGCGTGGCGTGTGGAGACGGCGGCCGGGCATGCGCTGCTCCCGATCGTGGGACGGCACTCGACGACACCGGGAGCCTACGGTCGCCGCGGGGCCGCGGGCAAGCGGCCGTCTCACGCGGCGTCGGGATCGATGCCCAGGTCGCGGATGGTGACGAGCGACTCGAGGGGGACACCCCGGGCGGCGAAAGCCGCCGCGGCGCCCGCGAGCCTGTCGATCACCGTCACGACCCGCTCGACGACGAGGCCGAACTCGCGCGCCCGCTCGATCGCCAGGAGCGACGAGCCGCCCGTGGTGGTGACGTCCTCGACGATCACGACCCGGTCGCCCGGCTCGACGGGCCCCTCGACGTAGCGCTTGGTGCCGTGGTCCTTCGGCTCCTTGCGGATCAGGAAGCCCTTGAGCGGCCGGCCCGAGACGCCGGCCATGGTGACGACGGCGCTCGTGATCGGATCGGCGCCGATCGACATCCCGCCGACCGCGTCGGGAAACCGCGGCAGGCCGCCGAGCCGCTCGAGGATCGCCCGGCCCACGAGCATCGCCCCCTCGGCGTCGAGCACCACCTGCTTGGCGTCGAGATAGAAACTCGCCTCGCGGCCCGACGCCAGCCGGAACGTGCCGCGCCTGAGCGCCTTGCGGGCGACGAGATCGACGAGCCGGGAGACGCTTTCCGAGGCGGCGGCTGGGGAGGGCATGCCGACGGAGTATAGCAGCGGGCGGTTTTTTGACTCGTCGGACCACGGTTTTAGAATGCCGGGCATGGCGCGCCACCGGGTTCGACATCCAGCGATCCGCGCGCTCGTCTGGGCGGCTGCGGCCCTCGCCTGCCTGCCGGCCGCCGGGGCCGACGAGGTGGCCGAGCCCGCCGCCGCCGCGGTCGTGGTGCGGCTGCCGATCACCGGCACCCGCGACACGCAGGTGAAGACCGCGATCCTGCGCCGGCTCGACGGCCTGCGTGGCCGCGGGCCGCAGCGGGGCGTGCTCGTGCTCGAGTTTCGCGCCGGCGACGACGACGGACCGCTGGCGAGCGACTTCGGCCGGGCCCTCGAACTCGCCAGGTTTCTCGACGACCCGCGCCTCGCCGGCGTGAAGACGGTGGCGTTCCTGCCGGAGGGCGCGACCGGGCACGCGGTGCTCCCGGCCCTGGCCTGCGAGGAGATCGTGATGCCGGCCGACGCCGTGCTCGGGCCGGCGAACGCCGGAGAGCCGGCCGTCGACGACGCCATGCGCGCCGCCTACGCGCAGGCCGCGTCGCGCCGCAAGACCGCGCCCCCGGCGCTCGCGCTGGCCCTGCTCGACCCGGCCGCGGACGTGGTGCGGGTGGCGACCGACGCTGGAGAGCGGTTCGTCGAGAGGCGGGATCTCGACGCGGTGCGGCGCGACGCGGCCGTGCTCGCCGTCGACGACGTGGGGCCGGCGCCGCTCGTGCTCACCGGCCGGCGGGCCCGCGAATTCGGGATCGTGCGGCTCCTGGCGGCCACGCCCACCGAACTCGCGCAGGGCCTCGGCGTCGACGAGCGGTCGCTGCGCACCGACCCCGGGGCCGCGGGGGGCTGGCTGCCGGTGCAGGTGGCGCTCTGCGGCCCGGTGGGCGCCGACGCGGTGGCGCGGGTGAAGCGCCGGATCGACGCGGCGCTCGCGGCCGGTGCGAACTTCGTCTGCCTGCGGATCGACAGCCCGGGCGGCGCCCCGGAGCAGAGCCTGGTGCTGGCCACCTGGCTCGCCGGGCTCGATCCCGCCCGGGTGCGGACCGTGGCCCACGTGCCGCGCGAGGCCCGCGCGGACGCGGCGCTCGTGGCGCTGGCCTGCGACGAACTGGCGCTCGCCCCCGGCGCCGTGCTCGGCGGAGAGGGGGCCGCCACGATCGATCCGCGGCGCGCCGAGGCGCTGGCGGTGGCGTGGCGCGAGGGCGTGGCCCGGCGCCGCGGCCGCACCTGGTCGCTCCCGGTGGCCCTCGTGGCGCCGGGGATGGTGGTGCACCGCGCCGTGCAGCCGGCGACCGGGCGGACGGAAGCCTTCGGCGACGACGAGCTCCTCGCCCGCGAGGACCGCGACACCTGGAAGCTCGGCGAAGACGTGGGCGTCGGACCGATCGAGCTCACGGGCCGCGCCGCCCAGGCGCTCGGCCTCGCGACGCACATGGTCGACGGGTTCGCGGCGGTGGCGGCCGCCTACGGGCTGCCGGCCGACGTGGCGGTGCAGGAGCCGGGCTGGGCCGACCGTCTGCTCGACGCCCTGGCCAGCCCCGGCGTGGCCTGGCTGCTGTTGCTCGTCGGCGGCGCGGGGCTGTACATCGAGATGCACACGCCCGGCATCGGGTTCGGCGGGTTCGTGGCGCTCGTGGCGTTCATCGTCTATTTCTGGAGCCAGCACCTCCACGGCACGAGCGGCTGGCTCGAGGTGATGCTCTTCCTCGCGGGGCTCGTCTGCCTCGCGGCCGAGATCTTCGTGCTGCCCGGCTTCGGCGTGCTCGGCCTCGGCGGCGGGCTGCTCGTGATCGCGTCGCTGGTGCTCGCGAGCCAGTCGTTCGTGCTGCCGACCAACGACTACCAGATCCGCCACCTGCAGTGGTCGCTCCTCGGCATCCTCGCCGCGGCGGCGGGCGTGGCGGTGGTGGGCATGCTCCTGCGGCGCTGGCTGCCCCGCGCCCCCGTGCTGCGGCACGTGCTCCTCGAGCCGCCCTCCGCGGCCGCCGGCGACGGCGACGGGGAGGAGGTCGCGGATCTCGTCGGGCTCGAGGGGATCGCCGCCACGCGGCTGGTGCCGGCGGGCAAGGTGCGGATCGACGGCCGCCTGCACGACGTCACCACCGACGGACAGCTCGTGGAGCCGGGGGAGGCGGTGCGGGTGGTCGACGTCCGCGGCGGGCGGGTCGTGGTGCGGCCCGTGGCCGGGGCGACGGGTGCCCGATGACGGCGCTCGTGTGGGTCGTGGCGCTGTTCGTCGTCGGCCTGGCCGTGATGGTGCTCGAGGTGTTCCTGCCCTCGGGCGGGCTGCTCGGCTTCCTGAGCCTCACGGCGATCGTGGCCGCGATCGCCACCGCCTTCGCCGAGCTCGGCGCCGCGGCCGGGCTCGGCGCGCTGGCCGCGGCCACGCTCGTGGTGCCGGCGGTGCTCGGGCTGGCCTTCCGCTGGTTTCCCGAGACGCCGCTCGGCCGCCGGGTGCTGCCTCCCCCTCCCGACCCGGCCGACGTCGCGCCCTCGGCGGCACGGCGCCGCGAGCTCGAGAAGCTCGTCGGCCGCCGCGGCCGGGCCGCGAGCGAGATGCTCCCCTGGGGCGTCGTGGAGATCGACGGCGCGCGGCTCGAGGCGGTGAGCGAGGCGGGCCCGGTCGACCCCGGCACCGAGGTGGAGGCGGTGGGGCTGCAGGGCCGCGACCTCGTGGTGACGCCGGTCCGCCGGCCCGACCGCCCGCAGGCCGCGGAACCCGTGCCACCGGAGCGGGCCGCCGCCGACGGCCGGTCGGCGACGCTCGAAACGTTCGAGTTCGAGGGGCTCGACCCGCCGGCGACTTGACTCGCGGCGGCCGCCGAACAAGTCTTGGGGCGTCGCCGGGGACGCTCCTGGGACGTCCCCGCACCAGCCCCGTCGGAGGCCTCATGCCCACGTTGATCCTCCTCGGCCTCGGCGTCCTGGCCTTCGTCGTCGTGTTCGGGCTCCTGGCCCGCTACCTGCGGCTGTGGCTGCAGTCCTACGCGTCGAGCGCCGGGATCGGCCTCTTCGATCTCGTGGCGATGAGTTTCAAGAAGGTGAACCCCACGGTGATCGTGCGCAGCAAGATCATGGCGGTGCAGGCCGGGCTCGGCGACGCCTCGGGGATCACGCGGCAGGCGCTCGAGGCGCATTCTCTCGCCGGCGGCCGCGTGCCGCTGGTCGTGCAGGCGCTCATCGCGGCCAACAAGGCGAAGATCAAGGAGCTCGACTGGAAGCTCGCCACGGCGATCGACCTGGCCGGCCGCAACGTGCGCGAGGCGGTGCAGACGAGCGTCTACCCGAAGGTGATCGACTGCCCGGGCAGGAACAGCGGCCGCGAGTCGCTCGACGCGGTGGCCAAGAACGGGATCCAGCTCAAGGTCAAGGCCCGGGTCACCGTGCGCACGAACCTCAACCAGCTCATCGGCGGCGCGACGGAGGAGACGATCGTGGCCCGGGTCGGCGAGGGGATCGTGTCGGCGATCGGATCGGCCGAGCGGCACGCCGACGTGCTCGAGAACCCGGACGTGATCTCGAAGACCGTGCTCGCCCGGCGGCTCGACGCCAACACGGCGTTCGAGATCGTCTCAATCGACATCGCCGACATCGACGTGGGGGCCAACATCGGCGCCCGCCTCCAGGCCGACCAGGCCGAGGCCGACACCCGCGTGGCCCGGGCCAACGCCGAGGGCCGCCGGGCTATGGCGGTGGCGACGGAGCAGGAGATGATCGCGGGCATCGAGGAGAGCCGCGCGGCGCTCGTCGAGGCCGAAGCGGAGGTGCCCAAGGCGATCGCCGATTCGCTCGCCACCGGCAGCCTCGGCATCCTCGACTACTACAAGCTGCGAAACCTCCAGGCCGACACCGACATGCGCCGCACGATCGCCGCGGGGGGCGGGCCGGCGGCCGCCGCGACGTGACCATGAGCGTATCCTCCCCGCCGCCCGTCCTCCTCGCCGCCGCCCTCGACTGGCTGGAGGGGGTGCTGCCGGTCCTGTTCGTCGGCTTCTGGATCCTGTCGCAGGTGTTCGCGGTGTTCCGCCGCGTGGCGGGAGGGCCGGCGCGGCCCCCGGTGGTGCGAGAACCTGCGCCGCCGCGCGGGCCCGCCGACGCCCCGCGGCCCGCCGCCGAGCCGCGGGCCGAACTCGAACGGCAGATCGCGGAGTTTCTCCGCGAGGCGTCGGGCGCTCGGCCGACGGAACGGCCGGCGCGGACCGCGCCGGCGCCGCAGGCGGCGATCAAAGGGCAGGCGGCGCCCCCCGCGCACGCGGTGCGCCCAGAGCACGCGGCTCCCGAAGCGCCGCCGCCCCGCGCGGCTCCGGCGCCGCGCCGGGACGACGACCGGCGGGTGGGCACGCTCGCGGCCCGCCCCTCCGCAGTGGCCAGGCACGTGCAGGATGCGTTCGCACACGATCTCGGCCGGCTGCACTCCGGGCTCGACATGGCCGACGCCGCCGCCGCGCCGCGGCCCGCGGCCGCCGTCGCGCTCGCCCGCCTCGCCCGCGATCCCGCCACGATCCGCCAGGCGGTGCTGTTGCGCGAGATCCTCGAGCGGCCCGTGGACCGCTGGGAGCCGAGCGCACCCTGACGGCCCGGCCGGGGCCGTGCCCCCGAAAGTGGGGGTTTTGGGCCGGGCCGGACATGCCGATTTCACGGGGCCGGGCACCGAAAAAAATCGCGGCTTGAGCGGCCGGCGGGGCTGGTCTACAAGACCGGAGTCGGCCTCGCGACCGCCGGGGCCGTCCGCAGCGCGTAGACGAGGAAGCCCAAGCCTCGTCTACGCGCCTGTGCGAGGCGATCATTCACGGTATCCACGGACGGATCCGCCGACATGACGAGCCCGCGCTTCGTGTTGCGCCGCCGCTTCTTGCCACGCCTCCTCGTCATCCTCGCGCTGCTCGGCGGGCCCGCGGCCGCCCGCGCCGCAGACGAGGCGGCGGCGGAGCGGCTGCTGCCGGCCACGGTGCGCGTCAGCGCGGAGCAGACGTTCCTGCGGGCCGGGCCCGGCGACGACTTCTACCCCACCGAGCGGCTGCCGCACGGCGCCGAGGTCGAACTCTGGGCGCTCGACCCCTCGGGGTACGCCGCGGTGCGGCCCGTCGCGGGCAGCTTCAGCTGGATCCGCGCGGCCGACGTCGACGACGCGGCCCGGCTCGACGACGCGCCCGAGGCCGCCGACCGCATCGGCGTGATCGTGACCGACGGCGCCGTGGCCCGAATCGGTTCGCAGCTCAACGACCTGAGGCACGTGGCCCAGGTGCGGCTCGAGGCGGGGGAACGGGTGCGGGTGCTCGAGGAGGTGCGCGTGCCGGCGGGGAGGCACTCCGGGCTGTGGGTCCGGATCGAGCCGCCGGCGGGAGAGTTTCGCTGGGCGCGGCTCGCCGACCTGACGCTTCCCGCGGCGCTCGCCGCCTACGCGCCGCAGCCCGCCGCCACGGGCGCCGACGCGGCCGCGGCCTTCGCCTCGCTCCAGACCGCCGGGGCCGCGTTCGCCGCGGCCGTCGAGGAGGTGCGGGACGCCGCGGCCGAGCCCGCGCCGGCGCCCGCGCCCGCGCTCGAGCCGGTGCCGCTCGCGAAGCGGCTCTTCGGCGGCTGGCTGCCGCTGGGGAGCGGCGTGCTGGAGGCGACCACGCGGCCGGCGTCCGTCGCCGTCGCCAGCGGCGGGGGAACGGCCGCGTCGGACGAGCTGGCCGACATCGATCTGGCGCTGTCGCTGGCCGTCGCCGGCACGCCCGACCAGGTGAACCTCGCGCAGATCCGCGAGCGGCTGCGGCGCGCCGCGGCCGCGTCGACGTCGCAGGCCGACCGGCTGCGGGCCGAGGCGATCGACGCCCGCCTGACGCGGTTCGAGGCGATCCAGGCCAAGTACAGGGCGCTGGCCGCGACGGAGCCGGCCGACCCCTCGCCGCTGCGGCTGGGGAGCATGTGGTCGAGCCTCGCCGCGATCGGCACCCGGCCCGTGCGGCCGGGCGTCTATCCCGGCGGCGTGCCGGCCGACGGCCGCCCGACCTGGACCCCCCCCTCGACGCTCGAGACCACCGGCCGACTCGCCACGGTCGTGTCGCGGCGCCCCGACGCCCCCCGCTGGGCGATCGTCGACGAGCAGAACACCGTGCTGGCCTTCGTGGCGCCGCAGGCCGGGGTGAACCTCGCACCGCTCGTCGGCCAGCAGGTGTCGGTGCGCGGGGCGCAGGGCTACATGCCCGAATACCAGCGGCCGTACGTGGTGGCCGCGGAGGCCCGGCCGCGGCTGGCCACCGCGCCGCGCACGGACGGGGAACTCACCCGCTGACCGGTCGCGGCGCCGCCGTGCGCGGTCAGCGCCGCAGCGTGTCGAGGTCCTCGGCCGGCAGCCAGCGGGCGGCGAGGTTCGCCTGCCAGCGGTCCGCGTCGTCCTCCCGCGCAGTGCCGCGGCCTGCCTCCCGGGCGATGGCCGCGAGCGTCGCCCGGTCCGCGGGATCGGTGCGGGCGAGGCGGGCGGCGAGCCGTTCGACGCCCGCGGGGTTCCGCGCCGCGGCCGCGGAGAGCGTCTCCATGAAGACGCACACCTCCTCGAGATTGGAGGCGGCCGACCGCACGATCAGCGGATGGAGCGTGCGCGTGACGATCTCGAGGCCGGTGCCGTCGACGTCGAGGAAGGCGTCGACCTGCACGGCGTGCCGCGGCGTGCCGTCGGCCGCCGGTGGTTCGGGGTGGTGCCGCACGAGCAGCAGGCAGCCGCCGGTGAGCGGCCGGGGCGTGACGGCGCCCGAGTAGCCGCCACGGCCGTGCAGGACGAGCATCCCGCCCGCCCCCTGCCGCTCGTGGTGCAACAGCCGCAGGACGCCGACGGTGCCGTAGCCGTCGGCCAGCCGCCACTGCGCGGGGCCCGCCGGATCGAGCGCGAAGCGGCTGATGCCCAGCACCCTCCAGAGGTCGACGATCGCCTCGGGGTGCGCGAGCGAGAACTCCAGGAGCGCGGCGTCGCAGGCGAGCGTCTGCACCGGCAGCCGCCGGTAGAGCGTGGTCGAGCGGAGCACCTGCTCGGCGGCGCGCCGCGCCGAGCGGGGCATGCGGTCGAGCGGCAGCGCTTCGACGGCCTGCCGCCGCGCCTCGCGGCTCGACGAGCCGCCGTCGCTCCACGAGGTGACGGCGTCCGCGGCGGGCACGACGCCGGCGGTCGCCGCGACGAGCACCAATCCGCATCCGGCCCGGAATACCCGGCAGGCGAGCATCGCTTCCCCCTCCGCCACCGCCGGCCCGGCAGGGGCTGACGATCCAGGAGACTTTTCGGCCGCCCGCCGCCCCCGGGAACAGTGATTTCGACCCATGAAAAAAGGGCGTCGACTTGCCCAGCCAGCCCCGCTTGCCCCGCGGCCCGCAAGGGACGTTGGCCCGGCTGCGCGGTTTCCCTACGATCGCGCGGTCAGCACCCGCCACGAGGAGCCGTCGATGCGGCACGAGGCAGATCCAGACGCGCCCGAGGGCCGCGGCGCCGTGGACGAACCGGAGCCGCGCGTGGCCCCGGGCCTCCTCGGCCGCGGGCTCGTGGCCTGGACGCACGTCTGCCTGCGGGCGGCGCCGGCCGTGATCGTGGCCGCGCTCCTCTCGGCGGCGGCCTGCGGCGCCTACTCGGTGCGGTCGCTCGGCTACAAGGTGAGCCGTACCGACCTCCTCGACCCCAAGAGCGACTACAACAAGCTCTGGATCGACTACATCGCCGAGTTCGGCGAGGACGACGACGCCGTCGTCGTGGTCGAGGGGCCGTCGCGGGCCGCCGTCGTCGACGCGCTGGCCGAGGTGTCGGCGGCCGTGGCCCGCCAAGGGGGCCTGTTCCGCTCGGTGCTCCACGAGGTCGACCTGTCGCCGATCCGCGCCAAGGGGCTGCACTACCTCGCGCCGTCCGACCTGGCCGACATCGACCGCTTCATCGACCGGGCCCGCCCGATCCTCGAGGGGGGCTGGGCGCAGCTGCAGGTGGCGACGATGGTGGGGGGGCTCGGGGCGCAGATGGTCGCCGGCGGGGCGGCCGGAGCCCGGGTCGACCGCGAGGATCCCACCGCCGCCCTGGAGCGCTACTGCGAGAGCCTCGTCGCGGGGCTCGACGCGGCCGCGCGGTCCGATGCGGGCGGGAGCGAACACGTCTCCCCGTGGCCGCGGATGCCCGAGTCGCTCGCCACGCTCCGCGACCTCTCGAGCCAGCACCTTCTCGCCAAGGACGGCCGGCTGGGATTCGTGCTCCTGCGCCTGGCCAAGTCGGCCGGCGGGTTCGCCGGCGCGTCGGCAGCCACCGACGAACTGCGCCGCGTGATCGGCGAGGTGGCGGGGCGGCATCCCGGCGTCACGATCGGCCTCACGGGCCTGCCCGTGATGGAGGACGACGAGATGCGGTCGAGCCAGCAGTCGATGGTCTGGGCGAGCGGACTGTCGCTGGCGGCGGTGGTGCTCGTGATCATCGCCGGGTTCGGGGGCGTGCGGCACGCGCTGATGGCCAACGGCGTGCTCGTGATCGGGATGGCCTGGGCATTCGCGTGGGCCACGGCCAGCGTCGGCCATCTCAACATCCTCAGCGTGACCTTCACCGTGACGATGATCGGCGTGGGCATCGACTACGGCACCTACTACGTCGGCCGCTACCTGGAGATGCGCCGCCGCGGCCTCGACGTGGAGGACGCGCTCGTGGAGACGAGCGCCTCGGTCGGGCCGGGCATCCTCACCGGCGCGATCACCACCGCGGTGGCGTTCTTCGCCGCGGCGCTGACGAGCTTCGTGGGCGTGGCGGAACTCGGCCTGATCGCCGGCGGCGGCATCCTGCTGTGCTGCGCCGCCGAACTGCTCGTGTTGCCCGCCGTGGTGGCCGTGGTCGACCGCGGGCCGCTCGGCCGGCGGATCCCGGTGCCGGTGCCCGTCCACGCCTGGCTCGCGCCGGTCTTCCGGCACCCGCGGTTCGTCGCCCTGGCGGCCATGGCCGGCACGCTGGCCGTGGCCTCCGGCCTCCACGACCTCGGCTACGACCACAACCTGCTCAACATGCAGCCCGACGGCCTCGAGAGCGTGGAGATCGAGAAGAAGCTGCTCGCCGAGTGCGACCAGAGCGTGTGGTACGCCCTCTCGATCGCCGACTCGCGGGCCGAACTCCTCGACCGGAAGGAGAAGCTCACGGCGCTGGCGAGCGTGGAGCGGGTCGACGAGATCGCCTCGCTGCTCCCGGCCGACGAGCAGCTGAAGCGGCCGATCATCGAGCGGATCCGGACGCGCCTCGCCGCGCTCCCGGAGCGGCCGCCGGAGATCCCGCCCGACCGGCTCGACGCCCTCGGCGAGACGCTCGCCTGGGCGCAGACCGAGGCCTCGAAGCGGCCGGGGGCGCTGCGCACCGCGTGGCACCTGGAGCGGGCCCGCGACGCCCTGCGCCGCCTGGGGCCGGAGGACTGCGCCCGGGCGCTCGCCGCCTTCCAGCAGCGCTCGGCGGGGGAACTCCTCAGCCGGCTGCACGCGCTCGCCGCCGTCGCCGACCCCGAGCCGCCGTCGCTCGCCGACCTGCCGCCGAGCCTCGTGGAGCGGTTCGTGGGGCAGAGTGGCAAGCACCTGCTCAAGATCTACGGCCGCGGCGACATCTGGAACTTCACCGCCCTCGAGACGTTCGTGAAGGACGTGCGCAGCGTCGATCCGCGGGCCACGGGCAACCCCCTGCAGGCCTACGAGGCCTCGCTCGAGATGAAGCGCAGCTACGAGCAGGCGGCGGCCTACGCGCTGGTGGTGATCCTGGCCGTGCTGTGGCTCGACTTCCGCAGCGTGGCGCACTCCGTGCTCGCCGCGCTGCCGCTCGGCCTCGGCATGGCCCAGACCCTCGGCTTGATGGGGCTCCTGGGGATCGACCTCAACCCGGCCAACGTGATCGGCATCCCCCTGATCCTCGGCATCGCCGTCGACTACGGCGTGCACATCGTGCACGACTTCCTGGAGCGGCCCGGCCCCTACGCGATCAGCGCCTCGACGGCGAATTCGGTGCTCGTCGACGCGTTGACGACGATCCTCGGCTTCGGCGCGCTCATGGTGGCCAGCCACAAGGGGCTCGAGAGCCTCGGCCGCCTGCTCACCCTGGGGGTCACGACCTGCACGGTGACGTCGCTCGTGTTCCTGCCGGCCCTCCTCGCGCTGCTCCGGCCGGCCCGGGAACCGGCCTGAAACAGGGCTTGTGCCCGCCGCGCGGGGCGCGGTACTCCCCCTCCGCCCCGCTCTCCGCGAACGCCCCATGCGCATTCCCGCCGCCGCCGTCGCCTGCCTGTTCGCGGCCGCCTCCACGGCCGCCGCGGAGCCGCCGCGGCGGGCCGTGAACATCGCCCTCGAGGACCAGTTCAAGAACCGCCACGAGACCGGGGCGATGCGCGGCGACGTGGTCGTGCTCGTGTACGCGGAGCGCAAGGGAGGCGAGGTGTCGCAGGACCTCGGCCGCCGGCTCCACCTCCACTTCCACCCCACGGCCGCGACCGCGTCGGCCGCCGACTGGGGACGCCAGCCCGTCGTGCCCCCGCCCGGCTGGCCCGCCGGGGCCCGGGCCCCCGACGTGCGCGTGATCGCGGTCGCCAGCCTGCCGGAGATCCCGCGGGCGCTGCAGCCTGTGGCCCGCGCCCAGCTCCGCAAGGAGTCGCCGTTCATGCCGGTGTGGCTCGACTTCGAGGGGCGGCTCGAGCACGCCTATGGCATCGTGCCCGGCGCGCCGAACGTCGTGCTCATCGACACCCAGGGCGACCTGCACGCCGTGCTCTCGGGGCACGTCGACGACGTCGAACTGCGCGAGCTCGTGGCCACGATCGACCAGCTGCGGCTCCGGGCCCGCCCCGACCAGCGCACCGCCGCCGCCATTCCCGCGAGCCTGCCGCGGTAGCGGCCCGGGCTCAGGCCCACGGGCTCTGCCAGTCGCCCCAGGCGGCGAGGTAGCGGGCCAGGCCCGGCGCCGCCTCGGCCCGCTCGGCGATCCAGTCGCGGGCCTCGTCGATGAGCGCGTGCTCCTCCTTGAGGGAGAGGTCGCCGGCGACGACCCGCGAACGGAGGAACACGAAGTAGGTGTCGAGGACGTCGCCGCGGCAGTAGTCGTGGATCTCGGCCCGCTTCCCGGCGTCCCACAGGTCCTGCACCATGTGCCCGGCGACGTCCAGCTTGCCGGGCTTGCCGATCAGGCTGGCGGCCAGCGACAGGCCGCCGGTGAACCGCGAGGCGCCGTTGTTGGTGAGCCACTCGTGGAGGTCGAAGTGGGCGAACGTGGCGTAGCGGTTGCGGGGCTGGTCGAAACTCTTGCGGTCCTCGGCGAACCAGTCGGGGATCGCGATCCCGTAGCGGTAGGCACACAGCTCGAGCAGCGGGAGGTCGAAGCCGCGGCCGTTGAAGCTCACGAGCCGCGGCCGGCGGTACTTCTGCCAGCCCTCCCAGAAGAGCCTCGCGATCTCGTGCGGCCGGGCCTGCTCCTCGTCGAGGGCCACGAGGTCGAGGAGCCGGTAATCGTGCGCGACCTTCGCGATCACGAGCGACACGGGGAGCTGGAACGTGTAGGGGATGAAGTCCTTGCCGGTCTCCTCGAGCAACTGCCCGCGGTATTTCGCGATCGCCTGCGAGGGCGCGAGGTCTTCGCCCGGATACCTGATCCGCGCCACGAGCGCGCCGTCGGCCACGCTCTCGATGTCGAACACGAAATACGCCGTGTCGTTCTTCGCCATGATCGTACGCTCCTTCGCCATTGATGGACGGGGTGAGCCGAGGGGGTCGGCGAACGCTCGAGGAGCCTGGGGCCGCTGCGGCCCACGCGACACTCTGCCAAGACCGCGAAGTGGCGACTTTTGCCCCCCCCGAGCCGGGCCCTGCCGACGATGTCAGCGCCTCGCCAGCGGGTGCTTGAGCGGCAGCCAGGCGCCGCCCGCCCGGCTCGACGCCACCGCCTGCTCGATGAAATACATCCCCTCCACGCCGTCGTGGATGTTTGGGTAGACGGTGTCGGTGCGCTCGAACGGCCGGCCGGTGAGGGCCAGCTCCATGGCGTCGTAGGCGCTGCGGTAGACGTTGGCGAAGGCCTCGAAGAAGGCCTCGGGATGCCCCGACGGCAGCCGGCAGGCGGCCCTGCCCGAGGCGTTCATGAAGGGGGCGTTCGGATCGCGGGTGAAGATCCGGTGGGGCTCGCCATTCTTCCGCACGAAGAGCTGGTTGGGGTTTTCCTGGTGCCACTCCAGGCTGGCGAGCGTGCCGTCGACCTGGATCCGCAGGTCGTTCTCGCGGCCGTGGCTGATCTGCGAGGCGGTCACGGTGCCGAGGGCGCCGTTCTCGTAGCGGATCACGGCGTGGCCGTAGTCGTCGAGCGCCCGGTGGGGCTCGAAGATCTCGAGGTGGGCGCTGATCGTCTCGGGCAGGAGGCCCGTGATCGAGCGGCCGAGGTTGTAGGCGTGCGTGGCGATGTCGCCGAAGCAGCCGGCGGCGCCGCTCTTGGCGGGATCGGTCCGCCAGGCGGCCTGCTTCTGACCCTCCGCCTCGAGCCTCGTCCGCAGCCAGCCCTGGATGTATTCGGCGCGGATCGCCTGGATCTCGCCCAGCTCGCCGGAACGGATCATCTCGCGGGCCTGCCGCACGAGCGGATAGCCGGCGTAGTTGTGTGACACGGCGAACACGACGCCCGACCGCCCCACCACCTCGGCCAGCGCCTCGGCCTCGGCGAGCGTGAGCGTGAGCGGCTTGTCGCAGATCACGTGGAAGCCCGCCTCGACGGCCGCCTTGGCCACCGGAAAGTGCATGTGGTTGGGCGTCGTCACCGACACGAAGTCGATCCGCTTCTCGGCCGGCAGGGCCTTCTCTTTCGCGAACAGTTCCTCGTAGGAGCCGTAGGCGCGGGCGGGGTCGACGGCGTAATCGGCGGCGCTCGCCCGGGAGCGGGCCGCGTCGCTGGAAAACGCCCCCGCCACGAGTTCGGCCCGGTTGTCGAGCACGGCCGCCGTGACGTGCACGCGGCCGATGAACGAGCCCTGGCCGCCCCCCACGATCCCCATCCGCAGCTTTCTGCCGAGCGCCCCGTTGGTCGCCATGTGCGAACGCCTCCTCTCGTGCCGCCCGCGGAACGGGGCGGGCCGGGGAGCCTAGCACATCCCCCCGGGCCGCCACAGCGGACGTCGCTCGCGGCCGGTTGCCGTCGAGCCCGGCACGATCCTAGGATGCCCCCGATGGGATTCTCCGACCGCGGCTACTACCGGCCCGAGCCGTCCGCCTCCTTCCTGCAGGAGTGGACCGGCGTGCTCACGATCGTCGTGGCGAACGTCGCCATCTGGGTGGCGAACCTGCTGGGCGGCAACGAGGTGCGCGTCAACGACTTCCTGGCGCTCGAGGGGGATCTGCCGCAGCACCTGCTGAAGGCCTGGGAGCTCGTCAGCTACGGGTTCGTGCACGACGCGCACAATCCCTGGCACCTCGTGTTCAACATGCTCGCGCTCTGGTTCTTCGGCCGCGACGTCGAGGAGATCATGGGCCGGGCGGAGTTCTTCCGGTTCTACGTCACGGCGATCGTCGTCGCGGGGATCGCCTGGCTCGTGAGCGTGCAGGCCGGCCACGCGCTCCAGGCCCCGCGGATGTTCCTGGTGGGGGCCAGCGGCGCGGTGATGGCGGTGCTGGCCGTGTTCATCTGGAACTTCCCGCGCACGACCGTGCTCCTGTGGGGCGTCCTCCCCGTGCCGGCCTGGGCGCTCGGCATCCTGTATCTCGTGTCCGACGTCCAGGGTGCCGCGGCCGGGGGGGGCAACGTGGCCCACGTGGCCCACGTGGGGGGCGCGGTCTTCGGGCTGCTCTACGCGTGGCGCGGCTGGCACATGGGCGGCCTCGGCGACCTCGCGGCATCCCTGCGCCGGCGGCGGGTGCGGGTGGTGCGGCCCGAGGACGAGTTCGACCGCCCACGCCGCCCGCCCGCGCCGCCCCGCGAGCCCCCGCGGCTCGACGCGGAGCTCCAGGAGGAGGTCGACAGGATCCTGGAGAAGATCAGCCGCTCCGGGGAATCGAGCCTCACCGCGCCGGAGCGAGAGACGCTCACCCGCGCGAGCCACCGCCTCAAGGAGCGCACGCGCACGTAGGCGCGGCGGAGCCATCCGGCCTCATGTGTCGGCGTCGGCGGCGGCCGCGGCGGGCTCCTCGGCGGTCGCCGTCGCCGCGGTCGGCGGGGCGAGGGCCGCGGCCACGGCCTTCGCGGCCGCCTTCGCGGCGTCGTCGATCTTTCCCTTGGGCGCCCGGGCCTCGACGGTGTACATCCGCCCGCCGATCACCACCGCGTAGCTCCAGCGCTCGATCGGCTCGGAGATGCCGTCGACCTTCGCCGAGCCGGGAATGCCCCAGAACACGCCCAGGTGCGGGCCGATCTTCACGGCGGCCGGCTTCTTGAGCGGCTTGGCCTTCCCCAGCGACTGCGCCACCCCCTCGGCGATGCCGGCGGCGAAGGCCTGGTGGTTGTCGGTGGTCACCGCCGGGAAGTCGGGCGGCGCGTTTTCTGCCACGACGAGGATCTTGGGATAGCTCTTCTTCGGCCCGGGCTGGTACTTGACGAGGCAGTCTTTCGACCGCGGCAGCCGCGTCCAGCCCGTCGGCGAGGCGACGGCGATCCGGCCGTCGTCGACGGCCAGCGCCGTGTCGAGGTCGACGCTCGGCAGCGAGTCGCCCGCCGCGCCGGCCCCACCCGCCCGGGGCTTCTTCGCCTTGCCTCCGCAGCCGACGCCGCCCGCGAGCGCCGCGCAGGCCAACCCGCAGACGAGGCCCGCCCGCCACCCGCTCATCGTCCCGCACCCGGTCATTCGGAGATCGCTTCCTTGACCAGTTGCACGAAGTGCTGCGTCCGCGACGAGGCGGTGAGATCGGCCGCCTTCTTCTCGGCCGCCTTCTTGTCGGCGTACTCGAAGAGCGCGAGCCGCTTGAGCGACGGCGTGAAGATGCCCCAGTAGGCCTTCATGCGGACCTCCTTGGCGGCCTTCTTGCGGGCGGGCTTCTTGGGAGCGGCCTTCTTCGGCTCCTTGGCGGCCTTCTCCTTCTTCTCCTTGGCCGGCTTCTCCGCAGCCGCCTTCTTCGTCTTGCCGCGGGCCTCCGCCGCGTCGGCCTGGGCCCTGAGTTCCTTGCGATTCACCACTTTGCGCGCCATGTCGAGCCGTGATCCTTCCGCGTGAGTGAGGGAGGGGGCGGGACCGTGCCGTCACCGTCCGTCGCCGGGGCAGTATAGCGGGCCGATTCGCCCGTCGCACGGAGCCCTATACTTGGCCGGATGAGCACCGCCGCTACGGCGCCGCTTCCCGCGGCGCCGTTCCCCTCCTACCGGAGCCTCGACGACGCGACGCTCGCCGAGCGGATCGACGTTGTGCGGCGCCGGATGGGCGAGCGGCTCGTGATCCTCGGCCACCACTACCAGCAGGACGGCGTCATCGCGCACGCCGACTACCAGGGAGACAGCTACCAGCTCTCGAAGTCGGCGGCGGAGCGGGCCGGCTGCGAGGCGATCGCGTTCTGCGGCGTCCACTTCATGGCCGAGACGGCCGACATCCTCGCCAACCGGCCAGAGCAGGTGGTGCGGCGCGGCGGCCGGCGCGTCACCGTCGTGCTCCCCGACATGGCCGCCGGCTGCTCGATGGCCGACATGGCCGCGATCGAGCAGGTGGAGGACGCCTGGGCCGACCTCGGCACCGTCATCGACACCTCCTCCGTCACGCCCGTCACCTACATCAACTCGGCCGCGAGCCTCAAGGCCTTCTGCGGCCGCCACGGCGGGATCGTGTGCACGTCGAGCAACGCCCGGGCCGTCCTCGAGTGGGCGTTCGCCCGCTCCAAACGCGTGCTCTTCTTTCCCGACCAGCATCTCGGGCGGAACACCGCCCGGAAGATGGGCGTCTCGCTCGCCGAGATGTGCGTCTGGAACCCGCACGATCCCCGGCTCGGGGGCAACGACGCCGCGCACCTCGAGGCCAGCCGCGTCATCCTCTGGCAGGGGCACTGCAGCGTCCACGCGATGTTCAAGCCGGAGCACGTCGACGCGATGCGGGCCCACCTCCCGGGCGTGAAGGTGCTCGTGCACCCGGAGTGCTCGATGGAGGTGGTCGACAAGGCCGACCTCGTGGGCTCCACGAGTTACATCCTCAGGCAGGTCGAGCAGGCGCCGGCGGGCACGACCTGGGCGATCGGCACGGAGCTGCACCTCGTCAAGCGGCTGGAAAAAAACCACCCGGAACAGACGATCAAGTTCCTGTCGCCGGTGGTCTGCATGTGCGCCACGATGTATCGGATCGACCTCGCCCACCTCTGCTGGAGCCTCGAGCACCTCGAGCGGGGAAAGCCCGTGAACGTGATCCGGGTCGACGACGAGACGGCACAGTGGGCCCTCACCGCCCTCGAGCGAATGCTCGCTGTGTCGTAGGACAGGCTTCAGCCTGTCACGCCTTCACGGAAACCAGGCTTCAGCCTGTCACGCCTTCGAGGCTCTCGCCGGCTCGGGGCTGCCCCGTACCGTCTCACCGGACGTTCGCTGCGCCCCGACCAATTCGCGGAGCCCACGGATTGGGCGCGTTGGGGGTGAAAGCATGACAGGCTGAAGCCTGTCCCACATGGGGATCGGGGAGCCCGAAGCCGGCTTGGGCGCGTTGATTACGCCGTCACGCCTTCGAGCTGGCTGTGCAACTCGACGAGGCGCTTGTGGCGGGCGTAGCGTTCAGACAGCGTGCGAACGGCGGCGGCGTGGGGCGTGAAGCGGGTGGGCTTCCCAGAGGCGTGGCCGGCGAGGAACGCGGCCCAGTCGGGGGCGCGGCCGGCGATCGCGAGCGCGCGATATTTCGCCAGGAGCGCCGCGCCCCAGGCCGTGCCCTCGGCGGCGCCGTCGAGGATCGTGACCGGGGTGTTGAACACGTCGGCCAGGAGCTGCCCGAGCGCCGGCGTCTTCGCCAGGCCGCCGGAGAGGATGATCTCGCCCCGCGGGAAACCCTGGGCGTCGAGCGGCTCGCTTCCCAGTCGCAGGTTGAACATCGTCGCCAGCAGCATCGCCTTGGCGACGTTGCCGGGAGTGGCGCTCGAGTCGTTGAGCCCCACCACCGAGGCCGAGCCCCCCCGCGAGACGCCGAGGCCGGGTTCGTCGTCCATGAAGGGGAGGGCGAGGAGGCCGCCGCAGTCGTCGGCCGCCGCGAGCACCTGCGGGATCACGGCCGCGAAGCCGTCGCCCCGGCCGCCTCCCGTCACGTTCCCGAACATCTCCACGACGGTGTTGAGCGCCGTCGTGCCGTTTCGGAGCCAGACCATGTTGATCGGCTTGCCGTCCGGGGCACAGAAGTGATCGACACTGCGTGCTATGCCCTGAAAAGGCCGGTCGCCGACCGCGTTGGCGACGACGCTCGTGCCGAAGCTCATCGACACCATTCCCGCCGCGCCGATGAGCGAGCCGGTGAGGGCGGCCGGCTGGTCCCCCTCGGCGGGCGCGACGGGCGTGCCCACGGGCAGGCCGAGCAGGCTCGCGCCGTGGCCGTCGAGCGTGCCGCCGTCCGTGCCGGCGCGGCGCACGCGCGGCAGCAGGTCGCCGAGCGGGCGGAGCGCACGGCCGCCCGCCGCGGCGTGCACGAGCGCGTCGAAGTCGGCGAGCAGCCGTCGGTCGTAGTCGTGCGTCGCCTGGTCGATCGGAAACATTCCGGCGGCGTCGCCGACGCCGAGCGTCCAGACACCGGTGAGCCGGAAGGCGAGCCAGCCGGCGGGTGTCGTGAGGTGCGCGGTCCGGGCGGCGATCTCCGGCCGGTTGCGGATCGTCCACAGCCAGCGGGCGGCGGTGATGCGCTTGGGCATCTTCACGCCGAGCCGATCGGTGAGCGCGTGCCCCTCGGCCTCGTTGCGGCCGTCGCACCACAGCCGCGCGGGCCCGAGCGACCGGCCGAGCTCGTCGGCGAGCACCTCGCCGTGCATCTGGCCGCAGATGCCGACGGCACGGACGTCGGGCTCGATGCCGAGCGCGGAGAGCTTCCGGCGCAGGTCGGCCAGCGCCGCGCCGAGCGCCCGCTCCCAGTCGGCCGGGTCCTGCTCGTAGCACTCCGGAGCCAGCCCGGGCACCATCCCGTAGGCCGCCTCGCCCGCGGCGAGGATCTGCATGTCGTCGTCGGTGAAGATCACCGACAACCCCTGCGTGCCCGCGTCGATCCCGAGAAAGCCGGGGCGGTTCATGAACGATCACGACAGTGGAAAGGGGAGGCGAGGGGGTCGGCGAACGCTCGAGGAGCCTTGGGCCGCGGCGGCCCACGCGACGAGACTTTTGCCGCCCCCGAGCCGGCGGTCAACCATTGATTTCGTCATCGGATGTCATACGTCCCACCGGAGGGCGGGCGACACGCCGTGGCCTCGGGTGCCGCAGAAGGAGACGTCGATGCCGAGGTCGCGGGCCACGGCGGCCTTGAGGAGCGCCGCACGGTCGGCCGCGGCGGCATCCTTCGCGTAGGCCACGTGGATATGGTTCGCCTTGTGTCGGGCCATCATCTGGTCGCGCGAGATGCCGTAGGTGACCGCGTGCATGATCGGCCACTGCGGCGTGGTGGCGTCGAGCCGGCGGCGGGTCTCCTCTGTCGGCAGTTTCACCACCTGCGCCCGGCCGATGTCCATGCGGAGTGTTTCGACTCCACTCGTGCCGTCGACCCAGATCCGGCTCCAGACGATCTCGCCCGGCTTGCTCACGCCGGCGAGCGTGCTGCCCCCGAGCCGGAAATACATCGGCGGCTGCCGGAAGCCCTCGGCCCCCTTCCAGCCGCGGATGAAGTGGGCCGGCGGCGCGCCCCCCGAGATCTCGAACACCCACACCCACTGGTCGGTCGACCGCGACTGGTCCCAGTCGCCCCAGCGGATGTCGTGGAGCGTGTTTTCCACCGGCTGGCCGAGCGCCTCGTGGACCCGCTGCGTGAGCAGCCCGTCGAGGCCGGCACACTCGTCCACCTCGTTGAAGTGCACGAGCGGTTTCCCTTTCCAGAGCATGCGACCGGAGCCCTCCGCCGTCACCGGCGGCCGCTTCGAGTCGTTGAGCATCCCCTCCACGAGGTCGCTCGCCGGCAGCAGGTCCTTGAGCCCCTGCTGGTATTGGATGCCCACGCAGTCGCAGCCGAAGCGGTCGGCGATCCGCAGCGTCGCGACGTACATCCTGCACTGCAGGAGCACCTGGGCCCGGGTCAGGTCGCGGGCTTCGTCCTTGCCGAAATGAAACCGCATGCCCGCCTTCTCGAGCCACTTGAAAACATCCCGGGCTTCGGTGTCGCCCACCCGCATCGTCTCGTGGTAGAGCGCGCTCTGGCTGAGCCGCTCCTTGAACACGCCCGTCGCGTGGAGGAGCCGGTCGGGGATGATGGCGTTGAACATCCCCATGCAGCCCTCGTCGAACACGCCCATGAGAGCCTTCGTGCGCCGCAGTTCGGCGGCGATCGTCGCGGCCGTCTGGGCGAGTGGTCGGGGGATCGACACCCGCCCGATCGGCACGACGTGGCTCGTGTCGTGGTGCACGTGCCCCGAGTCGAGCCACGACTGCAGGTGGCGGCGGAAGGTGGGGCTCGCGAAGTCGTCGGCCCAGAGCGTGGCGTGGGGCACGCCCGCCTTGGTGAGCGAGCCGTTGAGGTTCAGCATTCCGACGAGCCCCGGCCACTGCCCCGACCAATTGGCGACGGTGAGGATCGGCCCGGAGTGCGTGGTGAGCCCGGGCAGGAGGTGGTTGGAATACTGCCACACCGCCTCGGCGACGACGAGCGGCGGATCCGGGTCGATCGTGGCGAAGACATCGAGCCCTTCACGGGCGCTTGCGATGAAGCCGTGGCCGCGCGTCCGCGACGGAGCGTGGCCGCGGGCGAGCGTCCAGCCGGCGGCGGCGAAGGCCTTCGTGAGGTCGGCCTCGAGGGCCCGCTGGGCCGGCCAGCAGACGCGGTTGGCCTCCTCGCGGAGGTCGCCGCTGGCCACGAGCACGGCCCGCCGCGCGGCGGGTTGCGCGGGCACGCGGAGGGAAGAGGACCGCGCGGTCACGGCCATGGCGGATCGCCCCGGTGATGGAACTGGTCGAACGCGGGCAACTATACTCCTGCGGTCCCGCCACTTGGAGCACCGCTCATGCCGAACCCGCGTTTTTCAGCCGCCCTCGTGGCCCTGGCGCTTCTCAACGCGACGGTCTTCCCCGCCGCGGCGCGGGCCACCGACCCCCCTGCCGCCTCCCCGCCGCCCGCGGCGGCCGCAGCGCTCGGCGACTTCAACCGCTGGGTGATCGCGGCCGACTACGGCGCCGACGGTGCGACGCTCGTGACGGCCGGCGGCGAGAGCCTGCTCTACCGGCCCGGCGACGTCGTCGTGTGGAAGGCCGACGGCACGCGGGTCGGCGACCTCGCCGGCCATCCCACGGCCGTCTGGGCGGTGCAGGTGTCGAAGGACGGTACGCTCGCGGCGACCGCCGGCTACGACGGCCTCGTGAAGCTCTGGGACCTGCCGGCCCGCACGGCGAAGCACGATCTGAGGAAGCACAAGGGCTGGGTGCGGTCGCTGGCCTTCGCGCCCGACGGCGCGACGCTGGCGACGGCCGGCGAGGACGGCACCGTGGTGCTGTGGAACACCGCCGACGGCAGGGAGATCAAGACGGTGGCCGCGCATGCCGGCCCGGTCACTGCCGTCGCGTTCTCACCCGACGGCGCGACGATCGCCACCGGCGGCGGCGACAAGCTCGTGAAGCTCTGGAACGCCGCCGACGGCGCCGAGAAGGGGAAGCTCGAGGGGCACGGCGACACGCTCTGGGCCGTGGCCTATTCGCCCGACGGGTCGCGGCTCGCCTCGGCCGGCGCCGACCGCACGATCCGGCTCTGGACGACGAGCGACTCCAAGGAGTTCGCCACGCTCGCGGGCCACAAGGACTGGGTCACGTCGGTGGCGTTCTCGGCCGATGGCGGCCGGCTCGTGAGCGGCAGCCTCGATGGGGCGGTGAAATTCTGGGACGTGCACGCCAAGGGCGAACAGGAGGGCCTGCCGGCGGAGAAGTCGAGCGTGTGGTGCGTCGTCATCGCACCGGACGACACGACGACGTTCGTGGGCACGCACGCCGGCGGAAAACTGGTACCGACGCCGGCGGCCAAGCTGGTGCCGCCGCCCCCGCCGCCAGCGCCGCCGGCCGACAAGCCGGCCGACAAGCCGGCCGAGCCGGCGGGGCAGCCCGTCGAGAAACCTGCCGAATCGGCGCAGCCGGCGGCGTGAGCGGTCGGCGCCGCTGGTTCTTGTTTCGTGACGCGGAGGATCTGATTCATGGTTGGCAGCGAGCGGGTGAGGTGGCGGTGGGGCGCGGTGGCCACGGGAGCGGGCCTCGTGGCGGCGGGCCTCGTGCTCGGCCTCGAGATCGCCTCCCGGGTCGCGCCGCCCAGGGTCCAGGCGCTGACGTCCCTTGCCGACGATGCGTTCGCCGTCTGCACGGTGCCGCTCGGCGGGGGCATCGAGGGGTTCTTCATCCTCGACTTCGAGACGGGCGACCTCTCGGGGGGCGTGCTCAACCCCTCCACCGGCCGCTTCGCGGGCGCCTACAAGCACAACGTGCTCCAGGACCTCGGCTTCAAGGCCGGCCAGGTGAAGAACCCGCGGTTCCTCCTCGTCTCGGGGGCGGCCGAGCTGCAGACCGGCGGGGCGGCGCTGGCGCCGGCCGTGCTCTACGTGACCGACTCGTCGACGGGCACCACGGTCGCGTACGGGATCCCCTTCAACCCGCAGCAGGCCGCAGCGGGCGCCTTCGTGACGAAGCTCGAACTGCTCGACGTGGCCCGCCCGCGTGGCGGCGGCGGCAAGGCCGGGGCGGCGGCCAAGGCTCGAAAGGAGAAGGAAAAGGACTAGGCTTCCGTTTTCCTCCCGACGGCACGCGGTCATGCAATCCCCCTCCGGCCCCACGATCACGGTCAATGGCGAGCCGTTCGGCGCCCCTCCCGGCGCGACGGCCCACGACGTCGTCGCGGCGCTCGGGCTCGCGGGGCGGCCGCTGGCGGTGGAGGTGAACGAGTCGGTCGTGCCGCGGGCCCGGCTGGCCGCCTGTATGCTCAAGGACGGCGATCGCCTCGAGATCGTGACCCTGGTGGGCGGCGGCTGACCGACCCCTCGACCCCCGGCCTTCCCCCGAGCCCGCGCCATGACCGCCCCGTCCGCCACGCTGCCCCCGGCCATGAGCCCACCTCCGGCGTCGGCCGACCCGCCGCTGCGGGTCGGCGGCCTCACGCTCTCCAGCCGGCTCGTCGTCGGCACGGGCAAATATGCCGGCTACGCCGAGATGGCCCGCTGCCTGGCGGCCTCGGGCACCGATTGCGTGACCGTCGCCGTGCGGCGTGAGCGGCTCGTCGACGCCGCGGGCGAGAACATCCTCGACCATCTCGATCCGGCCCGCTACACGATCCTGCCCAACACCGCCGGCTGCTTCACCGCCGCCGACGCCGTCCGCGTGGCCCGGCTCGGCCGTGAGCTTTTGCGCGACCTCGGCAACGCGGGCTCCGAATGGGTGAAGCTCGAGGTGCTCGGTGACCCGAAGACGCTCCTGCCCGATCCCGTCGGCACGCTCGAGGCCACGGAGCGGCTGGTGGCCGACGGCTTCGCCGTGCTCGTCTACTCCAGTGACGACCCCGTCGTGGCCCGGCGGCTCAAGGCGCTCGGTGCGGCGAGCGTGATGCCGGCGGGCAGCCCGATCGGATCCGGACAGGGGATCCTCAACGCGAACAACCTGCGGATCTGCCTGGAGTATCTCAAGGACCAAGACCCGGACTATCCGGTGATCGTCGACGCGGGCGTCGGCACCGCCAGCGACGTCGCGGCCGCGATGGAGCTCGGCGTCGACGGCGTGCTGCTCAACACGGCGATCGCCCACGCCGCCGACCCGCCCCGCATGGCGGCGGCGATGAAGGCCGCCTGCGAGGCGGGGCGGCAGGCGTATCTGGCCGGGCGGATCCCGCGCAAGCTCTACGCCACCGCCTCGAGCCCGCTCGAGGGCACGATCGCCGGGGCGGGGCGGGTGCGCTGATGCTCGCCAGGCGGATCATCCCCTGCCTCGACGTGGAGCGCGGCCGTGTCGTCAAGGGGACGCGGTTTCTCGACCTCGTCGACGCGGGCGACCCGGTCGCGGTGGCGGCCCGCTACGAGGCGGAGGGGGCCGACGAGCTCGTGTTCCTCGACATCACCGCCAGCCACGAGGGCCGCGCGATCATGCTCGACGTGGTGCGCCGGGTGGCGGAGACGGTCTTCATGCCGTTCACCGTGGGGGGCGGGATCCGCACGCTCGCCGACGCCGGCGCGCTCGTGCAGGCCGGCGCCGAGAAGGTGAGCATCAACTCCGCGGCCGTCCGCACGCCGGCCCTCGTCTCGCAGGTGGCCGACCGCCTCGGCAGCTGCGCCACGGTGGTGAACATCGACCCCAAGCGGGTGGTGCGCGACGGCCGCGAGATCTGGGAGGTGTTCGTGAACGGCGGCCGGGTGCCCACCGGGCTCGAGGCGGTGGCCTGGGCGCGGCGCGTCGAAGAGCTCGGGGCCGGCGAGATCGTGCTCACCTGCATGGATCGCGACGGCACCCGCGACGGCTACGACCTCGAGATCACGGCGGCCGTGAGCCGGGCCGTCGGCATTCCCGTGGTCGCCAGCGGCGGGGCGGGCCGCGCCGAGCACCTCGCCGACGCGATCGAACTCGGGGGCGCCGACGCGGCACTGGCCGCTGGAATCTTCCACTTCGGGGAGTGTACGATCCGGGACGTGAAGGAGCTTTTTCTGCGGCGGGGCATCCCCGTCCGCCCGCCGGCGCCGTGAGGCGGCCGGCCCCGACCGGCAGGCACCGCCATGGCCACCATCGAAAACACATCCCTCGATCAGGCGCCCGTGCCGCTCAAGCCGACTCCCTCGACCCGGCCAGCGCTCGAGATCGACAGGCTGTTCGACGCCCTCGTGATCCACAACGGCAGCGACCTCCATTTGAAGGTCGGCCAGCCGCCGATCATCCGCGTCAAGGGAGCACTGCAGCCGCTCAGGTTTCCGCCGCTCGACGATGAGACGATGAGACGGCTCTGCACGCCCCTGATGAGCGAGCGGCAGCGGAAGATCTTCGACACCGACGGCGGTGCCGACTTCGCGCACACCGCGGTGTGCGGCAAGGAAGGCGATCGCAAGCGGTGGCGATTTCGTGTGAACCTGCTCACGCAGCAGGGCCAGTGGGGGCTGGTGGCCCGCAAGGTCAACGACAGTATCCCCGACTTCGAGAAGCTCTTCCTCCCGCCGGCGATCGAACGGCTCTGCCAGCTCGACCAGGGGATGGTGCTGCTCGCCGGCGTCACGGGCTCCGGCAAGAGCACCACGATCGGCTCGATGCTCAACTACATCAACCGCCACTACCGCAAGCACATCCTCACGCTCGAGGATCCGATCGAGTTCGTGTTCACGGAGGACAAGTGCCTGATCAACCAGCGCGAGATCGGGGTGGACGTCAAGAACTTCGAGATCGGCATGAAGCACGCCGTCCGCGAAGACCCCGACATCATCCTGGTGGGCGAGCTCCGCGACGTGGAGACCTTCAAGACGGCGATCCATGCCGCCGAGACGGGGCATCTCGTGTTCGGCACGATCCATGCGGCCAACGCCCCGAGCACGGTGACGCGCATCCTCGACCTGTTTCCGCAGGAGGAGCACGCGGCGATCCGCAGCGCGATCGCCTTCAACATGAAGGGGATCGTGGCGCAGAAATTGCTCAGGTCGATCAAGCCGGGTGTGAGCCGAGTGCCGGTGGTGGAGATGATGTTCTTCGACGTGCTCGTGAAGAAGTACGTGCTCGAGGAGCAGGATCACCTCCTCGCCGACCACATCAAGAAGTCGCATCGCGACGGGATGCAGGACTTCACGATGAGTCTCAAGAGCCTGATCGACCAGGGGCTCATCGACCGCCAGGATGCCCTCGAGATCGCGCCCAACCGCGAGGCTCTGACGATGGCCCTCAAGGGAATCGGAGGGCTTTGATGGCGCGGCGCAGGATGCGACCGGCGCTGGCCGTGATCCTCGCCGCGATCCTCGTGGTGGCCGTCACGGAGGTGGGCGCCGGCCGTCAAGCCGTGGCGCAGCCGGCCGGTCCGCAGGCGGGTGCGGCGGCCAAGGCTGGCGATGCCGCCCGCCCGCGGATGCAGCAGGCCGACCCCGCCGCGGCGGCGCCGGCGCCACCGGCGGCGGAGGAAGAGGCCGAGTCCCGCCCGGCCGGCGGCGCGCTTGCCATCCTGCCGGCGGTCGCGTGGTGGCTCATCGTCGTCTGCTGGGCCGCCACCACGGCGTGGGCCGGCCGCGACAAGGGGCAGGTGCCGACGTTCGCCGCGGTCTGGCTGCCGATCCTCTCCTTTCCGTTCTTCCTCGTGGCGCTCGCCGCCTGGTGGGTGCCCTGGTCGGTGGTGGCCTGCGGCCTCACCGCCGCGGCCTGGCTCGGCAGCTTCGTACCCTACGCCCTGGCCCGCGACCGCACCGTGCCCCCCGAGCGCCGCGTGATGTCGATCGGCAACGCGACCGCCGCCGCCGCCCGCGGCCTGCAGCCGTGGCTGCGGCGGCTCGGCATCAAACTCGAGGTCGAGAACCGCTCGCTGGCCGACACCCTGCCCGAAGTGGCGATCGCCGCGCAGCCCGCCGCCGACGCCGCGGCTCCCGAGGCCCGCCTCGCCGAGGCCGCCGCCGCCGAGGGCTTCGGCGGATTCCGGGAACTCGTGCAGCGGTGCATGGCGCTGCGGGCGGAGCAGGCGCTGTTCGAGATCGGCGCGCAAGGGGCCGCCGTCAGGCAGCGGATCGACGGCGTCTGGCAGCCCCTGCGCCGGCTGGTGAAGCGGCGGCAGGGCCTGAAGACGCTGGAGGAATGGGACGACGCCTCGCAGCTCGACAAGGACGAGACCCAGCACCTCCTCGGCGTGGTAAAGAAGCTCTGCGGCATCTCGTCGAAGGCGGCGAAGCGGCAGTCGGGGGAGTTTCTCGTCACGCTGCAGCGCCGGTCGATTCCCTGCCGCGTGACGCTCGAGAAGGGCGAATCGGCCCTGCGGATGCTGTGGGACTTCCAGCCGCCCCCCGCCGCATTCGCCTCGATCGAGGCGCTCGGCATGGAGGAGGCCGACACCGCGAAGGTCAAGACCGCGCTGACGCTGGTCAACAGCCTGGTCGTGATCTCGGCGCCGTCCGGCGAGGGCCTGCGGACGACGTTCAACCAGGTCGTGCTCGCGGCCGACCGCCTGCTCCGCGACTTCGTGCTCCTCGAGGACGTGAAGGCGCCGTTCCGCGAGATCCAGAACGTGAAGCCGTGGCGCTGGGGCGGGGCCGACGGCAGGTCGGCCGCGACGGTGCTGGAGGAGGCGATGCGCGGCTACCCGACGGCGCTGGTGGTGCCGCAGCTCGACGACGGCCCGCTGGCCGTCGAGCTCGTGAAGCGGGCCGAGGAGATGCTCGTCATCGTGGGTGTGCGTTCCCGGGACGTCGTGGAGGCGATCGAGAGGCTCGTCGCGCTCGGTGTGCCGCGCGACGCGCTCGGCCGCACGCTCCAGGTCGCCACGGGCCAGCGGCTGCTGCGGCGGGTCTGCCCGAAATGCGCGGAAGACTACCCGCCGTCGGCCGACCTGCTCGGCCGGCTCAAGGTGGGCCCGCAGGAGGGGCTCGTCTTCAAGCGGGCCCGGGCCTCCGGCTGCCCGGCCTGCAGCGGCACGGGCCACCTGGGCCGCGGCGCGCTGTTCGAGGTGATCGGCGGCCCGACGGTGAGCCAGGCGATCGTGGCCGGGGCCGACAGGGCGACGCTCGTCAAGGCCGCCCAGCGCGACGGCATGCGGCGGCTCAAGGACGCGGGCATCTCGCTGGTGACCGCCGGCGTGACCACGCTGGAGGAAGTGCAGCGGATCCTCAAGAGCAGCGGTTCCTGAAGAAAGGTCAGGCAGTCGTGTACGTCAATCTCGCCCTCCTCGCCGTGCTCGTGGTCGTGGGCGTCGCGTCGGCCCGCGGCGGACTGCTGCAGGGCATGGCGATGTTTTTCAACGTGCTCGTCGCCGCGAGCTTCGCGACGGCCTGGTGCGGGCCGCTGGCGGAGTTCCTGCGGCCGTTCTTCGAGCCCTACGCGAATTTCCTGGAGGTGGCCGCGGCATGGCTCCTGTTCACCCTGATCCTGGCCGTGCTCGCGACCGCCACGAGCCAGCTGCTCAAGGCGAAGGTGCCCTTCGTGCGGCCGGTCGAGCTCGCGGGCCGGGTGCTCGTGGGGCTGGTGACCGGCTGGACGGCCGCCGAGTTCACGGCCCTGACCATCCACACGGCGCCGCTCATGAGCGACGTCGTGCCGATGCCGCCGCAGCGGAGCATGCTGTTCGGGCTCAAGCCCGACCGCTGCTGGCTGTGGTGGGTGAGGGGGTCGTCGCGGAACGGCCCCTTCGCGGTGCCCGGCCAGCCCTTCGATCCCGAGAAGGATTTCATCGAGCGGCATGCGGCCTGGCGCGAGGAACTGTCGGGCGGGCCGCCGCCGCGATGACCACGCACGACCCCGCCTCCTCCGCCGACCCGTCGGGCTACCGGCCGGTGAGCCGGCTGGCCGTCGCGGCCGTCGTGCTGGGTGGCGTGTCGGGGCTCGCGCTCATCAGCCCGGTCTTCGGGGTGCTGCCGCTGGTGGCCGCGGCCGTCGCGGTGGCGGCGCTCGCCGACGTCGGCCGCCCGGGGGCGGCCAAGGCCGGCCGGCTCGCGGCGCTCGCGGGCCTCGCGCTGGCGTCCGGCTTCGGGGCCCAGGCCCTGACGGCCGCCGCCGTCGGCCGGTCGATCGCGGCGCGGCGGGCCGCCACGGTCGCGGAGATCTTCCTGGCGGCCGTGCGCGAGGGGCGGGCCGCGGACGCCGCGGCGATGTGCGGGCCCGAGGCCGGCGCGGGGGTGTCGGCACTCGCCGCCTGCGGCGGCGGGGTGCTTTCCCGGACCGCGGCGGCCGGTGACGGCCCGGGAAGGTGGGTCGTGGAACTCGAGCCCGCGGAGCAGGGCGGCTGTGCGGCACGGCTGGTGATCGAGCCGACGAGCGTCGTGCTGCGGGGAACGCCGGTCGAGCGCTGGCTCGTGACGGGCTGCGACGTCGACGGGCCGCCGGTCAGGCCGTCCGGGAGGTGAAGCACCGGACCGCGTCGATCGAGGGTGCCCCGGCGGCGAGCATCGCGAGCCGGTCGAAGCCGAGGGCCGCGCCCACGCCGGCGGGCATCGCCGGGCCGTGGGCCTCGACGAGCCGCTCGGGCACCGGCAGGGGGGCGCGGCCGGCGGCCACCCGCGTCCGATTGGCGGCCGCGACGCGTTCGAGCAGCACCTCGCGGCGCGTCTCCTCCTCCCAGCCGTTGGCGAGCTCGACGCCGCCGGCGAAGAGTTCGAACCGGCGGGCGGTCGGCGGGGTGCCGTCGACGAGCCGGGCGAAGGCCGCCTGTGCCGCCGGCCACTCTTCGAGCATCGTCGGCCGGCCGTGGCCGAGCCGGGGCGCCACCGCCTCGGAGAGCACGATGTCGAACCAGTCGGCGCACGAGTCGGCCTGGTCGGCCGGCAGCACGAGCCCCGCCCGCGCCCCGGCCGCCCGCCAGTCGGAAAGCGTCGCCGCGAGCGGGTCGACGCCGACGTGCGCGAGAAACGCCTCGCGGCAGGTCAGCCGCTCGAGGCCCGTCGTGCCGAGGGCGGCCGCGCACAGGCCCGCGAGCAGCCCGGCTGCGTCGTCGAGCGTCGTGCCCGGGGCGTACCACTCGAGGAGCACGAACTCGACGTCGTGCCGCGGGCCGCGCTCGCCCGCGCGAAACGCCCGCGCGAACTGGTAGATCGGCCCGGAGCCGGCGGCGAGCAGCCGCTTCATGTGGGCCTCGGGGCTGGCCTGGAGGTAGTGCAGCGGCCGGCCATGCCCCTCGACGGGCACGGCGAAGGGGTCGATGTGGGCCTCCGGCAGCACCTCGCGGGAGAGCACCGGCGTGTCGACCTCGACGAACCCCCGGCCCTCGAAGAGCGCCCGGAGCCGCGCCCGCAGGGAGGCGCGGTGTTCGAGGATCGGTCGCGCGGTCATGCGGGCAGGCGGATCGGGTCAGGCCCGGATCGGCTCGGGTTTCCTCCCCGCCAGCCTCTCGGCCGTCTCCCGGTAGACGAGCACGGGGCAGGGGGATCGCCTCACGATCGCCTCCGCCACGCTCCCCATCAAGAGCCGAGTCATCCCGGTGCGGCCGTGCGTGCCCAGCACGATCATCTCCGCCCCCTCGTCGCCGGCGATCCGGATGATCTCGCCGGCCGGGTCACCCATCGTGAGGCGGTGGGCGAAGGGGAGCGTGGGGTCGGCCGGCCGCACGTCCTCGAGCATCTTGAGGATCCGCTCGGAACTCGGCTCGGGAAGCCCGTAGTAGAGCTCCCCCCCGCCGTAGGCCAGGGGCGGTTCCTCCACGTGGACGATCAGGAGCCGGGCGCCCGACTGCTTCGCGAGCGACTCGGCGTGCGGCAGGGCGGCGTCGCTCGCCGTGGAAAAATCGGTCGGAAAGAGGATCGTTTTCTGGGCCATGGCGGAGCCTCCTCGGGACGGAGAACATCGGTCACCCAACTGTATGCCCTAGTGGAGCCGCATCCCGGGCAAGGCTCCGGAATCGGGCGAAAGGAGATAGACACCTTCGGCGCCCGCGCCGCTGGCCGCCACCACCATCCCCTCGCTCACGCCGAACTTCATCTGCCGCGGTGCGAGGTTCGCGACCACGACGACGAGCCGCCCGACGAGTTTCGCAGGCTCGTGAAACCCCTTGATGCCGGCGAACACGGTGCGGGTCGCGTCGCCGCCGAGACTGATCGTGAGTTTGAGCAGTTTCTTCGCCTCGGGCACCTCCTCGGCCGCCACGATCCGGGCCACGCGCAGGTCGACCTTGGAAAAATCGTCGATCGTGCAGGTGGAGGCGAGCGGTTCGGCGGCGAGCGCCGCACCGGAGTCGGTGCCGGCGGTGGGCGATGGGCCAGGCGTATCCATTGCAAATTCTCCCGGGGATGCGGCCTCCGCCCGCGACGCGGCGAGCAGGGCCTCGATCTGTTTGGTGTCGACGCGTTGCATGAGCGGAGTGAACGGGCCGACCGGCCGGCCGACGAGCGGCGTCTGCGACTCCTCCCACGAGCGGATCGGCCCGCCGACGAGGGCGCCCGCGTCGGCGGCGAGCGTGGGCAGCACCGGCGCGAGATAGACGGCGAGCTGGCGAAACAGGTTGAGCGCCACCGTGGCCACGTCCTGGAGTTTTCGTACCGCGTCGGGCCCCGCCTTGGCGAGTTTCCAGGGCTGCCCGGCGTCGACGTAGGCGTTGGCCCGGTCGGCGGCGAGCATGATCACGCGCGTCGCGCGGGCGAAGTCGCAGGCCTCGTAGGCGGCGGCGATCTCGGCGGAGTCGGCGGCGGCCCGGGCGAACAGGCCGCCGTCTTCGGGATACGCGGCGGATAGCCCCGTGGCCTCGAGCCACCGTGCGGTGCGGCTGGCGAGATTCACCACCTTGCCGACGAGGTCGGCATTCACCTTGGCCGCGAACTCCTCGAGGTTGAGATCGATGTCGTCGATGCCGCCGGAGAGCTTGCTCGCGTAGTAGTAGCGGAGGGCGGCGGGGTCGAGATGGTCGAGATAGGTGCGTGCGAGGAGGAAGGTGCCGCGGCTCTTCGACATCTTCTGGCCGTCGACGGTCAGGAAGCCGTGGATGCGCACCTTCGTCGGCAGCGCGAGCCCCGCGGCCTCGAGCATCGCCGGCCAGAACAGCGTGTGGAAGTAGGTGATGTCCTTGCCGATGAAGTGGTGGATCTCGGCGAGCTCGCCGGCGCCGCGCCGCCACCAGGCGTCGAACGACTCGCCGTGCCGCTCGCACCACTCGGCCGTCGCCGCGAGGTAGCCGATCGGTGCGTCGAACCAGACGTACCAGGAGTTCCCGGGTGCGTCGGGGATCTCGAACCCGAAGTAGGGCGCCGGGCGGGAGACGTCCCAGTCGCGCAGGGGATCGCAGAGGAAGTGGCCGGCGAGGTAGTTGGCCACCGGCGGGTCGAGGGCGCCCGACCTCGTCCACGCCTCGAGGAAGCCGTGGAGCGCCTCGATCGTCACGAACAGGTGCTCGGCCGAGCGGATCTCGGGCGTGGCCCCGGAGAGCGTGCTCTTCGGGGCCACGAGGTCGGCCGGGCCGTAGGTCGCGCCGCACCGCTCGCAGGAGTCGCCGTATTGGTCGGCGGCACCGCACTTCGGGCAGCCGCCGCGCACGAACCGGTCGGCGAGGAACACGCCCGCCCGCGGATCGAAGAGCTGCTCGACCGGCCGTGAGACGACGAGGCCGCGATCGCGCAGGGCTTTCCACACCTCGCCGCACAGCCGCCGGTTGGCGGCGCTGTCGGTCGAGCCGTAGTGGTCGAACTCGATCTGGAAGCCCGCGAAGTCGGCGAGGTGGGCCGCGCGCATCGCGGCGATCAGATCCTGTTCGCTGCGTCCCTCGGCCTGGGCGCGGATCATGATCGCCGTGCCGTGCGTGTCGTCGGCGCAGAGATAGATCGCCCGATTCCCGCGCAGCTTCTGGAACCGCACGAAGACGTCGGTCTGGATGTACTCGACCAGGTGCCCGAGATGGATGTGGCCGTTGGCGTAGGGCAGCGCCGAGGTGACGAGGATCCGGCGGGCGCTGGGGGCGGGCATGGTGCTCCACGGGCTCGAAGGCCGGCGGATTGTAGAGGCCGCGCAGAACCGGCGAAACAGCGCGGAACCCCGTGCTGGTAAACGGGGATGCTCGACGGGGAAACGGCGCGGGCGCCGGACGACTGGGCAGGGCCTGCCGGTTCCACCGGGGGCGAAAGTGACCTTGTGCCGCGCGCGGAGGGCCGCAAGTATCCGCCCGCCCGCGACACCCGCCACGCCGTCCCACGGAGCGCTCGATGCCCTGCCACCCGAGAAGCCTGCGGCTGCTGGCCTGCGCAGCGGCGCTCGTGGCCGGCACGGCGCGGGGGGCCGCGCCGACCGCCGCGGATGCCGCCGCCGCGGCGCTCGCCGCCGGCGACGTCGTGCTGCTCGATTTTTCAGCGGCGTGGTGCGGCCCCTGCCGGTCGATGGCCCCGTTGATCGGCGAGATCGCCGCCGCAGGCTGGCCGGTGCGACACGTCGACGCCGACCGGGAGACCGATCTCGTGAAGCGGTTCGGCGTCGTGGGCGTGCCCTGTTACATCCTGCTCGTGAAAGGGCGGGAGGCGGGCCGCATCGACGGGGCGACCACCCGCGAGGAACTGGAAAAACTGCTCGTGAAGAGCCGGACGGCGCTCGGCCTGCCCGCCCAGCCCGCCGCTCCGCAGACCCCACCCCTGGCCGTCGTGCCCGGGATGCCTCTTCCAGCAACGCCGCCGAGCCGACCGCTGGCCGTCGAGGCCGCCGCGGCGGCACAGGCCGCGGCCCCGGCCCGCGTGCTGCCGGCGCAGACTGCGACGACCGTCGACGGGGGAACCCCCGGGCGTCTCGACCGGTCGGCAGCGCCGGACCGGTCGGCAGCGCCGGACAGGGCGGCAGCGCCGGACAGGGCGGTGGCGGACAGGGCCCCGGAGAACGGCGCCCACGGGCCGCTGGAGAGGCGCCTCGTCGCCGCCACGGCCCGCCTGCGGGTGGAGGACGGTCAGGGGGCTTCGTGGGGCACAGGCACCGTCATCGACTGCCGGCAGGGCGAGGCCCTGGTCCTCACCTGCGGCCACATCTTCCGCGACTCCCGCGGGCAGGGCAGGGTCGAAGTCGACCTCTTCGGGCCCGGCGGCCCGCGAGGCCTCGCCGGGCAGGTGATCTCGTGGGACCTGAAGCGCGACCTCGCGCTCGTGAGCATCTTCACCGACGCGCCGCTCGAGCCCGCGAAGGTGGGCGGGCCGCAGCGAGCGACCGCCGCGGGCGAGCCGGTCGTGACCGTCGGCTGCAACGGCGGCCACGATCCGTCGATCCATCACAGCCGCGTCACCGCCGTCGACAAGTATCTCGGGCCGGCCAACGTGCAGGTGGCCGGGCAGCCGGTGCAGGGAAGGTCCGGCGGGGGACTGTTCGGCGTCGACGGCACGCTGCTCGGCGTCTGCAACGCCGCCGATCCCACCGACAACGAGGGGCTGTTCGCCGCCCTGCCGGCCATCCACGAGATGCTCGACGAGGCGGGCCTGGCGTTCGTCTACAGGAGCGTCTACCCGAGCGGCTCCGTGGCCGACGCCGCCGGCCCGAGCCTGCCGAGCATGCCGGCCGAGATGCCGCCGGTGTCGTTCGACCGCCGCGACCGCGGCGGCGCGCTGCCCACCGCCTCCACGGGCACGGCCACGGCGCCGCCCGTCGGGCCGGGCGTCACGGCCGCGGCGAGCGGCGCGAGCCTCTCCGACGGGGAGCAGGCGCTGCTCGACCACGTGCGCCGGCACGAGGGGCGGGCCGAGGTGATCTGCATCGTGCGGCCCCACGGGGCGACGCAGGCCGCGAGCGAGGTGTTCGTGCTCGAAGGCTCGAGCCGCGAGTTCGTGGAGGAGCTCTCGAAGACGCATGCGGGCCATCCGCAGCACGGTCCCGGGCCGGCATCCGGCCGGTCCGACCTCGCCGCGCTGCCGCCGAGCGATCCGGTGCGGTAGGCTGACGCACGGCCATGCGACAGTACCTCGTGCGTCACGGTGAGAGCGTTTACAACGCCGAGGCCCGGGTGCAGGGGCGGGCCGACGTGTCGCTCTCCGATCTCGGCCGGCGTCAGGCCGCAGCCCTCGCGACGTGGGCCCGTTCCTTGCCGGCCGACGTGACGATCGACGAAATCTGGTCGAGCCCGCTCGCGCGGGCCCACGAGACGGCCACGGCGATCGCCCGCGCGCTCGGGTTGCCGCTCCGGATCGAGGACGAACTGGCCGAATTGCACGCCGGCATCTTCCAGGGCCGGCTGTGGGCCGACCTCGAGGCCGCGTTTCCCGAGGAGGTGGCCCGCTGGCGGAGCGGCGACGCCGACTATGCGATCCCCGGCGGCGAATCGCGGGCGGGCCTCGCCGCCCGGGGCCGGGCCGCGCTCGAGAGGCTCGCGGAGCGGCCGGCACGGCACATGATCGTGGTGGCCCACGGCGGCGTGCTCACGGCGGCCCTCGGCAGCCTGCTCGGCCGCTCACACCCATTGCTCGCCCGGGCCGCCGAGCGGCCGTTCACGAAGCTCCCCGCGCTCGCCAACGCCTCGCTGACGTTCCTCGACTGGCCCGGCCCGGAGCTCTCGGCCTTCAACGAGACGGAGCACCTGGCGGCGCCGTAGGACAGGCTTCAGCCTGTCATCGCGCGCGACAGGCTGAAGCCTGTCCTACGGGGCTGACAGGCTGAAGCCTGTCCTACGGGGCTGACAGGCTGAAGCCTGTCCTACGGGGGGCGGCGGAACGGGACGCGGGATGCGGGGTCCTGCCGCCAGGCCTGACGGAGAAGCCCGTAGAGCGGGGCGTCGAACCGGGCCAGGCGATGCGGATCCTGGAAGAAGCATTCGCTCGCCACGGCGAAGAACTCGCCCGGGCTCTCGAGCGCGTAATCGTCGAACGGCACGCTCCGCCCTTCGTCGAGCGCCTCCTCGAAGTGCAGCTGGCAGTCGTCGATCGCGGCCGCCCAGCCGCGGGTTTCCCCGGGCGACGCGAGCGGCGGGATGCCGTCGACCTCGCCGTCGAGCATGTCGACCGCGTGCGCGCACTCGTGGATCACGACCGACCGCGGGCCGTCGCGCAGCCGGCCGCCGGCGACGACGCGGGGCCACGAGAGCACCATGCTGCCGCCGGCCCACGTCTCGCCCAGCCGCTCCTCCTGCCACTCGAGCGCGCCGCCTCCTTCGAGCGGCGCCGACTTGGGCGCGAGATAGTCGCCGGGATAGACGAGCACCGACTGGAGGCGGTCGAGGTGCTCCCCTTCGAGGCCGAGCATCACGAGCGCCGCCTGCCCCGCGATCGAGACCCGCACCTCGTCGGTGACCTCGAGCCCGCCGCAGCCCTCGAACCGCTTCTCGGCGAGGAACACGGCGACCCAGGCCCGCACCGCTTCGGCCTCGTCGTCGGAAAGCCACGCCGTCTGCCTGACGTTGCGGGCGAGGATCTCGAGCCAGGCGGGGGGAAACGGCCGGGCCAGGATCGCCCGCCGCCGCCGCTCCCGCAGCCAGCCGAACATCACCGCCTCGCGTCAGGAGGGCTTCATGCCGGCCGGCGGCTGGATCTCGAAGTTGTAGCGGCCCAGATCGAGCGCGAGCACGAGGCAGCCGATGGCGATGGCGATGAACGAGAGCACGAGCATCGCCGTGTAGACGTTCACGGGGGGTCGCGGTGCGGGCTTGGAATCGTCGGCCATCCCGGACTCCGTGCGCGCGTCAAGCCTTGAGCCGCGTCGCCACGCGGTCGCCGGGCTGGATGTCGCCGCGTCTGAACTCCCGGATCACGCGGCCCACGCTGCGGTCGGGCTTGACGCTGATCACCTGCACGCGGCCGAGATACTCGTCGTCGCGGTACACCTCGAGGAAGTGCCCCATCTGCACGCCGTCGTCGCCACCGAGCGTGACCTCGATCGAGTCGTCGGCGACGGCCGTCACGATGCCGCCGGCCGTGGGCAGGTGGTCGCGGGGCAGGCTCTCGATCGCCAGGCCGTGCTGCTTGAGGAGCAGCCGGGCGTTGGCCACCTGTTTTTCGAGCTGCGCCTTGCGCTCGTTGGCGATCTCGAGGAAGGAGATCTTCTCGTGGAGTTCGCCGGCGAGCTTCGCCGAGCGGCCCACCTGCTCGTCGACCTTCGCCTGCATGCCGCGGATGTCGGCCCGCAGGTCTTCGACCGTCTTCGTGGCCTTCTCGAGCTCCGTCCGCGCCATGGCGAGCTCCGACTGTGCCTTCTCCCGCTCGTCCTCGCGGAGGTCCTTGTTCTTGCGGAGCTCCTGCAGCTCCTTGTCCTTCTCCTCGAGGGCGGTCTGGATCTTGGCGACGATTTGGTCGCGGGCGGCCTCCGAGGCGGCCACCTCGGCGGTCAGCCGGGCGATCTCGGCCGTGAGCGACTCCCGCTCCTTCTTCGCCTGCTCGAGCTGCAGCTTGTAGCCGAGCGGCTTGCCGGCCTGCACCTGGTCGGCCGTGCGGGTGATCTCCTCGCGCCAGTTGGTGTGCGTGGAGTAGAGCGCGACGGCGAAGCTCATGAACACGAGGCTCAGCACGAACACCGCGAACACGAAGATCTTGCCGATGATGTTCATGCGCACCCTCTCCCCGCAGCCTATCCCTGGATCGGCAGGCCGGTCAACGCGTCTGGAGCGGGCGTTGTGCCGGCCTTCCACTCGACGAGGCCGCCGAGGAGGGCCGCCGCCACAACCGCCACACATCCCCCGGTCGGAACAGCCCCCCAGACCAGCCACGGGCTCCACCGGCCGTCCCGTGCGGCCGCCGCCCGGAGCGTGGCCGTGTCGCGCCGGGGGCCGCGGGCCAGCAGCCGCCCCGAGGCGTCGATCGAGGCCGAAAAGCCGGTGTTGGCCGCGATCAAAAGCGGCGTGCGCACCTCGACGGCCCGGAAGATGCCGCAGGCCAGGTGCATGTCGAGTTCGCTCGAGCCCCAGAACCAGCCGTCGTTGGTGAGGTTCACGAGCACGTCGGGCCGGCGCCCCTCCCGCGCGAGCGTGCGCACGAGCGCCCGCACCGCGCCGGGAAGGGCCGTCTCATAGCAGATGTTCGCCGCCACGCGGTGGCCGGCGATCTCCACGGCCAGGGGCCGCCGGCCGGGCGTGAGCCCCGCCGGCAGCGGCGTGAGGCGATACAGCCAGGGGAACACGTCGCCGAGCGGGATCGTCTCGCCGAACAGCACCGGGTGCATTTTGTCGTAGCAGCCGCGGGGAGTGCCCACGGCGTCGAGGAACACCGCGGCGTTGTAGTGGCGGGCGCCCCCGGGGGCCCCCGGCGTCACCTCCTGGCGGTCGAGCCCCACCAGCCAGTGCGTGCCGTAGCGACGGGCGAAGGCGGCGAGGGCGTCGAGCCGCTCCTGCTCGAGGGCGCGGCGGCAGCGGGCCTGCCGCGTGGCGGGGTCGGCCGGGTCGGATTCCGCGGCCCCGAGCGTGGCGGTGACCACGCCCTCCGGCAGCACCTCCGCGGGATCGATCGCCACGAGCCCGAAGCGCCACATCGTCTCGGGCCAGACCACGAGGTCGGGCTTCACGGCCGGCGACCCGCCGGGCGCTTCCCCTTCGGCGAGCCCTGCGCGCGTCAGGTCGTCGTAATGGCGGGCCACGTCCGCCGCGGCGTCGGGGTCGTGCTTGAGTTCGGTGTCGATCGAGCCCTGCACGAGGAGCACGTCGAGCGGCCGGTCGTCGGCGGGCGGTGCGGTGGCCAGCCGCCAGGCGCCGTAGGCCAGGGCGACGGCCGGCACGACCAGCCCGCAGCCCGCGGCCACCGCCCGCGCGCGCCACGTGCCGCCCGTGAGAAGCCCGACGAGCCCCGCGGCGCCGGCCATCACCACGCCGCCGACCCCGACGGTCGAGAACGCGTCGGCCAGCTGGACGAGCATGGTCCACCGCCACTGCGTGTGCCCCAGGCCCGCGAACGTGAAGCCGCCGAGGACCCAGCCGCGCAGGTGTTCGCAGCCCATCCACGCCACCGGGGCCGCGAGCACGAGCGGCCAGCCCCACCGGTGCACGAGCCGCCGCGTCGTCCACACGAAGAGCACGACGTAGCAGGCGAGGTAGGCCGACAGCGCCACCCAGCCGATCGCGGTGGCCGGGTGGGGCAGCCGCAGCCAGTGGAGCGCGAGCAGCCAGTGGACGAGGCCGCCCGTCCAGATCACGAGCCAGGGATGGCGGCCGGCCGGCCGGGGCCCGACGGCGAGCAGGAGCCACGGCAGCGGCGCGGCCCAGGCGAGCGGCCACAGGTCGGCCGGCGGCTGCACGAGGAACATCGCCGCAGCGCCGGCTATGGCCAGGAGCCAGGTGCGCGGGCCGGCGGGGAGGGGGAGCAAGGTCATCGGCGGCTCACTCCGCGGCGGCGGCGAACTCGGCCAGCGCCGTGCCCGGGGTCACGACGTCGTCCTCGTCGACGAGCTGCCGCACGAGCCGGCCCGTGACGGGGGCCTCCAGATCGATCGTGGCCGCTCCGCAGACGAGCTCCACGACCCGCTCCCCCGCGACCACGTCGGCCGCCTCCGGCACGAGCCACAGCGACACGGCGATCGGGGCGCCGGGCATTCCCACATCGGGCACGAGCAGCCGCGCGGTGCGGATGGAGCCGGTTTCCATGCCGCCCTTCACTCGAGTCCGCGGAGCCACTCGAGCACCACCCTGCCGACGGCCTCGAGCGACTCGGCCGAGCACTGCTCGAGCGTGTCGCGCGTCGTGTGCCAGGCCGGGTAGTCGAAGTCGATCACGTCGCAGGTGGGGATCCGGCCGATCATCCGCAGCGGCACGTGGTCGTCCTCGACCGTGTGCTTCGGCCGCGGCACGAACTGCCGCACCCCCAGCCGGGCCGCGGCGTCCCACAGGCCCGTCACCACAGGCCGCGTATCGGGCCACTCCACGCTGTGCTGCTCCTGGAAGATCTCGAGGTCGCGGTCGGCCACCATGTCGAGGATCACGCCGCAGCGGTAGCGGTGGGGCTGGCCGCCCGCCTGCACGGCCGCGGCGTACTGCCGCGCGAAATGGTTCGACCCGAGGCAGTAGGGATCCCGCGGGGCGACCACGAACTCCTCGGCGTCGAAGAACACGAAATCGACGCCCACCGGCCCGGGCAGCGCCCGCACGGCGGCGGCGAGTTCCATGAGCACCGCGACTCCGCTGCCGCCGTCGTTGACCCCCAGGAACACGCCCCGCGGATCGACGGGATCGCGGTCGGGAAACGGCCGCGTGTCGTAGTGGGCCCCGATGAGCACGCGGTCGGCGCGGTCGGGATGCCATTCGACGACGAGGTTTTCCATGCGCACCGGCTGCCCGCCGCGCCGGTCGCGCACCTGGAACGGCTGCCGGGAGACGCGGCCTCCGGCGGCCTGGAAGTGCGCCACGAGCAGTTCCCGCTGCCGCTCCATGCCGGCCGAGCCGCTCGGCCGCGGGCCGAGCGCCGCCAGCGCTTCCAGATGCCCGAGCGCCCGAGCGCCGGAGAAGGCGGCCGGTTCGGCGGCGGCGAGCGTGGCGGCCGCCGTGGCCCACGCCCAGCCCGCCCAGGCGGCCGATCGGCGTCCGATGTCTGCGCGCGATCCCATGCCGGGAGTCTAGCCGGTCACCCGATTCCACCGGAAACCTGGATCACGTACAACTACCTCGGCGGCGGCGTCGCAGCCTCCGCGAGGACGTTCGTGTGAGCCAGCGCAGTCTCTTCCGGGTTGTCTTCTCGCTCGTGGCCGCCGTGGCCGCCGGCGGACGGGCGCAGGGCGGCGGCGGGCCCGAAAACGTGTTCCTCGTCGTCAACGCGGCGAGCGCCGACAGCCTGGCCGTGGCCAACGCCTACGCGGCGCTCCGCGGCATCCCACCGATCAACGTTCTCATGCTGCCCTGGCAGGGGGATCGCGAAGCCGTGCCGATCGCGGCCTTTCGCACCGACATCCTCCGGCCGATCCTGCAGGCGATCGACGCCCGCAAACTCGCGCCGCAGATCGACTGCATCGCCTACTCGACCGACTTTCCCTGGCGGGTCGACTTCGCCGGGGAACTGCCGCGGGAGCTCGTCGGCCGCGACAAGTTCCCCTCGGGATCGCTGACCGGCATGACCATGCTCCACGCGGCGGTGCAGGCGGGCAGCCCCGCCTACCTCGACCCCGCGAGCAACCGCTACTGGCGGCCCGTCGACGCCGACGGCGTGCCGGCCACGACGCTCGGCTTTCGCGGCTGGTACGGCTGGGGGCCGCACGGCGAGTTGATCGAGGCCGGCGGCTCGCGGTATCTGCTCTCCGTGATGCTCGGCGTCACCGACGGCCGCGGCAACTCCCTCGGCGAAATCCTCCGCTACCTGCGGTCGGCCGTGGCCGCCGACGGCACGCGGCCCCCCGGCACGATCTACTTCGCGACCAACTCCGACGTGCGCACCACCACCCGCAGCCCCCCGTTCGCTGGCACCGTCTCGGCGCTGGAGAAGCTCGGCGTGCAGGCCGAGATCGTCAAGGGGGTGCTGCCGATCGGGAAGCGCGACGTGGCCGGCCTGATGACCGGCGCCGCCGACGTCGACTGGCCCGGCAGCGGCTGTGCGGTGCTGCCCGGCGCGATCTGCGAGAACCTCACGAGCTTCGGCGGCATCTTCACGCCGTCGGCCGGGCAGACGCCGCTCTCGGTGTTCCTGCGGGCCGGCGCGGCCGGTTCGAGCGGCACCGTGATCGAGCCCTACGCCCTGCAGGCGAAATTCCCCCACGCCTCGATCCAGGTCCACTACGCCCGCGGGGCCACGCTCGCGGAGGCCTTCTACCAGGCGGTGCGGTCCCCGTATCAACTGCTGGTCGTGGGCGATCCGCTCTGCAGGCCGTGGGCCTCGATTCCCGTGGTCGAGGCGGTGATCGCCCCCGACGCCCTGCCGATCGAGCCACAGCAGCCGTTCTCCGGCACCGTCGAGCTCGAGCCGCGGGCCACCGTGCCCGGCGGCGGGGTGGCCGACCGCTTCGAGCTCTTCGTGGACGGCGTGCGGCTGGCGCAGGCGGGGATCGGAGAGCGGCTCACGGTCGACACCACACAGCTCGCCGACGGCCACCACGAGCTGCGGGTCGTGGCCGTCGAATCGTCGCCGGTGGAGTCGCAGGGCCGCTGGATCATGCCGGTGTCGTTCGCCAACGCGGGCCGGTCGCTCGCGCTCGACGTCGAGCCGCGCCGCGTGAGGCGATCGGGCACGGTGCGCGTGAGCGTGTCTGGCCCGGGGCTCGAGGGCGTGGTGATCTTCACCATGGGCCGCGTGCTCGGCCGCACGACCGAGGGGACGAGTTCGATCGAGGTGCCGGCCGAGCTGCTCGGCCGGGGGAGCGTGACGATCCGCGCCACGGGCCGCGCCGCCGGGGGCGGCAGCGTGAACGCCGTGCCGGTCACGATCGAGGTGGGTGACTAGCCGCCCTGCGCCGGGTCGGCGGGCCGAGGCGCCGCGAACGAGACGACCGCGCCCGACGGCGAGGCGAGGATCAGGCGGTCGGTGGCCTGGTTCACGAGCGGGAACGTGAAGCCGCCGAGGCAGTGGCGGCCGCGCGGCTCGGCCGTCTCGAGGTCGAGGCTCACGAGCCGGCCCACGCGGTCGACGAGCCAGATCCGCCCGGCGGCGAGCGCCACGACGCGGCCGCGGAACGAGGTTCGCCAGAGGGGCGCGCCCGTCTTCGTCGAGAAGGCGGCGAGGCCGTCGTCGCCCAGCGGCACCACGAGTCGCTCGCCCGACGCGAACAGCGTCGGCTCCGGCACGGCGTCGAGGAACACCCGCCACGCGGCCCGCAGGTTGCCCGCGGCCTCCTCCAGCGAGTCGATCCGCACGAGATCCCCCTCCGCGGTGCAGGCGAAGATGGCGCCGTCGTGGACGAGCGGCCTGCCCGCCGGACGCTCGTCGAGAAAGAAGTCGTTCCGCCGCCAGCCGTCGCCGCTCGGTTCCAGGACCACGATCGTGCCGTCGTCGGTGCACCACACGACGCCGGCCCCGAACCGCTCCGGCTGCAGCGAGACCGCGCCCGCCGCCTCGAGCACGACCGGGTCGAGGCTCTCGACCTTCTGCGGCCCGGTGCCGCCCGGCTTACGGCCCTGCCGCCCCGGCTGCCGCTTCGCCGCGGCCTGTCCCTTGACGGCCGGCGCCGCCGGCTCGACCGTGGGCCTGCGGAAGGGGTTCGTCGGCAACCGCATCAGTTTTCCCTCGCCGAACGGCGTGTAGACCCAGCCGGCGGAGACCGCGGGGCCCGTGTCGGCCAGACGGCTGAACCGGCTGCTCCAGAGTTCCGCCCCGGTGGCGCGGTCGAAGGCGTGGATGCCGTCGCCGTGGGCCACGGCCACGAGCGAGTCGCCGATCGCGGCGGGCTGGAACGGCCCCGCCCGGCCGTCGATGGGATGTTTCCAGAGGATCGTCCCGGGCAGCGGTTCACCCTCCCGTGGCGCACCGGCCCGCACGGCGATCACGTTGCCGTCGCCGGTCTGCACGACGACGAGATCGCGATCGACGACGACGTGCTCGACCGAGGCGGCGGCGGCGTCGAAGGGCACCTGCACGAGCCACTCGCGCACGAGCCCGGCGCGTTCGGCGGCGAACTCGGCGGAGGGGGTGTCGCAGGGGCAGTCGGCCCGTGCGGGCACGCCGCAGGCCCAGCCGAGGACGAGCGCGAGCCCGGCGAGCAGGCGAGCCGGACGGCGGCCCGCCGGCGCATGCGACTCGAGGATCATGACGGCGCGCCTCCGGCCCGCGAGGTGAGGTTCCAGGCCCCGTTCCACCGGCTCCCGGCGGGCTCTGCTTCCGGGGAACGTCCTCCGCGTCAAAACTAGTTCCGAAACCGCGGGTTGCAAATCGAGCGCGGTAGGATCGGCCGGGCGGTTTCCCGGGTGGCCGATGCGGCGGCCATGCAACCGTCCTGATCCCTGCGTCCGTCACGGCCATCCCATGTCGCAGCCCTCCCCGCCAGCCCGAGCACCCGACCCGGCGGCCGTGGTGCTCGGGCACCTCAACTTCTCCTCCGGGGCCTTCGATCCGGCCGTATGGCACGGATGGAGCGAACTGTTCGCGGCCGTGGAGCCCGTTTCCGCCGGGCGCGTCGCCGAGCGGCCCGACGCCGCGTCGCACGTGTTCGGCCTGCTGCGCGACCGCGTCGCGGCCCTCGAGGTCCGCGAGCCGGCCTTCCGCGACTCGCGTCAGGCCCGACGCGTGCTCGACGTGCTCGCGGGCCATCTGCTGCCGGGCTACCGGGCGTTCCACGCCGATCTTCTCGAGCACCAGCCGCCGGGTGCGATCGAACGGCCGTTCTTCGTGGCCGCCGCGGCCCAGGCACTGCTCGCCACGGTCGGCTCGTGGGACGACGCGGTCGCCGACGGGGCGCTGCGGGCGGCCGTGGCCGACGCGCTCGGGTCGCTCAATGATTACGTCGGCTGGCGCCCCGTCGCGGTGCTCGAGAACGGCCGACTCTCCGCCCCCTATCCGCACGAGCGCGTCCGGCCGATTCCGCTGTTCGTCGCGGGGGCGGGCCCGGCTCACGGCCGCTACCGCGACCTCGTCGCCGGCGCGGTCGAGATCCTGGCGGCGGCGCCGCCGCGGCTGCTCGAGCAGGCCGACTTCGACCTCGCCCTGCTCGAGGAGCTGGCCATCGACCCGCGGGCCTTCGACTTCCTCCATCCGGCGGCGAGCAGGCCCAACTACCTGTTCGGCCTGTGGGATCCCGAGCGGATCGACTCCCGGGGGCTCTACCGGCGGATGGTCGTCCAGCAGACGACGCTCGACGGCATCCTCTCCTGGCCGGAGGCGGCGGCCGCTTCCCGCGAGCCGGTGGAACTCGCGCGCGAGTCCGCGGCGGTGCTGGCCGGCGTGATGCTCATGGCCTCGGGCCTCTCGGGCCGCGGGCCCGGCGGCCATCACGCCGGGCTGCCGCTCGCCGAGCTCTTGCCGCGGATCGCGGGCTACCGCGACGAGTTCTACCGCTGGCTGCTGGGCACGCTACCGGCGGACCATCGCCGGCGGCTCGAGGAGGAGATGCAGCGGCTGCGCCAGCCGTTCGGCGGCGTGCGGCGGCACATCAACGCGCTCCTGGCCGGCCGCCGCGCGCGGCAGGTGGAGAACGTGGCGCTGGCGGCGGTGCTCGCCCGCCTCGGCCGCGCGGCGGGGGCCGAACGCTTCGCCGGCATGGTGCCCGCCGCGTCGGCCCGCATGTTCGCGCGGATCACGAGCCACGTGGTGGGCGCGCGGCGGGCGCTCGCTGGGTCCGCCGACGGCAGCGGCGCCGACGACGCGCTCGGCCGCCTCGACGCGGCGACCGAGCTGGTGTTCCGCGCGGTCGCGTGCGGTGCCGCGGTCGACCCGTGGAACATCCTCGGCCTCGGCGGCCAGTTTCCGCTCCACGAGCCGGGCGGCGAGAGCCTCGCCGATCCGCGGGTCGACGACCTCGTGGCGATGACCGAATCGATCCTCGAAGGCTACGCCGCGGTGTGGCGGACGAGCAGCCTCGACGGCCCGGGCACCGTCGCCGCCCGCGCGTCCGCCGCGCTCGAGCGGCTGGCGTCGTGGTGGGACCGCCACGCGACGACGACGGTGTCGGGCGTGCCGCATCTCTCCGGCCGCGAGCTTCTCGACTCGACCCGCGAGGTGATCGCGGCACTCGAGCGCCGCCGGGCGTTCGCCGCCGCGCCGCCGCCGTCGTTCTGGCGGAGGGAGGTGGGGGGATTCTCGTCCCCCGAGAGCCACGCCCAGGCGGCCGCGGCGCTCCTCGACGAGGACGATCTCGACGGCGCGTCGGGGCTGCTCGTGCATTGGGCGTCGCTCCTCGAAGGGGAGGCGGTGGAGCGGTCGGGGGCGGACTGGCTCGCAGCGGCCGCACGCTGGACGACCAAGGCGGTCGCCGACGCGTCGCCGCAGGGGCGGGCGCGGCTGCGCCGATTCCTCGAACTCGTCGAGGCCAACACCAGCGGCGCGGCCGACTGCCTCGAGCGGTTCGTCGGCCAGGGAGACCCGTCCACGCCGCCCAGAGCGTCGCAGGAGGGGGAGCGCGGCGGCGACGGTCACGAGGCGGAGGATCAGCCGGACGACGAGGAGGAGCGGGTGGCGTCGGCCTACGAGTCGATGGTGTGGCGCGACTCCGCCGACGACGGCGTCGACGGTGGCATGCTCGACGCCGCCGTGCCGGCCGCGGCGCGCGGGGGGGGTGCGGCCGAGCTGGAGCGGGCCGCCGAATTCCTCGCCGGCGTCTGCCGGCTGCTGCGGCACGCCGTCACGGCGACCTGCGCCGCGGAAGCGGCCGAGGGGACGGCGCCGACGCGGGCCGATGTCGACGCGGCGCTCGGCTGGCGGCACACGCTCAAGCGGCTGCGCCGCACGTTCCTCGAGGCGGCCGACCGCCTCGCCGCGACCGCCGCTCCGCCCCCTCCCGGCATGCCTCCCGCCGAGTACGACCGCGAACGCTGGCAACGGGACGCCGCCGTCGAACGGCTGGTCGACGCGGCCGTACAGGCCACCGAAGCCTCGTGGATTCTCTCCGCGCGGGTGCGGCTGGGCGTGGGGCCGGCCGCCGCGCGGGGCGGCGAGACGGTCGGCGGCCTGTTCGCCGCGATCCTCGCGGGGGATGCGGCCGCCGCCGGCACCGCCCTGGCCGCCGTGGTGGACCGCCTCGGTGGCAGGCCCGTGCTCTACGTTCCGCTCTCGCGCGGGGGGCGGCCGCACCGCATCGCGCGGGCGCGCAGCCGCGAGCGGCTGCTCGAGCGACTCGTCGCCTGCCTGCCGCGGCTCGGGCTGGTGGCGGAGACGTCGGCACTCGTTCATCTGGCCAAGGCCCTGGAGAGCCGCCGGCCGCCGGGCGCGGCGAGCGTCAGCGAGTTCGACCGGGTGTTCGAGGCCGCGACTGCCGCGCTCGTGGAGCGGATCGTGGAGAGCGCCGCGGCCGGCGAGCCGGCCGACTCCGACGCCGTCGCCGAGCGGATCCTCGCCGGGCTCGCGCTCCTCGTGCCGCGGCTCCTCGACACGTGGATGACGCACGCGCGGCAGCTGCGGCTGTCGGTGCTCGAGCGGGTGCGCGATCCGAAGGCGTTCGCCGCGGTCCGGGAGTTCGTCGAGCAGTACGGGGCGGGGCTGTTCACGCAGCACCTGCTCGCGCCGCCTTCGCTGCGCGGCGTGCTGCGCGGCGGCGCGCGTCGGTTCCTCGAGCAGCTCGTCGAGCGTCACGCGGGCGAGTCCGCCGAGGAGGCGGCCGACGGCCGGCCGCGGTTTCCCCACCGGCTCGTGGCGGATCTCGAGCACGATGCGGTGCCGATCCGGCAGGCGGCCGGCCGCCTGCGCCTGGTCCTCGAATGCATCGCCGAGAACCACGCCGAGTACCGTGACTGGAACTCCACCACGACGCAGTCGGACCGCGGCGAGCACCTGCACATCCTGCTCGACTTCCTCAGGATCAAGGCGGAGTACGACCGCATCGCCTGGACGCTGCGGCCCGTGAACGTCGTGCACCGCGTCCTCACGCGGCGGGGGCTGCACGACGCCGCGGCCGCCTGGCGCGGAAGGATGCGGGACGAAACCCGCGACACGGCGGCCGATCTCGCCGACCGCCTGGCGAAGCTCGAGGCGTTCTGGGGCGTGCGACTGGCGAGCGTCGCCGACCGAGTGGGCCGGCCGTTCACGACGGTGCTCGAGCAGGACGAACTGGAGGCGCTCGTCGAGCCCGCCGTCTTCGAGGCGGCCGGCCGGGGGGCGGATGGTGCCGGGGCGGCGCTCGAGGCGCGGGCCGAGCGGATGCTCGGGCTGGCTGGCGGCTCGGGGGTCGAGGTGCCGGAATGGCTGGAGCGGCTCGGTGCCGCCGTGGAACGCGCCGCCGAGCGGACGGAGGCGGGCGCCGTGGAGTCGCCGCGGTCCGGTTCGCTCCCCGCCGCGGTGCCGTGGCTACCGCTCGCGTGGGACGCCCTCGCGGCGCTGCTCGCGAAAAAAGAGCCGCCCCGCGCGGTACAACAGCCCTGATGAACAGGCCCGAAATCGAGGCGCGATCGCGGTGTGGCCGGACCGGCGCCACGCGTCCGGTCGCGGTCTGGCTGGCTGGTCCGATCGGCCTCGACGCGTCGCTCGCGCTGGCCGAGCGGCTGGCCTGGGAGGTGTCGGAACCGGACGGCCGCCCCCCCACGCTCGTGCTCGCGGAGTTGGAGCGGTCGGTCACGATCGGCCGCAGCGGCTCGCGGACCGACGTCGACCTCACCGACGAGCAGGTGCGGCGGCAGGGCCTGCCGGTCAGGTTCGTCGGCCGCGGCGGCGGCGCGGTGCTGCACGGCCCGGGCCAGGTCGCCATCTGGCTGTTCGCGAGGCTCGCGGATCTCGGCCTCGGGGAGCACGACGTCGGGGCGTACCTCGAGCGGTTCGAGCACGCGGTCGAGGCCGCGGTGCGGGCGGTGCGCTGCGGCGCGGCCCGCGACTCGGGCCTGCCGGGCGTGTTCGGCCGCACGGGCCTGCTGGCGGCCGTCGGCATCGCCGTGCGGCGCGGCGTCGTGTGGCACGGCGGTTTCTTGAACGTGTCTCCGGACGTTCGGCCCTTCGAGCGCGTGCGCACGCTGCCGCTCGCCGGCGCGTCGAACCAGCGTACGATGGGGTCGATCGAGGCCGACGTGCAGCGGCCGGTCAGGCTCCAGGACGTGCGGGCCGCGGTCGTGCAGCAGGTCGTCGACGCGTTCGGCTTCCCCCGGGCCCACGTCCACTCGGGTCTCCCGTTTCCAGACCTCGCCGCCCCGCAGCGACGACCGGAGATCGTGAGCCGTGTCGGATAGCGCCTCCCCCGCCACGTTCGTGCCCCTCCCGGTCGTCGGCGTCGATCCCCCGCCCCCCGTCCGCCGCCTGCCGCCCTGGCTGCGGCAGAACCTCGGTGCCGGCGGCGGCCATGCGGAGACCGCGCACCTCGTCGCCGAGCTCGGCCTGGAGACGGTCTGCTCCTCGGCCAAGTGCCCCAATCGCCTGGAATGCTGGTCGGCGCGGACCGCCACGTTCATGATCCTGGGCAACGTGTGCACGCGGCCCTGCGGCTTCTGCTCGGTGCCCAAGGGGAAGACGGAGGAGCTCGAGCATGACGAGCCGGAGCGGGTGGCCGAGGCGGCGAAGCGGCTGGGCCTCGCGCACGTCGTGATCACGAGCGTGACCCGCGACGACCTGACCGACGGCGGGGCGGAGCATTTCAGGCGTACGGTCGAGGCCGTCCGGGCGGCGACGGGCGCGGCCGTCGAGGTGCTCGTGCCCGACTTTCTCGGCAAGCCGGGCGCCCTCGAGCGGCTCATGGAGGCGAAGCCCGACGTGTTCAACCACAACACGGAAACCGTGCCGCGGCTTTACCGCACCGTCCGCGGCCGCAAGAGCGTCTATTCCTGGACGCTCGAGCTCCTCGCGTCCGCCAAGCGGCTCGTGCCCGAGGTGAAGACGAAGAGCGGCCTGATGCTCGGCCTCGGCGAGACGCGAGACGAACTCCTCGACGTCTTCGCCGACCTCCTCGACCATGGCGTCGATTTTCTCACGCTCGGCCAGTATCTGCAGCCCACGCTCGACTCGCTCCCCGTCGAGCGCTACGTGCCGCCGGAGGAATTCGACGAACTGGGCGGGCTTGCCCGGCGCATCGGTTTTGCCCGCGTCGCCTCGGGCCCGCTCGTCCGCTCGAGCTACCACGCCCGCGAAATGACCACGTAGGACAGGCTTCAGCCTGTCATGCCCCACGTAGGACAGGCTTCAGCCTGTCGTTCCACCAGCTTCAGCCTGTCGTTCTGCCGGCGTCAGCCTGGCGAAAGTCAATCACGCCTCCTCGAGGCCGTGCTCGAGGAGCTTCTTGCGGAGCGTGTTGCGGTTGATGCCCAGGCGGGCGGCTGCCTTGAGCTGCACGCCGTCGCAGGCGGCGAGCATCTGCGAGATCAGCTCGCGCTCCACGCGGCTCACGATCCGGTCGAAGAGGTTCTCCTCGTCGGGCGCGGCGGTGGTCATGCCCTGCTCCACGAGGTCGCGGGCCAGGCTGTCGAGGTCGCCACCGCGGCCCGGCAGCGTGACGGCCGGCTTGTCGCCCCGCATCGCCGGCGGGAGGAGGTCGAGAGTGAGCTCGTCGCCCGTGGCCATCACGACGCAGCGCTCGACCACGTTCTGCAGTTCGCGCACGTTGCCCGGCCAGTGGTAGCGGGCGAACGCCTCCAGCGCCTCCTTGTGGATGTGGAGCACGTAGCGGTCGTTGGCCTCGTTGTAGAGTTCGAGGAAGTGACTCACGAGTTGCGGGATGTCCTCCCGGCGGGCTCGCAGCGGCGGGAGGTAGATCGGCACCACGTTGAGGCGGTAGTAAAGGTCCTCGCGAAAGTTTTCCTTCGCCACCTCGTCGAGCAGCTCACGGTTGCTGGCGGCGATCACCCGGGTGTCGACGCGGATCGTCTCGGTGTCGCCCACGCGCTCGAACTCGCGCTCCTGGAGCACCCGGAGGAGCTTCACCTGGAGCTTGGGCGTCGTGGAATTGATCTCGTCGAGGAAGATCGTACCGGTGTGGGCGGCCTCGAACCGGCCGGTGCGGTTGGCGACGGCGCCGGTGAACGAGCCGCGGACATGGCCGAAGAGCTCGCTTTCGAGCAGGCTTTCCGAGAGGGCCCCGCAGTTGACCCGCACGAATGGCCCGCTGCCCCGCGGCGAGAGCTGGTGGATCGCCTTGGCGACGAGTTCCTTGCCGGTGCCCGTCTCCCCCACGAGCAGCACCGAGGCGTTCGACGCCGCCACACGGCGGGTCATCGCGTAGACCTCCGCCATCGCTGGGCCCGAGCCGATCAGCCCCGCGATCGGTGAAGAGGCGTCGTCACCGGGTTGACTCGGGGAGCGCAGCATCGGCGGCGGGAGGGGGCGGGGGCGTGAACGCGGGTCGATTGTACCCCGTCGACACCGCTCGTGCCGCGGCGAGCCCGAGGCGGGCGCGGACGGCGTCTGGAACGTGCCAACCGCGCCGGTCGAGCAGCGCGACGATCGCGCCGGCCTGCCGGGCCCGCTCCAGCCGCACGGCCGCCCGGGCCGCGCGGAGCTCGGCGGCGCCGGCCTGCGGCCCGGCGAGCCGCTCGAGCGCCTCGGGAAACCGGGCCGGTGCGAGCTCGCGGCCCGTTTCCGGATCGACGACGGGACGAAAAAAACTCTCCATCCGGTCGACCAGCGCGACGCACGGCAGCCCGGTGAACGTCAGGATCGACTTCGTGAGGAAGCGGCCCCGGGCCTCGTCGTCGAGCGGATCGACCACGACGAGCACCGGGGGGATGTCGCCGTGCGGCTGCTCGTGGATGAACTGCACCGTCTCGGCGGCCGGGGGCAGCACGATCCTGGCCCCGAGGACCACGAGCACCGTGTCGGCGTGCTCCCGCGCGACGCGCACCGCGGCCCGGCCCGTCGATACGACGGTCGGCCGGTAACCGAACCGGGAGAGCCCCGTCGCGATCTCGTGGGCGACGGCGTCGTCGTGGTGGGCGACGACGGCGCGGTCGCCGCCGGTAGCGGTGGCCGCGTGGGCGAGCGTTTCGACGACGCGGCTCGAGCCCGGGAAGGGCGGCCGCCCGCCGGCCAGCGCAAGCGCGTGCGCGGCCGCGAACTGCACGGCGGCGTCGGGCACGGCGAGGGCCCGCACGAGGGCCTCGCGTGCCGCCGGCGGCAGCGGTGGCTCGGGCGCCTCGTCGAGCGGACGGCCCGGCGGAAGGACGGCCTCCTCGAGGCCGCGGGCGGCCAGGGCCGCGGCGGCGAACAGGCCGCGCGAGGCGGCGAGATCGAGGACGGCGGCGGCCGTCCCGAGGTCGACGCCGTCGGGGCCCGCGAGGGCCCCCGCGAGCCGCTCGGGGGGCACGTCGGCCGGCCCGCTGCCGGCGAGCGCGACCAGTCTCGTGAGCAGCACGAGCCGCACCGCGTCGGGCCCGGTGGCGCCGAGGGCCATGAGATCGCGGGCGAGATGGAGCGCCGTCGCGACGTCCGGCTGCGGCGACGCGAGCGTGCGGTCGAGCCGGGCCACGATCCGGGCCACCGCCTCGGCGCGGGTCGGCGGCCGCCGGTCCCCCGCCCCGCCGGGGCAGCGGCCGGCGAGCGTCCGCAGGGCGGCCAGGGCGCGGTCGCGGATCTCGGGGGGCGTGTCGGATACCAGGGCCGGCGCGAGCAGGAATTCGCCGAGGTCGTCGTCAGGCAGCGCGGAGAGCGCGGCGATCACGCCGGGCCATGTCCGCACGTCCGCGGAGGCGAGCTGCCCGAGCAGCTCCCGCCTGGCGTCGGCACCGAGGCCGCGAACGAGCGCGCGGGCGACGTCGCCGGCCGGGCCGTTCGCGTCGTCGGAGCCGAGCACCCCGACGAGCGCGGGCAGGCCGTCGAGCCCGGCGCGGCCGAGGGTCGTCGCGGCCGCGGCCCGCGTCGCGGAAGAGGCGCTCGAGAGGTCTGCCGCGGCCCGGGCAAGACGCTCGGGGTCGCGATCGGCCGCCCGCGCCGCCGCGCGGATCGCGGCGACGACGGGAACGAGTTCGGGCGCCCGTCCTGCCAGGAGTGTCTCGATGGTCGTCAAGTCCGCAGGATCGGCGGCCGCCCCGAGTTCGGCGAGGGCGCGGGGCCGGCCGTCCCCCGCCTGGTCGAGCGCCTCGGCCAGCTGCCGCGCGTACGCGGCACATGCAACGCCGGCCTCGACGGCGGCGGTTCGCGCCGCGGCGTCGAGGAGCTGCCGCGGCGTCGCGGGGGGTGGATGGGCGACGGAGTCGACGACGGCCTGGGCGTAGGGGTCGAGCCGCGGTTCCCCGGCGGGCAGACCGGGGGTGATCGCGGCCGCCGCGAGCAGGGCCGGCAGGAATCGGCGCATCGTCAGACCAGGCGGCGCTGCCATACCGCAATCTGGTCGGCCACGCGGGCGGGCCCGGTCGAGCCGAAGCTCGTCATCCGCTCAACTGCCCTCGAGGCACCCAGCGCCCCGCGGAGCGAGGCCGTCCAGCCCGCCCATTCCCGCGAGAACTCCTCGTCGGAAAGCTCCGCCAGCGACACTCCCTTGGTCATCGCCCGGCGCACGAGGTGGCCGACCGTCTCGTGGGCCGTCCGTTGGGGTACGCCGGAGGCGATGATGGCCTCCATCAGGCTCGTGGCGTCGAGGTGCCCGCGTTCGAGCGTGGCCGCGATCCGCGCGTGATCGAACGAGGTTTCCGCCACCAGCGGCGCGGCCACCCCGAGCACGGCCTCGAGCGTGTCGATCGAGTCGAAGATCGCCTCCTTGTCCTCCTGGAGGTCGCGGTTGTAGGCGGTGGGGAGGCCCTTCACGAGCACGAGCAGGGCCTGCACGTTGCCGATCACCCGGGCGCTCTTGCCGCGCACGAGTTCCAGCACGTCGGGATTGATCTTCTGCGGCATGATCGAGCTGCCGGTGCAGAACCCCTCGGGCAGCCGGAGGAAGCCGAACTCCTGCGTGCTGTAGAGGATCCACTCCTCGGCCCACTGCGAGAGGTGCGTCATCGCCAGCGCGATCACGAAGGCCAGCTCGCAGACGAAGTCGCGGTCGCTCGCGCCGTCGAGGCTGTTGGCCGCCACGCCCTCGAAGCCGAGGGCGGCCGCCACGTGGTCGCGGTCGATGGGCAGGCTCGTGCCCGCGAGCGCCCCCGAGCCGAGGGGCAGCACGTTCGTCCGCCGTCGGCAGTCGGCCAGCCGGTCGCGGTCGCGCTGGAACTTCTCGCACCACGTGAGGAGCTGGTGCGCGGCGAGCAGCGGCTGGGCCCGGCGGAGGTGCGTGTAGCCCGGGATCACGAGCCCCTGCTCCTCGACGGCGAGGCCGAGGAACGCCCGCTGCAGCCCGAGCAGCCCGGCGTCGAGCCGGTCGATCGCCCGCCGGCAGTGGAGCCGGAGGTCGGTCGCCACCTGGTCGTTGCGGCTGCGGGCCGTGTGCAGCTTGCGGCCGACGTCGCCGAGCCGTGCCGTGAGGGCCGCCTCGACGTGCAGATGGATGTCCTCGCGGGCGGCGGAAAACTCGAACCGCCCGGTGCGGATCTCTCCCCGGATCTCCTCGAGGCCCTGTGCGATCGCGTCGGCCTCCTGGATCGTGAGCAGCCCGCAGGCGGCGAGCATCCGGGCGTGGGCGATCGAGGCGTCGATGTCGTCGTCGGCCAGCCGCCGGTCGAACGACACGCTCTCGGAGAAGGCCTCGACGCGGGCATCGGTCGCCGCGCGGAACACCCCGCCCCAGGCCTTCGTGCTCTTCTGACCGTCGGGCGTGGGGGGCACGGGGTGCGATCCTGCTCGCGGGGGACGACCCAGCTGCGTGTGGCGACCCGTCTACTTGTACTGCCGCACGCCCGAAAATCCATCCCGGCCGGATAGACTGCCCCCGTCATGACCTCGCCCGACGATTTTCTCGCGCCCGGTGGCAGGCTCGCGGCGCGCGTGGTGGGCTGGGAGCCGCGGCCGCAGCAGCTGGAGATGGCGCGGCTCGTCGCCCGGGCGGTCGACGAGCGGCGGCACGCGGTGATCGAGGCGGGAACGGGCGTGGGCAAGAGCCTCGCCTACCTCGTGCCCGCCGTGCTCGCGGCCACGGCCGACCAGGCCGAGGGGGTGGCCGGCCGCGACCCGGCGCCGGCGACCGAGGCCGACCGGGATGACGGCTTCGAGGAGCCTGCCGCCACCCCCGGACGTCGTCCGCGGCGGGTCGTGATCTCGACGCACACGATCGCGCTGCAGGAGCAGCTCGTCGGCAAGGACATCCCGCTCGTGGCCGCGGTGATGCCGCGCGAGTTTTCGGCCGTGCTCGTGAAGGGGCGGGGCAACTACGCGAGCCGGCGGCGGCTTTCTCTCGCGCTCGAGCGGTCGGGGAGCCTGTTTCCCGACGCGGGCGAGCGGGCCGAGCTGCTCGAGATCGCCGCGTGGGCGAAGCACACGGCCGACGGGTCGCTGGCCGACCTCGAGAGCCTGCCGACCGACGGAGTGTGGGACGAGGTGCAGAGCGACTCGGGCAACTGCATGGGCCGCGCCTGCCCGACGTACGCCGAGTGTTTCTACTACGCAGCCCGCCGGCGGATGGCCCACGCGCAGGTGCTCGTCGTCAACCACGCGCTGTACTTCGCCGACCTCGCCGTCCGCCGCGCCGGAGCGAGCCTCCTGCCGGCACACGACATCGTCATCTTCGACGAGGCCCATACGGTCGAGGCCGTGGCGAGCGAGCACCTCGGCGTGGGCGTGTCGAGCGGCGGCATCGAGCGGGTTCTCGGGAAACTCTGGAGCGACCGCGGCGACCGGGGGCTGCTCGTCCATTACAAGATGCACGACCTCGAACCCGACGTCCGCCGCTGCCGCCGCGCGGCGGGGGAGTTCTTCGCGGCGGTGAAGGCCGCGGTGGCGGGACGCGACGGCCCGCCCTGGCGGATCGCGGCGCCGCACGTCGTGCCCGACACGCTCGGCGAGCCGCTCGCGGGCCTCGCACGGAAGGTGCGGGCGGCCGGCGACGGCCTGGCCAGCGCCGCCGAGCGGCACGACTTTCTGGCGCTCGGCGACCGGCTCGACGCGCACGCGGGCGCCGTCGCCACGTGGCTCGGGCAGGGCGTGGCGGGCAGCGTGTGGTGGGTCGAGGCGTCGCGGTCCAGGCGGGGCCGGGAGCGGATCACGCTCGCGAGCGCGCCCGTGGACGTGGGCGAGACGCTCCGGCGCGAGCTCTTCGACCGCGTGGGGACCGTCGTGCTCGCGAGCGCCACGCTCGCCGTGCGTGCACCGCGCGGGCGGCGCGACGACGACGAATACGCCACCGACGCGGAGCACGGCACCGACTTCGTGTTTCTCCGCGGCCGCCTCGGCGTGCCGGAGACGGCGCTCGCCCGCCGGCTCGGCAGCCCGTTCGACTACGCGCGGCAGGCACGGATCGTGCTCGTCGAGGGGATGCCCGACCCGGCCGATCGCGACGCCTTCGACGCCGCGTGCACGGCGCTCATCAAGCGGCACGTCGCGCGCAGCGAGGGCCGCGCGATGGTGCTCTTCACGAGCCACGCCGCGCTCGAGCGTGCCAGTGCGGATCTCGCGGGCTGGTGCCTGAGGCGAAACTACCGGCTCGTGAGCCAGGCCGACGGCCTGCCGCGGTCGCGGATGCTCGACGAGTTTCGCGCGCATCCGGCCAGCGTGCTCCTCGGCACCGACGGCTTCTGGCAGGGGATCGACCTGCCGGGCGAGCAGCTCGTGACGGTGATCATCGCGCGGCTGCCGTTCGCGGTGCCCGACCGGCCGCTGGTGGCCGCGCGGATCGAGGCCATCAAGCGGGCCGGCGGCAACGCGTTCGCCGAGTACCAGCTGCCCGAGGCCGTGCTCAAGCTCAAGCAGGGCTTCGGACGCCTGATCCGCACCACGAGCGATCATGGGTCCGTGGTGATTCTGGACCCGCGGATGCTCACGAAGCCCTACGGCCGCGTGTTCCTCGACAGCCTCCCGCCCGCCCGCGTCGAGATCGAGGCCTTCGACGACGAGTAAGGTGGCGGGGGGAGGGCAGGGGCGGCGCGATCGAACGATGTCATGAAGACGACAACTCGAGTTCGGCCCAGGTCGTGGGGTTGGAGTCCCACGGGTATTCGGGCGGGGCGCAGAAGGGGATGCGGCCGAGCCTGCGGTCGACGAGCGCGGCGCAGAAGCCCAGCCGAGGGATCTCCACGGGATCCCAGCCGGGCAGCGCCGCGGCGGAGATGAGGGCGTCGATCCGCCAGCCGTCGGGCAGGAGCTTTCCCTCGATGGAGACGGCGCCGGCCGGGAGCTCGGCCGGCACCTCGCTCGTGCGCGGAATCGCGGCGGCGACGGCCACCGCCCGGTCGGCGCCGCGGCCGCCGCCGGTCGGGAGGAGCGCGAGCCGCCGGCAGTAGCGGCCCGCCCGGTGGCTGTCGCCAGTGGGCCGCGTGGCGACCCAGAGATGGAGGCCGTCGCTGTCCTCCGGCCTGGCGGGCTGGCACCAGCGCGACACCCCGACGCCGCGGGCCACCCCGCGCACGCCGAGGCCAGCCTCGTTCCACGCCAGCCACAGGTCGAGCGCATCGGGCGCGTCGGCGAGCGCCGCGAGCGCCGGCAGCCGGCAGGCGTCGTCGAGCTGCGCGGCCGGCGGCGGCCAGAGCCTCGCGCGGCGCGGGCAGGCGAGGCGGAAGCGGAACGGGGCGGCGGGATTGACGAGCGGCGACATGGTTCGCGTTCGCATCTTATACTCGCGGAGACGGCCGGCGGAGGCCCCGCTGGCGTCGCCCATCCGCAGACGACGTTCGATGCGCGTGCTCATGGTGGCGAGCGAGGCGGCTCCGTTCGCCAAGACCGGGGGGCTCGCCGACGTGGCCGGCGCCCTCCCCTCGGCCCTCGCCCGGCTCGGCTGCGACGTCACGCTCGTGGTGCCAGCCTACCGCGAGGTGTTCGCGAAGGGGCTGCCGGTCGAGCCGACCGGGCTGTCGTTCGAGGTGCCGATGGGCGCCCGCCGGCTCGAGGCGCGAATCTTCGGCGGGCGGCTTCCGGGTGACGCGGCCCGCGTGTATTTCGTGGCCAACGACGGCTGCTTCGACCGGCCGACGCTGTACGGTGGCCCGCGCGACTACGCCGACAACGCCGAGCGGTTCATCTTTTTCGCCCGGGCGGCGCTCGAGTTCGCCGGCCGGGAGGAACGGCCGTTCGACATCCTCCACTGCCACGACTGGCAGGCCGGGCTGGTGCCGGCCTACCAGAAGCTCGTCTACCGCGGCTGGCCGATGCTCGCCGGCGCGCGCACGGTGATGACGATCCACAACATGGCCTACCAGGGCTGGTTCTGGCACTGGGACATGCTGCTGACGGGATTCGACTGGCGGTATTTCAACTGGCGGCAGATGGAGTGTCACGGCCAGCTCAACTTCCTCAAGACGGGCCTTGTCTTCGCAGATGCGATCACCACCGTGAGCCCCACCTACGCCCGCGAGATCCAGCAGTCGCCGGGCGGCTGCGGCCTCGACGGGGTGCTCGCGGTGCGGAGCGACGCGATCACCGGCATCGTCAACGGCATCGACACCGCCGCGTGGGACCCGGCGACGGATCCGTACCTGCCGCGTGGCTACGGCCCGGACGACGTCGTGGCAGGCAAGCGGGCGGCCCGGCGGAGCCTCGCGGAGCGGCTCGGCCGCGAGATCGCGGAGGACGTCCCGCTCGTGGCGCTCGTGGGTCGCCTCGTCGAGCAGAAGGGGATCGACCTCGTGATCGAGATGCTCGGCCGGATGGCCGGGGGTGGCCGGGCGCGGTTCGTGATCCTCGGCACCGGCTCCGTCGACACCGAGGAGGCGCTCGGGCGGCTGGCGGCGGAGCACCCCGGGGTGATCAACGTGGTGATCGGATTCGACGAGGGACTGGCGCACCTGCTGTTCGCGGCGGCCGACGTGGTGCTCGTGCCGAGCCGCTACGAGCCGTGCGGGCTCACGCAACTCTACGCGCTGCGCTACGGCGCGATCCCGATCGTGCGGGCCACGGGCGGGCTCGTCGACACGGTGGTCGACGCCACGCCGGAGTCGCTCGGCGACGGCCGTGCGAGCGGCTTCGTCTTCGACGCCTTCGACGCACGCGCCCTGGAGCGCGCTCTGGAGCGCGCCCTCGACGCGCATGGCGACCGGGATCTCTGGGACGGGCTCGTGCGCGGGGCCATGGCCCGGGATTGGTCGTGGGACACGAGCGCCCGGGAGTATGTCCGCCTCTTCGAACGCGTCCGCGCCGCCCCGCCGGTGGACGTGCACTGAAGCCGCCCGGACAGGCAAGGCGGGCAAGTTGAACGCGACCGTGCCGCGTGGCGGCTCGTCGGGGCGGGCTCTCCGCGCCGTTCGACCGATACGACTGGCATGAAGTGCCATCCACTCCTGTGCCTCGCCGCGGCCGTGCTCGCGTGTGCGGTGGCCGAGGCCGGCGGGGCGGGCCGCTGCCGCTCGTGCGGGCCCGGCCTGGCCGGCACCGAGACACCCTGCGGCGACACCGGCTGCGGGCCGCGGTATCGCGGCGAGATTCACGAGCCGAGTCGGTGCGATCCCTGCGACGCCTGCAACCGCTGGCGGGGCTGCGACGGCGCGACACAGGCGCCCGAGATGCTCGCCCCCTGGCAGCTGCCCCCCGGCCGCGGGTTCACGCCGCCCGAGCAGTTGGGCTACGCCACGCGCACCTGCCCGTAGGACAGGCTTCAGCCTGTCACGCCCCAACGTAGGACAGGCTTCAGCCTGTCATGCCCGTACGAAAAAAGCTTCAGCCTGTCACGCCCCAACGTAGGACAGGCTTCAGCCTGTCATGCCCGTACGAAAAACGCTTCAGCCTGTCGCCCCCGAGCCCGCCAGGAACGTGGCGGCGAACGTGATCTCGTCGCCCCGTTCCCGGCAGGCACGGCGCAGCACGTCGAGCGCGTCGCCGGAAGCGGCCAGTTCCACGAGCGACGGCAGCATGCCGGTCGCCTGCACCACGCTCGGCATGCCGCCCTCCGCCGGCCGCTCGAGCAGGGTCTGGAGGGCCTCGGCCGGCCGGCCGATCCGCCACAGGAGAAGCGCGAGCGTGTCGGCCGGCAGCGTGCCGGCCTCGTCGATCCGGGCCCGCGTGGCGGCGGCGCGAAAAAACCGCACCGCCGGCTCGACATCGCGGCCCAGTTGGGCCGCGTAAAACAGCCGCGACGCCGCGCCCACGTCCTCGAACGGTGGCTCGCCGGGATAGGTCGCCTCCGGCGGCAGTCTGCAGGCGTAGACGGCCAGTTGCCAGGCCTTCTCGATCACGTCCCGCGCCGTGGACACGCGGGCGATCCGCAGCACCGACTGCAGGTGCGAGACGTCGACATGGACGCTCACGTCGCCGACGAGGCCGGCCGCGACCTCCCGGTGAAGATGATCGACGAGCACGGCCGCGGCCGCCTCCTGCCGGGCGGCGGGTAGCCGCGATACCGCCTGCTCGTAGGCCGTGATCGCGTTGCACGTGCCCTGCGACCGAAGCACGATCTCGAGACCGAGGGCCGGGTCGATTCCCTCCCACAGGGCGACGTGCACGATCTCCTGGCGGAGCGTCTCGGCGGCCTCGTCGCCAGCGGGCGGGTGGGCGGCGAGGTCGCGGAGTTTCCGGGCCACCTCGGCCGGCTCGGCCGCGGCCCGCAGGTAGAGCCACGCGGCCGCCACCGCCCCCTCTCCGAGGAGCGGCCACCCGACCTCGCGGCAGGCCGCGAGCGACCGCTCGTCGAGCCGCGCACGTGCCTGGTCGTCGAGCGAGTCCAACTCGCCCGCCAGCGGCACTCCCAGAGCGGCGCGGGCCTCGAGCAGCCGCAGGTCGAAGAGGGCGTGCCAGCGGCGCCGCTCCACGAGCGACGACGCCAGCGTGGCGAACAGCGCGGCCGGGCCGCGATTCGCTTCCGCGGCGAGCGTGTCGAAGAGATCGGGCATGGGATCGCGGGAACAGGCTGAAGCCTTTTGGTGACAGGCTGAAGCCTTTTGGTGACAGGCTGAAGCCTTTTGGTGACAGGCTGAAGCCTGTCCTACGGGGGTGATTGGCGCAGGGATTCGTAGGCCAGGACGGCGGCCGTGGCGGAAACGTTGAGGCTGTCGGCGATGCCGCGCATCGGCAGACGAATGGTCTCGAGTGTGATCGTGCCGGCGGCGGCGGCGGCGTGCCAGGCGGGCGTGATCCCGCGGGCCTCGCTGCCGAGGAGGATCGCGACCGGGCCGAGAAGAGCCGCCTCGTGCCACAGTCGCGCGCCGTCCGGCAGCGCGGCGACGACACGCCGTCGCTCGCGGGCACACCACGCGATCGCCTCGGGCGTCGTGGCCACGGCCAGCGGCAGCGTGAACACCGTGCCGAGGCTCGCCCGGACGGCGGCCGGATTGGCCGGATCGGTGCCCGCGCCGCAGGCGACGACGCCGGCCACCCCGGCCGCATCGCAGGTGCGCAGGATCGCGCCGAGGTTCCCTGGCTTCTCGATCCCTTCGACGACGAACACGGGGCGCTCGGTGGCGATCGCGAACGCGTCGAGGCCCTGGGCCCGGAAGCGGGCCACCGCCACGAGGCCCTCGTTGCGGCCGCCGAAGGCGACCTTGTCGAAGGGGCGGCGGGCGAGCGGGACGACCGCTGCGCCCAGAGCGCTCAGCGTGGCGAGAAGTTCGGCGCAGGCGGCGGAGGGCGCGGCATCTGCATCGACGAACGCCTCCACGATCTCGACGCCTGCGGCGACGGCGCGGCCGATCTCGCGCAGGCCGTCGACGAGCGTCAGGCCGGTCGTACGCCGGGCATCCGCGTCGCGGAGGCGGGCAGCGTCGCGCACCCGCGGGTTGGCCGTGCTCGTGATGGTTTCGCGAAACGTCATCGTGCTGGTGGGCGGCGGGCGAAGTCGCCGAGTGCGAGTGGCCGGCCGCCGGCGTCGTGGCACTCGAGCCTGCCCGACTCGACCGTGCCGCCGCAGGCTGTCTCCAGTGTGTCGTGGAGCCGGCGGTGATGCCAGCGCGGCGAGTGACAGGTGAGCAGGATGGGGCCGCGGCCCGACCGGTCGATAAGCGCGGCGAGGTCGGTGAGCAGTGGGCCGAGATCTCGGTCGATGGCAAAGGCCTGGCCCTTGGGGCCGTGGCCCCACGAGGGCGGGTCGAGGACAACGCCGTCATACCGCGCGCCGCGGCGGATCTCCCGGGCGAGGAACGTGCGGGCGTCCTCGCGGAGCCAGCGGATCGGCGCCGCTGCGAGGCCCGATGCGCGGGCGTTCGAGCGGGCGAGGTCGAGCGCCTGCGGCGACGCGTCGACGTGCACGACCTCGGCGCCAGCCGCTACGAGGGCGAGCGTCGCGGCGCCCGAATGGGCGAAGAGCGAGAGCATGCGGGCGGCCGGGGGCGTGACGGCGGCGAGCCAGCGCCACTGCTCCACCTGTTCGAGGAACACGCCGCACTGGCCCGACGGCGCCGGCCGTACCTCGAGCGCGAGCGTGACGGGCGCCGGCCCATCGAGCGGCATGTGCACGAGCCAGGGGTCGGGCACCGGCCGGGAAAATCGCCAGGTTCCGGCCCCTCCCCGGCCGGTCTCGAACACGGCCGCGGCCGCCGGCCAGGCGTCGGGGAGGCGGCGGCCGGGCAGGCCGGGCAGGGCCAGCGGGCGGTCCACGAGCACCCCGCCGAGCAGTTCCAGCCGCCGGCCGCCACCGAAATCGACGAGCGACGGGTCGCGAAACTTTCCGGCGGGAGCGGCGTTCATGTCCGGTGACAGCATACGCCACCATCGGGTGGCCCTGCGAAAGGTTCGACACGAGGAGATTCGTCATGAACGGGATCTGGAAGTGGGCGGCGGTCGTCGCCTGTGGCGTGGGGCTCGTGGTCGCGGTCGGCAGGATCGGCGCCGTCACGGCGGCCGACGACGCACCGGCGTACGAGCGCGGGGGCGGGGGCCCCGAGCGTCTCGATCGCCTCGTCGACAGGCTCGACCGCCTGCTCGAGCGGCTCGAGGAACGGTCGGGGCCGGGCGGCCCGCGTGGGGAACGGCGCGGACCGCCGCCGGGACGGCCGCGGCACGACGGCCCACCCGAGGAGGGCCCGCATGGCCGCCCCGATGGCGACGGCCCGCCGCACGATCGCCCGCAGTGGGGCGGTTCGCCACCGCGGCCGCCGCGCGACCTGCCTCCCGAGGCGCGGGAGATGCTCGAGCGGCGGCTGGAGGAGGGCCGCCAGCGCATGCAGCAGGCCCGCGAGGAGATCAAGGAGCGGATGGAGAAGGCGAAGGAAAAATTCCAGCAGCTCGAGGGGAGGGTGCAGGCCCTGGAGGCGGAGGTGGAGCGGCTGAAGGCGGCGCGGTGACCCCGCCGCATCCCCGGCCGCCGCGGCGAAGCGGGAGGTGATCGAGGCGGCGGTTCGTTTGGTGGCTGCGGCGGCGCGTGCTAGAATACGTCTGATCCCGCCGATCGACCTGGGCATCAGGTCCGCGTCCGGCCCTTCGGGGCCGCACGGCGACGCGGGTGTTTTCCGCGGAATTTTTCCATGGGATGCACCGCCGGCCGCAGCATCGCGATCGTGGCTCTGGCGGCGTGCTCTGCCGCGGTCTGGGCTGGTGCCGCCGAGCCGCAGCTCGACTTCAACCGCGACGTGCGGCCGATCCTCTCGGACCGATGTTTTTCTTGCCACGGGCCCGACGCCGAGGACCGTCAGGCGGGGCTGCGGCTCGACCTGCGCGACGCGGCGATACAGCCTCTCGAGAGCGGCGAGACGGCGATCGTGCCGGGCGATCACGCGGCGAGCGCGATCATCGCGAGAATCACGAGCACCGACCCCGACGTGGTGATGCCGCCGCCGCGGATCAACAAGCCGATCACGCCCGCCGAGGCCGATGTTCTCAAGCGCTGGATCGCGGAGGGGGCCGGATACCGCGGCCACTGGGCGTTCGAGCGGGTCGAGCGGCCAACGCCGCCGGAGGTCAAGAACGCGGCGTGGGCACGGACGCCGATCGACCGATTCATTCTCGCGCGTCTGGAGGCCGAGGGGCTGGCCCCGAATCCGGAGGCCGACAGAGTCACGCTGGCGCGGCGGCTCGCGCTCGACCTCACCGGCCTGCCACCGGTGCCGGCCGACGTCGACGCGTTCCTCGCCGACACGTCGCCCGACGCCTACGAGAAGTACGTCGACACGCTGCTCTCGAGCCCGCACTACGGCGAGCGCATGGCGATCGAGTGGCTCGACGCCGCCCGCTACGCCGACTCGAGCGGCTACCAGACCGACTCCAGCCGCCAGAACTGGCCGTGGCGCGACTGGCTCATCCGGGCCTACAACGACAACGTTCCCTTCGACCGGTTCACGGTTCACCAGCTCGCCGGCGACATGCTCGAGCAGCCGACCCGCGAGCAGATCGTGGCCACGGGCTTCAACCGCAATCACCGGCTCAACGGCGAGGGGGGCATCATCGCCGAGGAGTGGCGGGTGGAGACGGTGATCGACCGCGTGGAGACGACCGGCCAGACCTGGCTGGGGCTCACGGTCGGCTGCGCCCGCTGCCACGACCACAAGTACGACCCGCTCTCGCAGCAGGAGTTTTATTCCCTCTTCGCGCTGTTCAACAACGTGCCGGAGACGGGCACGAACCAGGGCTCGACGCACCGCGGCGGCGGCAACGTCGACCCGGTGCACCTGCTGCCTTCGCCCGAGCAGGAGCAGGAACTGGCGCGGCTCGACACGGTCGTGGCCGACGCCGAGGCGGCCGTGCGGGCGGAGGGGGCGAGGATCGACACGCTCGTGGCGGAATGGGAGCGGTCGATCCAGCCCGCGCTTTCCGCGCCGCAGGAGGCATGGGAGCCGTTCGAGCCGCTGGAGCTGCGGAGCGTGGGAGGGGCTTCGTTCCGGCGCAGCGAGGACGGTTCGTGGTTCGTCGAGGGCGCCCGGCCTGCCCGCGACACGTATGAGTTCGAGACGCTCGTTCCCGCCGACCGGCTGGGTGGGCTGCGGCTCGAGGTGCTGCCCGACGCGAGCCTCGCCGGCGACGGCGGCTTCGGCCGCGCGGGCAACGGCAACATCGTGGTCACCAAGCTCGAGGCGGAGATCGAGCCTCCGGGCGACGCGAAGGTGATCCCCGTGGAGCTCGTCCGGGCGGAGGCGAACTACGAACAGGAGCGCTGGCCCGCCACGAGCGTGCTCCAACTGAAGGAGGAGAAGGGGAAGGGCTGGGCCATCGACGGCCACGTGCCCGAGAAGCGTGTGCCGCGGCAGATCGCGGTGTTTCCCGCCAAGCCCGTCGCGATTCCGGAGAACGCGCGCTTGGTCGTGCGCATCCGCCAGGAGGCTTTCGACGGCCACACGATCGGCCGGTTTCGGCTGGCATTTTCCACCGCAGAGCCGGCGCTCCTCGGCGTGGAGGGGTCGAAGGTGCCGCAGCCGGTGAAGGAAGCGCTGGCATTGGACCCCGAGGCCCGGTCGGCGAGCCAGCGGACCGAGATCGCGAAGTTCTACCGGGCGAACGTCGACGGTCCGATCCGCCGGGCGGAGGCGGCGCGGGATGCCGCGAAGAAGAGCCTGGAGTCGTTCAAGGACTCGCTGCCGAGCGCGATGGTGATGAAGGAGGGGCCGCCGCGTGACGCGTTCGTGCTCATCCGCGGCGAGTACGACAAGCGGGGCGAGAAGGTCGAGGCGGGCCTGCCCGCCTTCCTGCCGGCGCTCCCCGAGGGCACGAAGCCCGACCGGCTCGCGCTCGCCAACTGGCTCGTCTCCCGCGACCACCCGCTCACGGCGCGGGTGTGGGTGAACCGGATCTGGGAGCGGTTGTTCGGCACGGGGCTCGTGAAGACGAGCGAGAACCTCGGCAGCCAGGCCGAGTATCCGAGCCACCCGGAACTGCTCGACTGGCTCGCCGCCGAGTTCATGGAGGCCGGGGCGCTGCCGCCCGTGGCCGGCCGGCCGGCGGGCCCGTGGGACATGAAGGCATTCGTGAAGCTGCTCGTCTCGAGCGCGGTCTACCGGCAGAACGCCACGGTCACGCCCGAGAAACTCGCACAGGATCCGGCCAACCGGCTGCACGCCCGCGCCCCCCGCATCCGCCTGCCGGGCGAGACGGTGCGCGACGCGGCGCTCGCGGCCTCGGGCCTGCTCGTGCCCACGGTCGGCGGCCCGAGCGTGCGGCCCTGGATGCCCGACGGCGTGTGGGACGAGACGAGCAAGTACGGCGACCTCCGCGGCTACAAGGCCGACACGGGAGCCGGCCGCTACCGCCGCACGATGTACACGATCTGGAAGCGGACCGCGGCGCCGCCGACGATGCTCCTCTTCGACGCCCCCAACCGCGAGACCTGCATCGTGAAGCGGTCGCGCACGAACACGCCGCTGCAGGCCTTGGCGCTCCTCAACGAGACGACGTTCGTGGAGACGGCCCACGGCTTGGCGAGGCGCATGGTCGCCGAAGGGGGCTCGACGGCGGCCGACCGGATCGCCCACGGCTTCCGGCTCGCGATCGGCAGACAGCCCACGGCCGACGAACTCTCGGCGCTCGTCGCGGGCTTCGAGGCGGACCTGGCGACGTTCACCGCGGCACCCGACCGCGCCGAGCAATACGCCGCGGTGGGCCTCGTGAAGAAGCCCGACGGGGTGGCGGGCCCGGAGTTCGCCGCCTATTCGCTCGCGGCCAACGTGATCATCAATCTCGACGAATTCGTGATGCGGGAGTGACGCCATCAAACCGATGAATATGCATCCGACTCTCAAGCTGCAGGATGCTCTCAACCGCCGCGTGTTCCTCGGCGGCGCCGGCGGCGGCCTCGGCTACGCGGCGCTCGCGAGCCTCATACACCCGCAGGCGGCGCTCGCCGCCGCGGCGACAAGCCCGGCCGCCGCGGCATCGATCCCGGCCGCGGCGAAGTTCCCGAACCACGCGCCCAAGGCGAAGCGGGTGATCTACCTGTTTCAGTCGGGCGCCCCCTCGCAGATGGACCTCTTCGACCCCAAGCCGGAGATGGAGAGGCATCGCGGCGAGGATCTGCCCGAGTCGATCCGCCAGGGCCAGCGGCTGACGACGATGACGTCGGGACAAAAGAACTTCCCCGTCGCGCCGTCGATGTTCACGTTCGCCCAGCACGGCCAGAGCGGGATGTGGTTCAGCGAGCTCGTGCCCAACATCGCCCGCCACGCCGACCGCTGGTGCATGATCCGCTCGATGGTCACCGAGCAGATCAACCACGACCCGGCGATCACGTTCTTCCAGACCGGCCACCAGCTGGCCGGCCGGCCGAGCATCGGCTCGTGGGTGAGCTACGGCCTCGGCAGCGAGAACGCCGACCTCCCGGCCTACATCGTGCTCACGAGCTTCGGAAGCGGCCGCAAGGACGACCAGCCGCTCTACGACCGCCTGTGGGGGGCCGGCTTCCTGCCCACGAAGCACCAGGGCGTGCGGTTTCGCAACTCGGGCGACCCGGTGCTCTACCTCGCCGATCCCGCCGGCATCGACCGGCAGATGCGCCGGGCCACGCTCGACCGGATCGCGTCGCTCAACGCGGCCCGCAGCACGGTCGTGGGCGACCCCGAGATCGCCGCCCGCACGAGCCAATACGAGATGGCCTTCCGGATGCAGGCGAGCGTGCCGGAGATCGTGGACTTCAAGGACGAGCCGAAGCACGTGCTCGACGCCTACGGCCCCGACGTGCACCGCCCCGGCAGCTACGCCTTCAACTGCCTGCTCGCCCGCCGGCTTTCGGAGAAGGGGGTGCGGTTCGTGCAGTGCTTCCACATGGGCTGGGACCACCACTTCGGCCTGCCGCCGGCCCTCAAGGGGCAGACGAAGGACACCGACCAGGCCACGGCCGCGCTGCTCGACGACCTGCAAAAGCGAGGCCTGCTCGACGAGACGCTCGTCGTGTGGGGGGGCGAGTTCGGCCGCACGATCTACTCGCAGGGCGCGCTCACCGAGACGAACTACGGCCGCGACCACCACCCGCGCTGCTTCACGATGCTGCTCGCGGGGGCGGGCGTGAGGCCGGGGCTCACCTACGGCGCGACCGACGACTACTCCTACAACATCGTGACGCCGGACCAGAAGGTGCACGTGCACGATCTCAACGCCACGATCCTGCATCTCATGGGGATCGACCACCTGCGGCTCACGTTCCCCTACCAGGGCCGTGACTTCCGGCTCACCGACGTGCACGGCAACGTGGTGAAGGACATTCTCGCCTGAGTGGGACAGGCTTCAGCCTGTCATGGCTCGCCTGAGTGGGACAGGCTTCAGCCTGTCATGGCTCGCCTGAGTGGGACAGGCTTCAGCCTGTCATGGCTCGCATGTGGGACAGGCTTCAGCCTGTCATGGCTTCAAGAGAACGTGCCGGCTTCGGGCTCCCCATATCCCGTCGCCGGACGTTCACTGCGCCCATCCATGGGCTCCGTTCACTCGGACTCACTGGCGCTGCGCCATCCTGGCTTCGCTGGTGAGTAACGCCGGCGAGCGGGACACGGGGGAGCCCGAAGCCTCCTCAACTGGAAAAGGCAGGCGAGGGGTTGCCCCTACCGTTGAGCCGGCTTTAGCGACCAGCGCAGCCATGGATGGCGCAGCGCCAGTCGCTAGGAGTGAACGCAGCCCGGAGGGCGCAGTGAACGTCCGGCGAGACGGTACGGGGCAAGCCCGAGCCGGTGCGCAATTTAACGAGATCATAACAGGCGACGCGTCCGTCCCGTGCACCACGAGTCAGGTGCGACGGGTGCGTTTTCCAGGCTTCTTCGCCTGTGGCTTGGCCCGTCGCTTGGCTTTCTTGTCGGCCGCGTCGGCCGCGTCGGTTGCGTCGGCCGGTTCGTCGTCCGCCGCCGTCTCGCCGGGGAGCTTCTGCGGGACGATGATGCAGTTGTCGCCGAGCTCGAGGTCCTCTTCGTCCTGGATCGGCCGGCCGCGGTCGTCGAGCTTGACGTCGGCCTCCGCCGTCTTCTTCTTGGCGACGGCCAGCAGCTGGTCGTAGAGCTTCGCCCGGTCGACGCCGTTGATCACGGCCACGGCCGTGGCCACCTCGCCGAGATAGCGGAGGAAGATGCTGCGCCGTTGTCCCTCCTGGGCCACGCGCAGCCGGCGGCGCATGTACATGCCGAGCTTGCGGCCCACGGCCTGGAGCGCGAGCCGGATCTCCTTCTGGATCTCGGGGTAGTGGGCGATCGCCTCCTTCGACTCGCTCGTGAACGGCACCCACACGCTCGCCACGTGCACCATCGCGGTCACCGGGCCCGAGGGCAGGCCGCCGCGCGACTGCGAGAGGCCGTAGGCCCGCCAGTTGGTCGAGAGAATCGTCTGCGTGACCGCGCAGGCCGCCGGCTGGAACTGCAGCGGCACGCGGTTGGCGTAGCGCAGCACGTTCATGGTCTGCCCCTCGTCGACGTTCACGTGCTGCATGGCGCCGTGGAGGGCGTCGAGCTGCTGCTTCTTGAGCCGCGAGGGCGACTGCCGCGGCGCGAGCTGCGCCTCGGCGAGGATCTTGTCGGCCGCCTCCGCACCGACCCCGCCGAACGTGGTCGTGAGGAACTGCCTGAGGCTGCGGGCGTCGCTCTCGCCGGCCAGTTCGCCGAGGGCCTCGCGCGAGATCTTCTGCGCCGACACGCCGCCGCCGTACGCGAGCGCCGCCTCGATCACGAACGGATTGCCCCGATAGACGGACGGGGGCCGAGTGGCCGCGGTGAAGAACTCGCCGGGCACGACCTGCCGCAGGCCGGCCAGCAGCCGCTGCTCCCCGATCGGCACGATGCAGTCGGTGGCCGGCGGCGGGATTTTTGTTTCCTGGATCGACTTGAAGAGCGCGTCGGCCTCGCCGCGGCCGAGCTTGCCCGTCGTCACGCGGGTGGAGAGCTTCGCGGCGTCGCAGATCTTCTTCGCCGTGCCGTGCGACACCCGGGAGAACGACTGCGTGAGGAACTGGGCGAGCGTGAGCTTCGGCTGCTCCTGGAGCATCGTCACGAGCCGGCCGAGTTCGACGCCGTAGGGATGCGGCTTGATCTCCTTGGGCTCCGGGGGCAATTCGTCGCTCGACCGCTCGAGGATCCGCTCCTGGCCGTCGGGGCCGAGGAAGTGGACGCGGGCGTGCGGGTTGGCGATCGCGGTCTGCTCGAGGTACTCCTCGACGCTGCCGCGGCCCCGCTGGAACTTCGCCTCCATCTCGATTGTCACGCGGGTGCCGTGGTCGATCGACTCGCCCCGGTCGTTGGCCGCGACCCACTCGATCGCGTGCTTCTTCATGAGTTCCGCGCCGCCCTTGCCGGGCGGGATGTCGACCCCCTCGCCACGGCCGTTCAGGATCTCCGGCTGGTTGGTCTTGGTGTCGATCCTGAGCTCGTAGTAGTGGGCGGCGTGCTTCGCGTCGATCTTGGAGACGATCTTCACCGGCTTGCCGGTGGTGAGCACGCCGTACATGCCGGCGGCCGAGATGCCGATGCCCTGCTGGCCGCGGCTCATGCGCAGGCGGTGGAACTTCGAGCCGTAGAGGAGCTTGCCGAAGATCAGCGGGATCTGCTTGCGCACGATCCCCGGGCCGTTGTCCTGCACGCCCATCCGGTAGCGGGTGCCGCTCTCGCCGACCTCCTCGACGTGCACCCAGATCTCGGGAAGGATCCCGGCCTCCTCGCAGGCGTCGAGCGCGTTGTCGACCGCCTCCTTGACGCTCGTGAGCAGGGCCTTCCGCGGCGAGTCGAAGCCGAGCAGGTGGCGGTTCTTGGCGAAGAACTCGCTGACGGAGATGTCGCGCTGGCCCGCGGCGAGGGCCTGGGCCGTGGCCCGGCGTTTCGTCTCCCTGGGCCTGCCGTTGGCCGACGGTGCGGGCACCGTGTCGGGCGCGTCAGGACCTTTTCCCGCGGCCGCGGCCGGCTGCCCGGCGGCCGTGTGCGCGGCGTTCTTCGGCTTTCCGCGGCGGGTTTTCGTGGCCATCGCAGAGACTGTGACCGACGACGGCGGCCCTGGCAAGAGGGGTAAAGTTTGCCGGTTGCATGGGGATGGGATGAGGTCGGCGCCCAAGCGTTGTCGCATCGGAGGACCTTGCCTCCTGGGAAGGGCCGTCGGCGGCGGCACCGGGGAGTCATTCGCGCGTCCGCTCCGTGTCGAAACAGTTCCGCGGGAGAGGACGTGCCGCCAGCCGGCGGGAGGGCCAGCCGATGATTCGCCGACATGCGTCGCTCAGTACAGCCTGCGTCGCCGTGGCGCTCGCCGCGTCCGCGGCGACGGCGGCCCCGATCAACGGCGGCGTCGCAGCGCCGACGCCGGACGTCTTCTACAACTTTTACGTTCCGCCCGTGCCCGCCGGCCAAGCGCCGGGGTTCGGGGCCCAGCTCTACGTGGCTCCGCGGCCGGTGCCGCCACGGGTCGGACACACCTGGTACACGTATCCGCCCTTCATGCCGCACGAGTTTCTCTACAAGCACCGGCGCCGCTACGTCCGCCCCGCCGGCGCCATGGGCATGCGGACCGACGTGCACGCGTACTGGTGGTGAACGGAGGGCAGGCGATCATGGCGCGGCGTGACGGCGGCTGGAGGCGGTGGGCGCTCGGATGCGCCGTGTGCGTCGGCGCCTGCGCCGCGCTGACGGCGGCGCCGGGCGTCGCGGGGGGGCACCATCGTCAGCGGCAGCACGGCTGCACCGAGTGCGAGGTGTGCGGTCACCACTGCTGCCGCGACGGGCTGTGCGGGCATTGCGGCCATCTGGGGCACGGCCACCACTTTCTCAGGCACGACACGATCGAGAAACGATATTTTCTGCGCAGCCAGGGAAAGAGTTGGCACAGCACCTGGTACGACCCGTCGGTCGGCCGGCCGCTGGCGCTCGTGGTGCCGCCCACGGCCGAGTTCACGAGCGAATACGGCTGGGGCGTGCCGAGCTCGCGGGTGATGCCGATCTACCACCAGTTTCGCCGGCCGTATCCGGGCCCGGGCGCCGTGCCCGGCGCCGGAGGGGCCCTGCTCCCGACGCCGAACCAACCGAGCGACACGGTGCAGTTCGGCGTGCATCCAGTGCGCGGCCCCTGGGGTACGTACTGACTTCACGCGATGGCTCGGCATCCTGCCGACCATCGCTTGGGCGACGTCCGTCGCCTGGTGGTGACCCGGGCCTCCGGCCCTGGCGCCGGGTCGTGCGCGGCTGCGCGTGCTCCACACAATGGCTCGGCATCCTGCCGACCATCGCTTGGGCGACGTCCGTCGCCTGGTGGTGACCCGGGCCTCCGGCCCTGGCGCCGGGTCGTGAGCGGCTGCGCGTGCTCCACACAATGGCTCGGCATCCTGCCGACCATCGCTTGGGCGACGTCCGTCGCCTGGTGGTGACCCGGGCCTCCGGCCCTGGCGCCGGGTCGTGCGCGGCTGCGCGTGCTCCACACAATGGCTCGGCATCCTGCCGACCCCTCGCCTACGTCCCGTGGTTCGCCTAGCCGTCGAGGCGTTCGCGGGCGAGTTTGGCCCACGGGCTCGCAGGGGCGAGCGCGAGAAAGGTGCGCAGGTGCCGGGTCGCGTCGTCGCTCCGGCCCGCTTCGGCGAGGACGCCCGCCATGTGCCAGTGGGCGTCGGCATAGTCGGGCTGCTGCCGGAGCACCCCCTCGAGCGCCGCGATCGCGAGCTCGTGCTCGCCGAGCTCCGCGAGCACGCAGCCGAGGTTCGCCCGGGCTTCGAGGTGGTCGGGGTCGATCTCGATGGCGGAATAATACCGCTCGCGGGCCGCGGTGAGATCGCCGGACCGATACAACAGTTCGGCGAGCATGAACACGGTCTGGGCGGTGGGCCGGTCGGCCTGCAGCACCGCCCGCAGCGCCTCGGCCGCCTCGGCATACTCTCCGGCGGCCTCGAGGTCGGCGGCCAGGCCGAGCAGTTCCGCGGCGCATGCGGAGTCGCCGGTGTCGATCGCGATCTCGCCGGCGGGCGGCTCCCGATCCTCGGCTGCAGGATCGGGCAGCGGCATCACGATAGACGGGTCGTCGTCGCACAGGCTCTCGGCGTAAAAGCCGAGCTGCAGCTGCCCTCCCGCGCCCACGAGCCGGCTGTCGCGGCGGATGCTCAGGCGGCGACCGTCCGTCACGATCCGCCCGCTCGCTCGCGCTGCCTCCGCCGCACCGCCGGGTGAGAGCCCCGCGAGCCTGGCGTCCATCTCGCGCAGTGAGAGACCGGCGGCCAGAAGCCGCGCCAGCCGGCGGCCGACGACGAGCTGCTGGAAGTCGAACCACTCGAGCACTCCGGCCCGTCGCACCGGCTCGAGAAGGCCGCCGCGCCGCCAGTGGCGGACAGCCGCCACCGGCACGCCGAGCACGGCGGCGATCATCGGCACCGTGTACAGGCCGCGGACCGCTCCGTCCGGGGCCGGAGGACCGGCCGCGAACATCGCCCGGCTGCCGCGGTCGCGCCGCGCCGCGACCGGCTGCTTCGCCACCGGCCGTCCGTCCGCGAGGCGTGAAGTCTTCGAAGGGTCGTCCTTGACCTTGCCGGGCATACCGCCCTCCGCTGGTGCCCGCAGAATCTAGCCGACGGGCACCGTGGCGATCCAGCCCTCGAGCGGGTCGAGCCCGCGCGGCAGGCCGTAGCGCGGCAGAAGGGCCGCGTGTGCCGCCTGCAGGGCGCAGATCACGGCGTCGAGAAGGTCGCCGCTGCCGTCGGCGACGAGGCGGCGCCGCCACGGGGTCGACGCCACGAGCCGGGGCGAGAGCCCGGCGGCGCCCTGCTCCAGGGCCCTCACGATCCGGTCCCGATTGCGGCGGCGGCCGGCGGTGTGCCTCGCGGGGATGTCGCTCTTGTACGAGTCCGGGCAGACCTGGCGGGCGGTGAAGGCGGGGTAGGCCTCGAGCGCGACACGGCCCCCCGTCGCCCGGCTCCGTGGCGGGTGGCGGTGGGCCGGAAAGGTGAGCCCGGCCTCGAGCATCCGGCCGATGCCCGCGTGCATCATCCAGGCCACCGGCGGGTTGGCCCAGCGCATCGCCGGGCTCGAGCCGGCGGGCTTGTCGGTCTTCCGCCAGGCGAACTTCCCGCCGGCCGGTCGGGCGTCGCACCAGCGCCTGAAGGCGTCGCGCAGCGTCTCCCGCGGCCGGGCGCAGTAGAAGCGGACGAACCTGCGCCAGTCGGCGGGCCAGCCCTCGTGTTCGACGAGCGGCCGCGGCTGGCCGAAGGGCAGGTCGAAGCCGCCGATCCAGGGCCGGTCGTCGCGGAGAAAGGCCTCGAACGCCGACAGCGATTCGAGAGCGAGCACCTCGTCGAGGCGGTAGACGGGGCGGTTCCCGGCCGACAGGCGGCCCACGGCCACGGTGATCGGTTTTCTCGGACAGGGTGCCGATGTGAAGTCGACCCCGATCACGAGGCGGGCGCCGCGGCCGGTCACGTGGCCGCCATCGCCGTGCGCAGAGTGGCGTCGATGGCGGCCAGGAAGGCCTGCGTGGTCAGGTGCGGCTGGGAGGGGCCGACGAGGATCGCGAGGTCCTTCGTCATCTTCCCCTGCTCGACGGTCTCGATGCAGACCTTCTCGAGCGTCTCCGCGAAGCGGGTCACGGCCGGCGTGCCGTCGAGCTTGCCGCGGTGCGCGAGGCCGCGGGTCCAGGCAAAGATCGAGGCGATGGGGTTCGTGCTCGTCGGCTTGCCCTGCTGGTGCTGGCGGTAGTGCCGCGTGACCGTGCCGTGGGCCGCCTCGGCCTCGACCGTCTTCCCGTCGGGGGTCATGAGCACGCTGGTCATCAGGCCCAGCGACCCGAAGCCCTGGGCCACGATGTCGCTCTGCACGTCGCCGTCGTAGTTCTTGCAGGCCCACACGTAGCCCCCCTCCCACTTGAGCGCCGAGGCCACCATGTCGTCGATCAGGCGGTGCTCGTACACGAGCCCCTGCGCGGTGAACTCCGCCTTGAATTCGGCGTCGAAGACCTCCTGGAAGATGTCCTTGAAGCGGCCGTCGTAAGCCTTGAGGATCGTGTTCTTCGTGGAGAGGTAGACCGGGTAGCCCCGCGCCAGGCCGTAGCGGAAACTCGCCCGGGCGAAATCGCGGATCGAGTCGTCGAGGTTGTACATCGCCAGGGCCACGCCCGGCCCGGGAAACTCGAACACCCTGAACTCCAGCGGCTTCGAGCCGTCGGCGGGCGTGAAGGTGAGCGTGAGCGTGCCCTTGCCGGGGATCTTCGTGTCGGTCGCGCGGTACTGGTCGCCGAAGGCGTGGCGGCCCACGACGATCGGCTTCGTCCAGCCCGGCACGAGCCGGGGGATGTTCTTGATGATGATCGGTTCGCGGAAGATCACGCCGCCGAGGATGTTCCTGATCGTGCCGTTGGGGCTCTTCCACATCTGCCTGAGGCCGAACTCCTTGACGCGGGCCTCGTCGGGCGTGATCGTGGCACACTTCACCCCCACGCCGCACTGCTTGATCGCCTCGGCCGCGTCGACCGTCACCTTGTCGCCAGTGGCGTCGCGGTTCTGGATCGAGAGGTCGAAGGAGCGGATGTCGACGTCGAGGTAGGGAAGGATCAACTGGTCCTTGATGAACTGCCAGATGATCCTGGTCATCTCGTCGCCGTCGAGATCGACGACGGGACCGGCCACTTTGATCTTGCCCACGGGCGCCTCCTGGTGCGGCTTCGGGATGGGTCGCGATCGGCCGGAGAGGCTACCCCCTGACCTGCCGGGTCGCAAGCGTCGCCGAATCCCACGAGCGGAAGGGGCGTGGACGGGAAGCGGGCCTCACCGGCGGCGCCCGGCGACCGTTTCAGGTCGACTTGTCGCGGGCGGCGGCATCGATCCGCCGCAGGCCGGTGGAGGTGCCGGCGGCGGGAACGTCCCGTGGATCGGCGGCGGGCGGGGCGGGCTCGACCTGTGGACCGAGCGGGGCGACGGTCGGCTCCGGGGCCCGCGCGGCCGGCGCCGCGCCGTCCTGCCTGGCGGCCGGGGCGGGGATCGTCTCGATCGGCTTGGCGGCGGCATCACCGTCGACGGGCTTTTCAGCGCGGACGGCGCCGGCCCTGGCACCCGGATCGACGTGATCGAGCGCCGAGCCCCGCCAGCCCTCCTGCGGCTTGGCCGGCGCGTCGGCAGGCTTGTCGCTGAACGTCTTCACCGGTCCGCTCGGCGCCGGGGCGGGCGCGGCGGGGCGGGAGGCGGCGGCCGGTGCCGGGCCGGATGCGGGGGCGGCCGCCGTGGGGATCGGATTGCCGCACGGATCCAGCGGCACCCGCAGCACGACGGTGCGCGGGGAGCGAACCGTGTAGGTGTAGGGCGTCTTCTTCTCGACGACCCGCGGCACCTGCATGGTGCGCTCCTCCGTGACGTACCTGCACACCTGCACGCTCACCGGCTCCACCTTCTCCTCGGTGACGTAGCGGCACACCTGGACGGGCACCTGACGGACCTGCTCCTCGGCCACCATCTTCATCGTCTGCACCGGCACTTTGTTCTCCACCCGCTCGACCACCTTGCGGACGGTCTGGACGGGCACCTGGCGGACCTGCTCCTCGGCCACCATCTTCATCGTCTGCACCGGCACCTGCTGGACCACCTGCTCGTCGACGTAGCGGACGGTCTGGACGGGCACCCGGCGGGTGACGACACGATTGACCAGCGTGGTCTCGGGCACCTGCACCGGCGTGTAGGTCGGCTGGTAGGAGCGGGTGACCTGGTTCATGACCACGCCAGGGGTCACGGTCCAGGCATAGCCGCCGCGCTGCCACGACGTCCAGCCCGTGTACGGATTCACCGCCCAGCCACCCGGCACCCAGCCGAGCTGGGCCGTACCCGGGGCCACCATCGGCGTGACGCTGTCGACGGCCTGCGTGCCGACGGAATAGGCGGTGCGCACGGTCGTGACCGGCTCGGCGACGGTGTAGGCCTCCTCGCGCTCGCTCGTCTCGTAGACGGGTCGGCGGACCACGCTCACCTGCTGCTGCACGGCCGTCTCGTAGACCGGCTTCATGACGGTGAAGCGCTCTTCGCGGGTGCTCGTCTCGACGACGTCGCGGGTCACGTCGTAGCTGCGGTCGACGATCTGCGTCTCGTAGACGGGCTTCATGACGGTGAAGCGTTCCTCGCGGGTCTGCGTCTCCCAGACGGGTCGTTGCACCGTGTAGCGCCGCTCCTGGGTCTGCGTCTCCCAGACGGGCTTCTGCACGGTGTAGGTCCTCGTGTCGTAGACGGTCTCGTACGACATGCGATACGCGGTCACCTGCTGCTCGTCGTAGACGGTCTGGAAGTCGAGGCGGTAGGTCTGCGTGGCGACCGGCGCGGGTGCCGCCTCACCGCAGCACTGGGCCCGCGCGGCGGCAGGCGCGACGAAGCCGACCAGCACCGCGCCGCAGGAGGCGGCACGCGTGAAGAGCGAAGGGATCGAGCGGGTCGAGAAGCGGCCGAAGCCAGCCATGGTTGAACTCCTGAAAAAAGACCCTCCGAGACTAATCCCCTGAACGCGGGCTGCAAGCGGTTTGTTCAGTTATTTTTGGGATTTTTCCCGGGGAAAACAGGGGTCTTGCCCGCGCGATCGTCGCAACCGATCCATCTTACGGCCCGAGTCCAGTCGCCTGTGGAAAAGGCTCCAGCCCATCCCTGCCCCGACGGCTTCAGGCTACCCAGACCCCGTCGCCGGACGTTCGCTACGCCCTCCGGGCTGCGCTCACTCCTAGCGACTGGCGCTGCGCCATCCATGGCTTCGCTGGTCGCTAAAGCCGGCGAACGGGGCACTGGGTAGCCCGAAGCCTCCTCAACACGTAGGCGCAGTGAACTTTCGGCGGAGACGGTCGGTGGGCACGCACAGACGAAGGGAGTCGTTGAGGACTATCGACGCCTGATCAAAACCCACGAGTTCAGTACTCTCAACACGACCGGAGTCGAGCATGCCTACCGCCGGCTCCGAATGCGGGAGGTTCTGGAATGCCCTGCCCAGGAGATCTGAAAGACTGAAGCCTGTCCTACGCGCCGACGGGGGTCGGGACCTCGGTGTCGAGGATCCGCAGGTAGTCGGCGATGAACTCGCCGTAGCGGACCTTCACGTCGGCCGCGAGGTGCTTGTAGCCGGCCACCCGCCCGCGGCAGGTCGCGGCGCCGCACAGGCACGGGCCCTTCATGTGCTCCACCTCGTACTCGAACGTGTCGTAGTCGACGAGAAGCTCCTCGCCGGCCACGATCGGCCGCAGGGCCCGGACCTCGATCTTCTTCACACCGGTTCGGATGACGACACCGCAGTTGGGGGCGCAGGAGTGATTGAGCAGCACGGTGACGCCATCCGGGAGAATGTGCACGTCGGTCTCGACCTGCATCGTGTAGCGCGACCGCTTCGGCTGCTGGGGGCCCCAGGTGGCGAGGATCGTCTCCCCCGGGGCGATGTCGCGGGTGGCGGAGACGGTGCGACCGAGCCGGCCGCTCTTCACCTCGACCGGCTCGTGCGGGGCGGGAACGCGGCGGCTGGCGTCGTGGGCCATGATCCCGGCGAGTTCGTCGAAGTGCGTGTCGCGCAGCCGTGATCCGTAGCGGTCCCTGAGCCAGGGCATCGTCTGCTCGATCGTGTCGGGCTGGAGGAGGACGAGGTCTCCCGGGCGGACCACATCGAGGACGAGCGCCGCGGACTGTTCCCACCCGCCGCCCGACTCCACGGCGCAGGTGCCGCCCCGAGCCACCGCCTCGGCGATGCCCTGGGAGATGAGCCGGGTGATCTCGCCCGGCCTGCGGCCGCGAATGTAGGCGTCTTCGTAGATCACCACCCGCTCGAAGGTGGCGCCGAGCAGGCGGCCCTGCGCGAGGAGATCCTCGTCGCGGCGGTCGCCCGCGGCGGAGTAGACGGCGGTGCGCCGCTCGTGCGGCAGCTTGCGGATCGTCGCACAGATCTGCTCGAGCGACGGCACGTTGTGGCCGTAGTCGACCACGATCGAGGCCCCCTCGAGGTCGAGCAGGTTGAACCTGCCCGGCGAGCCGGCGGTGCCGCAGGAGAAGCTCTCGAGCCCGAGCCGCACGAGTTCCAGCGGCACGCCCAGGCACCAGGCCGCGGCGGCGCCGGCCAGCACGTTCTCCACCTGGAAGTCGACGAGCCCCTTGTGCACGAGCGGGACGCGCTCGAGGTGGGCCAGTCGCGTCTCGCGCGGCCCGTCGCAGAGCACGATCCAGCCGTCGCGCACCGTGGCGGCCCGCCCGCCCGCGGCGAGGTGGGCGATGATCACGGGATTGGCCGGGTCGAGGGCGAAGAAGACGATCTGCCCCTTGCACCAGCGCTTCATGTCGACGACGAGCGGATCGGCCGCGTTGAGCACCGCGGTGCCCTTGCGGCTTACCGCGGCCACGATCGCCCCCTTCACCCAGGCGATCTGCTCCGGCGTGTCGATCTCCCCGATCCCGAGGTGGTCGCCCGAGGCGATGTTCGTGACCACCGCCACGTCGCACTGGTCGAAGCCGCAGCCCTCGCGCAGGATGCCGCCGCGGGCCGTCTCCAGGACGGCCGTCGTGACCGACGGGTTGGAGAGCACGCGGCGGGCGCTCGCCGGGCCGCTGCAGTCCCCGGCGTCGATCTGCCGGCTGCCGACCCACACCCCCTCGGTGCAGGTCATGCCGACCGTGGCGCCGCCGGTGGTGGCGAGATGGGCGATGAGCCTGACGACGGTCGTCTTGCCGTTGGTGCCGGTCACCGCCGCGACGGGGATGCGGCCGTCGTCGTCGGCCGCGAAGAGCGTGTCGACGATCGCGGCGCCCACGTCGCGCGGCGTGCCCACCGTCGGTTCGAGGTGCATCCGCAGCCCCGGGCCCGCGTTCACCTCGATGACGACGCCGCGCTGCGGCTCGAGCGGTCGCGAGATGTCGGCCGCGACCATGTCGATGCCCGCCACGTCGAGCCCCACGATGCGGGCCGCCTCGACGGCCCGGGCGGCGACCTCCGGATGGACGAGGTCGGTGACGTCCTCCGACGTGCCGCCGGTGCTGAGGTTGGCGTTTTGCCGGAGGAGGACGATCCGCCCCGCCTCGGGCACGTCGTCGGGCGAGAGGCCCTGCTCGGCGAGCACGGCGCGGGCCACCTCGTCGATCACCATCGGGCTCAGGGCCGTGGCGTGGTCGCCGGTGCGGCGCGGATCCTCGTTGACCCGGTCGACGAGCCGGCCGACGGTCGCGACGCCGTCGCCGGTCACCGTGGGCGGGCGGCGGCGGGCGGCGGCCACGACCCTGCCGCCGACGACGAGCAGGCGGTAGTCGCCCCCGGTCACGAACCGCTCCACGACGACGGCGGTGTCCTGCTCGCGGGCGAGGTGCCAGGCCTTTTCCACCTCGCCGCGGGTCGAGAGGTTGACCGACACGCCGCGCCCCTGGTTGCCGTAGCGCGGCTTCACGACGACCGGCGCGCCGATCTCCTCCGCCACGCTCCAGGCGTCCGCAGGATCGCTCACCGGCCGGCCTTCGGGCACCGGGATGCCGGCCTCCGCGAGCAGCGCTCGGGTCAGATCCTTGTCCTGGGCGATCGTCTCGGCGACGGCGCCGGTGCGGTCGGTCTCCGCGGCGATGATCCGCCGCTGCTTCGCCCCCAGGCCGAGCCGCACGAGCGACCCGTCGGTGAGCCGCCGGGCCGGAATGCCGCGGGCCGCGGCCGCCTCGACGATCGACCGCGTGCTGGGGCCCAGCTGCTCCTCGAGCAGCACCTTCCTCAGCCGCTTGAGCTCGCAGGCGATCTCGAACGCCTCCCCCGAGATCGCCGCCTTGATGAGGCGCTGGGCCGTGTGGAGGCACTCGATGCCGAACTTCTCCTCCTTGTATTCAATCGCCACCTTGTAGACGCCGCGGGTCTTCGTCTCGCGGGCCCGACCGAAGCCGACGGGCGTGCCGGCGAGCGACTGCAGTTCGAGCGTCACGTGCTCGAGGATGTGCCCCATCCAGGTGCCGGTGCGGAGCCGCTCGAAAAAGCCCCCCCGCTCGCCGATCGTGCAGCGGTGCTCGACCATCGTCGGCAGCCACCGCATCAGCCGGTCGTTGAACCCCGGCAGCGTGTTCGAGGGATGGTCCTCGAGGTGGCCGAGATCCACCCAGGCCTCAAGGACTGGAAACGATGCCCACTGGTTCGGACCGTGTAGAACCTTGAGCGACTTGATCTCCATGGAAGGGGCGTTTGCTCTCGTGCCCGGTCGCGGACGCGCGCGTGGGCCAGGGTTGTGTGCGCCTCTCCCGGCCGCCGGACAGCCCGGCGGGCACTCGTGGGGAGGAGGCTGCACGTCTCACCGCGGGACGGCGCAGGCGCGTCGCCTGCGGAGTCCGTGTTTCATGTGCAGGAATCCGATCGGCGGTGGTGGATCGCGGCGTCAGGGCGGCCAGCAATCCGGGGCCGAGGGAGAGAGGCCTCTGGGGAAGCACGGCTTCGCAGACGGGCCTGGTGACGACGGAGAGGGCGACGTCCTTGGGAGGGAGCGCCGCGGGAGCAACGGACCGGCCAGAGTGGCCATGGATCGAATGGATTTCCTCGAGGGGAGAACCGATCGACACGTTCGTGCCAGCCGGTCGACCGTGGCTCCACGTCTCCGGCTTCGCAGCACGTTGGAAAAAGTTTACGCTTTCGTGAACCGGGTGCGAAATTTTTTTCCGCCACAGCTTCGGCATGCACGTGGCGTGCCGAGACGCGACGGAACCGCCGCTCCCCGGTGGCACGGCGGCGACACGGGACTGCCAGCGCCGGCCTCGAGACGGATTCATGGAAGGGATGACAATCCGGAATGCACTTTTGGCCGCGGTCTGCCCGGGGGGACGGTAAATTTTGCCACGGCCGGCGTGGTAATCTAGGGGTCTTCGGAAAGCCGAGCGAATTTCTGTGGCGGGGCCGCGTCGAGCCCGTCAACCGGCAGGAACGGCCTGGAAACCTGGAAACAAGCGGGTTTTCGCCCTGGCTGCCATCTCGGGCGTCGACTCCTGGATCCCGCCGCCCGGCCAGGACGGCCGACACCCACCGGGCAACCGCATGACCGCCTCCCACCCGAACCCGAGCCGGGACTCCGTCGTCCCGGGCGGCGGAATGTTTCCCGCCGAGCGGTTTCCGCTCGCACCGGGCGAGCGCGTCGTCGCGACCTGCCGCTTCGATCTCGATGCAGCGCTCGACTTCGCGGAAGGCTGGATCGTCCTCACAGACAGCCGGCTCCTCGCCGACCCGCCGGCCTCCGCAGCCGGGGTCGCGACCCCGTCCGGCGGCGTGCGGTCGTGGGTGGTCGACTCAGGCACGCGGTTCGACGCCCGGCTGCGCAACGCCGTCGGCCGGATCGAACTCTCGCAGGCCGGGGAGGTGGTCGCCCGCTGGCTGTTCACGCCCGCACGGGCCAAGGGAGTGCACGCGCTCGAGGACGCGTTCGCCGAACTGCGGCGCGGCCGCCCCGCGCCGCCGGCCGCCGTCCCGCCCGCCGCCCGCCCGGGCGCGGGGGAGGCGGCGGGACAGCCGGCCGCCGCGGCCGGTGCCCGGGTCGGCGACGAGGATGCCGACCTGCCGGCGGCGGGCGTTCACTCGTGGCGGGCGCTCGTGAGGGTCGTGGCCTTCGCCCGGCCGCACGCGGTGATGGCCGCCATCGGGGCGCTCCTCTCGCTCGCGGCGACGGCAGCGGCGCTCGTGCCCCCCTACCTCACCAAGCCGCTCGTCGACCAGGCGCTGATCCCGCGGCAGTCGGGCGTGAACGTGCCCTTCTCGCTCGTGTGGTGGTATCTCGGCGGCCTGGCGGTGGCCGCGGTCGCGGCCTGGCTCCTCTCGTGGGCGCGGTCGTGGGTGCTGGCCTGGGTGAGCGAGCGCATCGCCGCCGACCTGCGGGTGCGCACCTACGCGCACATGCAGGCCCTGTCGCTCGACTTCTTCTCCGCCAAGCGCACCGGCGATCTGATCACCCGCGTGGGGAGCGACACCGACCGCCTCAACCTCTTCCTGTCGGTGAACCTGATCGAGTTCTCGTCGAACGTGATGCTCGTGCTGCTCACCGCGGCCGTGCTCGTGTGGATCGAGCCGACGCTGGCCGTCGTCACGCTCGCGCCGTTCCCGTTCGTCGTCTGGCTCGCCTACGCCGTGCGGTTCCAGCTGCGGCGCGGCTTCGCCCGGGCGAGCGTGGCCTGGGCCGACATGACGAGCGTGCTGGCCGACACGATCCCCGGCGCCCGCGTGGTGAAGGCCTTCGCCCAGGAGGAACGCGAGGTCGCCCGGTTCCGCGCCGCCAACGACCGCGTGCTCGACGCCAACGACCGCGTCAACGTGGTGTGGTCGTTCTTCGGGCCGCTGGTGAGCCTGTGCTCGGAGGCGGGCGTGCTCGTCGTGTGGGCGGCCGGCGCCTGGCTCGTGTTCGGCGGCGCCGTGACGGTCGGCACGCTGACCGCGTTCCTGGCCTACATCTCCCGGTTCTACGGCAAGGTGGAATCGATGATCCACACGGTGCCGGCGACGCAGCGGGCCGCCGCGAGCGCCCAGCGGATCTTCGAGATCCTCGACTGCAAGCCGACGGTCGCCGAGCCGGCGCGGGCGGTCGACCCGGGCCGCGTGCGGGGCCGGATCGAGATCTCGGCCGTGCACTTCCGCTACGGCTCGCGAGAGATCCTCCACGGCATCGACCTCACGATCGAACCGGGGGAGATGATCGGGCTCGTGGGGGCGAGCGGCTCCGGCAAGTCGACGCTCGCGAACCTCGTGTGCCGGTTCTACGACCCGTCGAGCGGGTCGATCGCGGTCGACGGCGTCGACCTCCGCCGGCTCTCGATCAGCGCCTACCGCCGCAACCTGGGGTGCGTGCTGCAGGAGCCGTTCCTGTTCTTCGGCACCGTCGCCGAGAACATCGCCTACGGCCGGCCCGACGCCCCGCGCGACCGCATCGTGGCGGCGGCCCGCGCGGCGGGCGCGCACGAGTTCATCCTCCGCCTGCCGGCCGCCTACGACTCGCGCGTGGGGGAGCGCGGCGGGTCGCTGTCGGGCGGGGAGCGGCAGCGGCTCTCGATCGCGCGGGCGCTCTTGGTGGATCCGCGGATCCTCGTCCTCGACGAGGCGACGTCGAGCGTCGATCCCGAGACCGAGGCCGTGATCCAGGCCGCCATCGACCGGCTCGTGGCCGGCCGCACCACGATCGCCATCGCCCACCGCCTCTCGACCCTGAGGCGGGCCAGCCGGCTGGTCGTGCTCGAGGCGGGCAGGATCGTGGAGATCGGCACGCACGACGAACTGCTCGCCGCCGACGGCGCCTACGCCCGTCTCCATCACGCCCAGGCCGAGGCCGTCGAGGCCGCCGGCGCCTGACCCCCCGGAGACCCGACATGTCATCCATCCCGGCCGATCCGGCCGCCGGCCCGCCAGCCTGGCGGCTCGAGCGCGGGCCGCACGACCGGCTCGACTTCGTCGACGCGGAGGGCCGCCGGCACGCCGACGTCGACGTCCTCCGGGCGTTTCCCGTGTCGGAGCCGTCCGGCCCGGTGGCGGTCGTCGGCAGCGACGACGCCGAACTCGCCTGGATCGAGTCGCTCGCCGCGGTGGAGCCCGGGCTGCGGCGGCTGCTCGAGGAGGAGCTCGCCCGGCGGGAGTTCCTCCCCGTCATCGAGCGGATCGTGACGGTGTCGGACGGCGAGCCGGCCGAGTGGAGCGTGCTCACCGACCGCGGCCCGCACCGGTTCACGGTCGGCCACGCCGACGACGTTCTCCGGCTCGCCGACGGCGGCGCCGTGATCACCGACACCTTCGGCCTGCGCTACGCGATCCCCTCCATCGCCCGCCTCGACGCCCGCAGCCGCCGCTTCTTCGAACGGGCCGAGTAGGACAGGCTTCAGCCTGTCATCCCATGTGAAACAGGCTTCAGCCTGTCATCCCCATGTGAAACAGGCTTCAGCCTGTCATCCCGATGCATGACAGGCTGAAGCCTGTCCTACTTCAGCCCGGGGCGGCGGTCGAGGGCGCCGCGGACGCCGAGCTGCTCGGGATGGCGGGCGATCTTGTCGGTGAACACGCGGACGTCGTCCACGATCGGCCGCAGATCCTTCGTGAGCTTGTTGACGTTCTGGGCGGCCTGGGCGAGGTCGTTGTAGACCTGCGGGTCGCGGACGAGCTTGCCGAGCGTTCCCTGCGACTCGTTGAGCGCCTTGGTGAACAGCGCCGCCTGCTGGAGCGTCTCGTCGAGGCGGGCGATCGTGCGGTCGACCTGGGCCACCATCTGCTCGCCCCGGTCGCCGAGGGGCTTGGTGAGCCCCTCGAGGTTCCGCAGGTTGCGGTCGGCCGAGTCGATCGTGGTGCCCATGCCTTGGACGGTGGTGCGGAGGTCGGCGAGCAGCTGCGGCAGGTTCTCGATCGCGGCCTTGATCCTGTCGCGCGACTTCGGGTCGCCCATCACGTCGTTGATGTTGGCCATGGCGATGCTGAAGTTGTCGAGGGCCGCCTCGGTTTTCCGCACCATCTTCTCGAATTTATCGTCCTCGCCGAGGAACATGCGGTCGAGGTTGGCGGCGAGTTTCGTGACCGACTCGCTCGCCCCGGCGAGCGAGTCGAGCGTGGCCCCGAACTTCGGCTCGAGCGTGGCGAACACCTCGAAGGGGTCGCGGGAGACGGCGCCCGCGAGCACCTCGTCCTTCGCGAGCCGCTGCCGCGGGGGCACGATCCGGCCCGGCACGAGCGAGATCTCGGCGTCGCCCAGGAGCGTGCCGGCGATGCGGGGCTGCTCGTCCCTGTAGATCGGCACGTAGGAGTCGATGTCGGCGACGACGCTCACGCCCCCGCGCTCGTTGAGCGTGACGCTCGCGACGCGGCCCACGAGGATCCCGTTCTTCCGCACGGGGGTGCCCTGGGAGACGCCCCGGGCGTCGGCGAAGTCCATCTTCAGCGGATAGGTGGCCTGCACGAGCGAGGGCAGGTCGCCGAAGAGCACGATCAGGATGCCGGCGATGATGGCGGTGGCGAGCACCATCACGCCGACTCGGAACTGCATCACGCGGTCGTTCATGGCGTCTTCCTCGTCGCCCCGGGGCCCTCGCCGGCCTGCTCGTCCCGCAGTTCCGTCAGCCGTGCACCCGCCCGGCCCTCGATGAACTGGCGCACCCGCGGGTCGCGGCTCCGCTCGAGGTCGGCCGGGGTGCCGTCGAACACGATCTGCGGCTCGCCGTCGGCGAGGCGGAAGAGCGGGTAGAGCATGATGATCCGGTCCGCCACCTTGCGGGCCGTGTGCATGTCGTGGGTGACGACCACGCTCGTGACGCCGTCGCGGGCCCGCACCCTGAGGATCAGTTCGTTGATCACGTCGCTCATGATCGGATCGAGGCCAGTGGTCGGCTCGTCGTAGAGGAGCACCGGCGGGTCGAGGGCCAGGGCCCGGGCGAGGCCGGCCCGCTTCCGCATGCCGCCGGAGAGCTGCACCGGCTTCTTGCCGGCGGCCGACCGTGGCAGGCCCACCTCGGCCAGCAGTTCGTCGACGACCGTGCCGATCTCGGCCGCACCGATCCGCGTGTGCTCGCGGAGCGGGAAGGCGATGTTGTCGGCGATCGTGAGGCTGTCGAAGAGGGCGGCGTTCTGGAACACGAACCCGTAGCGGGTCCGGAGCTGCGCGAGCTCCCGGTCGGAGAGCCCGGCGAGCACGCGGCCCTCGAACCGCACCTCGCCGCTGGTCGGCCGGACGAGCCCGATGAGCGTCTTGAGCAGCACGGTCTTGCCGCAGCCGCTCTCGCCGAGCACCACGAGCGTCTGGCCGGCGGGGACCTCCAGGGCGATGTCACGGAGCACGTCCTGGGTTCCGAACCGTACGCAGACGTCGTGTACCGCGAGCACGGGCTGCCCGGGGGCTTCGCGTCGCGACGGCCTGGAGGTGACGGTGGCGGGCATGCGGCTAGAGCAGTTTTCGCGGCCCCTCGGGGCGGAAGAAGTCGTGGACGTTGTTGAGCCAGATGCCGAGGAACAGGTCGAGCACCAGGATCAGCACGAAGGAATGGACGAACGCGTTGGTGGCGGCCCGACCGACGCCTTCGGCGCCGTGATCGCAGTTGAAGCCGTGGTGGCAGCTCACGAGCGCGATCGCTGCGCCGAAGAAGAACGTCTTGGAGATGCCCATCAGGAAGTCGAAGGCGTCGACGTATTCGCGCGAATTGGCCCAGTAGTGGTGCTCGTCGATCCCCAGCACGAGGTGCGAGTAGAGATAGCCGCCGAGCACGCCCATGAAGTCGGCCATGATGGTGAGCGTGGGGATGAGCACGAGGCAGCCGAGAAAGCGGGGCACGACGAGGTAGTAGATGGGGTTGGCACCCATGCTCTCCAAGGCGTCGATCTGCTCCGTGACCCGCATGGTGCCCAGTTCCGCGGCCATGGCGCTTCCCACGCGTCCGGCGAGCATGGTGGCCGCGAGCACGGGCCCCAGTTCGCGGACGAGCGACAGGTTGATCACGGAGCCGAGCCGCGTCTCGAGTCCCAGCGCCTTGAACTGGGCGAAGCTCTGCACGGCGAGCACCATGCCGATGAACAGGCCCGTGAGCGCCACGACGGGCAGCGACATGACGCCGATCTGGTAGAAGTTCGGGAGCAGGACGTCGCGTCGCTGGCGGCGGAGAAACAGCCAGCCGAGGGTGCGGCAGGCGAACACGGCCACGTCGCCGATCCCCGTGATGCGGTGCACCGTGAACGCGCCCACGTTCGCGATCTGGTCGGCGAGCCAGCCGGAGAGTCCTGCCGTGGGCTGCTGTGCGATCGGCGTGGTCATGGCGGAAGCCTGGGACGGACGGGACCGGCGCGCGGCGGCCCCTGCCGATTGTTTCGGGAACGCAGGGCCGGCGACTTGAGCCGGTCATGCGGACCGGGCGGAGTCTGGGTAGGCTGGGGCGAGGGGGTCGCGGCGCGAGGCGCCGCTCAGGTCGCCGGGCCCGCGGCGGCCGGCTCCGCGGTGACGAGCCCCTTGAAGACGAGCTGCTTCTTGCCCGCCACCTCGGCGCAGTCGACCTGGATCGTGTCCTTCCCCTCGAACTCGCCCTTCAGGAGTTCCTCGCTGACCGGGTCCTCGATGTAGTTCTCGAGGGCCCGCCGCAGCGGGCGGGCGCCGAAGTCGGTGTCGGAGCCCTTCTTGATGAGGAACTTCTTCGCCTCGTCGGTGAGCTCGAGCTTGAGGCCCCGCTCGGTGAGCCGCTCGCGGACCTTCTCGAGCTCGATGTCGATCACCTGCTTGAGGTCGTCGACGGTGAGGTGGTGGAACACGATCACGTCGTCGAGCCGGTTCAAGAACTCCGGCCGGAAGACCTTCTCGATCCGCTCGTTGACGCGGCCCTTCATGCTGTCGTAGCTGGCGTCGTCGTCGGGCTTCTGAAACCCGAAGGCGGCCTCGTTCTTGATCGCCTCGGCGCCGGCGTTCGTCGTCATGATCAGGATCGTGTTCTTGAAGTCGACGTTGCGACCGAACGAGTCGGTGAGCCGCCCCTCCTCCATCACCTGGAGCAGCATGTTGAACACGTCGGGGTGGGCCTTCTCGATCTCGTCGAGCAGCACCACGGCGTAGGGCCGGCGGCGGATCTTCTCCGTCAGCTGCCCCCCCTCCTCGAAGCCGACGTAGCCCGGCGGGGCGCCGATCAGCCGGCTCACGTTGTGCTTCTCCATGTATTCGCTCATGTCGATCTGGATGAGCGCCTCCGCGTCGCCGAACATGAACTGCGCGAGGGCCTTGGCGAGGAGCGTCTTGCCCACGCCCGTCGGCCCGGCGAACACGAACGACCCGATCGGCCGCTTCGGATCCTTGAGACCCGAGCGGCTGCGGCGGACCGCCTTCGACACGCTCTTGATGGCGGCGTCCTGGCCGATGACCTTCTTGTGGAGCTCGTCCTCCATGCCCATGAGGCGGGCCTGATCCTCGGTGCTCATCCGTGTCAGCGGGATGCCGGTCATCTTCGAGACGACCTCGGCCACCACCTCCTCGTCGACCACGCCGTCGGTCTCCCGGCTCTTGTCCCGCCAGTCGCGGGTCATGCTCTGCTTCTTCTTCTTGAGCTTGTCGGCCTGGTCGCGGAGCGACGCCGCCTTCTCGAAGTCCTGGTTGGCGACCGCCTCCTCCTTCTCCTTGTTGAGCTTCTCGACCTCCTCGTCGATCTCCTTGAGGTCCGGCGGCTTGGTCATCGCCTTCAAGCGCACGCGGGCGCCCGCCTCGTCGATGACGTCGATCGCCTTGTCGGGGAGGCAGCGGCCGGTGATGTAGCGGCTGGAGAGCTCGACGGCGGCCTCGAGGGCGTCGTTGGTGATCTGCACCCGGTGATGGCTCTCGTAGCGGTCGCGGAGGCCCTTCAGGATCTCGACGGCTTCGGCCTTGCTCGCCGGCTCCACCATGATGATCTGGAAGCGGCGGTCGAGCGCCGAATCCTTCTCGATGTACTTGCGGTATTCGTCGAGGGTGGTCGCGCCGATGCACTGGATCTCGCCGCGGGCGAGGGCCGGCTTGAGCACGTTCGAGGCGTCGATCGCCCCCTCGGCGCCGCCGGCGCCCACGAGCGTGTGGAGTTCGTCGATGAACAGGATCGTGTTCTTCGCGCGGCGGACCTCGTTCATCACCGCCTTGATCCGCTCCTCGAACTGGCCACGGTACTTCGTGCCCGCGACCATCATCGCGAGGTCGAGCACCACGATCCGCCGGTCGGCGAGCAGTTCCGGCACGTTGCCGTCGACGACCCGCTGGGCGAAGCCCTCGACGATCGCCGTCTTGCCCACGCCCGCCTCGCCGAGGAGCACGGGGTTGTTCTTCGTGCGACGGCAGAGGATCTGGATCGCCCGCTCGATCTCCTTCTCGCGGCCGATGACGGGGTCGAGCTTGCCCTGCCGCGCCAGTTCGGTGAGGTCGCGGCCGAAGCTGTCGAGGGCGGGCGTCTTGCTCTTGCCCCCCTTGGGGCTCGACTCGCCGCCGCCGCCCCCGGCGCCGGCCGGCTGCCGGCCGCCCATCCCGGCCCGCTCACCCCCCTCCTCCATGCCGTGGCCGAGGAGGTTCAAGACCTCCTCGCGGACGTCCTCGAGCTTGAGTCCGAGATTCATGAGCACCTGCGCCGCGACGCCCTCCTGCTCGCGCAATAGTCCGAGGAGGATGTGCTCGGTGCCGACGTAGTTGTGGTTGAGGTTCCGGGCCTCCTCCATCGAGTACTCGATCACCTTCTTGGCCCGGGGCGTCTGGGGGAGTTTGCCCATCGTCACCATGTCGGGGCCGCTCTGCACGAGCTTCTCCACCTCCATGCGGATCTTCCGCAGGTCGATGTCGAGGTTCTTGAGCACGTTGGCCGCGACGCCGCTCCCCTCCTTGATGAGGCCGAGCAGCACGTGCTCGGTGCCGATGTACTCGTGGTTGAAGCGCTGGGCCTCCTGGTTGGCCAGCTGCATCACCTTGCGGGCCCGGTCGGTGAAACGCTCGTACATCGTGTGATCCCTTCGCGAAAACCTGGGGCGGGGTCCCGGCGGCCGGGACGCGGCCGGCCATTCCGGCAGCCGGAACCGCACTCCCTTCGATGTGCAAACCTTACGCCAATCGCACACCGGAATTCTAGCAGCCTGTGGGCAAAATCGACCGCTGCCGCCCCCGGTCTCGGTCGCCGCGGAAAACCCCGGGCGTTTCCCGCGGTCGACTCTCTCGACAGGCCGCTAGGCCGCCCGCGCCGCCGGGGCGGCGGTTGGAATGGCACTGCCGGCCGCAGGAATGGCGGTCGCCCCGGCGGCGGTGTCGGGGAGGGGCGACGCCGCGGCGGCGATCCGCGCGAGTTCCCGGGCGATCACCGCGCGCCACGGTCCGCCAGCGTCGCTCCGGGCCAGTTTCTCGAGTTCGAAGCGTGCCTCCCGCAGCCGTCCCACCCGGCGCAGGAGCGTGGCGAGCAACAACTGCGCCTCGCCGTCGGTGGGCCGCAGCACGAGAAGCGACCGCAGCTTGGTCTCGGCCGTGAGCCAGTCGCGGGCCAGGTAGGCGTCGCGGGCCGCGCTGAACAGGGCGTCGGCGGCCGCATCGTGGCCGGTGCGGATGGCGGTCGGGAACGCCGCGGCGGCCGACGCCGTGGCCACTCCCCAGATCGCTGCCGTCGCCGCCCACAGGCCGGTCACGAGCGGCGATTCCACGAACTCGCTCCACACCCACGTCGAGAGGATCGCGGTGTCGAGCACCACGGCGAACGCCAGCGCCAACACCAGCCCCGACACGCTGCCGCGCAGCCAGAGCCACGGCAGCCCGGGCCAGAGAAGCGTGAGTGTCCGGAGGGCTCGCATGCGAAGGCTCGTGGTGCCGGGGCGCGGGAGAATAGAAACGCTCGGGCACTTTTCCAAGGCGGGCGCCCCCGCCGGGAGGCTACAACAGGAGGATGGCAGGATCGCGACGACGCCTGGACCACCCCCCCCCACGGGATGCGGAAGCCGGCGGGATCGCGCGGTCTGCGGAGGCGGCGGGGGCCTGGCGGCTGTGCGACGCGGCCGCCAACCGCGCCGCCGAGGCGCTGCGGGTGCTCGAGGACGTCGTCCGATTCGTGCTCGACGACGGTCACCTCACCGCCGTGGCCAAAACGCTGCGGCACGACCTGGCGGCGATCCTGGCCGGCCCCGCCCTGGCCCCGCGAATCGCCCTGCGCGACGCACCCGGCGACGTGGGCGCGGGGTGCGTGGCCGCCGGGGCCCTCGGCCGGCGCGACGCGTCGGACCTGGTGGCGGCCAACGCGGCGCGGGCGGCCCAGGCCCTGCGCAGCCTCGAGGAGGTGAGCCGCGTCGTGGCGCCCGCCGAGGCGGCCGGGTTCGAGGGGCTGCGGTACCGGCTGTACGCGCTCGAGAAGGCGGCCGCCGGCACGGCCCGGGCGGCCGGCCGGCTCCGCGGCGTGAACCTCTGCGTGCTCGTCGACGGCGGCGCGAGTGCGGCTGAGTTCGAGCGGCTCGTCGAGGGGCTCTTCGAGGCCGGCGTGCGGATGATCCAGGTGCGCGACAAGGGCCTCGGCGTTCCCCGCCTCGTCGACCGTGCCCGACGGGCCGTGGCGGCCGCCAGGCGGCGGGCGCCGGCTGAGGCGGTCGTGATCGTCAACGATCGTGCCGACGTGGCCGCCGCCGTCGGTGCCTCCGGCGTCCACGTCGGCGCCGAGGACCTTCCGGTGATCTCTGCCCGCAGAGTGGTGGGGGCGGAGGCGGTCGTGGGCCGCACGGCCCACGCGGTCGAGGAGGCCCGCACGGCCGTGCTCGACGGCGCCGACTACCTCGGGGTCGGCCCCTGCTTTCCGTCGCCGACCAAGACGTTCACGGCGTTCGCGCCGGGCGATTTCCTGGCGGCCGTCGCCGCCGAGATCGCCCTGCCCACCTTCGCGATCGGGGGCATCACGCTCGAGCGGCTCGACGACGTGCTCGGCCGCGGCATCGGCCGCGTGGCCGTGGCCTCGGCCATCACCGCCGCCCACGACCCGGCGGCGGCGGCCGCGGCGTTCATCGCGCGGCTCGCGGCGCGGCAGCCGGCGGAGCCTTGAGGGCCTCGACGACGGCCCGCGCCCTGTCGGCCTCGTCGCGGGAGCGAAAGCCGACCCACACCGCCCGTACGGCGGCGTCCGGACCGACGAGGTAGGTCGTCGGGAAGGCGGCGAATCCGTACGAGGCCGCCAGGATCGCCCGCGTCGTCCCCGCGGGATCGCCCCACGCGTCGAGCGAGAGCCGCTGGGAGTCGAGGAATTGTTTCGTGGCGGCGGCCAGTTCGTCGAGGTCGTCTGGCCCGCCGCCTCCGCAGGAGACCGCCACGAGCTGGAACCTGGGCTCGTCCGCGAGCCGGCCGGCGAGCCGCACGAGCCCAGGCAGTTCGCGGCGGCAGGGGGGGCACCAGGTGCCCCACATGGTGAGGAGCGTGACCTTGCCGGTGAACGCGGGCGCGGGGCGGCCCCGGTCGGCGAGCGAGACGAGCGGCAGTTCACCGATCACGCGGCCGAGCGCGGGATGCTCCGGCGCTGGATCACCGCAGCCGGCGAGGGCCGACGCCATGACGGCGACGAGCAGGTACCGGGAAGCGGACATGGGGGTGACAGGCTGAAGCCGGTTTTACGCTCGGGCATGACAGGCTGAAGCCTGTGATGGTGACAGGCTGAAGCCTGTGATGGTGACAGGCTGAAGCCTGTGATGGTGACAGGCTGAAGCCTGTCCTACGGTCTATGGTGACAGGCTGAAGCCTAGGATGGTGACAGGCTGAAGCCTGTCCTACGGGGGACCGAAGCGGATGCACACGGGGCTGGGAACCTCGACGGACGTGCCGGTGAACGACAGGCGGCCGGTCGCGGGATCGACCGCGAACACCGTTACCGTATTCGAGTCCTGCCCCGCCGCGAGGAGGAACCGGCCCGTCGGGTCGAGCACGAAGTTTCGCGGCGTCCTGCCCCGGATCGGCTCGACGCCGAGGAACGTGAGCGTGCCGGTCGCGTCGTCGGCCGCGAACATCGCGATCGAATGGTGGCCGCGATTCGACGCGTAGACGTGCTTCCCGCCCGGGTGCACGACGATTTCGGCCGTGGTGAAGCCCTCGCGGTCGGTCACGTCGGCGGGCAGCGTGGAGAGCGTCTGGATCTCCATGAGCGTGCCGGCGGCGGAGTCGTAGGCGAAGCCCGTGACGGTGAGATCGAGTTCGTTGACGGCATGGCCGAACCTGCCGCCCGGGTGAAACGCGAAGTGTCGCGGGCCGGCGCCCGGCTTCACGGCCGCGGAAGCGTGCGGGGCGAGCGTCGCACGATTCACGTCGAGGGCATGTACGAGCACCTTGTCGATGCCCAGGTCGCAGGTGATCGCGAAGCGGCCGTCGGGCGCGGGATAGATCGAGTGGGCATGGGCCTTCTCCTGGCGCTTCTCGTTGACGCTCCTGCCCTCGTGTTGGATGAAGCCGCCGGGGGAGCCCACAACGACGGGCTTCAGGCCGCCGTCGGGTTCGAGGCCGAGGCAGATCACGCTCCCGCCGCCGTAGTTGGCGGCGAGCACGACCTTGCCTGTGTGGTCGACCGACAGGTGGCACGGGCCGGGCCCGCCCGAAGGCTGGTCGTTCTTCTTCGTGAGGTGACCGGTGGCCTCGTCGATTGCGAACGCGAGCAGGCCTCCGGTCGGCTTGCCGTCGGCGCCCGGAAGCTCGCTTGTGGCGTACAGCACCGGCAGCGTCGGGTGCAGGGCGAGAAAGCCGGGATTCGTCGCCTTGGCCGCGAGTACCGGCGCCGCGAGCGCACCCGTCGCGTCGTCGAAGCGGGATACGTAAATCCCCTCGGATCCGGCGTTGCCCCGGGTGAACGTGCCGAACCAGACGAGCCGCTCTGCGGCCCCTGCCGCGCATGCCCACTGCCCGATGGCGAGGCACAGCAGCATCGTCAGTAGGCGTGGGCCGACGAGCCCGGGCATGGGTGTCTCCTCGCAGCAAAACCGCACGGGAATCCGAGTCTTGATCATACTCCTCCGGCCGCCGTCTCCGAATCACCCGGGTCCGTGCCTCATGTCCGCGCCAGCTCCAGGGTCTCCCGATCCACCTCTTTCGGCTGCCCGACGGGAGTCTCGCAACACGCTCTGGCTCGAACTCTACCAGGTGGTCATCCGCGTCGGCTGGATCTTCAAGACGGAGACGATCATCATGCCGGCAGTGCTCGACGCGGTCGTCGACTCAGGCGCGCTCCGCGGCCTCCTGCCGGTGCTCAACCGCGGCGGTCAGAGCGTGCCGCCACTCCTGGCGGCAGGCCCGCTCGCCAGGCTGCCCAGGAAGAAGTGGGCCCTCGTGCACACGAGCCTGGCGATGGCAGCCTGGTTCGGCATCCTGGCCGTCGCCTGGCGGCCGCTGGCCGAGCACCGTCCCGATCTGCTGGCAGGGCTGTTCCTCGTGCTCTACGCCCTGTTCTCGGCCACGAACGGCCTGAACCAGCTCGTGCTCGCCGCGGTGCAGGGCACGCTCGTGTCGCCCGGGCATCGCGGCCGGGCGATGGTGGTGGGCGTGGCCGCCGGAAGCCTGCTCGCGATCCTGGCGGCGATCCTGCTGCTCGGTCCCTGGCTCGAGGAGCCGGGCGGCTTTCCCAAGATCTTCGCCGCCACCGGGCTGTTCTTCGGCCTGGCCGGGGCCTGTCCCGTGTTTCTCGACGAACCTGCCGAGGAGGTGCCTCCCCCGCCTCACGCCCCGGCACGACGTGCCGTCTGGCGGCGCCTCGACGACGGCATCGCGTCGTGGCGGGCCGCGCTCGGTGCCGACCGGGCGCTCGTCCGCCTCTGCCTCGTGGCCGCGTGTTTCGCCATGGTGCTCATGCTCTTTCCCCACTACCAGGCGTTCGCCCGCGACCGTCTCGGCAGCCGGGTCGGCAGCCTGCTCACGTGGGTGATCGTCCAGAACGCCGCCACGGGGTTCGTGAGCCTCGTCGCCGGGCCGGTGTCGGACCGGCGCGGCACGCGGGTCGTGCTCGTGTGGCTCGTGGCGCTCTCGGCCGCGACGCCGCTCGTCGTGACGCTCCTCTCGCTCCTGCCCCACGCGGTCGCGGTCGAGTGGTTCTGGATCGTCTACGCGCCGCTCGGCCTCAATCCCCTCTCGCTCAAGTTCTTCAGCAACTACGCCCTCGAACTCGCCCCGCGGCCCGCCGAGCATCCGCTGTACGTGAGTATCGTGGGTGCCGCGCTCGCCGCGCCGTTCGTGCTCTCGCCGCTCATCGGTCTCGCGGTCGACACGGTCGGCTTCCGGCCCGTGTTCGTCGCGGGCGCGGCGGTCATCGCCGCCGGAGCCGCGCTGGCGGTCGGGCTTCCCGAGCCCCGGCGGCGGTAAAGCGCCGATTGCGGCTCGCCGTGTCCCGGGCGTATGATCCCTCACGGACGGCACCCGTCCGCCGTGCCGCAACCTTACATCCCCGGGAGGATTTCCCATGAACTCGATCCGTCTGGCCGGTCTGTGCGTGGCCCTGCTCTGCTCAGCCGCAGTGGGCAGCGCGGCCGTCAAGGAGCCGAAGGACGCCAAGTGCCCCGTCTCGGGCAAGGGGTGCAACCCAGAGAAGAGCGTGGCCTTCGACGGCGGCACGGTCTATTTCTGCTGTGGCAACTGTCAGAAGGCGTTCGAGGGCGACTCGGCGAAGTTCGCCGCCAAGGCGCACCAGCAGATGGTGAGCACGGGCGAACTCGTGCAGAAGGGCTGCCCGTTCAGCGGCGGCGCCGTGAAGCGTGGCACGCAGCTCGTGATCGGCGACGCCGAAGTCGGCTTCTGCTGCAACAACTGCAAGGGCAAGGTGGAGAAGGCCGCTCCCGACGATCAGGTGACGCTCGTCTTCGGCACCATCGACAAGGGCTTCGCCCCCGCGAAGTGAGCCGATCGGCTCCGGCCCGCCACCGCGGTCACGCCGCGGCCGTGGCCGGCGGCCACGAAGAGGTCGAGGCCCGTGGCCGAGCGGGCACGCACGGCCGCCGCCAGGTGCGCGAGACCCCGCGACACGTTGCTCGCGCCGAGCACGACGGCCGCCCGGCGGTCGCCGGTCAGTTCCACCGGCGCCACGGCGTGTTTCCCGGCAGGTTCTGCCAGCACGAGACGGCGAGCATCGCGAACATGACGCCGAGGTAGGGCTCGTTCCGCGAGTAGGCCCAGAAGGCGACGAGGCCGCCGGTGAGGGCCCCGAGCAGGCCGGCGATCCGCGGGGCATCGGCGACTCCCAGGGCGAGGAGCGCCTCGCGGGCGATCTGGCCGCCGTCGAGCGGGGGCACGGGCAGGAGGTTGACGAGCGGCCAGAAGACGTTCACCTGCAGCGAGAACCAGACGAGCGCCCCGACGAGGTGCGACGGCAGCGGCCGGCCCACGGAGAGCCCGAGCGGCTCCCGCAGCCACTCGATCGGACAGGGCACGCGGAACCCGGCGGCCTTGAGGCCGATGACGAGTGCCGCGGCGAGCGCGAGCTGTGCGAGGGGGCCCGCCGCCGACACCACGAGCCGCTCGAGCGGCCGCCGCGCCCCGCGCCGGCCGTGGACGTCGGGGATCGCGAGGCCGCCGAAGTGGTAGAGCACGACGTGGCAGGCCTGGCCGAACGCGCGGTAGGCGAAGGCGTGGCCGAGCTCGTGCACGAGCAGCGATGCGAACACGACCCCCACCCACGCCACGAGCAGCCGGAGCAGTTCGCGCTGGTCGCTGCCGGCGAGCGCCTGGCAGACGTTCCAGCCGAGGAGGGCGGCGGCCACCCAGAACCACGCGCTCACCCGCACGGGCACGCGGGCGATCGACAACTCGAGGTCGACGGGCGTCGTCTGCGGCTCGGCGAGAAACATGCCGGCATTATGCCGCCCGGGCGGCCGGGAGCGTGACAGGGGCCGCAGTCCGGCCCTGCGTTGCGATCAAGAGCACGGCATCGGCTGCCCGGGCGGCCGACCCGCCCACGGCCACCCGCGCCGCCACCGCCTCGATCCGCTCGCGCACCGCGGCCGACGCCGCGGGATCGGCGAGCCAGCGGCAGACGTGCCCGGCCACCTGCTCCGCCGGATCCTGCACGGCGAGATACTCGGGGTAGACCGCCTCGGGGTCGGCCGGGGCGACGGCGCCGGGAGGCCGCAGCGTGCCGCGCACCGGGAGGATCGGATCCCGGCAGGCGAGCAGGTTCACGAGCGTGATGAATCGGGCGTGGCGAAACCAGCTCTGCACGACGTAGGCCAGGCCGCCGATCCGGTACACGATCACCGTCGGCACGCGGGCCGCGAGCAGCTCGAGCGACACCGACCCGCTCACGGCGATGGCGCAGGCCGCCTCGGCGATCAGGCCCCGTGTCCGGCCAGCCTCCACGGCCACGTCCAGCCCGCCGAGCTCGGGCCGCATCCGGGCGATCGTCTCCCGCACCCGCGCGGCGTGCCGTTCATGCAGGGCGCCGAGCGCGAACCGCGCCTCGGGCACCCGCGCCTTCACGGCCGCGGCCGCCCGGAGGATCGAACCGAGGTTGCCCTCGATCTCCTGCCCGCGCGATCCGGGCAGCAGGAGCACGAGCGGCGCGCCGGCATCGTGCCGCGTCGGCGCGGCGGACTCGAGTTCGTCGAAGAACGGATGCCCCACGAGCGTGCTCCTCATCCCCCGGGCGACGAACCACTCGTGCTCGAACGGCAGTGCCGACAGCACGTGGTCGACGAGCCGGCGCATCTTCCCGATCCGCCAGCTCGCCCAGGCCCAGATCTGGGGCGGGCAGTAGAAGACGACCGGGATGCCGTGCCGCCGCGCCCGCCAGGCGAGCCACCAGTGGAACCCCGGAAAGTCGACGAGCACGCACACGTCGGGCCGGGCGGCGAGGAAGCTCCGCTCGGCCCGCCGGGCGAGATCCACGAACCGGTGGATGTTGAGCACGACCCGCAGGAACCACATCACGGCCAGCCGCGTGAGGTCGGCCACGAGCACGCAGCCCTCGGCGGCCATGCCCGGCCCGCCGAGACCCACGCACTCGACGTCGGGCCGTCGCGCCTTGAGCGCACGCACGAGCAGCGCGGCATGATGGTCGCCCGAAGGCTCGCCGGCGGACAGGAACACGCGCATGACACACTCCGCAGGGCGGATCGCCCGCCGGAGTATTTCACGTTCGCGGCAGCATCCCTAGGTCATTTTCCGGGGGGCGGAAGCCTGGAAAGGACAGGCGGAAGGGATCTGGGTGACAGGCTGAAGGCGTGACAGGCTGAAGGCGTGACAGGCTGAAGGCGTGACAGGCTGAAGCCTGTCCTACGATGGGCGTGACAGGCTGAAGCCTGTCCTACGATGGGCGTGACAGGCTGAAGCCTGTCCTACGATGGGCGTGACAGGCTGAAGCCTGTCCTACAGGGTCGGGAGGGAGGGGAGCGGGGGGCGGGCGGCGTTCGTGGCGGCGAGGTGGCCGACGAGCCGTTCGCAGATCGCCTCGAGATACGGCCGTGCGGCCGGGTCGTCGTAGTTGGCCGCGGTCTGGCCCGCGTCGCCATGTTCGCGGATCGGGATCTGGAGCGGCACCTCGCCCAGAAACGGGATCTCGAGTTCCTTCGCCGTGCGCTTCGCGCCCCCCGTCCCGAAGATGTCGTAGCGCTTGAGTGTGTCGGGGCAGACGAAGAAGCTCATGTTCTCCACCATGCCCAGGATCGGAATGTTCACCTTCCTGAACATCGCGATCGCCTTCGTGGCGTCGAGCAGGGCCACGTCCTGCGGCGTGCAGACGACGACGGCGCCGGTGAGCGGCAGCACCTGCGAGAGCGAAAGCGCGATGTCGCCCGTGCCCGGCGGCATGTCGATCACGAGATAGTCGAGCGGGCCCCAGAGCGTGTCGCGGAGCATCTGCGAGATGGCGCCGTGGAGCATCGGGCCCCGCCACACGACCGCCTCGCCCGGCGGCACGAGGAATCCCATCGACATGACCGGCATCGATCCGGTGCCGACGGCGAGCCGCATCGGCACGATCTTGCCGCTCTCGACCTGCGGCCGACCCTCGAGGCCGAGCAGATGCGGGACGCTCGGGCCGTAAACATCGGCGTCGAGGAGGCCGACCGTGCTGCCGGCCCGCGCGAGCCCGATCGCGATGCTCGCCGCGATCGTGCTCTTGCCCACGCCTCCCTTGCCGCTGCCGACCGCGACCACGCTCTTGGCCTCGAGGCCGATCTGGCCGAGTTTTCCCGGGGGGCGATGATGGGGAGTGATCGTCACCTCGACCGCGGGCACGCCGGGAAACCTCGTCCGCAGCCGCTCCTCGATCCGGCCGCGGACCTGCTTCCAGAGGACGGCGGAGTGGGTGGTGAGGCCGATCGAGACGCGGATCGCGGGGGGCGCGGCCTCGACCGCGACGAGCTGGCCCATCTCGGCGAGCGGCCGGCCCGTTTCGGGATCGGGGAAGTCGGCGAGGGCAGCGCGAACGGCGGCCTGATCGACGGCGGTGCTCATCGGACGGCGGCCACCGGGCCGGCGGAGGGGCTCGCCGCCTGCGCCGTCGCGACGACGGGCGTGCGGGAGACGGCGTCACCGGCGGCGGCGGCGGCGCGGAACAGGCCGGCGGGCCTGAGCGTGACGAAACCGACGAGGACGAGGCACGCGAGCATCGCCAGGCCGGCGGCCAGGCCGCCATCGGTCTGCACGCCCCGCTTGGTGGAGCGGAAGTAGATCGCGGAGATGACCCGCAGGTAGTAGGCTGCGGCGATCGCGGCATTCGCGACGAGGATCACGGCGAGGGCCACGAACGCCGCGCGGCGGCTGCCGTAGGCGACGGCGGCGTTCCAGTCGACCTCGAGGGCCGAGGTGGCCAGCGCCAGCTTGCCCCAGAAGCCGGGCAGCGGCGGGATGCCGGCGAGGCTCAGGAGGAACACGGCGATCGCGCAGGCGGCGACGGGATTGGTGCCCGAGAGGCCGTCGAGATCCTCGACGGTGGTGATCTCCTGCCGCGGCGGCCGTGGGCCGCTGCCGCTCGTCCACTCGGGCCAGCGATGGCCGAGGTAGGCGAGCGCCGCGAAGATGCCGATCGTGGCCAGCGCGTAGGTGGCGAGGTAAAAGAGCGTGGCCGTGGCGCCGCCGAGGCCGCCGAGCCAGGAGGCGTCGGAAGAGAGCGCGTCGCGGCCGCCGGCCGAGCCGGTGGAGGCGGCCGCAGCCGCCACGGCGACGCCCACGAGCAGGTAGCCGGCGTGGGCGATCGACGAGCAGGCGAGCAGGCGCCGCAGGTTCGTCTGCACGAGGGCCATCACGTTGCCGACGGTCATCGTGACGGCGGCGAGCGCCGCGGTGAGTTGCCAGAAGAGGCCGGTGTAGGCCGTCGCCGCCGCACCCACGGTGCCGTCGCCGAGCGGGCCGGGAATGGCGAGGCCGAGGAGCCGCAGGAGCACGACGACGCCGGCCACCTTGGGGAGCGTGGAGAGCACCGCGGCGTTGCCGGGGCTCGTGCCCTCGTAGACGTCGGGGGCGTAGAAGTGCATCGGCACGGCGGCGAGGCGGAACGCCGCCCCGGCGAGCGCCATGCCGAGGGCCACGGGCAGGAGCGCCATCGCGATCCCCTCGGTGCCCGCCGCCCGCAGCCGGGCCGAGATGGCGGCCAGGCTCGTCGAGCCGCCGATCCCATAGAGGCAGGCGAGCGCATACAGGAACAGCGCCGAGGCCACGAGCGACAGGAAGAAATACTTGAGGCTCGCCTCCTGGCCGTGGGCGTCGGTCCGCTTGAGGGCGAGGAGGATGTAGGTCGGGATCGACACGAGTTCGAGGCCGGCGAAGAGGAGCACGAGATCGTCGGCCACGCCCACGATCGACAGCCCGGAAAGCAGCAGCAGGAACGTGCCCGCCTCCTCGCAGGTGCCGCCCCGCCAGACGGCCGCCCCGCGGCTCACCGCCGCCGCGAAGATGTCGCCGGACTGCACGAGCGCGAGCAGGAGGCCCAGGCCGAGCACCGCCTGGCGGGTGAACGTCGAAAAGGCGTCGATCGAGACGGGGCCCGACGTGATCGACCCGCGCTCCGCCGCGCCGCCCGCGAGCGAGCAGCCGCCGGGCTGGCTCCAGGCGAGGACCAGCGCCGCCGCGATCGTGGCGACCGCGATCAGCCAGCCGCGCCTGACCCCGGCAAAGGCCCCGGCCAGAAAGGCGATGATGGCCCCGGCCACGAGCGCGAGCTCGGGCCGCAGGAGGAGGAACGTCTCGGAGGAGGTGAGCGCAGGGTTCATGGGATGGCCACGATCTTTCCAGGGGCTGGGCCGCGGTCGGGCTCGAGCATCCGTTCGGCGAACGCCCGGGCGCTCGGCTGCATGATGCCACGGAGCGGGCCCGCCGCGGGCTCGAGGAAGGTGGCGGGCACGAGCCCGATCCAGAACACGAACACGGCCAGTGGCACAAGCGCCGCCAGTTCATGCCAGGCGAGGTCGTCGGTGGCTCCACCGGCGGCGCCGTGATGGCCGTGCTCGTCGGCTTCGTGATGCGCGTGGGCAGAGCCCCCGGTCGGCGGCTCACGCGACGGCCCGAAGAGCACCCGCTCGACGGCCCACAGCATGTACCAGGCTCCCAGCACGACGCCCGCCACGGCGAGCAGGGCCAGCGTGAGGTAGGCCGGCCGACACGCCTCCGACACGCCCGACCAGGCCCGCTGGAACGATCCCGCGAGGATCATGAACTCGCCGACGAAGCCATTGAGACCCGGCAGTCCGATACTCGAGAAGGTGAACAGCATGAAGAGCGCGGCGAGCCACGGCGCGCGCGAGGCGACTCCTCCGAGGCTCGCGATGTTCCGCGTGTGGAACCTTTCGTAGATCATGCCCACGAGGGCGAACAGACCGGCCGACGAGAGGCCGTGGTTGACGAGCTGGAGCGTCGCCCCTTCGACGGCGACGGGCTCGAGGGCGAACAGCCCCATCACGCAGTAGCCCATGTGGCTCACCGACGAGTAGGCGACGAGCCGCTTGAGGTCGGTCTGCACGAGGGCCACGAGTGCACCATAGACGATGCCCGCCACGCCGAGGCCGAAGATCCAGGGGGCCGCCGCGGCCGAGGCGTCGGGCAGCATCGGCAGCGAGAACCGCAGGAACCCGTAGATGCCGAGCTTGAGGAGGATGCCGGCCAGATCGACGCTGCCGCCGGTGGGGGCCTCGACGTGGGCCAGCGGGAGCCAGGTGTGGAAGGGCACGATCGGCACCTTGATCGCGAAGCCCGCGAACAGGGCGACGAACACGATCCACTGCAGCCAGCCCCCCTGCGCGTTCATGGGGAGCGGATGGGCGGCGAGGCCCGCGGTGAGGCCATCGATGTCGAACGTGACCGTGCCGGTGTGCGAGGCGTTCCAGAGCACGATCGTGAGCAGCCCGAGGAACGTGAGCACGCTGCCTGAGAGGGTGTAGATGAAGAACGTGACCGCCGCCTTGCGCCGCTCGTCGTGCCCCCAGATGCCGATCAGGAAAAAGAGCGGCACGAGGGTGAACTCGAAGAATACGTAGAACAGGATCACGTCGCGGGCCGCGAACACGCCGAGCATCGCCGCCTCGAGCACGAGCAGGAGGACGTAGAACCCGACGGGCCGCTCCTGGATCGCCCCCCAGCTCACGAGCACCGCGGTGAGCGAGAGGAGGGCCGAGAGGCCGAAGAGCCAGATCGACAGGCCGTCGAGGCCGAGCGAGAGCCGCACGTCGAAAATCCCGTCGACGAGCCACGGGAGCGTGACCACCGCGTAGGGCTCGCCGGCGGCCGCCTCGGGGCTTGCGAGGTAGCGGACGACGAGCCAGCCTGCGGCCGCGAGCGTGAGGAGCGCCGTGACCGCCGCGCTCTGCCGCACGGCATCGCGGCCGCGCGCGCCGAGCAGCCAGGCCACGACGGCGCCGACGAGCGGCGTCGCGAGCACGAGGACGAGATGCATGCCGGGGGAGAGACCGTTCATCGGGAGTGGAGGGTGGGGTGGTGTGTGGTTTCTAGCCGCGGAGCCGCCAGGCGAGGACGAGGACGATCGCGAGCACGCCCATCACGCCCGCCAGGGCGTAGCGTTGCAGGAGGCCGCTCTGCAGCCGGCGCACGACGCCGCCCAGGGCGACCGGCAGTCGGGCGACGGCGTTCACGAGGCCGTCGATCACGGCCCGGTCGAAGAGCGCCGCGAGCAGGGCCAGGCCCTCGAGCGGCCGCACGACGAGCGCCGAATAGAGCTGATCGATATAGCAGCGGTTGGCGAAGAACGGCTCGAGCGGCCCGAGGAACCGCTCCATCTGCGGGCCGTCGCTGCGCCGGCCGAGGTGGCCGATCGCGGCGATCACGACCCCGATCGCGGCGGCGAGCGAGCCCTGCAGCGCGAGGTCCATGTGGAAGGCGTGGGGCGTGGCGGTGGCCGCGACGGCCGGGGCCGCGAACGAGGGCGTGGCCGAGAGGAAGTGGGCGAGCCACTGCGTGCGGAAGAGCCACCAGCCGGCGACCGCAGCCGGCACGGCGAGGATCACGAGCGGCCCGGCCATCACCGGCGGCGACTCGTGCGCGTGGTGGCCGGCCTCCTCGGGCACCCGCGTCGGGCCGGTGAACGTCATGAACACGGCGCGGAAGGTGTAGAAGGCCGTCAGCCCCGCGGTGAACAGCGACATCCAGAAGAGCGCCTGCCAGGTCGCGGGGCGGTCGAGCGGCTCGAGCACGTGGACCGCCTCGGCGGCGGCCCCGCGGGCAGCGGCCGGCGTGGCCACGAACCCGGCGTTCCACAGGCTCGCGTGGGCCGACGGGGCGGCGTCGTGGTGCTCGCCGTGGGCGTTCGGCCAGCCCTTGGCGTGGAGCGAGGCCAGGATCTCGTCTTTGCTGAAGAAGCCGGAGAAGGGCGCGATGCCGGCGAGCGCGAGCGACCCGACGAGGAACGTGGCCGCCGTGACGGGCATGATCCTGCGCAGTCCGCCGAACCGCCGCATGTCGATCACGTTGCCCATCGAGTGCATCACCGAGCCCGCCCCGAGGAACAGGAGCGCCTTGAAGAAGGCGTGCGTCACGAGGTGGAAGATCGCGGCGCTGAAGCCGAGCAGCGTGCCGGTGCCGAGGCTCGCGAACATGTAGCCGAGCTGGCTGATCGTCGAGTAGGCGAGGACCCGTTTGAGGTCGTTCTGCACCGTGGCGATGAGCCCGGCGACGAGGGCCGTCGTCGCCCCCACGAGCGACACGGCGACGAGCGCCCCCGGGCAGGCCATGAACAGCGGCGCGCACCGGGCCACGAGGTAGATGCCGGCCGTGACCATCGTCGCCGCGTGGATCAGGGCGCTGGCCGGCGTGGGGCCCTCCATCGCGTCGGGGAGCCAGACGTGCAGCGGTAGCTGGGCACTCTTGCCGCAGGCGGCAAGCAGGAGGCAGAGGCAGATCGCCGTCCCCAGCGCACCCCCGACGATGCCGGCGGCGTCGGCGAGGCGCGTCTGCCCGAGGATGCCGGGGAGGATCGTGCCGTCGGGGGAGAGCGTGTCGTGGAAGTCGAGCGTGCCGTAGGTCATCCACAGGAGGAACGTGGCGATGGCCAGGCCGAAGTCGCCGATCCGGTTGACGAGAAACGCCTTCTTCGCCGCCCGGGCGGCCTCGGGCTTCGTGAACCAGAAGCCGATGAGCAGGTAGCTGCAGGCCCCCACCGCCTCCCAGAAGACGTACACGACGAGGAAGTTGCTCGCGCTCACGAGCATCGACATCGAGAACACGAACAGCGAGAAGACCGCGAAGAACCGGGGGTAGCCCGGGTCGTGGTGCATGTAGCCGATCGAGTAGACGGCCACGACCAGGCCGATGCAGGTGATGATCGTGAGCATCGTGGCGGTGAGCGGATCGAGCCGCAGCGCCACCGGGATCGTGAAAGCGCGGGCAGTGCCGCCCGCCCCGCCGCCCACGGCGGTGCCGGGGATCGCGGCGGGGCTGCCGGCCGGCGGGGAGTAGGCGTCGGCGACCGTCGCCCACTGCCAGATCGTGGAGATCATCTCCACCGGCCGCACGGGTTCCGCATGGGGGCCGTGGGCGCCGCCGACCTGGTTCGCCGTGCCGAGGAGCAGCACGACGGCCACGGCGGCCGCCCCGGCGATGCCTGCGATGGCCGGGAGGTGCGCGCGGCCGCCGAGGACGCGGCCCAACAGCAGCGTGAGCACCGCGCCGACAAGCGGCAGGAGCGGCACGAGCACGAGCAGGGTGGCGGGGGAGATGTCTTGCATACGTGATGGATGGCCCGCGGACTGTGGCTACACGTGCTCGCGTTCGAGGGCCGCCTCTTCGTCTGCCGCGGGCTCCACGCCGGCGGTCGACAGCCGCGGCCAGCGGGGCGGGGCGGCGTCGGAGGCGGGCAGGGCGTGGTCGACGGCACGGGGGAGCGTCGCCTCGCGGAGCGACTGCCAGGCGGCGGCGTCGAGCCGGCCGGTGCGGGCGAACGCCTGGAGCACGAACACGAGCGCGACGGCCGCCTCGCAGGCGGCGACGGTGAGCACGAGGATCACGAGCACCTGTCCGCCGAAGTCGCCGTGGTGGCGGCTCCAGGCGACGAGGCTCACCGAGATCCCCTGCAGCATGAGCTCCGCGGAGAGGAACATCACGATCAGGTTCCGCCGCGCGAGGATGCCGACGAGCCCGAGCGCGAAGAGGATCGCGCCGACGAGCAGGGCGTCGTGGAGCAGGGCCGGGGCGGCGGCGAGCGGCGTCATCGGCGGCCGCCTCCCGCCGCCAGGCGACGGTCGTCCTCGAGGGCGGCCTCGCCGCGGGCCACGGCGGCGATCGCCCCGATCAAGGCCACGAGCAGGAGCACGCCCGCCACCTCGACGGCGAGCAGGTGACGGCCGAAGAGCTCACCGCCGAGCCGGGCCACCTGGTCGGCCGCGAGTGGATCGACGGCCGATGGGGCCGGAGCCGCAGCCTGCGTTGCCGGGCCGGCGGCCCGGGGTGCTACGGCACAGCACGCCGTGTCGCTCGTCAGCCGCCCGATCGCGAGCGACAACAGGCCGAGCAGCACCGCGCCGGCCACGGCCGAGAGCAGGGGCTCGTTCGACACGCGGTCGTAGGGGGCGAGCCCCGACGGCTGCGCGAGCATCAGCACGAACAGGAACATCACGAGGATCGCGCCGGCGTAGACCACGATCGTGGCCACGCCCAGAAACTGCGCCCCGAGCACGAGCAGCACGCCCGAGACGCCCGTGAGCGAAAGCGCGAACCAGATCGCCGAATAGACCGGGGAGCGGGTCACGATCGTCGCGGCCCCCGAGATCACGGCCACGAGCGCCACGGTCAGGAACACCGCCTCCTCGCCGAGCCCTCCGAGCCGCCGACCCGTGGCGACGAGGCCGGCGAGGGCCGCCGCGCCCAGGGCGAGGCCGAGCCACCGCGCCGCGCGGCTCTCACCGCTCCGCGGCAGGAGCAGCCAGAGGCTCGCGGCGGCCGCGGTGACGGCGCCGGCGAGCACGAGGCCGGGCGAGAGCTCGGGGAGCAGGCCGGTCACAGCGTCCCCCCGAGGGCCGCCGACTTCATCGGCTCGGCGTCCTTCGTCATGTCGTAGACACTGAGCAGTTTCTCCTTGTCGAAGATCATCTCCTCGCGGCTCTTGCCCGTGAGGTCGAGCAGGCTCGTGAGCTCGATCGCGTCGACGGGGCAGGCCTCCTCGCACATGCCGCAGAAGATGCAGCGCAGCTCGTCGATCTGGAAGCTCTCCGGATACTTCTCGCGGTCGGGCCACGGGCTCTCGGTGGCCACGATGTCGATGCAGTGGGCCGGGCAGGCGGTGGCGCAGAGGAAGCAGGCCACGCACTTCACACGCCCCTCCGGGTCGCGGTTGAGCCGGTGCACGCCACGATAGATGAGCGGGTTGCCCACCTGCGGCCGGACGTCGGGGTAGTTCACCGTCACCTTCGGGCTCACCATGTGGCGGGCCGTCGTGGTGAGCCCCTGGATGAAGAGCGGCAGATAGAGCCGCTCCGCGAGGCCGAGCGGTTTTTCTTCGAGCCAGGTGATCGCCGGATCGGTGGGTTTCATGGGATGCCTGCCAGTTCGCGTCGGGTGTCGTCGTCGTGGAGCAGTTCGTGCTCGATGTCGAGCGGACCGCGGGTGCGGATCGGCGTGTTGTCGGTGCCCGACGGCGTGAACACGCCGGCCGCGATCCAGCCGACGAGGAACACGGCCCAGGGAGCGGCGATCGCGGCCCACTTCGCCCCCTCGCCGCCGAGTGCCGCCACGAACTGCGGCCGGAACTCCTCGACCGCCGCCACGGTCACGAGGTTGGCGATCCCCAGAGGCAGCATCACCTTCCAGGCGAGGTTCATCAGCTGGTCGAAGCGGAACCGCGGCCAGCTCCAGCGGACGAGCATGAAGAACACGATCACGGCCAGGATCTTGCCGCTCAAGATCGCGAACCGCAGGCCCGCGCCGAGCCACGTCACCTCCTGCGCGGAGCCCGTCACGCCCCACAGGTGCCAGCCGCCCAGGAACATGATCACGATCAGGAACGCGGCCGTGATCATGTGGAGGAACTCGGCCACGAGGAACAGCAGGAGCTTGATCCCCGAATACTCGGTGTGGTAGCCGCCCACGAGCTCCTGCTCCGCCTCCGGCAGGTCGAACGGCAGCCGGGCCGCCTCGGCGAAGCTCGCCACCATGAACACGAGGAACCCGAGCGGCTGCGCGAACGCATACCACACGCCGCTCTGGGCCTGGGCGTTCATGATGGCGTCGAGCTTGAGCGACCCGGCCGCAAGCACCACGCCGAGGAGGCCGAGACCCAGCGGAATCTCGTAGGCCACGAGCTGGGCGCTCGAACGCAGGCCGCCGAGGAAGCCGTATTTGTTGTTGCTCGCCCAGCCGCCCAGGAGCACGCCGTAGACCGCGATGCTCGAGAGCGCGAAGACCCAGAGCACGCCCACGTCGAGGCCGGGCGCGACGAGGAACGGCACCGGGTCGGGCAGCCCGGGGATGCCGAGCGGCGGCAGCACGCTGCCGAACGGGATCGCCGCGAAGATCGCGAGCGACGCGGCCAGGATCACGAGCGGCGCCGCGTTGTAGAGCACCGTGTCGACGTGCTTCGGCGTGAAGTCTTCCTTGAGGATGATCTTGAGGCCGTCGGCGAGCGGCTGGCCGAGGCCGAAGAGCCGGATCTTCGTGAGCGGGATGCCGACGCGGTTGGGGCCGCGGCGGTCCTGCACCCAGGCCGCGATCCAGCGCTCGAGGAGCACGAGGTAGGCCGCCGCCGTCATCAGCCCGCCGACGAGCAGGCCGATCTTCGCCAAGGCGGCGATCGTTTCGGGGGATGGCAGGAGGGCGGTCATGGTGCGGCGAACTGCAGGATGCGGAGGTCGACGCCGGTGGCGGGGAGGTCGCCGGCGAGCGCCGCGAACGCTGCCGACGATTCGGCGATCTGGCGGCGGACGGAGACGGCGTCGTAGAGGCCGCGGCGGCCGAGCATGTTCCAATACAGACGCGCCTCCGGCCAGACGCCGGCCGGCGGCCGGATGGCCTGCACGAAGGCCTGGGCGCGGTGGGCCACGTTGACCCACGTGCCCGCCCGCTCCGCGAAGCCCGCGGCGGGCAGCCGCCAGGTGGCGTGGGCGGCGAGCGGCGAGTCGAAGAGGTCCTGTACGACGAGCTGCGACAGTTCCGCGAACGAGCCCGCCGTGGCCTCGTCGATCCACGCCCGCGAATAGCCGCCTGTGATCCAGGCGGCGTTGGCGTTGCCCGCCTCCACGTGGGTGAGCAGGTCGCCCCATTGCCGCACGGCCGGATCGTAGAGCGCGACGACCGCCTCGACGCCGAGGCGGTTGGGGCACTTTTCCGCGCGGATCGTGAACCCGCCCGGGAACGTCTCGTCGCCGCCCGCCGTGGGCACGTGGCCGACCGCCAGGAACGCCTCGGGGTCGATCGACCGCGCCACGGCGCAGAGCATCCAGGCCTCCTCGACCGTGAGCATCGGCGACACGGCGACGGCGAGCTTTCCCGCCGCCTTGAGGTCGTCGCGGAGCCGCGTGACGACGTCGGCCCACTCGACCGCGTCGAAGTCGGAGCCGGGCGTGCCGTGGCCGTTCGTACCGCGCGCCGCGCGGCGGCCCGCGGCCAGGATCCGCGCCGGGTCGTGGAGGTGATGCCAGCCGTAGCGGCCTTCGTCGCAGATCCACCACTTGTTCACGTGCGGGTTCTCGCGCGGCTTGAGCCGGTAGACCGTGTCCTGGTTGTGCTCGGTGTGGATCGAGCAGCCGGCCGAGCAGCCGCCGCAGACGTTCGCCTCGCGCTTCAGGAACCAGACCCGTTGCTGATAGAGAAAATCCTTGTCGCCGAGGGCGCCCACGGGGCAGAGGTCGACGACGTTGCCGGCGAGCTTGTTGTCGAGCGGGAAGCCGGGGAAGACGTCGATCTCCTCCTGACTACCACGGGCCGAGACCATCAACTCCCCGGTGCCCGAGACCTCGCGGGTGAAGCGCACGCAGCGCGTGCACATGATGCAGCGGTCGACGAACAGCGAGACGGTCGGGCCGACGTCGCGCCTCCGGCTCGTGAAGGGATGCAGGTCGGCCCGCCGCTCGGGCTGGCCGTGCTCGAAGTGGTAGTCCTGCAGCAGGCACTCGCCCGCCTTGTCGCAGATTGGGCAGTCGATCGGGTGGTCGATGAGCAGGGCCTCCTCGACCCGGGCTCGGCTGTCCTTGACGAGCTGGCTCTCGGTGACGATCACCGTGCCGTCCTTGGCGGGCGTCTGGCAGCCCGGCACGAGCTTGGGCACCATCGTGACCTTGCCGGTGGCGGCGTCACGCTGCCCCGTCTCGACGAGGCACATCCGGCAACTGGCCACGACCGTGAGGCCGGGGTGCCAGCAGTAGTGCGGGATCTCCTTGCCGGCCCGACGCGCGGCCTCGATGCAGTTGAGCCGCTCGTCGGCCCCGATCTCGATCTCCTGTCCGTCGACGATGACTACGGGCATGAAAGGAGTCCTGTCGCGGGGCAGGAAGCGACCCGCATCGTCGCCGGGACGGTGCGAGTTCGCTCGCTGAGGCCGAGGCCGGGCCTAGGCTCGCGATCCTCGCCCCGATCCCGGCGTTCAGCATCGGAGCGTTGGGAGTGCGCCGTGTTCGCCATTGTCAGTGGGCTCCCACGATCTGGAGGGCGGGCACGGGGTCGGTGACCATCCAGCCGGAGGGGTTCGTGCGCCTGATATAGTCCTCGAACTCGCCGCGGAACTTCTTGATCGCGTTCTTGATCGGCCAGGCGGCGCCGTCGGCGAGGCCGCAGATCGTGCTCCCCGGCATCATGCCCATCGTCTGACCGATTTCGAGGAGGATGTCGAGGTCCTTGAGCCGGCCCTTGCCCGCCTTGATCCGCTCGAGCATCCGCAGGCTCCAGCTCGTGCCCTCGCGGCAGGGAGTGCACTGGCCGCACGACTCGTGGGCGAAGAACCGGCAGGAGTTGTGCAGGAAGTCGACGATGCTCGTGTGGTCGTCGATCACGACGACGGCCGCCGTGCCGAGGCCGAGGCAGCCCACCTTCCCCGGGCCGGCGAAGTCGAGCGGCGTGTCGAGTTCGCTCTCGGTCATGAGCCCCATCGAGATCCCGCCGGGGATCACGGCCTTGGCCTTGCGCCCCTTCCAGACGCCACCGCCGAAGCCGTCGATGAGTTCGCGGGCCGTGATGCCGAGCGGCGCCTCGTAGCAGCCGGGCTTCTCCACGTGGCCCGAGAGGCAGTAGAGCTTGGGGCCGTAGGAGCCCGGATCGCGCGGATTGTTTGGATCGGCGGGCACACCGATCGACTTGAACCACTCGACGCCGCGCCGGGCGATCTGGGCCACGCAGGCCATCGTCTCGACGTTGTTCACGACCGTCGGCTTGCGGAACAGGCCCTCGATCGCCGGGAACGGCGGCTTGATCCGCGGCCAGGCCCGCTTGCCTTCCAGGCTCTCGATGAGGCCGGTCTCCTCGCCGCAGATGTAGGCCGCGGCGCCGCGATGCAGATAGATATCGAGCGAGAAGTTCGAGCCGCGGATGTTCTTCCCGAGGTAGCCGGCTGCGTACGCCTCGTCGATCGCCCCCTGCAGCCTGTGCCAACTGCGCGGGTATTCGTAGCGCAGATAGATGTAGGCCGTGGATGCCCGGGTGGCGTACGAGGAGAGGATGATCCCCTCTATCACCTGGTGCGGGTCGTCCTCCATCAGGATCCGGTTGTTGAACGTGCCCGGCTCGCTCTCGTCGGCGTTCACGCACAGATAGATCGGCCCGGGATGGTCCTTCGGCAGGAACGTCCACTTGAGGCCCGTCGAGAAGCCGGCGCCGCCGCGGCCGCGGAGGCCCGACGACTTCACCATCTCGACGACGTCGGCCGGCTGCTTCTCGGCGAGCACCTTCTCGAGCGGTGCGTAGCCGCCGCGGCTCTTGTAGCTCGCGATCGTGTGGCCGTCGGGAACGCCCACGGCCTCGAGCAGGACTGGCTTGAACGGTTTCATGTCAGGTGGCCCTCGCGCGTGGCTTCTTGAGCTCGGCCTCGGCGGCCTCGGGCGTCATGTTCTCGAGGAGGTCGTCGTTGGCGAGGATGCAGGGGGCGAAGTCGCACGCGCCCAGGCACTCGGCCGGTTCGATCGTGAGTTCCCCGTCGGGCGTCGTGCCGTAGGGCTGGATGCCGTGGGCGTGGCAGAGGTGCTCGAGGAGGTGATCGCCGCCGCGGAGCGCGCACGACACCGAGCGGCAGACGAACGCCCGCACCTTGCCGTGCGGCTTCTCCTGGTGGAAGAACTGGTAGAAGGTGAGGGTGTCCTGCACCTCGGCCGGCGCGAGGCCGAGCACCTCGGCGATCTCGACCACCGCCTCGAGCGGCACGTGCCGCAATTCGGCGTTGACGATGTGGAGGGCCGGCAGCGTGAGCGCGCGGCGGTTGGGATACCGCGGCGCGAGCGCCTCGATCTTCGCCACCATCTCGTCGGAGAGGATTTTTGGCTTGGAGATCATGTGTTGGATCCCGGACGGAGCTGCCCACACCCTCTCGCTTGACGTTCGCTGCGGGCTTCCAGCCCTTCGCTCACTGCATGTCCGCTGCGCTTCGCCATCCTTGGCTGCGCTTGCTCCCATAGCCCGCTCGAGGGCATGGGCAGCCCCGTCCTCACCGTTTCAAGGGACGCGGCAGAGGAGTTGTTCATCATCGGTCGAGCTCCGCGGCGATGATGTTGAGGCTGCCGAGGACCGCCACCACGTCGGAGAGCGTGTGGCCGCGGATCAGGTGGGGAAAAAGCGCGAAATGGAGTACCGAAGGCGGCCGGCAGCGGGCCCGGTAGGCGCATTCGCCGCCGTCGCCGACGACGTAGAAGCCGAGCTCGCCGTTGGGGGCCTCGATCGCGGCATAGCTCTCCTCGCAGGGCACCTCGAAGCCGCGGTTCGCCATCGAGAGCTCGAAGTGCGAGATCGTGCCCTCGATCGTCGAGTAGACCTGCTGCTTGGTCGGCAGCGCCGTCCGCTGGTCGATGCCCACGTTCACCGGCCCGTCGGGGAGCCTGTCCATCGCCTGCTGCACGATCTTCAGGCTCTCCCGCATCTCCTGCATCCGCACGAGGTAGCGGGCGTAGCAATCGCCGGCGCTCGCGCAGGCCACCTGGAACTCGAAGTCTCCGTAGGCGAGGTAGGGCTCGTCCTTGCGGAGGTCGCGGGTGACGCCGCTGGCGCGGGCGACCGGGCCCGTGGCACTACGGTTGATCGCCTCCTCCTTCGTCAGCACCCCCACGCCCTTCGTGCGGTCGACGAAGATGCGGTTCCGCGTGAGCAGCCGCTCCATGTCGTCGAGCGTCTTGGGAAACGTCTTGAGGAAGGCCCGGATCTTCTCGATGACCAGCGGCGTGAAGTCCTGCGAAACGCCTCCCACCCGCGTGTAGGAGTTCGTGAACCGGGCGCCGCAGAGCGTCTCGAAGATGTCGTAGATCACCTCCCGCTGGTAGAAGGCGTAGAGGAAGAAGGTGAAGGCTCCGGTGTCGAGGCCGACGGCGCCGTTGCACAGGAGATGGTCGCTGATCCGGGCCAGCTCGGCGATGATCGTGCGGATGTATCTGCAGCGCGGCGTGAGCTCGATCCCGAGGAGCGTCTCGACGGCGTGGTGCCAGGCCACGTTGTTGGCCATCGGCGAGATGTAGTTCATGCGGTCGGTCACGGTCACGTATTGGTTGAACGTGAGGTGCTCGCCGATCTTCTCGAAGCCCGAGTGGAGGTAGCCCATCTCGGGCATGGCGTCGACCACCCGCTCCCCCTCGAGCTTGAGCACCAGGCGCAGCGTCGTGTGGGTGGCCGGGTGCTGGGGGCCGAAGTTGAGCGTCCACAGGTAGTCCTCGCTCCGCGGGCCGTCGGCCGGGTCGAGCGTCAGGGAGTCGGCGGGGGCGATGGACATGGGTGGCGTCAGCCGTCGTCGCGGGTGAGGACGGGAAAATTGTGCCGCTCGCCGCGGCCCTGGAGCGGGTAATCCCGGCGGAGCGGATGGGCGGTGAACGCCTCGGGCATCACGAGCCGGCGCAGGTCGGGGTGGCCCGCGAAGCGGATGCCGAACAGGTCCCACACCTCGCGCTCGAGCCAGTCGGCCCCCTCCCAGATCGGCGTCACGCTCGGCACCGTCGGCTCGGGATCGTCGACGAACACCCGCACGGTGAGCCGCTGGTTCGTGGCCGTGTCGGCGAGGAGGTAGACGAGCCCGTAGCGGTGCTTCGCCCCCTTGTAGTCGAGGTAGTCGACGCACGTGACGTCGACGAGGAGGTCGAATCCCGCGCCGGCCAGATGGCGAAACGCCTCGAGCGCCTTCTCCACCGGCACGACCACGCGGGTCTGGCCGCGGAACGTGGAGACGTCGACGGGCCCGAACGTCGCCGAGAGCGACTCGAGCACGGCATCGACGGCGGGAGGCGTGTGGGGCATGAGGATCCTGTGAGACGCGGGAGTCGGGGGTCAGCCGCGGGAGGCGGGGGCGGCGGCGGCGAGTTCGCGCTGGAGGACGGGGTTGCGGGAGGCGTCGATCGTGATCGGCAGCGTCGACTCGACGAGGGCCCGCTTGCGGCGCTGCCGTTCGGCCGTATCGAACTCCCGGCCCGTGATCGTGCCTTCCCGCTGGATCTTGTCCTGGAGGTCGATGATCGCCTGGATGAGCTGCTCCGGCCGCGGCGGGCAGCCGGGCACGTACATGTCGACCGGGATGAAGCGGTCGATCCCCTGCACCACGGCGTAGGTGTCGAACACACCGCCGGTGCTCGCGCAGGCGCCCATCGAGATCACCCACTTCGGCTCGTGCATCTGCAGCCAGATCCGCTGCAGCACCGGCAGCATCTTCATGACGACGCGGCCCGCCACGATCATCAGGTCGCACTGCCGGGGGCTGAACCGGAACACCTCCGCGCCGAACCGGGCCAGATCGTGCTTGCTCGCGCCGGTGGCCATGAGCTCGATGCCGCAGCACGCGGTGGCGAAGGGCATCGGCCAGAGGCTGTTCTTGCGGCACCAGTTGGCCAGTTCGTCGAGCTTGCTCACGAACACGTTCTCGGGCAGTTCGACCTTCGGCGAGCCTACCGCCATCGGAACACCCCCTTCCGCCAGTCGTACGCGAATCCGACGATCACGAGCGCGATGAACAGCATCGCACCGGCGAACACGAGGCCACGGGAGGAGACGAGCCCGTCGGCGACGGCGGCGTCGATGCCCGCCCGCGACCGGCTGGCGACAGCCCACGGATAGAGGAAGAGCAGTTCGACGTCGAACACGAGGAACGTGATCGCGACGAGGTGAAACCGCACGTCGAACCGCCGCCGCGTGTCGTGGACGGGATCCATGCCGCTCTCGTAGGGCATCTCCTTGACCGGGCTTGTGCGCTTGGGGCCGACGAGGCTGGCCGCCCCCACGAGCCCCACCGAGACCGCCGCCGCGATCGCGACGAAGAGCAGGACAGGCAGGATGGCGTCCATGGCGGGCTCGAATTCGGTCGGCGGGCGTCGGCGGCCGGACCAGAACCGGGGGCCCGTCAGCCGCGCAGATGTGAAAATCGGCCGCAGGACCAGACTTCGTGAAATCTGTCACGAAGTCTGGCCCTGAAAAAGCCGGAGGCGGGGGCCTCCGGCTCAGCCGTCACAACCGACACAGTTATACCGCCCGCGACGGCCGCCGACGAGAAGCCCGTTTTCCGGCCGCATTCGCACGAGTGCACCTCGTTCCGGAAGGTTTGGCCGGGTCGGCCCGCCGCGACAACAGCCTGTCGACTTGCTGCAAGAAGGGTATCCCCGTTCGACAATCAAAGGGTTTTGCCATGGGACGCCAGGCGTCGAAGCGGGTTTTACGAGCCCTTTATTTTTTCTATGGGAAACAACAATTTATCTATTCAATAAATGATCGTGGCATCGCCAATGATCCCTTCGTGAGATCCTGAAGAGGCCGTCAGCCCAAACACCGTTCTGGAGAAACGACAGATGTGTCAACGCAGCTGCGTCGGAATGTCGAACCGGAGGCAATGGATCGCCACGATCGCCGCCAGTGGAGCGATGGCCGCACCCACGGCCTGGGCGGCGCAGGCCACCCGGCAGCCGGCGCTCCAGCCAGGCGAAATGAGCCCTCAGCAGGCGCTCGATTTTCTGCGAGTGGGCAACGAACGATTCGTCGCCGGCAAGACCGAGGCTCCGAACCGGGACATCGACCGGCTACGGAAGGTGGCGCCGCGGCAGACCCCGTTCGCGGCGTTCCTCGGCTGCGCCGATTCGCGAGTGCCGATCGAGATCGTCTTCGACCAGGGCTTTGGCGACCTGTTCGTGACAAGGATCGCGGGCAACGTCGCTGCCACCGAGAACATCGCCAGCCTGGAGTTCGCCACGCAGGTGCTCGGGGCCAAGGTGCTCTACGTCCTCGGGCACACCTCGTGCGGCGCCGTCACGGCGGCCGCGAAGGGCGAGCCGGTCCCGGGGCAGATTTCAGCGCTGTTCCAGCACATTCGGCCGGCCGTCCGCGCGGCCAGGGGGGACGTCGGCGCCGCGATCCGGGAAAACGTCAAGCTTCAGGCCCAGACGCTCATGGAGGCCTCGACCGTGATCGCTTCCCTCGTTGGGGACAAGAAGGTCATCGTGGCCGGAGGTATCTTCGACCTGCAGACCGGCCGGGTGGAGAACGTCGACGTCGGTTGACGGCGGACGGGAATTTCTTGACGAGTGCAGCGCCCGCATGGAATGGCTCAACTACCATCACCTTTTGTACTTCTGGACCGTCGCCAAGGAGCACGGCGTCTCGAAGGCCGCCGAGGCCCTGCATGTGGCTCAGCCGACGGTCAGCGCGCAGATCCGCGCGCTCGAGCGGTCGCTCGGGCAGAAACTCTTCGAGCGGCAGGGCCGGCATCTGAAACTCACGGTCGAGGGGGAAAAGGTCTTCCGCTACGCCGACGAGATCTTTTCACTCGGCCGCGAACTGCTGCAGTCGGTGAAGGGAGAGCCGCAGCGCTCGCCGCGGCGGTTTCGCGTGGGGATTTCCGACGCCCTGCCGAAGCTCACGACCTACCGGCTCCTCGAGCCGGCGCTCGCCATGCGGCCGGCGTTCCGGCTGCACGTGCGGATCGACAAGACGGAGCGGCTGCTGGGGGAGCTCGCGGTCCACGCAGTCGACATCGTGATCGCCGACACGCCGATGATGCCCTCGCTGCGGGTACGGGCCTTCAGCCACCTGCTCGGCGAGACGAGCGTCTCCATCTACGGCAGTGCGGAGTTCGCCCGCGACGTGCGTCCGGATTTTCCCCGGTCGCTGCACGGCGCCCCGATGCTCCTGCAGACGACCAACACCGCCGTCCGCCAGTCGCTCGACCAGTGGTTCGACGTCCACCAGATCGAGCCGAACGTGGTCGGCGAGGTGGAAGACATGGCCATGCTGCAGACGCTCGGAGAGCACGGCCTCGGCCTGTTCGCGGCCCCGACGGTGATGCGGAAGGAGATCTGCCGCCGCTATCAGGTGGCCTGGATCGGCGAACTCGACAAGGTGCGGGAAAAGTTCTATGCCATATCGGTCGAGCGGCGGATCACGCACCCCGCGGTGAAGCTGATCGCCGACCAGGCCAAGCGCCGCCTGTTCACCTGATCTGCCGTGCGTTTTCCTCGGCCATGACCTATTCGCTCCGCAATCTCGACGCTCTCGAAGCGGAGGCGATCCACACGATCCGCGAGGTGGCGGCCGCCTTCGAGAACCCCGTGCTGCTCTACTCGATCGGCAAGGATTCGATGTGCATGCTGCACGTCGCCCGCAAGGCCTTCGCGCCGGGGCCCGTGCCCTTTCCGCTGCTCCACATCGACACCACGTGGAACTTCCGGGCGATGATCGAGTTTCGCGATCGGTTCTGCGCGGAGCACGGCTTCAGGCTGATCGTCCATGTGAACGAGAAGGCGCTCGCCGCCGGCATGAACCCGTTCGACTATCCGAGCAGCGTGTACACCCCGACGATGAACACGCACGCCCTGATCGACGCGATCGACACCTATCGTTTCGACGCGGCCCTGGGCGGCGGCCGCCGCGACGAGGAAAAATCGCGGGCCAAGGAGCGGGTGTTCTCCTTCCGCGACGCGAATCACCAGTGGAACCCGAAGAGCCAGCGGCCCGAGCTCTGGGATCTCTACAACACCCGGATCAACCGCGGCGAGAACATCCGCGTGTTTCCGCTCTCCAACTGGACCGAGCTCGACATCTGGCAGTACATCCACCGCGAGAAGATCCCGCTCGTGCCGCTCTATTTCGCGGCCCAGCGGCCGGTGGTGGAGCGGGAGGGACAGTTGATCATGGTCGACGACGATCGGTTCCGGCTGCACGCGGGCGAGCGGCCGGTGATGAAGCGGGTGCGGTTCCGCACGATGGGAGACTATCCGCTCACGGCGGCCCATGAATCCGCGGCGGTGACGGTGCCGGAGGTGATCGAGGAGATGCTCGTCACGACGACGAGCGAACGGCAGGGCCGCCTCATCGACAAGGACGAGGCCGGCTCGATGGAGAAGAAGAAGCGCGAAGGCTATTTCTGATTTTCGCGCCCGCCGCCGGGCTGGATGCCCGGCCCTCGCGAGCGAACGGAGGTTCGCCAAACAAAGATCGGCAGGATGCCGATGCTTTGCGTGTTAAAAGTTCCCCACCGAGAATCCGACGTAGGCGCCCCACGGGCCCACGCCGATCGACATGCCGCCGCCGTGGCTGTCGGAAAACGGAGGCTTGCCGCCGCCGTCGCTGCGGTAGGGGGAGTAGGCCGGGGCACTGTTGGCCTGCGCGGCTGCGGCGGCCGCCGCCTGGGCGGTGAGCTGCCGCGCCTCCCGGGCCTGCTCCACGAGCTGCTGGCGGGTCTGGTCGAAGGCCGCCTGCTGCCGTTGGAGCGACTGCCGCTTCGCCTCGATCTTCTGGATCTCCTGCGAGAGTTCGCCCGACGACATCTTCACGACGTCAGGGATGTCCTTGAGCACCTCCTCGCGTTTTCGATCGGACATCGCGGAGAGATACTGGCCGACCCAGGCCCGGGCGTCCTTCGCCTCGGGCGAGTCCATCACCTTGAACTTCTGCTCGAGATCCTCGAGGAGATACTCGAGTTCGTACGACGACATCCTCGCCACGCGGTGGTTGAAGTCGCTCTTGATCTTCACGATCTGCTTCGGCGGATAGATCTGCTGGGTGTCGAGCCAGTCTCCGAGCTCGAACACGGCCCGCCGCCAGCGCGGGCTGCGGAGAAGCTCGGCCTTCTTCGCGGCGTCGTCCTGCGGGGCGGCCACGTCCGGCGGCGGGTCGCCGGCCGGCGCGGGCGGCTGGGCGGCGGCCGTGAGGCAGCCGGCCGCGAGCAGCGCGGCCGCGCCGACGCGCCTGGCGAGGGACGGGGAAACGGCGTTCATTTCACGGGCCTCCCCGGCTTGCGGATCATCGTCATGTTGACCGGCGGCAGGTGCTCGCCGCCGGCGTGGGTGTGGAACGATTGCCAGGTGCAGCGGTCCTTGCCGTCGTACGTGTAGACGTTGAGCGACGACGTCTGGCTGCCGTCCGGCAGCACTGCGGTGGTGCGGGCGATCCACGAACCGCCGTCGCGGCTCCAGAACGCCTCGCCGTGGCCGCCGTCGGCGCTGAACACCCACGAGCGGATCTGCCGCGAGAGCGGATCCCAGCCGATCCGCTGGCTCACGTGGAGCGGGGCCGGCGGCTCGGCGCCGTTCGCGGCGACGGGCGTGATCTTCATGTCGCGGAGCAGGAACGTGCGGCCGGCGTTCCAGCGGACGGTGACCTCGATCGTGGGCCGCGGCGGGCCCGCGGCGCCGGCCGGGGCGTTGTCGACCACCGTCCAGTCGCCCACCATCCAGTCGAGGTCGGCGAGCTGGGCCGCACCGGTCGCCTCCGGCAGCTGCGCCTCGCGCAGGCCCGCGAGCTTCCAGGTCCCGCCCTGCCTGATCCAGGTGGCCGAAAACCGTCCCTTCTGCGGCAGTCCGGCGCCCGGCACGACGACGTCGATCGAGCCGTCCTCGAGGGCCACGTCGGGCGTGAGGAACCTCAGGCTCGTGTCGTGCACGCGGTACTCGGGCTTGGCGGCCCCCGGATCCGGGAGCGCCGACGGCCCGACCGTCTCGCGCCCCTTCATGACGACGCCGTGAGCGTCGACGATGTCGCCGTCGGCCGTCCAGAGCGCGGCCAGCGCCTTGCCGTCGCCGCGGGCGAGGGCCTCCAGGTAGGCGGCTGCAGCGGCGTGAATCTCCTTTTCGTCCTGCGACGATTGCGCCGCGACTTCCCCGGAGGAACCCGCCGCGACGGCGCAGGCCACGACGAACAGGAGCCCACGGAACATGACACACCTCGAGAACCGGCGCCGGGACGTCCCGGACGCGGAATGGTAGCACGACGCCGGCGTCCCGGAAAAGAAACCTCCTCTTTTTTGGTACCGTGGAGGCACATGACAGACCACGTCGCCACGCTCGCCGATCTCGTTCGGCGGCCGAGCGTCAATCCGATGGGCCGCGACGTTGCGGGGCCCGAGTATCTCGAGGCCCGCGTGACGGACTACCTCGTGCAGCGGTGCACGGCGGCCGGCCTTCCCTGGGCGCGGCAGCCCGTGGCCCCGGGCCGCGACAACGTCGTCGCCCGGCTCGATGCGACCGTGCCGGGCGCTCCCGTCATCCTCTGGGACGCCCACCAGGACACCGTGCCCGCCGACGGCATGACGATCGAGCCGTTTGCGCCGCTCGTGCGCGACGGCCGGCTCTACGGCCGCGGCGCGTGCGACGTGAAGGGGGGCATGGCGGCGATGCTCGCGGCGCTCGCGCGGCTGCAGGCCGCGCCGGTGCCCCGCACGAAGACCGTCGTCTTCTCGGCGACGGTCAACGAGGAGTTCGGCTTCACCGGCGCCAGGGCCATCGCCCGATTGTGGGCCGAGCCGCCGGCCGGCCACCCGGCGACCGATGCGGCCGCTCGCGACCTCGTGGGCGGACCGCCTGCCGCGGCGATCGTGGCCGAGCCGACCGGCCTCGACATCGTCACCCAGCACAAGGGGGCCGTGCGCTGGCGGATTCGCATCCATGGCCGTGCCTGCCACAGCGCGTTTCCCGAGCAGGGCGACAACGCGATCTACCCGGCGGGCCGGGCCGTGCTCGCGATCGAGGACCTCGCGCGGGAACTCCTGAGGCGGCGGCCCGACCATTCCTGCGGGCCGCCGACGTTGAGCGTGGGCACGATCCGCGGCGGCACGGGTGTGAATCTCGTGCCCGACCTCGTCGTGCTCGAAATCGACCGGCGGCTCGTGCCGGGAGAGTCGCCCGGAGACGCCCGCGACGAGGTGATTCGACGGGTCGCGGCGGCCGCGCCGGGCGCGCGGATCGATCACGAGGATCCGTTCGTGGAGAGCGCCGGGTTGCCCGAGGCGGTTGACGACGGTCTCCTCGAATCGCTCGAGCGGGCCGGCCGCGCCTGCGGCATCGAGTGCCGCCGCACCGCCGCCCGCTACGGCACCAACGCGAGCATCTTCGCCACAGCCGGCGTGCCGAGCGTGGTCTTCGGCCCCGGCTCGATCGCCCAGGCGCATACGGCCGACGAATGGATCGAGCTCGACGAAGTCGACGAGGCAGCGCGGATCCTGTGCGGCGTCGTGACCGCGTGACGTGCCATCAGCCGGCGAGTAGTTTCGTGATCTCGATGCCGAGGATGATCGCCACCCCCATCAGTGATTCCCCGGCGATCAGGCCGCTCGAGACGGGCACCGTGTAGGCCTCGGCATCCCGGGGGCGGGCCCGGGCATAGAGCCAGGCCGCGAGGGCGCCGGCGAACATCGCGATCGAGTTGAAGGCGGGGATCACACCCGCGATCCCGAGGCCGGTGGTCGAGGGGAGCCACGGCCTGAGCCATGTCGGGCCGCGCTCCTCGAGGAGCGTGAGCGCGACGCCGAGCGCGGCGCCCACGACGATCGCCGCGAGGGCGCCCTCGGGCAGGGCGTGGATCCCCTTGGCGAGCAGTTCGGCGACGCCCGCCCAGACCTTCGCCGAGGGGGCCGGCAGGGCCTCGGATCCGAGCCGCTCCGGATTCCGCTGCACGACGAACAGATATGCCGGCACGCTCACGATCGTGCCGGCGACGACGCCGAAGAGTTGAGAGATCGTCTGCCGTCGTGGGTTGCCGCCGAGCAGGTAGCCGCTCTTGAGATCCGTGAGCAGGTCTGCCGCGTGCGAGGCGGCGCCCGAGGTGATCGAGGCCGTCATCAGGTTCGTGGTGATGTTCGAGGGGGCGACGACGCCGTAGATCAACTGCGTGATCTTCCCCATCGCGCCGATCGGCGTGATGTCGGTCTCGCCGGTGGCCCGCGCCGCCACGATCGAGAGCAGGAACGTGACGACCACGGCGAGGATGCCCATCCACCAGGTGACGCCGAAGAGCCAGTGGCCGAGCACGACGCAGGCCGCGCCCGAGGCGAGCGTGCCCGCCACGAACCACGACGACGGCACCTCGACGTGGGCCAGCGGATCGTCGGGCGTCTCGCCGGCCCGACCCACGAGCCGCGAGAGGCCGCCGAAGGCGCGGAGCACCGTCCGCCACTTGAGCGCGAACGAGAGCAGCCCCGAGGCCACCATCATCGCCGTCGAGGGCCAGAGCACCCACGACACGATCCCGCGGTAGCCGGGCTGGGCGATGCCGCGCTCCACGAGGATCGGGCCGATGATCCCGTAGAACACGACCGAGCCCACGAGCATCGACGCCGCGACCCGCATCCCCATGATCGCCCCGGCGGCCACCATGACGAGCGAGCCCTCGATGCCGATCGTGTATTTCGCGAGCAGGTCGCGGCCGAACGCAGACGGCCAGAACGGCACCTCCGCCGGAAACGCCCACGCCGCGATCCCCTGGAACCGCGGCACGAGGTCGCGCCACACGGCCACGACCGCGCCTGCGAGCCCCGCGCCGAAGAGCGACCGCGCCTTGGCCACGGCCTCGCCCCCTGCGCCGTGCATGCTGCGGAGCGTCTCGGCGGTGGCGATGCCCGAGGGGAAGGGGAGCTGGTCGACGTTGATCAACTGCCGCTTGAGCGGGATCGCCATGAACACGCCGAGCATCGAGAGCGCCGCGAGCCACAGGCCGATCTCCCACCACTCGAGCAGGCGGCCCGTCGTGAGGTAGAGCGCGGGGATCGCCGACACGAGGCCGGCGCTCGACATGTAGCCGGCGGCGCTCGCGGCGCTGCTCATCGTGTAGTTTTCGAGGATCGTGAACGGCCGGTCGCGCCAGGCGGGCACCACGCTCTCGAGCACCCGGAACACGGCGAAGGCGATGATGCAGGCGGTGATCGTGACGCCGAGCCCCCAGCCCGTCTTGAGGCCGACGTAGAGATTCGAGATCGACATCACGCCGCCGATCACCATCCCGGTGACGACGGCCCGCGGCGAGAGTTGCACCGCGTCGTCGCCCGCGTACACGTTCGCGAGCCACCACCGTGCCGCCTCGCGTTCGTCGGCGAACGGCGGATGCTGGTGGGCGGTCATGCGCCGCAGATTGTAGCGTCGCCGATGTGGGACAGGCTTCAGCCTGTCGTGCTCCGATGTGGGACAGGCTTCAGCCTGTCGTGCTCCGATGTGGGACAGGCTTCAGCCTGTCGTGCCCAGCCGGCTTCGGGCTCCCCAGACCCCGTCGCCGGACGTTCGCTTCGGCCTCCGGCCTGCGCTCTCTCCTAGCGACTGGCGCTGCGCCATCCATGGCTGCGCTGGTCGCTAAAGCCGGCGGCCGGGGCACTGGGGAGCCCGAAGCCTCCTCAACTGTGAAGAGGGAGGCGAGGGGCTGCCCCTGCCGTCGAGACGGCGTTACTCACCAGCGAAGCCAGGATGGCGCAGCGCCAGTGAGTTCGAGTGAACGGAGCCCATGGATGGGCGCAGTGAACGTCCGGCGAGACGGTCGGGGCAGCCCCAAGCCGGGTTGGGCGCGTTGACAACAGTCCTAGCGCTCAAAGCGATCAAGCGAAAACGGCTACCATGCCCGTGTTTCGCGTGAAGCTAAAAAACGTCGAGGTGGAAGTGGTGGCCCTGGTAGTAGCGGCGCGACTTCGGGTAGTCGTTCTGCCACTGCCGGTTGTACACCGGCACACGCATCTCCTGTGGGTAGCGGTAGTAGAGGTCGTTGGCGCTCTGGTAGTAGCCGTCGGCGTAGAAGTTTTGCGGATACCACACGTACGGATAGTGGTAGAAGCGGTTCCAGTCGGGCGTGGCCGCGGAGTAGCCCCACTGGCGGCCGTAGGCCTGCTGGCCCGGAAACTGCGCCTCGGCGGGCGCGGCGCTGAACACGAGCGCCCCGGCGGCTAGGCCGAGGGCGGCGACGAAGTGCCGTGGCATCGGATTGTCCCCCTGAAAAATCGAACCAGGGAGGGTATCGGCCGGCCGCACGACCGTTCTTGACGGAAAAACCGCTACGGTTTCGCCGTGGCCTTCGCAGACCCCGCGGCTTTCGCCGGCGCGGCATCGGGCAGGCGCCCTTCGGCCAATTCCCGGTCCCACTCGGCGATCAGCGGCCAGTCGGGGGCGCAGGTACCGAAGTCGGCGAGTTTGAGATAGCCCTGCAGGCGGGCGACCGTCTTCTCGAGCAGTCGGTCGTCCTTGCGGAAGATCGGGCCGTGACTCGGCAGCAGCCATTCCACGTCGCTCGCCGCGATCCGCTCGAGCGACCGGATGAACGCGGGGATGTCGCTGCCGTGATGCGCGTCGATCGCACCGACGGATCCGTCGCGGTAGATGTTGTCACCTGAGAGGAGCAGATTGCCGAGGCGGAACGCGAGTTGGCTGTCGGTGTGGCCCGGCGTGTGCCAGACCTCGAGCCTGAGGCCGCCCACCTCGACCGTGTCTCCGTCGCCGATCTTTCGATCGACCTTCACCGGCGGCATCTCCAGGTGCACGTTTTGGGCGGCGATCTCGGCGAACGTCTTGATCCTGTCGCCCATTTCGAGCGACTCGACGGCCAGCGGATGCGCGAGCACCGGCGCCTTGAGGATCGCCTTCGCCTTGGCGAGGCCCTGGATATGGTCGACGTCGGCATGCGTGGCGACGAGGCCCCGGCACTGGGCCAGTGGAAAATCGAGCTGGCGGACGAGTTCGACGATCTCGTCGACGCTCTCCTCGTAGCCGATGTCGACGAGGGCCCAGTCGCGCCCCTCGTAGACGAGGTACACGTTGCACCCGATGCGGTAGCCCGCCTGGATGTTCATCTCGATCACACCGGGGAACACGGGGCGGCGTTCGAGCATGACGTGGGCGGGCGCCGGCGGCGCGGGTTTGCGGACTCTCGCGGGGGAGGACACACTTGCCTGGCCGGGTCGCACCGGCACGAGAAGCCCTCCGCGAGCAGTGTAGGGGGGCGTTTTTGGGGCGGCAACGCGGGGTGCCGTCCCCCGAGGAAGCGGGCAAGAGAGCGGTGCACAACTCGACCTACGCAGCCTGGGCCGGCGACGTCGCGGCGCTCTGCCGCGCGGTCGCGGCCCTCCAGCCGCTCGCCGGGCCGCTCGGCGCCGCCGACCCCGCGGGCTGCGCGTGGCACGGCCAGCTGTTCGGCAAGCTGGCCGGCCAGGTCGCCCGCGAGCCGGTGCTCGTGGCCGCCGTGTGCGGCGGGACGAACGTGGGCAAGAGCCTGATCGCCAACACCCTCGTCGGCTCGTCGCTGAGCCGCTCGGTGCCGGAGGCCGCCCGCACGCTGCACCCGGTCGCGAGCCTGCCCGCGGGCCGGGCGGCCCGGATCGACGTGGCGGCGCTCTTCCCCGGGTTCACGCCCGTCGCCTGGAGGAGCGACGCCGACGCGCTCGAGGCCCCGGACTCCGACCGCCTCGTGTGGCGCGAGGATCCGACGGGCCGGCAGCCGGAGCGGCTCGTCCTCCTCGACACGCCCGACATCGACGGCACGCTTCGCGAGAACTGGCACCGGGCCGGGCTCGTGCGCGACGCCTGCGACGTGCTCATCGCCGTGCTGACCCAGCAGAAATACAACGACGCCGCGGTGCGCGACTTCTTCCGCGCCGCCGCCGCCGCCCGCAAGGGAGTGATCGTGGTGTTCAACATGGTCGACTGGCCGCGGCAGCGCGAGCGGCTCGGCGGCTGGCTCGCCACGTTCACCGCCGAGACGGGGGCCGAGCCGCTGGCCGTCTACGCCTGCCCGCACGACGCCGCGCGGGCCGAGGCCGGCCGGATCGACTTTCACCCCCTTCCCGAGCTCGGCCCGGCCGGGGCCGCCGCGCGGAAGGGGGTCGAGGGGCCGGTCGATCTGGCCGCCGAGCTCGCCGGGGCCGACTTCGACCGCCTCAAGCGCGAGGCGATGCGGGGGGCGCTCGAGGTCGTGCTCGACGACGGGCACGGCGCCGGCTCCTGGCTCGACGACTTCGAGGCGGGCGCACGGGCGTGGCGGCGGGCCCGCGAGCTGCTCGCGGAAGAGGCCCGGGTGCGGGTCGAGCTGCCGACGGCGCCGCGGGAGGTCGTGTGGAACGAGATCTGGGCGTGGCTCGAGCCGCGGCGGAGCGGGTTCGACCTCGCGGTGAGCCGGGTCTACCGGATCGCGGGGAGCGGCGTCGCGTGGGCGGCCCGCGCCGTCGGCCTGGCCCGGTCCGAGTCGGAGCGGCGCGAGGACTTTTCGGCCCGCGAGCTCAAGGCCCTCAAGCAGGCGCTCGCCGACTTCGTCGAGCGGCTCGAGGACGCCGGCCGCCGCGACGACCGGCTCGCCGGAATGCTCGGGGGCGTGCTCACTGACGCCGACCGCACCGCCTGGTTCGCCGACCTCGAGCGCCGGCACGCCGCCCTGCCGATCGTGTCGGACGACTACCGGACGTTCGTCCGCTCCGAGCTCGACCGGTTCGAGCGCGAGAGCCCCGACCTCGTCCGCTGGATCGTCACGGGATTGAACGTGGGGGCCGTGGCCCGCCCCGCCGTCACGGTGGGGCTGGGGCTCGCCGGCGCCGGGCTCGTGCCCGCCGCCGCCGCCACCGCCGGCGGCCTCACGTCCCTGGTGCACCACGTGGGCGACGTGGTCGTCGGCTCGGCGGCGACGCTCGCGGGCGAGGGGGCGCTCGGCCTGACGATGGCGGGGCTCAGGCCGCTGCTCGAGCGGCTGTTCGCCGGCTGGTCGGCCGAGCGCGGCCGCGTGCTCGCCGAGACGCTCCACGACGTCGTCCTCGGCGACCGCGTCGAGGAGATCGACCGCCTCGCGGCGGCCGCCGCCAGGCCCGAGGTGGCGGAGGCGCGGCGGCTCCTGCACGACTTGCGACGGGAGTTCGCCGGGCCATGACGACCGCAGCCGCCGATCCCGAGCCGCCCCGCCCCGACGCGGGCTTCGACGAGGCCGCCTTCGACGCCCTCGTGGCCGACCTGGCAGCCTGGAGCGGATCGCTGCCGCACTGGCCGCCGGCCGACCGCGTGCACGCCGCGTGGAACGAGGTCGCGCCGCGGCTCGACCGGGCCCGGCGCGAACTCACGCGGGTGTTGGTGGTGGGCGTCGTCGGCGGCACCGGCACCGGCAAGAGCACGCTCGTCAACGCCCTCGCCGGCGGCGCCGTCACCGAGGCGGGCGACGTCGCCCGGCCCACGACCACGCGACCGGTCGTCGTGGCCTCGTCGGCCGTCGACTGCTCGTGGCTGCCGCTCGAGCGGATGCAGGCCCGCGTGGTGCGGAGCGACGCCCCGGCCGTGGCCAACGTCGTGCTCGTCGACTGCCCCGATCCCGACACGCAGCCCGACCAGGCGCCGTCCGCCGGTCACGCGCGGCCGAGCGACGACAACCGCAACCGGGACCTGCTCGAGGCCGTGATCCCCGCCTGCGACGTGCTCCTGCTCGTGGCGACGGCCCAGAAATACCGTTCCTGGATCGTGGCCCGGGAGGTGGCCGCCTTCGCGCCCGGCCGGCCACTGTTCTTCGTGCAGACGCACGCCGGCCGCGATCCCGACATCCGGGCCGACTGGCGGCGCGAACTCGAGGGGCAGGGTTTCGACGTGCCGCGCATCTTCCGCCTCGACGGGGCCGAGGCGGCGCGGCGGGCCGCGGCGGGCCTCGAGCCGGAGCCGGGGTTCCGCGAACTTCTCACCGCGCTCGACGCGGAGCTCGTCGGCCGCGCGGCCCGCCGGGTGCGCCGGACCGGGGCCGTCGACCTGGCAGGGCATTTTTCGCGGCGGTGCCTCCACGAACTCGAGCCGCTGCGCGGCGCGGTGGCCGACCTCGCCGCGGGCGTGGCCCGTGAGCGGGCCCGGCTCGAGGAGCTGCTCGCGAGGGCCGTCGAGGCCCGGCTGCGGGCGGGCCGCAGCGCGTGGCAGCGGCTGATCGCCGACGAGCTCGTCGATCGCTGGCACGGCGGCCCGTTCGCCATGTTTCTCCACGTCGTCGCCGGCGTGGCGTCGTTCTGGCCGCGGATCCGGGCGGCGGGGGGCGGCCTCATCGGGCGGCTGCTCGCGGGGCAGGCCGTGGCGACGGCCGGCGACGGCACGTGGCAGACGGTCGAGGAACTCGGTCTCGGCGAGGCCGACGTGGAGCAGTCGCGGAGCATCCTCGTGGGGCTCGCGGCGCGGGCCCGCCTCGGCCCGCCGCTCGTCGGCCGCGCGCGGCTCGACGACGCGCAGGTGCGGTCGACGGTGGGGGCGGTTTTGGAGCGGTCGGCCGCGTGGCTCGCCTCCGGCATCGACGCCATCGTCGCCGGGCGCCGCGGCCGGCTCGACAGCCCGGCGCTGCGGATCGTGTGCGAGACGCTCTTCTCGGGGCTGCTCGCCGCGGTGCTCGTGCGGGCCGGCTGGAACTTCTTCTACGGCCGGCTGTGGGCGGGCCGGCCCGTCGAGGGGCTCGCGTTCCTCGAGGAGGCGCTCGTGTGGGTGATCCTGTTCGGGCTCCTGCTGCGCTGGCTCGTGTTCGCGCGGCTGCGGACGGGCCTCGAGGGGGACATCGCGGCCCTGGTCGCCCGGCTGCCGAAGGCCCGGCTGGCCGATCCGCTGCTCGCCGACTTCGCGGCGGCGGCCGAGGGGACGGACCGGTTCGTCGCCCGGGGAGACGAACTGGCCCGCGCGGCCGCGGAGATCCGCGCGGGTCTCGCCGACCCCGCCACGGGGCTCGGCCGACTGCGGGCCGACGCCCGCGCGGAGGAGCCCGCCCCCCGATGACCGTCCGGCCCGCGGTCCATCCGCTGCTCGCCGCCTGCTGCGCCTGGCTCGCGCTCCCGTGCGCCGCGGCGGAACTCGACGCCGTGGTCGCCCGCGGCGAACTCGTGTGGGCGGCCGACCAGGAGGGGGGCGGGCCGCACGTGTTCCCCGATCCCGCCGCGCCCGGCCGGCTCACCGGCTTCGAGGTCGATCTGGCCGACCTGATCGCCGCCGAGCTCGGCGTCAAGGCGCGGTTTCAGCAGGGGCAATGGGACCGGCTGCCGCTGCTCCTCGATCACACGGTCGACTGTGTGCTCAACGGCATCGAGCTCACGCCCCAGCGGCGGCGCGACTACCACTGCTCGCGCCCCTACTTCGCCTACGGCCTGCAGCTGATCGGGCGGCGTGACGGCCCGCTCGACGAGGTCGAGGATCTCGCGCGGCACGGGCCGAGCGGCCGCTGGCGGGTGGGCGTGCTCACGGGATCCGCGGCCGAGGCGAGCCTGCGGTCGCGGCCGGAGCTGGAGGTCGACGTGATCGGCTACGACGGCACGATCGACTCCCTGGAGCAGGTGAGGAGCGGCGTTCTCGACGCCGCCCTGATGGACGACTGCATCTTCAACTTCTACGCCGACCGCTTCGCCGGCCTGCGGGCCGTGGGCCGGCCGTTCGGCGGCGGCTACTACACCCTGCTCACCTCCCAGGGCACGCCCCGGCTGGCGGCGGCCCTCGACGAGGCGCTCGGCCGGATCATCGCCGACGGCCGCCTGAAGAGGCTCTACGACCGCTGGGACCTGGCCGGCAGGCAGCAGATCCTCGCGCTGCGTGACGCCGCCGAGATTCCCCCGGCCAGCCCCCGCACGCTCCGCCAGCTCGCCGTCGACACGCTCCCGCTGCTCCTCTCGGCGGCCGCCATGACGGTGCTCCTCGCCTGCCTCTCGTTTCCGGTGGCGATCGGTGCGGGCCTCGGGATCGCCGTGGGAAGGCTGTACGGACCAGCGTGGCTGCGCCCCGCGCTCGCGGCCTACGTCGAGATCGTTCGCGGCACGCCGCTCATGCTGCAGCTCTACGCGATCTTCTTCCTCCTGCCGAAGGTGGGCCTGGCGCTGCCCGCCCTGGTGGCGGCGGTGGCGGGCCTGGCGGTCAACTACTCGGCGTACGAGTCGGAGATCTACCGCGCGGGGCTCAAGGCGGTGCCGCCCGGGCAGCTGGAGGCGGCGCTCGCGCTGGGGATGACGAAGTGGCAGGCGCTGCGGCACGTGATCGTGCCGCAGGCGGTGCGGATCGTGATGCCGCCGGTCACCAACGACTTCATCGCGCTCTTCAAGGACACGAGCGTGTGCTCGGCGATCACCGTGATCGAGCTCACGAAGCGCTACAGCGTGCTCGCGCTCTCCACCGGGCGGATCGTGGAGCTGGCCGTCGTGACCGCGCTGCTCTACCTGGCGATGAGCTGGCCGCTCTCGCTCCTCTCGCGCCGCTTCGAGAGCCGGCAGGAGCGGAGGGCATGATCGCCATCACCGGGCTCTCGAAGGCGCGGAACGGCGCGGCCGTGCTCGCCGACGTGACCCTGCGGGCCGGGGAGGGGGAGGTGACGGCGATCGTCGGGCCCTCGGGCGGCGGCAAGAGCACGCTGCTGCGCTGCCTCAACGGCCTGGAGACCTTCGACTCCGGCGAGGTCGAGATCGCCGCCCACCGGATGCGGCCGGGCCCGCATCCGCCCCGCCTGCTCGAGGCCGTGCGGCGCGACGTCGGCATGGTGTTCCAGCAGTTCAACCTCTTCCCGCACCTCACCGTGCTCGAGAACGTGGCGCTCGGGCCGCGCGTCGTGGCCCGGGTGCCGGCGGATGAGGCCCGCAGACGCGCCCTGGCACAGCTCGACCGCGTGGGCCTGGCGGCCTTCGCGGCGGCCCGGCCGGCGACGCTCTCCGGCGGCCAGCAGCAGCGGGTGGCGATCGCCCGCGCGCTCGCGCTGGCCCCGCGGGTGATCCTCTTCGACGAGCCCACCAGCGCCCTCGACCCGGCGATGGCGGCGGAGGTGATGGAGACGATCGTGGCGCTCGCCGGCGGTGGCCAGACGATGGTCGTGGTGACGCACGACCACGCCTTCGCCCGCCGGGCCGCGACGCGGGTCGTGGAACTCGTCGCCGGCCGCATCACCCGCGTCGGCCCCCCCGCCGCCGTGCTGGCGAGCCCGACGTAGGACAGGCTTCAGCCTGTCATGCCCCCCAATGTGGGACAGGCTTCAGCCTGTCATGCCCCCCAATGTGGGACAGGCTTCAGCCTGTCATGCCCCACTGGCCCAACCCGGCTCCACGAAACCCTCGCCGCCGAATTCGCGGCTTCACCCGGGCACAAAAAAACTCCGCCCGGGGTTTCCCCCGGGCGGAGCTCACTGGCCGAAGTCGGGCAACGGAACCTTCCGTTTCGACCGATTATCTCCTTACTTCGCCGACACCGTCCGGCTCACCGCGACGACCTTGCCGGTCGTCTTCTTGGCAGCCGACGCATCGGGCGTCGGAGCCGGGGCGGCGACCGGAGCGGCAGCCGCACCGCAGGCCGGATCGGCACCGCAGGCCGGCTCGCAGCAGCCGTTGCCGGCCGAGCAGTCCGGCTCGTCGCAGCAGCTGTCGCAGCACGACCGGTGGTGGTGCAGGCGGCTCTTCGCGCTGCGGATGGCAGCGAGAAGGTCCGCGATCGGGGTGCACTTCTTCCGGACGCCGCAGCACGAGGCCGCACCGCAGCCCGGCTCGCAGCAGCCGTTGCCGGCATCGCAGGCGGGCTCGGCACAACCGTTGCCGGCGCCGCAGGCGGGCTCGGCACAGCCGTTGCCGGCACCGCAGGCGGGCTCGGCACCGCAGTCGGGCTCACCGCAGCAGCTGTCGCAGCAGCCGTGGTGCTTCCGCTTGCACTTCTCGAACAGACCCTTCAGGCCACCGAACAGGTCGTGCTTCTTCCGCAGACCGCAGCACGAGGCCGCACCGCAGCTCGGCTCGCAGCAGCCGTTGCCGGCGTCGCAGGCGGGCTCCGCACAACCGTTCCCGGCACCGCAGGCCGGCTCCGCACAACCATTGCCGGCGTCGCAGCCGGGCTCACAGCACGAGGCGCAGCCCTTGTGGCCGAGCATCCTGTCAAGGAGCTCGAAACCAAAGGACTGGCTGCACACGGTGACGCCGAGAACCAGCGCACCGACGAACATCATACGCTTCATCGAGCCACATCTCCTTTGCTTGTGGAGCACGCGGAAGTCGACTTCCGTTCTTGAGGCTTCGGCGCCCCGAGGTGTGTGATCCACGAACTTGTTTGCGGCAGGCCTGTCGAGCCATTCCGTGACTCGAAGGAATCGCAGGTGACTGCCGCCCCCTGGTTGCCCGACGGGCACAGTGATCGCCCCGGGGGACAAGTGGCGTATCGGCGGGCGGGGGAAAGCGGCTTGAGTGCGTCCAAGTATTTTTCGCGTCACGAGTTACGGCTGCGCGTCGGGCAAGACGTGCCGCTCGTTGCGCTCGTGCGGGCTCTGCGGCTCGCGGCGGTGCGACCGGCACATCTTCTCCCGGCGACCTTTCCCGACCCGTACAACTCCCCAGTGGGCCGCTTGACACGACCCGGGCCGCGGCTACATTGCCGCTCACGACTCTGGTGGCCCGCGCGGCGCGGTTTCTCGCCGGCGGGCAAACAGGGAACTCCGGTGTGAATCCGGGACGGCCCCGCCGCTGTGACCAGGCGCCGAGGTCGGCTGTTTCGACGCCATTGCGGCCCGTGCCTGCGGCACGGCATCCGCGAGAAGGCATGCAGCCGGCAGAGCCTGGGAGTCAGAAGACCTACCAGAGCCGGGAGTCTGCCGGACCGCGAGGGCGGAATGGCGGGCACGGCCGCACGAGCGACCGGTCACGAGGCACTGGACCCGTTCCGCGAGATCCGCTCCGTACTTCGTGTGCGCGTCCGTGCGCACGCCGGGCGGAAAGCGCATGTTCGCGGTGCGCCTGGGCATGGACTTGGCTTCCCGGTTTCGTCGTCGCGGCATGACGCTCGTCGAACTGCTCGTCGTCGTGGCGATCGTGGGCGCGATCGTCGCGCTTCTGTTGCCCGCGGCCCAGGCGGCCAGGGAATCGGCCCGGCGCACGACGTGCATCAACAACCTGCGTACGGTGGGTTGTGCGTTGCATGGCTACCTGATCGCACGGCGGACATTTCCGATCGGCTGCGTTGAATGGAAGCCAGGCATGGGCGGGGCGGAGCGGTGCCTTGCCTGGAGTGCCTACATTCTCCCGTGGCTCGAACAGCAGGCTGTCGCGGATCGTCTCAATCTCGGTAAGCCGTACGACGATCCGGCCAATGCGGTTCCAGCCGCGACTGCAATGCCGGTCTTCATCTGTCCGACGGCGGATCGGGTCGGCCCGATGGTCGCGGGCTTCGGGCGCGGCGACTACGGCGGCATCACCGGCGAACGCATTCGATCGCCGAACAACCCTGAAAAAGGCGCGATGGTCCATGATCGTTGCTTTGCCGAACGGGATGTCACCGACGGCTTGTCCAAGACGCTTTTCATCGGTGAGTGTGCCAGCGGCCCGTGGGACGACGGCCAGTGGATCAACGGTCGGAATCTTTTTGATCAGGCCTACGCGATCAACTGGCCGACAGGCGAGGACGAATTGCGGAGCCGTCATCCTCAGGGAGCCCAAGGACTCGCGGGGGACGGTTCGGTCCACTTCATCGTTGAAACAGTAAGTACTCGCATCCTCGCGTCGGCGTGCACGCGTGCGAAGGCCGAAATGGTGGAAACGCCTTGGTAAGAGGGGGATTGAATGCTTTTCCATGGGCTTGATCGCCAACGATTCATCCTGTTCACGACATGTGCCGTCAGCGGCCTCGGTGTGCCGTACGGGAGCCCGACACACGCCGAGACGGTGACGTTCGAGTCGGCCGCAGTGCGCAGCGTCTCGCTCGGGAGCGATTTCTGGGTGGAGAATGACGGCTTCGTCACCCAGGGCGTCGGTTTCAGTGGCCAGCCCTACGGCGGATTCGTCGCATCCCAATCCACAGACCTGTCCGGTTGGGGGTATTTCTCGGTGCCAACTTCGCCCACTGCAGCGGAGATCAGCGCCTATGCAAATGCGCCGTCCCGCGGGGGCGCGGGTGGATCCCGGACCTTTGCCGTGGCCTCCGGCAGCGGCACCATCAATCTCCCTGCCGGATCTTCCGTGCAGTCTGTCGAGGCGACGAATACGGCGACCACGTTCTACTCGCTGCGCGACGGCGACCAGTTCGCCAAGGCCTTCGGAAAGGTGTTCGATGAAAACGCCGGTCAGAACGGCGCCTGGGTGGAAGCCAATCTGTCCGACTGGTTCAAAGTCACGTTCACGGGGTACGCGGGCGCGAGTCGCACCGGCGAAGTGACAGGAAATGTGGATTTCTATCTCGCGGATTATCGTTTCGCGGATTCCAGTCAGGACTACATCGTTCAGAATTGGACGAACGTGGATCTCACGAGCCTCGGGCAAGTTGGGTCGATCGGAATCGAGTTTTCATCGAGCGATAATTCGATATATTCAGGTATCGCCTACATGAACACGCCGGCGTACGTGGCGCTCGACAACCTTACGCTGGTGGCCGTGCCAGAGCCGGCGACACTGGCCTTGGCCGGCTGCGGCATCGCTTCAGCTTTTATCGCGGGCCGGCGGCGCACCAAGCCTGCATGAAGCGTCCGGGCGTCTCGCGTGAGGCCGTTCTCGACCACAACGCGCGGGCCTGGGATGCTCTCGCGGCCGAGAAGGCGGCGCTCGCGCAGCCGGCGGGCGATGAGGCTTTCGGCGATCCGTACGGCTGGCTCGGCGGAGGGCGGCCCGGCCCCCCCTGGCTGCCCGGGCGGCTCGATGGCGTGGAGGTGCTCTGCCTCGGGGCCGGCGGAGGCAAGCACGGGCCGCTGTATGCCGCCGCCGGCGCGAAGGTGACGGTGGTGGATCTTTCGCCGGCCATGCTCGAACTGGATCGTGCTGTGGCGCGCGAACGCAGGCTCGCCGTCGAGATCATCCAGGGATCGATGGATGATCTCTCGATGCTCGCGGCTAGCCGGTTCGACCTCGTCGTCCACCCGGTGAGCACCTGCTACCTCCCCGACGTGCGTCGCGTGTTCCAGGAGGTGGCGCGGGTGACGCGGCCCGGCGGCACCTACGTCAGCCAGCACAAGTCGCCCGCGAGCCTGCAGGCTTCGCCCGGCCCCAACCAGGCAGGCCGCTACGAGATCGTGAACCCGCAGGACGACGGCGCGGCGTTGCCACCAGCCGGCCGATCGCGGCTGCGGGAGGCGGGCACGCATGAGTTCGTCCACTCGCTCTCGGCGTTGCTCGGAGGGATCTGCGCCGCAGGCTTCACGATCGAAGACGTGTGCGAGCCGGAGCATGCCGAGCCCGCGGCGGCGATCGGATCGTTCGGCCACCGCGCCGCGTTCCTGCGGCCCTACATCCGCATCCTGGCCCGCCGGGCCGCGGAGGGCTCCGGCGGAACGGCGATCCTGCTGGTAGAGTAGCCGGGCGGAGGACGCCCACCATGATCTGCCTGACAGTGCTGCTCACCGCCAAGGATCCGGCCGACGTGCCGAAGATCCGCGACCTGCTCGCCCAGGCGATGCGGAAGAGCCGGGCCGAGCCCGGCTGCCTGCGGTTCGACGTCTACCACTCGTCGGCCGAGCCGCGGCGGTTCACGCTCGTGGAGCACTGGGCCAGCCAGGAGGCGCTCGACGCCCACCGTCTCGCGGAGGCCTACACACAGATCTACAAACCCCACGTGATGCCGCTCGTCGACCGCGAGGGCCATCCAAGCACGCTCTTGGAATGATCCTCCTCATCGACAACTACGACTCGTTCACCTGGAACCTCGTCCAGCGGTTCGGCGAGATCGCCCCCGACGTCCCGCTCGAGGTGCATCGCAACGACTGCATCACGGGCGACGAGATCGCGGCGAAGGCGCCGAGCCACCTCGTGATCTCGCCGGGGCCATGCACGCCGAGCGAGGCGGGCATCTCGTGCGACGCGGTGCGCCGGTTCGCGGGCCGGATGCCGATCCTCGGCGTGTGCCTCGGCCACCAATCGATCGGGCAAGTGTTCGGGGGCACGATCGTGCGGGCCAAGCGGCTGATGCACGGGAAGGTCGACGCGATCGCACACTCCGGCAAGGGATTGTTCACGGGGCTCGAAAGTCCGATCGAAGCCACCCGCTACCACAGCCTCGTCATCGACCCGCCCACGCTGCCGCGCGACTTCGAGGTCGACGCCTGGTCGACCGCCCCGGATGGTTCGCGGGAGATCATGGCGATCCGGCATACGTCGCTTCCTGTCTACGGCGTGCAGTTCCACCCGGAGAGTTTTCTGACGCCGGCGGGCTACGACCTCCTGCGGGCCTTCCTCGCGGTGCGGGCGGCATGATCGAGGTCGACGAGGCCCTGCGACTCATCGAGGCGGCCGCCGTGCCGCTGCCGCCCCGCCGGCAGCGGCTGCTCGACGCCTGCGGCTTCGCCCTCGCCGAGCCGGTCGTGTCGGACGTCGACTCGCCGCCCTGGGATCGCGCGATGATGGACGGCTTCGCGGTGCGCGGCGGCGACGTGGCCGCGGCGGCCGGCGGGGTCGTCGAACTCGACGTGGTCGTCGACCTGGCCGCCGGCGACGTGACGACGATCGTCGTCGGCTCCGGCGGCTGCGCCCGGATCATGACGGGCGCGCCGCTTCCCGCCGGAGCCGACGCCGTGATCCCCGTCGAGTGCGCCCTCGACGGCACGGCGGCGACGCACGCCGGCGGCCGCGTGCGGCTGCGCGACGAGCGGTTCCGCCCCGGGCAGCACGTCGCCCGGCGGGGCACGGCGTTCCAGGCGGGCGCCGAGGTGCTCGCCTCCGGTACCGTGCTCGGCGCGGCCGAAATCGGCCTCGCGGCCGAGGCCGGCGCGACGCACGTGGTGGCCGCCTGCCGGCCGCGGGTCGCGATCCTCTCGACGGGGAGCGAGCTCGTGCCGCCCGCCGCGACGCCCGCCTTCGGCCAGACGCGAAACTCCAACGGCCCGATGCTGGCGGCGGCCGTGCGGCTCCTCGGCGCCGAACCGATTCCGCTCGGCCTCGTGGCCGACCGGCCGGAGGCGCTCCGCGCGGCCGTGGCCCAGGGCCTCGCGGCCGACGTGCTCCTGCTCTCGGGCGGCGTCTCCGCGGGCGACCTCGACCTCGTGCCGGGCGTCCTGGCGCTGTGCGGCGTGGAGCAGGTCTTCCACAAGGTGCGGCACAAGCCGGGCAAGCCGCTCTGGTTCGGCGTGTATCGCCGCGCGGCGGCCCCGGGCACGCTCGTGTTCGGCCTGCCCGGCAATCCTGCGAGCAGCCTCGTCTGCTTCGACCTCTTCGCGCGCCCCGCGCTCGGCATCCTCGGCGGAAAGCCGCGCGACGCATGGCATCTGCCGCGGGCCCGCGCCCGGCTCACGGCCCCGGCCAAAGCCGCCGCCGACCGGCCCGTGTATCTTCCCTGCCGGCTCGCCGGCCCGCCGGACGCGCTCGAGGCGACGCCGCTCCCCTGGACCGGCTCCTCGGATCTCCGCGGCTTCGCCGGCGCCAACGGCTACGTCGCGCTTCCTGCCAACGGCAAGGTCCACGAAGCGGGCACGGAAGTCGACGTCGTGCTCCGGCCGTAGGACAGGCTTCAGCCTGTCATGCCCTCACTGAAGCCCGCCGGCTTCGGGCTCCCCATATCCCGTCGCCGGACGCTCGCTGCGCCCATCCTGGGCTTCACTCGCTCGGATTTGCCTCCGCTCCGGCATCCTGCCTGCGCTGGTCACATACGCCGTCGAGCGGGACACGGGGAGCCCGAAGCCTCCTCAACTGGAAAGGGGAGGCGCAGGGGAGTCGGCGAACGCTTCCCGAACGACGGCCGCGGCGGCCGGAGTGAGGAGACTTTTGCCGCTCCCCCGTAGCCGGATTGGGCGAGTTGAAGTCGAACAAGCGATCGCCCTCGGCGATGGAGCAGCGTGCCGCCGGCTCCGAATGCGGGTGACTATCACGTGCCTTGCCAAGTTGCAGGGCATGACACGCTAAAGCCTGTCCCCACGTTACGAGCGGTGGAAATGGACGTGTTGCCAGCGGCCGCCGAGCTTCTGCCACAGGCGCGTCTCCTGCGACGAGACGGTGATCGGCTCGAGGAGTTCGTTGACGACCGGTTCGGTGCCCGGGGCGACGACGGCGACAGGCATCGGTGTGGCGCGGGGTTAGGGGGTGACGAGGCCGAGGGAGACGAGTTTGTCGAGGCATTCGTCGCGCTCGCGGCAGCGTTCGAGGCCGGTCCACGACGAATCCTGCGCGGCGAGAAAATCGGCCCGCGTCGCCGGCAGGCCCCTGCCTCCGCCGTGGGCGACGAGCCGGGCGATCACGCCCCGGTCGAGCCGCGTGAGCCGCAGCGCCTCCATGCGGTAGTCGAGGAACGCCTCCCAGACGAGGGGAAAGAGCGGCTTCACGATCTCGTGGCCGATGGTCTCGGAATACCGCCGGATCTCCAGCTGGGCGTGCGCATCCATCCGCAGGGCCAGGAAGTGGAGCAGGTTGTGGAGGTCGATCTTCCAGTAGGCCTCGGTGTAGGTGGAGAGGGGCAGGTCCTTGCGGGCCTGCTCGCGGGCGATCCCCGCCCCGAGCCGCTCCTCGTAGACCCTGCGGGCGAGGCCCTGCAGTTCCGCCTCCGTCGCCGTGAACGGCCCGCCGGCGGCGGCGTCGAGCAGGCCGGCCGAACCCTGCCGGTTGCTCGCGGCCTGCGTGCGCCACTGGTCTTCGGCCGTCGTCTGCATCGAGTCGATCGCGAGCGAGTAGCGGGTCGAGTATTCGTTGACGCTCGCCGTGCGGTGGCGGATCCACTGCCGCCAACAGTCCATCGGCACGCGGACGACGAACTTCAGCTCCGCCATCTCGAACGGCGTGGTGTGGGCGTGCCGCATCAGGTAGCGGATGAGCTGGCGGTCGTCGCTCACCCTGCGGGTGCCCTCGCCGTAGCTGACGCGGGCGGCCTGGACGACGGAGCCGTCGTCGCCCATGCAGTCGACGAGCGCCACGAACCCGTCGTCGAGTACCGGAAACTTCCGCCAGCGCAGCGACTCCAGGAGTGCGGCGCGGTCGGCGGCTGGGGTCGCGGGGGCGGTCATCGCGTGGGTGTCCGGGAAGCGGAACCGCACAGGATGGGGCAGCGGACGGCCGCGGTCAATCCTTCGCCAAAAGCTCCTCGAGGAGCGTGGCGAGCTGACGGGCGTCGTCGGACTTCACGACGTGGTCGACCCGGCGTGCGGGCACGCCGAGCCTGGCGAGCGACTTCTCGATCGACTCCCAGAGCTTCGCCCGCTTCCTCCCCTCGGCGAGATACAGGTCGGTCACCTGCTCGCCGAGCCGCTGTAGCAGGGCGGTGTCGAGGTTCGCGTAGTAGTTCTTGACGATCGACTGCTGGTATTTCGAGAGTTCCGCCATGATCTCCGCTCCGGTGGAAGGTCGGCCACGCGCAGGCTACAGTATCGGTCGGCCAGCCACATTTCATCGAGAGAAACCGATGCCCACGATCACGTTCACCAACGAAAAGAAGGAGATCCAGGTGCCCGAGGGGGCCAACCTGCGGAAGGAAGCCCTGCGGGCCGGCGTGGCCCTCTATCCGGGCATCCACAAGGTGGCCAACTGCCACGGGTTCGGCACCTGCGGATCCTGCCGCGTGCTCGTCACCAAGGGGATGGAGAATACGAGCCGGAAGGGGATCCTCGAGGCGGCCAGGCTGGGCGTTTCGCTGGCCTACATCGGCAACGAGGAGACGATGCGGCTGGCCTGCCAGACGAGGGTCAAGGGCGACATCAGCGTCACGACGTGCCCGCCCCTGAACCTCTTTGGCGAGAACTTTTTTAGTTGAAAGAAGTCGTCGCGATCGTGAAGCCGTTCGTCGCCGAGCGGGTGCTCGAGGCTTTGAGGTTCGCCCCGCTGGAGGCCTGCACGGTGCGCGAGGTGAAGGGCTACGGGCGGCAGAAGAGCTACCTCGACCAATACGGCGACAGCGACTATTCGCGCGCCTTCCTCCCCAAGGTCGAGATCCAGGTGTGGGTGGAAGACGGCCGGGCCGACGAGGTCGTGGAGCGGATCGTCACGGTGGCCCGCACCGGCCGCATGGGCGACGGCAAGATCTTCGTGCTCCCCGCCACCGCGGCCCCGTAGGACAGGCTTCAGCCTGTCACGCCGCAGCCTGTCACGTGGAGTGGATGACAGGCTGAAGAATGACAGGCTGAAGCCTGTCCTACGTGTGATGACAGGCTGAAGCCTGTCCTACTTGAGGAAGATGCCGGTCGCGTACCAGATGCCGTTGGAGCCGCGGCGGATGTCGTAGCCGTAGGCCGCCTGGAGGCTCTTGACGGCGTTCCAGTGGCCGGTCGACTGCCGCCAACTGGCCACGCAGTCGACGCACGAGTCGAGGAGGTCCTGGTTCTCCCAGCTTTCGGCGCACACCTCGGAGGCGCCGCCGCGGCCGGCGGCGATCCGGCGGGACCGTGTCTCCCAGCCATGGTGCCCCTGCCGGCGGATGTTCGCCTGGTGCTGCGAGTGGGCCTCGGCCTCGGAGCAGAGCGCCGGGTCGCAGAAGCCGCCCGTGCTCCGCGGGCCCTCCGGATGGAGTCGCACGGCGAGGATCAGCGACCGCTGCGTGAGCGAGGCCTGGGGCAGCGTGGCCAGTTCGTCGATGTGCGCGGGGCTGAACGAGTAGAACTTGCCCGGAGTGCGGGGCAGGATCGAGACGATCCGGCCGGCGTAGGGACCGGGCGTGTGGTCGACGACGAACACGCCCGGGCCGCGCCGCATCTCGGCGAGACCGGGGTCGGCCGTGAGGGTGGCTCCGGTGGCCTCCATGCCGACCCGGCACACCACCCAGGGCGTGCCGCTCGCGGCGAAGCGGTCCTGCACGTCGGGCCGCGCGAGGCGGGCGCCGGCCGGATCGTCCGCCGTGCCGCCGGGCTCGACCGAGACGAGCAGCATCCCCTGCGCGGCGCGGGCGGCCTCCAGCGCCGCGGCGTAGTCGTCGATCCTCTGGACCGACCCCCCGCGGGGCGTCGCCAGCGAAGGCGGGGCGGGCGTGGCGGCAGGAGCCGCCCGGGTGCACAGCTCGAGAACCAATGCCGCGACGATGCCCGCGGTGAGTGCGGCACCGAGCAGAGAACGAACACGGCGGATGACCATGACGGGTCTCCCTTCCTTGAGGTGACGAAAGACATCCGCCGTTGTGCGCGGTGCGCCTCCCTTCTGACAAGCGGCGGGGGCTGCGAAAGGCTTGCCGGTGGCGTCGTGCGTGCTGGATTTACGGCCTGGGTGGATTGCCGTAAGTCGATTCTGGAATTGGACTTGGGTTCGGATTCAAAAAATTTTCATCCGGTGCAGTGGTGCGCGGTCCTGGGCCGCCCTGAGGGCTGCTGTGGAGGAAAAGCCTTCACGACGGCTAGACTCCCGCTCTTCCGCACGCTCCCGCCGGCCCACGCGGCAGTCACCTTTTCAGGCAGCCTCCAGATGCGTTCGCTGAACCGCAGCCGTAACCGCTTGCCGGCATGGATGTTCGGGCTTCTCCTGTGCGGCCTGGTCGGCCCCTGGAGACCGCAGGGGCGGGCCGAAGACCTTGCCGCGGTAGCGCAGACGGCGTTCGGCACCGTCGAGGAGTTTCGGCCCGTCTCGCAGTCCGACCTCGCCGCAGCCGCCGCCAGGCTCAGGGCCGCGCTCGGGCCGCTCGACCGGCTGCTGGCCCGCAGCCCGAGCGGAAACGACTGGAGAAAGTATCTCGACTGGCCGGCACTCCAGGCCCAGGCGGCCGACGCCGCTCGGGCCGACGCTGCGACGCTCGAGCGCCTGCGGAAGCTGCTCGACGCCGGGGAGAACGGCCTCGAGATGCACCAGTTCGTCGCCGTGCGCCGGGCGGTGACGGCCTACGCCGAGGCCGCCGAGGCCGCCCAGGCGGCCGATGCCCGGGCCGCCTACGCACAGCGGCTGGAGAAACTCGCGGCGGCGGTGAAGGCCGGTGCCGCTGCGGGCACCACCGAGGCGCTCGATGCGGTGGGGCCGCTCTTGGCCCGGCTCGCCGAATCGGGCCAGGCGCTGGCCACCGTGGCCCGTGTCCGGGCCGCCGTCGACCGCCCGAACCTGTTGCTCGACGTCGACGAATCGCTGCTCGGGGCCGCCGTCAACCGCGTGGTCGACGAGCGCGCCCCGATCGACGACACGGTGCTCGGCACGAGGGTCCGCGGCACGGGGCACACCAGCGGCCTCGTGCTCCTCGATTTCGTGCCGGCGGCCGACCGGGCGATCGTCGACATCGCACTTGACGCGACGAACCGGTCCGACACGCGGGGCACGCAGGGGCCGGTGACCGTGCACACGCTGGGTACCACGAAGGTCGACGCCCGCAAGCGGATCATCGTCGACGACCAGCGGGTGGCCGCCTTGCCCGTGGAGGCGGACGCGTCGACGGATACGCGCACCGCGGGCATCGGCGTCAACAAGCGGTTCGGCAGGAACCTCATCCGGAGGATCGCCAGCCGGAAGATCGCCGAGATGCGGCCGCGGGCCGAGGCGATCTCCGAACGGAAGGTGCGGGAGCGGGTGCGGCACCAATTCGACACCCAGACCGCCGGCGCGATCGCCAAGGCCCAGTCCGACTACCAGGCGAAGTTCCGGCAGCCGCTCCTGGAGCGCGGCTGGTATCCGGAACTGCTCACCATCAGCACGAGCGACTCGTCCCTCTCGGTGGTGGCCCGCAAGGCCCTCTCCGACCAGATCGCGGCCTTCACGCCGGCGCCGGACGTCGACCCCGACGCCGTCATGGCCGCGCGGGTGCACGAGACGCTCGTGAACAACGCCGCCGAGATCGCGCTCGGCGGCCGCACGATCACGCAGCAGTTCGTCGAGGAGCAGATCCGGAAGAACAAGGGCTCGGTGCCGGAGTCGCTCGCGAGCGACTCCGACCAGCCGCCGTGGTCGATCACGTTCGCCAGGCGGAAGCCGGTGGAGCTCGACGCCGACGACGCCCGCGTCAAGGTGACGGTGCGCGGCACGAGATTCACCTCGGGCGACCGCGAGTTTCCGGCGATGGACATCTGGGCCGCCTACAGGATCGAGCCCGCCGCCGGAGGGATCCGGCTCGTGCGCGACGGCGACGTGCAGATCTATCCGCCGGGTTTCGTGCCCGGCGGCGGCGAGAAGCTGACGGTGGCGGAGACGTCGCTGCGGCGGATCCTCCAGAAGCGGTTCGGGAAGGTGTTCAAGGAGGTGGTCGACGTGGAGCCGCTCGAGCTGCCCGGGCAGCTCGCGGTGGCCGGGCCGCTGCCGATGGAGCAGTTCACGGCCAGGAAGGATGGCTGGGTGGCGGTCGGCTGGCGCAAGAAAGATCCGGTCGCCCACGCAGCGGAGCCGACGCTCGCCTTCCTCGCTCCATGACGAAGGCCGGCCGGAGCTCGAGGCCATCCGCCCAGCGCCCGCGTAGGACAGGCTTCAGCCTGTCACCAAGAAGGCTTCAGCCTGTCACCAAGAAGGCTTCAGCCTGTCACCAAGAGGGCTTCAGCCTGTCACCAAGAGGGCTTCAGCCTGTCACCAAGAAGGCTTCAGCGTCGGCACGAGGGGCTCGAAGGGGCGGATCCAGATCGAGCGGAACTGCACCGGGTTGCCGTGGTCCTGGAGGCGGATCGGCAGGGCGTCGGCGTGCGCCGTGTAGCTCGGCGGGGCGTGGAAGAACGTGTCGCCCTTGATCACCGTGTCGGAGTGGATCGCCACGCCGTTGTGGAGCACGCTGACCCGGCCGGGCTTCTCGAGCGAGCCGTCGGAATTGAACCGTGGCCGCGTGAAGAGGATGTCGTACGTCTGCCACTCGCCCGGCCTGCGGCAGGCGTTCACGGCGGGGGGCTGCTGCTTGTAGAGGGCGCCGCACTGGCCGTCGAAGTAGGTCACGGGCTGGTCCGTGCCGTCCTGGAACGAATCGAGAATCTGGATCTCGTACCGGTCCATGAGGAAGACGCCCGAGTTGCTCCGCTGCTGGCCGGCGCCGGAGGTGTCGGCGGCGGTGCGAAACTCGACGTGCAGATGGCAGTCGCCGAAGCCCTGCTTGGTGCGGATGTCTCCCTTGCCGACCGTGGCCACGCCGTCGGCCACCGTCCAGTGCTCGCCGTTCGCCCAGGCCGAGAGATTCGTGCCGTCGAAGAGCACGATCGCGTCGGAGGGGATCGGGGCGGGGGCCTCCGGTGCCGGACCGGGATCGACGACCCGCGGCCGCGGCCACTCGACCGGGCTCTTCCACTCGGGGCTCGTGCCGGTCTGGCCTCCCATGAGGTGGTAGCGCCGTGCGCGGATCGAGTCGGTGAGCCCCCGGGCCCGGGCCTCCGCCTCGCCGAGCGGCAGACCTGCCGGGACGCCCGGCCGCCGGTGGCCGGCGGCCGCCAGGTAGGCGTCGCGGAGCACCTCCATCCGCCGCTTCACGTCGGGCACGAACGCGGCGAAGTGCTCGGGCGTCTCCTTGGCGGCGATCGCGTGTTCCCCCAGGCCGGCGAAGAGCGCCCTGGCCATCGCCCACTGCCCCGCGGCGTTCGGGTGCACCGCGTCGGGGGCGAAGACGGCCTGCGCATCCCCGGCCCGCACCGCGGCGAGCAGGTCCTTCATCGGCCCGTGGATGTCGATCACGATCCAGCCGTCGGCCCGTTTCGAGAGCAGCCACTGCGAATAGGCGTCGAGTACGGTGTCGTAGTCGACCGCGCCGGCGGGGCCGGGCTTGTCGGGCCGCCGGTCGTAGACCGGGGGCGTGAGGTGGACGATCGTCGCACCCGTCTTCTCGACCGTATCGTGCAGTCG